>Ga0102962_1000368_pt1 | contig 22793 bp, 13 predicted proteins | sample SalPonF2_C_D2_MG_FD_84519 | JGI IMG/M metagenome (GOLD analysis project Ga0102962, IMG submission 84519) | Salt pond soil microbial communities from South San Francisco under conditions of wetland restoration - Salt Pond MetaG SF2_C_D2_MG ...
ATAATTATATTTAAGTTAAACCAAATAATGAATAATTTATCTCTACCTTAATATTTTATTTATTGAACACAATTACTGTATAAGGTACGTTCACGTGATAATTCTATAATTGATCCTTCGGTAGTGCCAACTATTCCTGATGTAGCATATTCCACTGCTAAGGCTTCAGGATCAAGGGTTGCCTGTCCTACAAAAGCTGTCCAGCCCATCTGAGTTGTAAAATTTAACATACTCACTCCTGCTCCCATTACTCCAGCAAATGCAACATCTCCCCAATCAGGATCAAAATTCCCATTGTTGTCAGTATATTGACAGTTAGCCCCCCCTTCACCTGAATCTGTCTTTAATAGCGGTATATTAGGAGTAATTTTTTGTCTTTTACTGTCCTTACTACTATACGCCAACCTTTTTATATTTGAGTGGTTTAGTATATCTAGATATGTACTCACAGATTTAGATATACCTATTATCACAATGTATTCTTTATTTGTTAAACTATACTGCAATTGATACATCTTAGCCAATTTCTGTAATTTAGAAATATAAAAAGAAGGGCTTTTGTGATGTTTATTAAAAACCTTTTGTACATCTCTCAAATATTTTTTTGTAATATCGGAAAAAGTGGTATCCGCCTCCCTGCTATTTAGCATTACGTCAAAAGCAGAAACAGATTTCCCCGTCTTCACTTTTAATTTTTCAGCTCTGCTTTGGAATATTTTTAACCTGGATGCTAATTGTTTTTCTAAGTTATTAGGTTTTATATGGGTTTTTCGTGGCCAAACGGAAAACACTTTTTGAGTAATCCCATTTGGACTATCAGCATCTCGCCCAATAATACTTGTCCTTTTAGCATATACTCCAGCTAACTTTGCGACCGTTTGAGAATAATTATTAATTGATATGTTTTTTGTAAGCTGATTGACCTTTTCCTGATCCGCTTTGTTGTTTAATTTTTCTTGTCCATTACTCTTGCTAACGGTATCATCTCCTACTGAGTTACAAGAAACAAACACCAAAGTCAGCAAAATAAATAATATTTTCTTCATCCTCTTCTCTCCTTGGTTCAAAATTTATGTGCGCGTTTCCCGATGTTCCTCTAATCTCACACAAAACATCTTACATAATTTTTCGGCTCTTTTCTGGGCATAGTTGGGCAAAAGTGGGAAATGTTGGGAAATCGCTTTCTTCTTGCTGTCCGTTTTCCATCCTCTTATGGTTCCTCCACCATCAGGAAACGCCCACAGCGAATGATTTTCAGGAATCACAATACAAGTTATTCTTCCTGCTTCTCACGTTTTATCGAATCGGGATATCCGAAGTGGTTATATATTTTCTTCTGAAAAATCGGAGTAATTAGTCCTCGCGGAGGCAACAGGTCTGCTTCCTTAAGCATAGAATAAAAAGTTCGCCTGCTTACCCCGAATTCTTTGGCCATCTGCTTTCTGGTTTTGCTTTTAGGCATTTTCTTCTCTGATTTTAGTATTAGTTATTGATAATTACTACTCCCCGGCCACCACTGCTTTCCCGTTTTCGTGATAGTAAATACGTGTTCTTCCCGGCCCCTGCTCCAGTCTCGGAGCCAGTACAGGGCGTCTTCCGGTATTTTGTGATACACCAGCAGTGTATCCTCCGCCTTTTTTCTGCCGAGCGACTGCCATCCTTTATCCCAGTAGAACAACTCGTAGGTATCCCCGATATTGATGTCGTTGTCATCATTGCGTGCCTGCAGGGTCACAGACGTTACTTTGGCCGGGCTGTCAAACAGGAAGTTCACCATGAACTTTTTACTGCCCCAGTGGGTGAGTGGGTTCCCGTCCGTCAGATTGGAAAACTTATGATGAAACCAACGGCGTGGAAAAGGAGCTACCATCCGGTACGGACGCGGGCTACTTATCTGAAGTTTGGCAAGTTCTACTCTGAGTGTATCGGGACCTTTAAGCCGGTAGTATGGATAACGGCCCCGGTATGAGAGTTTAACGGTTTGTTCATGGGTAGATCTTATACCGTGGATGAACTGCAAGTTCCGGGAGGATGAAAAAGTGGAATCAAAAGACCCCTGAAATTTCAAGGTATTGACTAATTTGATTCTGCGCATCTTCGTCTTTCGATTGCGCATATAAAAAGGCGGGAATTTTCGCATAAGCAGCACAGAGTCGGCAACACGGCCGGTATGCGAGTCCAAATACGTAACGTGGTTATTTTCGTTTACAATAAACGGATTGTTCAGCGATTTATACCGGCGGTCTTGATTATAATAGCCGGCCAGGTAAACAACATGGGATCCGATATCTCTGAACAGGATAGAATCTGCGGTTACCCTGTCAGCCCGGCCAATGGGTATCCAGCTATGCTTTCGGTCAAATACGGATAAGTAGATAGGTTGGTTCGCATCGGCCCTGCCCCACTTGCGTGCAATGGTTATATGATTCGCAGTCTTATATTCCGATGTAACATCTTTTGTAAATGGATAAAAGGCAGTGTGCTTTTCATAGGTTACCCTATAGGCCTTGCCCATGCTGGACTTCTGGTAATCGCTATTCAGCAAATGGCCGTTGCCGGCATCCAGGGCCAGTAGGCTGTCGGGGCCGGGAATCGTCATCCAGTCGTGGCCGTTCCGGTAATCATTGCCCCAGTGTGGGGTAAACTCGTGGCTGGCCGGGATACCGAGCGCACGAAATACATTCACCATATAATCAACCAAATCACTACAAAGTCCAAAACGTGCCTTTGCCACTTGCCGGTCCGATAGTGCACCGAGGATAGATACATCCGGATTGACCCGCAAGTCTGCCGAATCAATGATACTCCGTGCTACCCGGGGCAGCGGGTAACCTGAATGCAGTTGTTTGAGCGCCCACTTGTATTTTTCAAATTCTCTCTTTCTCTTGTGGTTGCCGATTTCCAGGGGCTCATTACGATTTCGGTAAGGTAACACATACCGGCAAAATGTTTGAAAATCATAGGGATAGACCGATGATATTTTATGATAGGCCATAAAAGCCATGTCAATATTTTCAATCAAAAAATCAGCGGTAACATGGTGAAGATCTTCTATGAGGCTGTCGGCATAGAATTTTACGGGATATTCTTGTCTGACAGCCTTGAGTTCCCGGGTGAACGACCGGGTACGGTTTTTCCAGGAGCGATATTTAGCGGTGGTATCAAAGGCTGGCTCAAATAGGTCGGGGTGCCGGCGAAAAGCATGTCCCGGCATGTTGGCGATCAGAAAGTAGGCCGCCCTGAGTTTCAAGCTGTCTTCGGGGCTTTGGGAATAATGGCGGATGACTTTCAGCAGATCCTTTTTGTTTGTCCCGGATTTATACAGGGCTGCTTGTACTGACGCCGGATAAGGCGATTTCCCGGTGCATGAGATCAACGTCATTACCCATGCATAAATACAAATTTTTAGTACTGTTTGTGTCTTCATGAACAGGATTCCTTAAACAGACGGCCACAAAATGTGATATAGAAAACTCAGTGGCTGATCCGGAGTTTGTAATTTAATCGGATCCATCATTTACTCCCAAGTTCAATAATCTCCGGAGAAATGTTTTTAGTACTTAATCCTCCTGATATTTTATCAGGTAAAATACCCCTGCCCCCCTTCGGTCACCCAAGGAAATCAATCAGGATATTCCTGAATCAAACCGGATTGTTACACAAGCATTTTTCTACGGGGCGTTCATCACTGGCGTGGTAATCATTTCCGGCGCTGGTGATGAATGTTTCTTTCCGGCAGTAACCTCTAAATTGTATGGTAACCTATAAAAGGAGAGTGTAGAAACCCCGTAGCGTACTCATATTTTAACATTTCAACCGCTTCCATATGTCTGCATTTTTCTGGCGTGAGTTTGCACAATCCTTCCGGTAACTTTCTTGACGAATCTTTCGCTCCTAAATCGCCCAAAAAAAAATCCGCAAAGTTTTAGAAACTTTGCGGATCTGTGATTATGGTCTGTTTATAAAATTCAATTGTTATATAGCATTAAACAATCAAACGAGATATCCTATTTCTTCCCGAGCAGATGATCAACCGCTAATACATTAAACATATAATACGTTGGGGATGTGATAATATATTCCCGCTCCTGCCAGATAAAAGGCCACACTTTGTCTTCGGCAAAATCCGGCTGCACAATATTGAAATCCCAGAACGTACCGCCGGGCACATAGCTCCAGTCGGCCCGGTTAAAACCATAGGCAACGGTTGGGGAATTGGTTCCGACTCCTGAAATCCGGCTGTCGGTGGTGTTGCCGGGACGTGCTCCCAGCAGTGTATTCACTGAATTAAGCAATGGCTGAGTGGAGTAAAGCTCGGGCCATGCCTTGTGCAGAAAATAAGCGCGGAATCCGAAATAGGCCGTATTGTCAACCGGGGCGCCAAATGGCGTTTGAGCCATTTCTTTTTCCAGCTGAGGTTTGTATGCCTTGGCCGCCTCGGTTACCGTTTGCTTAAAGTCGGAACATGAAAGCTGATTCATTACTCGTCCAACCGACCAACCTATCCAGTTAAAGCCCTGTTTGACAACAGGACCCATTTGACAAAGGGCATCTTTATACTTCTTTTCGCCGGTCGTTAATATCATTTCGGTCAGATACTGCACTTTCTGACTTTTGGCATAATTGTCATCAGCGTCTTTGTGTTTCTCCCACACTTGACGGGCCACGCTGAGCGACTGACTGGCCATTTCATCGTCATATCCCTTAAGTACACGTGCCGCCGCAGCCAGACTGGCAGCCGCAAGCAGCTGACGCCCGGGATTTTTTTCGGTAAAAACCAAACGATCGTCCAGCTTGGGCGCATTCACTTCGATTTCGTCCAGGTTCATGGACGGGTCAAAGATTGCCGAGTAACGATTGGCCACTTTTTTAAACCACAGACCATGAATATCAGCCGCTTCGGCTCTTTTCTCTTCGTTGTCGAATACTTTGCCATCCGTTTGGGTGGAAGCATCACCGAGATGTACATACTGGCGAAGGGTCGGCACAATGATTCCCCGGTAAAATCGACCGAGGCTTTTATAGCCACCAAGTATCGTTAACACACCGTGTTCTACCTGTTGCAATACATCAGGTTTGCCATCCGGCTGGTGGATTTCGGCCAGATGATGATCTTCATCAATGTAGGTGGCATCATAATCCAACTTAAACTCATCATAAATATAGGACAGTGCCAGTACCGTCTGGGCTTGCGACTCAATACGCAGGTCATAATCACCGGCATCGTGCCATCCACCCTTGTTCAGACCCGGCACATGCTCAAGCGGCTTATATTTAGTGAGTGTCGATGGTTCATCCTCGTTATTATAACCGTCAAAGTGATTGATGTTGGTCGGTGCCATCAGTGCATCATCCAGGTGACCGGCCCCATGCCAAACACGATACTTGTCATTTACGCGCATGTGACACATTTGAACCGGAAGGAAATAATCGATCGTCGGCTGCCATACGTTCCGCTCATAAATATCGGGATCAATTCCGAAAACACTACTCACCTGGTCGCCGTACTTAACGCGATACCTGCCCGATTCAGTTACCTTCGAGAAATCAAAAGTCAGGTATTTGTATCGCAGATAGCGGCCCCATACCTCTGGTTGCTGCTCTTTGACGGTACTGTAAGTCCCGTCTTTCTGCAGCTTCTGCAAAACGGCCGGATGAATATTATCGTCGTTCCTGTCCAGCTCGATATAAGCCTTTTTAGTCTGGTCGGGATGGAAACCCACCTGTGAGACATGCACGACCGGCTGATCAACCCAATTCGGTATTACATTGGGCGTTATTTTCCACTCGATAGCTCCTTTAGTGGCGCCGGCGGGTACCAGCGAACGAACGACGAACCAACCGTTATTGTGTTTCATACTGCCGTCAAGAAGCTTGAGCGAGCCTCCGGAAATACGTTGAATGGTCATACGCTGCTTATCACTGCCCGGGGCAACGGTCAACGTGTTTCCATGAGCCATAGGCACGGCTTCAGCTTCTCCTTTGGAATTCAGATAGGCGGGACCATTGGCCTGCCGGGGAAAACTGCCGGTACTGTCATCCATAAAATAGGATTTTCCATAGAGATCGCCCGGGAACAGTTCGAGATTATACCCTACTCGGCCCACCCACTTTTTGGGAAGCGGTTTATCGAGATCTACGATGATACGAAAAGACTTGCCTTCGGCCTTGACCCATACCTTGTAATGTATATTCAGATCCGGGTAAATAATCGGATTGAAGCCCTTACGATCACGATCTTCATTCGGGTAGCTGAGCGGCATGCTGATTTCGTTGTTCACAGTATCAACCACCCTGCTTTTCAGGCCCACATTTTGCGGGCTTACTCCACGCGCTTTATAACCTTCACCCAGTTTTGGAATCGGCTGCCATTGGCCCGGTGCCGGGCTCAGCCGCAACTCTCCATTCGTTGCCACCCTTACTCCATGCTGAATAATTTCCACCCCGCCCTGGTGACCTTCGGGAAAGGTGTCGTTGTAAACCAGCACATTGAGGCCGGGCATATAAAAATAGCCCTGTTTGATAATTCTAAGGCTATCCACAGCTTCGGATTTATTTTGAGCCTGCCCCTCCATGATTGTCAGGCTTAGAATTCCCAACGACAAAAAGGTTAATCGTAAATAATATTCTATAGTGTATTTATTCCTTTTCATAATATTAATCGTTTTACGAACGAATACTTGATTTATCCTTTATAAAATATTGACCATTGAAAATGGCTGTAAAAATATAACCAAATAACAAATTATTTTGACAAGAGTACCATATGTAGGAGAGTTAAACAAATGTATTACATACTCAAATTCACTGAAGATCGGGCTAAATATTGTTTTAACGCATTCAGCAAATAAGAATATTACAGACTAAACAGCTTACATCATTAAAATAGCTTTTAATAAATATGGTGTTGTGAGCTGAAAGAGGTGCTGTGAGGGAGTTGCACTTCCAAACTATCTTTAGGTTCGAGGGCAAAACTGGTTTCATTTTAACGTGGATTTCGATATAAAGTCACTTTCAATGGATGTTAAACTTATCACAGAAATATCGGTACTCTTCTGAAAATCTGTGTCTATTAGAGAAATCCGCGGGTGTTAGACTGCCGCAGATCTCACCTATTACGCTGATCAATTGTTCAAAAAAACAAAGTGCAGTTAACCTCTAAAATACGTGTATTATCCAGCGGATTTAGGAGAAGAAATTATCTCGACCTCACGTTATTCAAGCTTGAAGGTATAGCTCATTCCTGCTTCTGTCTTGACATCATATTCATAGGTCTTCTTTAAATGTAACCCCTTCAAATTCGCTTTATCTGAAACCAGTGGACTTTTTACCTGGGGTACTTCAAAAAACGGGTTTGGGTTTTGCCCTTTGGCAGTCTGTAGTTTTACATTTTCATTTACCGCCTCTAATGGTTGATAGGTACGTAAACGCAAATTTCCTCCAAGACGGGAATGTATTCTCACTGTTTGGATTTTGCCCTTGTCCCAAGTCATGTCGACGGTAAAGCCACCACGAGTACGCAACCCTTTCACAGAACCGCTCGACCAGGCATCGGGCAGGGCCGGCAGCAGCTGTACGGCGCCATCCAGGCTTTGCAGCAACATCCGGGCAATGCCTGAGGTACATCCGAAATTGCCATCAATCTGGAAAGGAGGATGGGCATCAAACAGATTGGGATAAGTACCTCCGCCTTCACCCCGACCTACCGGACTTAGCTGGTCTGATATTAATTTATAGGCATGGTTGCCATCCAACAGGCGGGCCCAGAGGTTGACTTTCCATCCCATTGACCATCCTGTGGAAACATCCCCCCGGTAAATCAGCGAGTTTCGGGCCGCTTCAAATAATCGCGGAGTATGGTACGCTGAAATCTGGTTACTGGGGAAAAGTCCATACAGGTGAGAGACATGCCGGTGATGATCGGTGGTATCATCCCAGTCCTGCAGCCACTCCTGCAGCTGACTGTACTGACCGATCTGCATGGGGGGCAGAGAATCTCGCTTCATCCGAAGAGTGTCGGCATACTGTTTATCCTTTCCCAGAATGCTCGCTGCCTTCATGGTATTCGTAAATAAATCGAACACCAGCTGGTTATCCATCGTAGCCCCGGCCGTAACCGATACCGGTACCCCGTCTTTTCTCATATAGCTGTGCTCAGGCGACATTGACGGAGCTACGACCAGCCAGCGTCCACTGGGATCCGACCGTAATACGTCAACAAAAAATTCACTTGCGCCTTTCAAAATAGGATAAATCTTTCTTAAATAGGTGGTATCGCCCGAATACAGGTAATGATTCCAAAGATGGGTAGACAGCCACGCTCCGCCGCTGGGCCAGAGACCGTAGAAGGCTAAATCCACAACTCCGGTAATTCGCCAGATATCAGTGTTATGATGCATCATCCAACCCCGTGCCCCGTACATTTGCCGGGCACCTTCCTGTCCGGTTGTGGATAATTCTTTCAACATCTGGGTCAATGGCTGGGTCATTTCCGGCAGATTTGTGATTTCGGCAGGCCAGTAATTCATCTCTGTATTAATATTTACCGTGTACTTACTGTCCCACGGAGGCTGCATCTGATGGTTCCAGATGCCCTGCAGGTTGGCCGGTTGCCCCCCGGGCTGAGAGCTGCTTATAAGCAGATAGCGTCCGAATTGAAAATACAAGGCCGCCAGTTGTGGATCATCCCCTTTTGAAAAATCAGCAATGCGCTGATCGGTGGGCTTATTGACGGTAGGCGTCGATCCCAGGTCAAGCTGAACCCGGTTGAAGTACTTCTGGTAAGCGGCAACATGATCTGCCAATAGCTGTCGATAAGGTTTTTTCAAGGCAAGCTTCAAGGCATTCTGTGCCCGTTTGCCTTCATTTCCACTCAGATCATGGTAAGTATTAAAATTAGTCCCAATAGAAATATACAGTGTTGCTGAATCCCCTTCGTGAATAGTAAGACTGGTATCGTTCCGACTGATATGCCCCCCCGTGACTTCGGGATGAATGAGTGTTTCAAATTTTACCTGTCCTTTCATGTTTTCAAGATCGCCGGTAATTCCTGTCATAACAAGCTCTTCGGAATTGGTGGCAATCTCATGATGCTGCGGGCTGTCTAATGAGACCGTGAAAGTTATATGCCCCGGCTGGTCGGCTGTCAATCGAATGACAATAACCGAATCAGCCAGGGAGGCGAATGAGACTCTGTGATATTGCACACCATCCGCTTTATATTGCACTGAAGAAACTGCGCGATTCAACTCAAGATCCCGGTAATAATCCGTAAAAGAATCCTGACCAGGAAAATCGAGTACCAGATTACCCACCGTTTGGTAAGGCATGCCACTGTTGCCCTTGGGTGTAATATGCCGATTTGCCATTTTTTGGGCTTCTACATAGTGCCCTTCATATATTAACTTTCGCACTTTTCGAATATAAGGACGGGCCTGTGGATTGATATTATTATTGGGTCCGCCTGCCCATACTGTCTCTTCATTCAGCTGAATTTTTTCATGTTTGGGTCTCCCGTAAACCATGGCTCCCAGACGGCCATTTCCCAGGGGCAGCGCTTCCTCCCATTTTGTGGCCGGTTTGTTATACCAGAGTTTAAGCTCTTTCGACTGCTGGGCCGAAGCTACCCGGACAAGACCCGTAGTCAGAACCAGCATTAATCCCAGGAAACAATATTTATTACTGAATTTCTTAATACGCAAAATAGTGGAAATTTAAATTAGATTGTTTACTTGTCATTCTTTTATGGCTCCTTTAGAATGGCATTGGCAAATTACCATTATTCAATCGAGACCACTTGTTTCTTCCCTTTGTACGTAATCGTGGTATCGACGGTTTGACTTTCCAGACCATTGACTTTACCGGGGCGAACTAAGATGATATCAAATTTTCTAATTTCTTTCATTTGCTTGTATGAGCCTATTCGGTCACCAATCGTTAATTCCTTTTCCTGATCATTCCAGTGCATTGGGATTTGTGAATATTTCTTTTTCTCATAAGCATAGGTTTCCCCATCATCATTGTATAATTTATATGAACCGTCTGTTCCGGGATATATGAAAAGGCGCAGTGGTTTATCGACAGGCTGGGAGGCATATTGAACTTTCGGCCCAACCGGAATAATTGAACCGGCTTTTACAAATAATGGTATTTTGCCAAGTGAGGCGCCAACTCTCATCCTCTTTCCCCCTGTCATTTTCTCACCCGTCCAAAAGTTATACCAGTCCCCTCCCGGAAGGTAAATTTCTCTGGATCGGGCTTTGAAGTGGGTAACAGGATTTACCAGTATTGAAGAACCAAATAAATATTGATCGGTAATGTCCCAGGTATCCTTGTCATGAGGATAAGCAAAAGCCAGGGGCCTCATCATAATATCGCCGTTAAGGGTTACCTTTGAGGCCAGCGTATAAATATAAGGCATCAGCTGGTAACGAATATTCAAATACTTACGGGCTGTGTGCTCAAAAGCATTTCCGTACCTCCAGATCTCGGTATCAGACTTGTAACCGTGTATGCGAAAAAGCGAAGAAAAAGCCCCGAACTCAAACCAGCGGGTCAGCAACTCTTTGTATTCCGGGTTGGTGTACTGGTTGTCAAAAATTGGATTTGCAGATTTTCTATCCCGGAAAAACCCACCAATATCCGTCGTCCAATAGGGAAGACCTGCCATAGAAAAATTTAATCCGCCGGGTATCTGTTCCCTGAATTGTTCCCAAGTGGCCGAAATATCTCCTGTCCAGTAAGCGGCCCCGTACCTTTGCATTCCGGCGAAAGCCGAGCGGGTTAGGTTGAATACCCGTTTATTGGGATAATCTTTCCGGTGGCCTTCATATAATGCTTTAGTTACTTCCAACGGATAGGTCAGTGCATAACGGTCAAACGGCCCCAGGTACGTCTGGGCATTAGGGCTATGGTTTTCGGGCTCGGTCCCGTCCAACCATATGGCATCTACTCCCATCGAGAACATTGAGTCTTTGACCATATGATAATAGTCTTTGCGCACACTGGGATCCCACAGATCCAAATTACCGCTTGTAGTATCAATCTTGTGCGAAGCCAGATTATATCTCTTCTCCAGCGTGGAATTGTCAATGCGCGGCCAAACGGAAACCATCAGATGAAAATTCATCTTATCTAAAGAATCAGTCATTGCGGCTGGATCGGGATAGCGACTGCGGTCCCACTGCGGTCCCCACGTATTATTCGGCCAGTAGTTCCAATCCTGTACAATATTGTCAACGGGTATATTTCGCTTCCGGTACTGCGTGGCATTTTCCAATAGTTCATGCTGGTTGTGATAACGCTCACGGCACTGCCAAAAGCCGTATGCCCATTTACCATACAAAGGCGCATCACCAGTCAGGTTTCTATACCCTTCGATAACTTTATTGGGTGTTTTTCCATATATAACATAATAATCAAGTCGGTCTCCGTAATTACTCTTGAACTTGGTTTGGTTATAGCCGGGGCCATTATATAAAACATGACCCGGGGTCCGGACATTTGAATTACGAAACTGTACTGAATAATGTTTGCCGGCCTGCAGGGTAGCTTTTCCCGTCAGATATTCAGGAACCCAAATGGTATTGTAATGGACAACCGTATCTTGATCTATAGTCAGTAAGACAGGCCCCATATAACGATTGCCCCCCTTTCTTTTGTTCTCTATGGCAAAATAATAAGTACCTGTTTTTTTAGGGATAAAACTGGTAGAACGAATATTTTCTGACGAATCTACGACATTCTCGAAGTGTATTTGGTGCTGCGGAGGATTAAAATTGGTAACCGAATAATTATCCCACAACAGACCATATCCTTTAGTAGATACCATAAAAGGAACAGCATCTTGTTGGTTAAATTGACGAAATTGCAATGGTACATCTTTCCAATTCATCAAACCATTTTGATAGCTCCCCAGCCCATAAAGAGCTTCATCCCCCACCTTAAAAGCCTGCTCCGGTGCAAAGGTCGACTTATCTTGTTTTTTGACGACAGTCATGTGACGACCATTGGGTTTTTCAGAAAGCAATAACCTATCATTGCGATCAAAAAACGAAACAATACCCGAAGTGTCTATTCTAGCAACCATGGAATCGGTTTGTATCGAAACGACACCGTTTTCTTCTTCTACATTCCATGTAACATTTTTGGGATTGGCAACGACCGCCAATTCTTTTTTATCTGGCAGTTTATCTCCCGGTGCAAACAGTACATGCATAATGTTCTCAGAAATGACCTGCAACGCAACTGTACCGCCGTCCCGGTGTAATACTACCTGGTGATCCATCCTCGTATAGGTCCCACTTGAACAAGCGCAAAGAAGAATCAAAAAAACAATGTATTTGTAAGCACTTATATGTTTCATTTTTCTTTGTAACTAAGCGAAATTGTTTCTTTAAATAACTTTGGTCATGCTTTTTTTGAAAAGGCTTTTTGACCCCATCCCTCCTATAAACCTGCCAAATTTTAATTACCCCCTTCCGATGAGGGGATCTAAAACACCGGAAGAGGGACGTTGGCGTAGCATAGATTTAAACTGTGCTTTAACCAAACGCTTCCTCCTCCACCACACTCACTAAGTGGTATGGAGAAAGAACAAAAAAAGATAAATACTGTTTGTTTCTCAGTGATCTACCAGAACAAATTACATCCGATTAAAAAATCTTTCCACTACAACAATTTAGTAATTCAAACGTTTGAATTTTGTATTTAAATACAATAACTGAAGGTTTATTGCAAATAAATTTACTATTTTTTGAATTAGTCTTGACTCAAGATATTATATTCTTAACTATTTTAATTGATTAAAATCCAATTTAGCTACTTCAAACGATTGAAAAATTTTAAAAAAGATAGTTTCTAACTACCAAAGTGATTTGTTAGTTTTACTCTATTTGAATAATGATATTTATAAATGAAAAAACGAAGTGCGACCTTATCTGACATTGCAAGTGAACTTGATATTGATGTTTCAACCGTATCAAAGGCTTTAAATGGACATCCCAAAATAAGCCGTGAGACGAAGAATAAAGTCGAGAACACTGCTGCCAGGCTAAATTATCATCCCAATCACATAGCTACTGCTCTCGTCAAGGGACACAGCAAACTCATAGGGGTCATGGTTCCCCATACTGATGAAAGTTTTTTCGCAACGGTAATCAGGGGAATTGAAGAAACAGCCAAGGAAGCGGGATATCGCATTATCATATTCCAGTCGAATGATAAAACTGAGGACGAGATTCAAAATCTCAAGATTATGCAAGAAGCTAAAGTTGATGGAATCATAGCCTCTCCCGCTATCCATACCACAGACTTCAGTCACTATCAACAAATATTAGACCAAGATTTACCTCTCGTTATTTTTGACCGGTTCGATGAATCCCTGGATTCCGATATCGTGGCGATAGATGATTTCAAGGGAAGTTACAAAGCGGTCACTCATTTGATAGAACAAGGGTGCAGAAAAATTATGCATATTTCAGGTTTTCAGCATGTCCATATATACAAAGAACGGCTACGAGGATATAAACAGGCGCTTATTGATTCTGGCTTACCATACGATGAAAACCTTGTTCTGGAAAGCGATATGAGTTTACAACACAGCAAGGAAATAGTATCTCAAAAACTCCGGGAATGGGATACACCAGATGCCATCTTTGCGTCAAGCGACTATTCAGCTCTTGGGGCTGTCCAGGTACTCCAAGAGCACAATATTCGTATCCCTCAACAGGTGGCCGTAGTAGGATTCAGTAACGAATCCTTTACTTCTTTTGTCACCCCTTCGATTACCAGTGTTGAACAACACGCCAGAAAAATGGGAGAGAAAACGGCCCAAGCTTTTATCAGCCACGTTCATAATCCCCGTGAACAAAAAGTGGCAAAAGTATCCACAAAAACCATTTTAACCCCGGAACTGATTGTCAGAGAATCTTCCAGACGGTAATTTTATCCTGTTGTCGCCCCAACAGGTAATTTAAACATAACAACGTTCTTCCATAACAAGACTGTGCCCCCGTATGGAGATTCCAGTTTAGTATCATCAGCTAACTTCGCTGCCTTCAATCTTGACTACAAAACCATGCTGAAACCGCTGGTCTTTCTTAACAGCTGGAGGAATATGAATCGTTAATCCTTTGTCTTTTCTGTAATCCCATTTTAAAGAGATATCGATTCCCAGGATTTTGACTTCAGAGCCTTTATCAGGTTTCAAATATTTGAAAGTGACAGACCTATCAGCCGGTTGATCTAACATAATCCCATAATACAGACGCTGTCCTTTCTTTTTGGTATACCGGATATAGTCACCCTGCTTATAATGATGCCGGAGTTTCTCGGTCCCATAAATAGCTTCCCCATTAATATCCAGCCAGTTGCCCATTTCTTTGAGTCTTTGGACACTGGCCTGGGGTATCAGACCTTTAGCCGTTGGCCCCACATTCAGCAGATAGTTCCCGCCCTTGGCAGCAATATCAGCCAGGTTGTCAATTAATTGATCAGCTGATTTCCAGTCGTCATCATATTCTTTATAACCCCAGGTATCGTTCATCGTCATACACGCCTCCCAGTCGGAATTCGTTGTATCTTTCAAAATCTGTTGCTCAGGAGTGCCAAAATCACCTACATACTGCTTGTCCCCCTCGTCCATCCCCTGCATTCCGTTTCGTCCTACATCCACCCGATTATTAATAATGATATTAGGCTTCATCTTCCTGATCATCGTATAAATATCCACACCATATTTATGATTCCACTCTGGAATCCAGTCCCCATCAAACCATAACACAGCCGGGTCATAATTATTGACCAATTCTCTGAGCTGTGGTTTCATAAAATTCTGTACATAACGATCAAAGTGGGGATTCGTCTTTTTATCGGTATTGTAGTTTGGATAGTTGGGAGCCTGGGCATCCGGGTGGTGCCAATCCATAATGGAATAATAAAAGCCAAGCTTAATCCCGTATTTGTCACATGCTTTTTTTAAAGGTGCTAACAAATCTTTATGTATCTTGGCAAAATCTACGGCATCATAGTCCGATACCTTAGAATCCCACAGACTAAACCCTTCATGATGCTTGGAAGTAATGATGATGTATTTCATCCCCGCATCCTTTGCAAGCTTTACCCAACGATCGGGATTATATTTAACAGGATTAAACTCGCGGGCGTATTTTTCATACTCAGAAACAGGAATATGTGCACAGTTCATAATCCATTCACCGGTACAGTTCTTTATTTTTTTGCCTTTATAAACACCGGCCGGAACGGCATAGGCTCCCCAATGAATGAACATACCGAATTTAGCATTCCGCCACCAAGCCATTCGCTTATTAAACGCTTTTGGGGATTCGTTTAATATTTCCTGTCTGGTAAGTGTCTGTTTCTTTTGATTGTTCTTACTATTTTTACAACTAATAATGCCGATGGCTATAATAGCTACAAGACAAACAACCCCTATTCTATTCATTTTTATGTTTTGTTAATATTGCAATTAACTTTTTAACGAGTTTTTCTATTTCTACTGTAATCAACTTTTGGATGAGGAATATGACTGGGCGACCTGTCGGGAAGTCCCCAAACCATCAATACCAAGCTTAATTATATCTCCTTCTTTTATATATGCTGGTGGATTTTGTCCTAAACCAACCCCTTCGGGTGTGCCAGTTGAAATTATATCACCGGGCAACAGACTCATATATCGGCTTATATAACTCACTAGGTGAGGGATCCCAAATACTAAATCCCGCGTATTGCTATCTTGTTTGATCTCACCATTGAGCTTAAGCCATAAGCGAAGATTATGAGGATCAGCAATTTCATCTTTAGTAACCAGGTACGGGCCCAGGGGGGCAAAGGTGTCTGCACTTTTTCCTTTTACCCACTGGCCTCCCTGCTCCAGCTGGAAGGCTCGCTCACTATAATCATTGTGTAAAACATATCCCGCCACGTAATCCATCGCATCTTCTTCTGCCACGTAATTGGCTTTTTTCCCGATTACGACCCCCAGTTCTACTTCATAATCGGTTTTTTCGCTTCCTTTAGGGATAATCAAATCGTCGTTCGGCCCAACGATTGAAGAAGTTGCTTTCATAAATAGCACCGGCTGCTCGGGTGGTTCCGACCCACTTTCGGCAGCATGTTTGACATAATTCATCCCCACACAAATAAGTTTGTTTGGACGTCGAACGGGCGGCCCCAATCGTACATCATTGTCTACGGTTGGACAATCTTCTTCATGGGTTTCCAGCCAATTCATCAGCCGTTGTATACCATCATTAGTAAAAAATTGCTCTGTATAATCTTCGACGAACGTACTTACATCAATTTTTTGTTCTCCATCCAGCAAAACTCCGGGTTTTTCGGCCCCCGGCTGGCCAAATCGGAATAACTTCATATTAACGGTGGTTGTGTATATGGTTTAATTAGTTGTTCGTGGTCGGTTATTGATTGCTCTATATCAACTTCAAAATATAAAGACTAAATTATTACGTATTGAGATTGAGAAAGCCCCCATCGATAGGATAGTTGGTACCCGTAATAAAACCAGCTTTGTCCGAACAAAGATAAAGTACCAACGAAGCAATTTCATCAGGATCTCCCATTCGTCCAATAGGTTGCGTTTTTGACAATTTTTCAAACATTTCTTCTTCTTTTTCCGGATAATTTTCTTTCAGGAAACCATCTACAAAAGGAGTATGTACTCTTCCTGGCGCGATACAATTGCAGCGAATATTATCAGAAATATAATCCTTAGCCACTGATAGCGTCATCGTTAAAACGGCCCCTTTGCTCATAGAATAAGCAAAACGATCGGATATCCCCACTGTTGACGCCACTGAAGCCATATTCAGAATCACGCCACCACCCTGCGCAACCATATGATCAATAACGGCATACATCCCATTGTACACGCCTTTTACATTCACATCATAAATCCGATCGAAATCTTCTTCAGATGTATTCTCCAGATTGCCAACATGCGCTACACCGGCATTATTGACCACAACATCAATTTGGGACTGATCAGTGATTATACTCTTAACTACTTCAACAACCTGCTTCTGGTTTGCTATATCACATTGATAGAAGCTACACTCCCCTTGCTTTTCTTCAATCTCGCTACATACTTTCCGGCCAGCCTCCTCATTGATATCTAAAATACAAACATGTGCGCCTGCCAAGGCAAACTGCCGGCATATAGCTCTTCCTATGCCGCTACCTCCGCCTGTGATTACTACGTTTTTTTTATCAAACCTAATATCCATAATCCTTTAATTTATTCATTTGATATTTTAGTCTTTATCTGGCATTTTCTGCCAGACCTTCCCATCCGGAAAAGCGTATTCCTGCAACGTATTCTTCTTCATTTCAATACTGTATCCCGGCCTTTCTGGTGGCAAATAATGCCCTTTTTTAATCCTAACTGGATCTAAAAAATGCTCATGTAAATGATCAACATATTCAATAATCCGGTTATCCATACTTCCACTAATAGCAATATAATCAGCCATTGAAAGATGCTGTACATACTCGCATAAACCGACTCCACCTGCATGCGGACATACCGGTATCTCATATTTTGCAGCGATCAAAAGTATAGCCAATACCTCATTCACCCCACCCACTCGACAGCTGTCTATCTGGCAAACATCTATTGCATCCATCTTTATAAACTGTTTAAACATAATCCGGTTTTGACAGTGTTCACCAGTTGCCACCCTAGTCGGTCGGACTGCTTTGGAAATAGCTGCATGTCCCAATATATCATCCGGACTTGTTGGTTCTTCAATCCACCAAGGTTCAAAACGTTCTAATTTTTTAATACTAGCAATGGCCTCTTCTATTTCCCACTTTTGATTGGCATCCATCATTAATTTGATGTCATACCCCATTTCATCCCTTATAATACCCGCCCTGCGTATATCATCTTTAATATCGGCACCAACTTTCATTTTCACCGATTTCCAACCTTCTTTTTTAGCCTTTTGACACAACTGCCGTATTTTATCATCGCTATACCCCAGCCAACCCATCGAAGTATTATAGGCAGGATACCCTTTGTCAAGTAAATTGATCATACGCTGCTGCTTTGTTGCTTCTTTTTTACTTAGAATAGAAATAGCTTCTTCAGGCGTGATAACATCTGTGATATACGAAAAATCAATACAATTGACCAAGTCCTCCGGTGACAAATCAACGAGTAGTCTCCAAAGGGGTTTTTCTTCCGCTTTAGCATATAAATCCCAAACAGCATTAATAATAGCCCCAGTCGCAAGGTGAATAACCCCTTTTTCGGGCCCCAGCCACCGTAACTGGCTATCTCCTGCGAGTTGATTCCAAAACTCTCCAAAATCATTAGTGATTATTTTTAATTGTTTGCCAACCACTAAAGGAGCCAACGAACGAATGGCCTTGGCACAAATCTCATTTCCTCTTCCTATCGTAAACGTAAGGCCATGGCCTTCTAATCCTTCCACATTTGTTTCCAGTATAACATAGGCGGCTGAATAATCGGGATCAGGATTCATTGCATCAGATCCATGTAAAAACCGGCTGGTGGGAAACCGAATATCTTTAATCTCAAAACCGGTTATTCTGATATCTTTCATTGTATTCTTACTTAAGATAATTCAAGATCACTTATTGCCAAATCAAAGAATAGACACCTAACTTTATCCCGGCATTTATGCATGTTTCCTTGAATGTGATTTACATTCTAGAAATCAGATACGTTTTACTCTACCAATTATCTGACTAAATGTTATACTTATTTTGCACTTTTTAGTATATAAGTAATATTGTTCCCCAAAATAATACATAATTTGGACAGGAATTTCTGATGAAAGCGCAACTTATTAGTCAACATGTTTATCAAAACAAATCCTTTATTTTAGAAAACCACCATTATAATAATTTTCTAAAGGCTTGGCATTATCACCCCGAATTGGAACTTGTCATTATTCATGAGAGCACAGGAACTCGATTCGTTGGGGATAATATCGAGAAGTTTGAACCGGGTGAAATTGTATTAATAGGTAAGAACCTGCCCCATATGTGGCTGAATGACAAAATTTATTTTGAAGGGAATCCGAATCTAAAAGCCAAGGCCCATGTCATTCATTTTCATAAGACTTTTGCGAGTGGACTGGCTCAATTTCCCGAACTCTCTTGTATCTTAAAACTTCTAAATAAATCCAAAAGGGGAATTGAATTTGAAGACAAAAATCGTAATCGGGATGTGATCACAGCGGTTAATGATATGTTTAACCTTAAGAAATATGAAAAAATCATAAAACTGCTAGAAATCTTAAAATGCTTGTCAGATCAAAATGATTATAAAACTTTGTCAAGTACAGGATACGTGGACAAATTCAGCGAAAAAAAGGATACAAAAATACTAAAGGTCTACAAATACATTATGAATAATTTCACACAGGGTATCTGCTTAGATGAAGCAGCAGATTTAATTAACATGAATCCATCAGCATTCAGCAGATATTTCAAAAGGATACATAAAAAAACGTTCACTCGGTATGTCAATGAAGTTAAAGTGGGATATGCCTGCAAATTATTGATTGAACAAAAATTTAATATTGCTGAAATTTGCTATAAGTCTGGCTTTAATAACGTATCGAACTTTAACAGGCAATTTAAGTCGATAAAAGAGATGACTCCATCTGACTTTATTAAGCTACATGGTGCAACAAATTAGGTAAAAATATAGAGGCCTCAGTTTCAACGTTAACTTCCTGAATACGTAATCCCAAGAACAAAGATTGAAGAACTTTTTACCATGCTTATATGAACCCTCTTTTAAACCTAATTGTATGTACCTTTTTTATTTAACACAAAATCTAGACTAAAAATATAAAAGCGCCTGATCTATGAGACCAGGCGCTTTTATTGAAGTAGAGTTATGTTCGTTTTAGAAGATTATGATTCATCTTCTTCAACATCAGCTTCGGCAGCCGTTTTTGGTTCCTCTTCTTCCCCATTTGGTTCTCCGGAACCACTGAGTTGTTCAAAGACTTTGGCGACTTCTTGCTCGTCTTCATCCAGTTCAGCCTTCTTACCGACAATAAGATCCTCGTATTTACGCAGACCAGTACCGGCCGGTACTTTATGTCCCACAATTACATTCTCTTTGAGACCAAGCAGATTATCTTTCTTAGCTTCAATAGCAGCTTGTGTTAGTACCTTGGTTGTTTCCTGGAAGGAGGCGGCAGAGAGCCAGCTTTCAGTAGAAAGCGCAGCACGAGTAATACCAAGCAGGATAGGCTTAGAAATTGCCGGTTCTGCTTCTCGTGTTTCTATTTCCTCTTTACCTTCTTTGATAAGATCATTGTTGATATCGCGAATCTGACGTCGATCAAGAATTGCTCCTTGTTTTAGATCACTACCACCAGTTTCAGTAACGACATATTTACCAATAAGCTCATCGTTCCTGTTGTTGAGCTCGAAACGATCTACCTTGTCACCCTCGAGATACATTGTATCACCAGGATCAGTCACTTCGACCTTCTGCATCATGGTGCGAACAATTGTCTCGATGTGCTTATCATTGATTCTCACACCCTGCAGTCTATAAACCTCCTGAATTTCATTCACGAGGTAAGACTGTACGGCATACGGACCGAGGATATTCAGAATTTCTTCGGCAGGAATAGTTCCATCTGAAAGTTGTTGTCCGGCTTCTACATAATCATTCTCCTGTACAAGAATGTGCTTGGACAATGAAATAAGATACGTCTTTTCTGTCTTGCCGTCTTTACTTTCAACAATAACTTCCTGCTTGCCACGCTTACGTCCGCCCATACGAACAATACCGTCAATTTCTGATACCGCAGCAGGATCACTCGGGGAACGAGCTTCAAACAACTCGGTCACACGCGGCAGACCCGCTGTAATATCTTTCGACTGTCCGGTAGTTCTCGGAATCTTGGCAAGAACCTGTCCGGCCGACACTTCTTCTCCATCGTCAACCACGATATGAGTATCAACCGGTAGTGTTTTTTCACGGACGCGATCATCATCACCTTTAACAAGTAGTGTAGGTACGAGTGAACGATCTTTGGAGTCGATAACGACCTTCTCTCGGTGACCGGTTTGAGAGTCAGTATCTTCGGAGAATGTTATATCCTCCATGATATCCTTATACTCGATCGTACCATCGATTTCTGCATAAATATTTGCGTTATAAGGATCCCACGTACAAATCGGTACTCCTTTCGGAATCTCATCTCCTTCTTCCACAAGCAGTTCGGATCCGTAAGGAATATTGTAAGTGGTCAGTACTTTACCTTCCTCATCAACGATCTTGACTTCGCCCGCACGGCTCAATACCACATCGTGAATCTCTTCACCGTCGTCATATTCGACAACTCGGATATTTTCAAATTCGACTTTGCCGGCAAATTTCGTCTTATGCTGTGACTCAGATTCCATACGGGAAGCTGTACCACCGACATGGAAAGTTCGCAGTGTAAGCTGAGTACCAGGCTCACCAATTGACTGAGCCGCAATAACACCCACGGCCTCACCAACCTGAACCATTGTTCCACGAGACAGATCACGACCGTAGCATTTAGAACAGACACCACGTTCGGTTTCGCAAGTAAGAACAGAACGAATTTCAACTTCTTCGATCGAGGTCTCAGCTATCTTTTGTGCAACCTCCTCATCAACCAACTGATTGGCCTCACAAATTAGTTCATCACTAATTGGATCATAGATGTCATGGAGCGATACCCGGCCAAGAATACGATCTTCCAGGCTTTCGATAACATCCTCATTATCCTTCAGGGCTTTCATCTTAATACCACGGAGTGTACCACAGTCTACCTCGTTAATGATAATATCCTGAGATACATCTACGAGACGGCGTGTTAGATAGCCGGCATCGGCAGTCTTCAGAGCCGTATCGGCCAACCCTTTACGAGCACCGTGTGTCGAGATAAAGTACTCAAGAACCGTCAAGCCTTCTTTAAAAGAAGATAAAATTGGGTTCTCAATAACTTCATTACCTTCTTGCATGGAACTTTTCTGAGGCTTAGCCATCAAGCCACGCATACCGCCAAGCTGACGAATCTGCTCTTTAGAACCACGTGCACCAGAATCGGCCATCATAAATACCGGATTAAAGCCGTTACGATCAGCCGTCAATGCCTCAAACAAGGATTCAGAAACCCGGTTTGTGGTACTTGTCCACTTGTCAATAACCTGGTTGTAACGCTCATTATCTGTAATAAAGCCCATTTCATAACGCTCCGTAATTTCAGAGACTTCGTCTTGGGCTTTTTGAATAAGCTCTTTTTTCTCATCAGGAATCACAATGTCTTCAAGACTAAAGGAAAGGCCACCGACAGTTGCCTGTTCAAATCCAAGCTTCTTCATATCATCAAGGAAAGAAGCCGTACGTGCAGTTCCCACCTTATAATGAATTTCGCCAATCAGGGTACGCAACTCTTTCTTACCAAGCGTACGGTTGATATAGCCCATATCAGGTGGTAGAATCTGATTAAAGATTACCCGACCTGTTGTCGTCTTAATAATTTCGTGACCTTCTCCATCCTTCTTGGGAAGCCGGAGATTAATTTTCGCATGCAACGATAATCGATCACGATCATAGGCAATCAATACTTCGTCTGCATTGGCAAAAGTTTTACCTTCTCCTTTCTGGTCACTGGCCATTTTGGTGATATAATAAATGCCCAAAACCATATCTTGTGAAGGAACAGCAATAGGCCCACCATTGGCAGGACTCAGGATATTATGAGAACCAAGCATCAACACAGAGG
>Ga0102962_1000370_pt1 | contig 22719 bp, 23 predicted proteins | sample SalPonF2_C_D2_MG_FD_84519 | JGI IMG/M metagenome (GOLD analysis project Ga0102962, IMG submission 84519) | Salt pond soil microbial communities from South San Francisco under conditions of wetland restoration - Salt Pond MetaG SF2_C_D2_MG ...
CCTACATTCCGCGCTTCGTGAGTGACTAAATTTCGATTTTTTCGTGATCGAAAAAATTATTGATAAAGCGCTAACGGCACGTCTAACAGGTTTAGCACTTGAGCCTGGATCTTGTTTATCTGAGCCGGGAAGATTGTGACCTCATCGCCTTCATGGACCTCATAGCGCTCCACACCTCTGAAGAGTCGTACAATATCGAACATCGTGGGATACTGGCATGGGCGACCCTCGGGGTATATGGGCAAAGCTTTGATCGATTCCCTGCGCATAGCCATCCGCAACTGCCGTTCAATCAGTGTCGACACCATCAGTGACATCACCTGCATATGCAGGTAACCCACAACCCGCTCGGATTTCTTGACATTAACCGGCGTGATTTCCTGGTATGTTTTGATCTGTGAATGACGCTTCTCGAGGAACGGCTGGAACTTGTAGATCTCGAGCACCCGCTTTGCCCGGTACCGAGTGGCGTCCAGATTGGTAATCAGCGGGAACACGCCATCAGCCTTTTCCTCGCGCTCGATGACCTCGTGGCGGACAGCAAATGTGATCGAGTAGAGCGTTTTCCAGCTCAACCGACCCGCTTCGTCTTTCTTTGGCCGCCCCCGTTTTGTTCTGAGATGGTTATATTCTCGGCATTCGTCGATCTCAACAGCGATGCACTCGCCGCAATGCTGCTCTTTGCGGATAGCGCGGACGGCGGCTTCGATATTTTTGCGGTTTTTAAGGCTATATTTGTTCAGTTTGGTTTGCAGCCTCCTGAGTCCCTGGAGCGCGGCCTGTAGGCGTCTTGTTCGGGTTTCCCGGTCCTGCGCGACCTTCTGTGAGCTGCGAATCCAATACAGCCGATAGCCGCGTGCGGTGTGGTAATCACCCGCGGCCTTGTAGTAGCGATCGGTTTGCGCATCCGGCTTGCGGTTGTTGGCGCGCGACAGGATATGTTGCCACTTGATGTCACCGCCGCGCACTTTTTCTCGAAACAGTTCATCTTCTTTCCAGGTACGCGGCATCACCGAGACAAATAATCCGCCCCACCGGCTGATCGTTTGCAGATTGTCGTCCGTCGCCAGCTTGCTGTCGGCGACATAAATGAAGTCGGTTCTACCCAACAGTTTTTGCAGCCTGCGGTGATTGTCGGGATGCAGTCGATCGTCCGTCTGGTTGCCGTCATAAACACGATGACACAGGGGGACCGCGCCATCGGCGGTCACCGTCATGCCCAACACCAGTTGCTTCAGGTCCGGGCGATGGTCTTTATTGTGGCCGAACCCCAGTGCTTCCTGGGCGCTCCAGCCGGCGTACCTGCCGCAAAACGTGATCGAGGTGGTGTCTTGATGCACTTGGCTACAATCGAGCTCGAACAGCTTGATGGCGCGCAGCGCCAGGCGAAAAAACACATCCTTGTGGCGCCCGAGGTAAAGTTGCTCCAAGGCTTTTCCAATACGGTCGTCCTGGATGCCGTCACGCTCCTGTTCCGAGAGGTCGATCGCCGCCGCCGCCAGGGGGCGGACCCAGTCCTGAAACTCATACAGGGGATGGGACTCGGTCAGATAGTTATGGATGACAAGGGACAAAGCCTGTTCGGTTTGGACGATGCGCCGCCGATCGGATTTCATATGCGAGCGGATAATATTCGGGATCTCGAGCCGCTCGATGTAATGCCGAATGATGGGGTGGACGTTCAGCACCATCTTGTTCAAGTAAGCGTCTTGGCTTAACGATGGCTGCATGGTCATGCTGGCGGAATCTGCGCGATCGGTTCTCCCTCGGTGGCCAGGGTACACCGTAACCGTTGTCGCGCTTTCCGCTCGAGCGGCAGCAGGAAAATCCGCTTGGGATTGGCATCGTGACGTTCATGACGGCTGTCCTGTCGGCCCCGGCCACGGGTCACCCCCACCTCAACCCAGTTGGCGGCACGATAACAGGTCCCCGCGAACCGCTGTCGATCCACCAGGGTTTCAATCAGCAGCGGCTTGTGCCATAGCTTGCCTGCCAATCGTCAACCACTTGACGCGCCGCTAACGACAACACATGAGTGGCCAGGTTATCGATGCGAACATGGGGCAGGACCAGGAATCGGCTGTTGTCGACGATGTGTTGCAACCGCCGGCCACGCACTTCGTCGTTCCAGCCAATCCACCGATCACGCGGGGCCATGCGCCAGGCGGGCGATGAAAATTGCAGGCACCCCAGCACCACCCGCTCGGCTCGCACGGCCTGTATCAGGTAACGCAGGTGCGCCCCAAAGGGCAGGCGATAACCCAGGTAATGATAACGTTCGATCAGTTCCTTCCACAGCGCTCTATCATCCGCGCTGTTGACCAACGTCAGGGTAATGGGCCGGTAATCCTTCAGCGGACCTTGCAGTGCCTGACGGCATTCCCCCGCTTCGGTGAACGCAATGGGTTTAGCCCGCCGCGTCGAACGTCGCCGTTTCTCCGGCAGTCGCAGTAAACCCTCGTGCTCCAACTGCTCCAGAAACTGCCGGCATTCCACCGTCTTGAGCTTGCCGTTGGCACGGGTCCAGTCCAGCAGCTCGCACAACGTACTGGCCAACTCCGTTCTCGTCAGCCCGCCATAACATTCGACGATCTGCATAATCGTCGCCCGCTGCTCGCACGACACCTCTGTGCCGCAAAACGAAGGAAATACGCGATGACTATCGCCCATGTCGCCATCTGTTGCTGGAACTTGGCAGTGTATCCTATAGCAGCGTGCGGCAAATGTCCAGCCCTGCGAACAAATTTTTTCAACCCGCTCGTCGCCGCGTCATACCCGACGTAATGGCACGCCCATAGCGATCTGGTTAACCCATCGATGCTTGACAGTACACAAGCAGCTGTGGAACATTCGCGGCATTCTTCAGTATTGTCACCGGTTTTTGCCGATGCGATACGGTCGAGAAGACGGGGAAAAGAGGGCGTAAAAAGATCATTGATGAAAACCCCCAACTTTATCACTGACCAAGTTCGCGTAACTCTCTGATAAATTTAGAGATTAAATTCACGAACTCTCCCTAAAGAAGCGCGGAATGTAGGTCACACGCCTATACCTATGTGCCGGACGCGGTGAAGGCTCTGTCGTTGCTCGTAGACCGCGAGGACGCCTGGAACCGTGCCTGGCACCTGCCGACCGCGGGCGATCCGCCCACCGGGGGTGAGTTTATCCGCGCGGCCGGAGACGCGTTCGGTGCCGAGCCGAAGTATCGAGTGCTGCACCCTCTGCTGGTCCGGTTGGCCGGCTTGGTGCACTCGGACATACGCGAAGTCCGGGAGATGCTCTACCAAAATAAGTATCCCTATCTCTTCGATTTCTCCCGGTTTGAGCAAGCTTTCGCCTTCACGCCGACGTCTTACGCCGACGGTATCCGGGAAACGGCGGCGGCCTATTTGTCGGCTCAGTCCTGAGCACCGGAGCGTAGCCTGTTAGGTTTAGAAGCCGGTTAGGTGTAAAGGCCCACGAACGGCGCCCTTGCCGGATCGCTGGGCAATGGCCGCGCGTGAATGGCCTCGCGATAGACCATTGAAGAGCGTTGGCAGCTTGCCAGCTACCAGACGCTAGCATGCAGTCGGCAGCTCAAAGCTACTCTCAGGACGGTGCCCGATCTTCCCATGAACGTTCCTTAAGAAATCCTGTACGAAAAGTTGGCTATGCGTTGACCAAGGTCATTGCAGTGGCACCTGCCCCCACCTAGCTTTAGTCATGATGCAGGATCGTGTCAGTGGTTCGGTTATGGGGAACAAATCATGAAACACTCATTACGCTTATTGCTTGGATTCGCAACGTCGCTCGCTGCCGCGCTAGCCTTAGCGGCAGGTTCGGCATCTGCGGCGACACGGTCCGGCAACGCACACTTACTGCTTGCCCAGAATGATGCGAGCAACAACTCCAAGATCAGGGTCGCGGAGTGTGTCGATCAAAAAGCTTGCCAAGCCGACTGGGAACGCCATTACGAGCGCATCAGGCAGCAGGAAGAGGAAGCGATACAGGAGGAGCAGAAGGGCATCGAGATGGAGCAGCGCGGTATCGAGATGCAGCAAAAAGCGCTGGAAGAACGGCAGCAAATCATGGAAGAGGAGGAGCAGTGGTTTAGGAAGCAAGAGGGAGCCGGCGGTTCAAAATAGCGCCGCGGGAATACGGCAGCGCCTTCAAGCAGGTACAACCACGCCAGCATATCCAATCATTCGATTCCTATGGACGATGGGCATTGGTGTAGTGGCGGATGCGAGGTGTCGGCGCCGATTGTAAATCCCACCGATTGCCTCACCCAATCAAAGTTGTTTTTTCCGTTCATGGCATGAGAAGACTGCCTTGCAGTGCGTCACTGATCGCCGTCTCATACTGACCGGCTTCCGTGCGCTTCGTGATGCACGACGTCATCGGAAAAATCTAGACAATCTTTCGCGGATTGGATCACGGGGGCCGCGGAGCCGCGAGTGACCCATGGGCGGGTAGCGCAGCGTGGGGTGTAGCGCTAACGCGTCGGCACTTGGTTGTTCTGCCATGTGGGGGAGACATCGTGCAGGTAAAAGGAATGAGGACTGGGCGCGTACGGCGCGAAAAGGGTGTCGGCATGCCAGCCGGGAAGATCGCTAACGTGCCCAGGGGGCGGCTCTCGGGTAAGGGGGAGACCATTGCGCATTCAGGCGCCGTTCGAGTTCCCAATCCGACTGTGCGCAGTTTTCGTGATCCCTTGCCGCCGTTCAGCACCATGGTAGTGATACCGCTGGCGGGAGAGCTGTGCCGGCCCAAGGAGAAGTGAAGATGAGCGAAGGGGTCTCCGCCGGTCGGTTCGCCGCAGTTTTCCTGAGGCGGTTGGCTGTATTGTCTATTGCCTGGCTGCTTATCGTTAAGGGAGCCGCCTCGTCTTGGTGGATCGGTGCGCCGGTGGTCGTGCTCGCGGTAGCCGCAACGCTGCCCATACGCTCTTCGAATCCCGTCGTATGGTGGCAGCTACTCCAATTCATTCCTTTCTTTCTCGGTCGAGCCCTTAGCGGCGGCATGGACGTGGCGTGGCGCGCGTTGCATCCTCGCTTGCCACTGAAACCAGGGGTGATCAAATATCCACTCCGGCTCCCACATGGGCTGCCGCGCGTCGTGATGGCCAATACAGTTAATCTGCTGCCCGGGACGTTGACCGCCGACATGGAAACGTGTGCGCTGCAGGTGCACGTAATCGACCGTCAGGCACCCTTTGTGGAGGAGCTTGAAGCAGTGGAAAACGCAGTAGCACGATTGTTCGGGATTACGCTCGATTAGCCGAGAAAGCGATGGTCGACTCTGCCGCTGCAAGCCCAGCGAAGAGGGTTATCCGAGGAGCTGCGCACGAGACGCCATGCCAAAGTGGGCCGCGACCATGAGTACAAGCGCCACGATACGCTCACGCTGATAGCCGGGCTGGATCTGTCCAAGGGACCCGGAAGTCCGGATTGATAGGCATAACCTCTCCCGGTTCGCAGTAGCAGCACTGGCTAACGGGCCATCCAGCCCGCAAGGGCGAGAAGCAGTCCCAGGATCAACAGGCACAAGGCTCCGGTGCCCCAGCGTCGCAGCGTTGTTTCCACCTGGTCCATGGCTGACCGTGGATCGAGAGCGGTCGCGATACGTTCGACGCGGGTCAGCCAAGCAGTGCGCCATCGCGGCACGGTCGTGCCCGCCAAGCCAAGCAGCCACTCACCCAAAGGCATCCAGGTTTGGCTGATCACCACCAGCAGGTCACCTGCGGGGAGTGACAAAGGGCCACCACCTGAGGTCTGTCCGGCACACCCAGGCCCGACCCAGCGCCTGCGAACAGCGACGGCGCGCCACGAGGTAGCCGCGAAAAGCGCCGCGGCCGCCAAGAGCAACGGCCAAGTGCTGCCGACGTAAGCACTCGCGGACGTCCATATGGGGGACCCCGGGCCCACCATGTACAGCGGCAGGAGCGTCACCAGCGCGATCAGGATCCCCCAAGGGACGAGCAGGCCTGTGGGCACGCCGGCCGCCGCATATCCGGTTCGTGGCCGCTTCAAAAGCAGAAGGAAGCGGCCCATCAGCAAGGATGTCGCCACTGCACTCCAGGGCAATACCGCCTGCAATGCCGGCCCCCACGCACTCGGGAGGTGATACATTTCTGCCTTGAGCAGCAGTTTCGCGACCATACCGCTGGTGAATGGCGCGCCCGCCAGCGCAAGCGCCGGGAGCCAGAGCAACAGCCATATCCAGCGCCGCGGAGTCCCCGAGGCCGCCCCTACTACACCAACGCCGAGGAACAGCGCGCCCTTGTTCAAGGCGTGGTGGAGGGCATAGAGGCCAATCACGGGAACCAGCGAAGGGACGGTGCTGGGTGAGGTGAGCCCCAGTCCCAGAGCGGTTGTCAGAATGCCCATCTGACTGATGCTGGAATAGGCCAGCAGGGTCTTGGGGTTCCGTTGCGTGAGGCCTACCGCGACGGCGTAGAAAGCGGCGGCCAAGCCGAGCAGCATCAGTGCCTCGCCCCATTGGGCCAGCCCGGCTGCCCCCAAGGGGAACAGCCGTAAAAACCCTAGCAACCCGGCGTTGATCATGGCACCGGAGAGCACCGCACTTGCTGGCGTGGGGGCAACGGGATGGGCCAGCGGAAGCCATACATGAAGCCCGAGAACGCCAGCCTTGATCCCGAACCCAATCAACGCGAGCATCATGACGAGGTTACGGTCTTCGGCGTGGCCCAGAGCGGCCCGCACGGGGGCGAAACCAAGGGAGCCCGCGTCCGCGGCGGCGAACACGATCGCGGCGAACAGCGCCACCTCCCCCACGACCACCAGAGCCATGTAGACCCGTCCCGCCCGCAGAGCGGCGGGGGTGCCTTCGTGCACCACCAGGCCGTATGAGGCAAAGCTCATCAGGGCAAAGAACAAATAAAAACTGACGACGTCCTGAGAAAAGACCAAACCGATGTTTCCGCTCATCGACAGCAGAAAATAGACGAAGAAGCGTCCACGGCCGGATGATTCGCTTAAATAGTCGCCGGCAAACAGACCCGCCAGCCACCAGAGCAACGCCGTGAACAGCAGAAACAGGCGACCGGTGCTGTCCCCAAGTCCAAGGTCGGCCCCCAGCATCAACCACGGCAGCCGCAATGAAGCATCCGCGGGCACGAGCGCGGCGGCAAGAAGGGCCGGCAACGCCGCCCAAGGGGCCAAACGCAATGCCAGCGAGCAACTGATTCGTGTCGCGTACAGGGCCAGCACGACCATTGGCGCCCCGATGCCCAACGACATCAACAGCGATGCGCTCGTGTGACTCATGGCCGGTACAACTCTCTTGCGGCAATGAGTCTCGCCCATTCCAACGGACTCAACGGAACGGAAGCGAGCAAGCCGGCGGCCAGAGCCATAGCGGCGGTAGCCAGTGGCGGGAGCAGAAGCATCCAGGCTGTCTCCGCCGGGCCGAAGCGCCGCTCCTCCGGCCATGCGTCGGGCGGCGGCCGGAACCAGGCTGTATGGAGAATTGGCAGAAAATACGCCGCGTTGAGCACGCTGCTGGCAACGAGAACGCCAAGTACCCACGGCTGTGCGACCTGCAATGCCCCCTCGCCCAGATACCATTTGCTTACAAACCCTGCTACCGGCGGCGTGCCGATCATGCCGAATGCGCCTATGGTGAAGAACGCCATGGTCCAGGGCATGCGCTGGCCGACGCCGCCCATTTCGCTGATTTTGTGAATGCCCAGCGTCTCGGCAAGATTCCCGGCGCAGAAGAACAGCGTGATTTTCATCAGGCCCTGATGCACCAAGTGGACCACGCCGCCAATCGTGGCCAACGGTCCGCCCATGGCAACGCCCAGTGTGATATAGGCCACCTGGCTGACCGTGGAGAAGGCCAGCCGCCGTTTCAGATCGTCCTGGGACAGAGCGCGAACGGAGCCGTAGATAATGGTCAACGCCGCCAGCCACGCGAGTGGCCTCATCACGCCAAGCCCGGCTGCGTATTCCACACCGTAGATGTCGAATACCACCCGAATGATGCCGAAGGCGCCCGCTTTCACAACAGCAACGGCATGCAGAAGGGCGCTGACCGGCGCAGGCGCGACCATGGCGCGCGGCAGCCAGCCATGCAGCGGCACCAGCGCGGCCTTCACGCCTAGTCCCGCGACCAGAAGGACGAAAATCGTGGTGAGCGCGGCGCGATGTCCCTGACCCAGCGGGGTGAGGATGCCCTTAGAGGTAAATTCCAACGTGCCGGTCAGGGTATAAAGCCAGACCGTGCCCAACAAAACCAGCGCCCCGCCGGATACCGTATAGACTAGGTAAGTCCGGCCGGCGTGACGCGCCGCCTCGGTCCCCCGGTGCACGATCAATGGATAGGTCGACAGCGTGAGCAGTTCGTAGAACAGCAGAAAAGTAATCAAGTTCCCCGACAGGGCGACCCCGATCGTCGCGCTCACGCACAGGCTGAAGAACCCGAAGAACCGGCTGCGATGGGGTGAGTCCTCCAGATAGCCGATGGCGTAGACCGTGGTGACCAGCCACAGAACCGTCGACAACGTCACGAACAACAGCGCGAGCGGTCCGGCGCGAAGCTCCATCTCCAGCCCGGGCAGCAGCGGCCAGCTTATCTCATAGTGGTGGCCCTGATAGACACCCCAGAGCATCCAGCCAACCAGAACAAGCTTAACGGTCGCTCCGGCGAGATTTAGAACCGAGCGCAATACGCTTCTTCGTTCCGCCAGACCGAAGATGACAAGGCCCGGCACCAGGGAGCTAGCCACCACGAGCAGGGGAATCCAGGCGTCCAGGCTCACGAACCCGCCTCCCACATGGCGAATGGATGACCGATCCGCAGCATCGACAGTACGAACGGCGCGATGAAACCAAGCAGCACAGCCCCGCCGGCGAGCAGCAGCGCCGCCCATTGCATATGGGCCGGTACCGGCCGCGCTTCGTGCGGCACGGGTGCCTGCGTGAAGGTATGCCCCAGTACTCTGAATACATAGGCGGCCGCCAGCAGGCCGCCTACGACGACGACGGCAGCAATCCCCCAGCGTCCCTGGGCCAACGCCGCCTGAAGAAGCAGCCACTTGCCCACGAAACCGCCGCTCGGCGGCAGCCCCATGATGCTCACGCCCGCTAGTGCAAAGGCCCAGGTGGTTAGCGGCAAGCGCTGAGCGACCCGGTCCAGGTCGGCGATCCGATCATGGCCGCCGAAGCGCAGCAGATTGCCGGTCGCGAGGAACATGGCGGCCTTGGCCAAGGCGTGGGATAGGGCCAGATAAGCGACAGCACCCCAGGCGGTCCACCCCGACGCCGCACCCAGCGGGAAGGCAAGGAACAAGTAGCCGATCTGGGCGACCGTCGAGTAGGCCACCAGCAGTTTGAGCCGTGCCTGGCGCAGCGCCTGGAGCGAACCCCATAAAACCGCTACCGCTCCGAGCACACCGAACAGAACCGAGGCGCCGGCAGCCACTGTTCCGAACACATCGATCCACATCCGCAGCAAGACGTAGAGGGAAGCCTTTACCACCAGGCCGGAGAGCGCCGCGCTGACCGGCGCCGGTGCGTTAGCGTGGGCCGGCGGCAGCCAGAAGTGAAGCGGAAACACGGCCGTCTTGAGGCATAGCCCCGCGCCCATCAGACCAAGCGTGGCCCAGACGAGCGGCGTCGGTCTGATTCGCAGGGCCAGTACACCGATGTCCAGCGCGCCGAACCCGTGATAGAGCATCGCCACGCCGAGCAGATACAGTAGGGAACCCAGCAGGGTGGCAAGCAGGTAGCGCATGGCGCCGCCAAGGGCATCGCGCCCGCCACCCAGACCCGTAAGCGCAACGGCCGCGAGCCCCAGCAACTCCAGCGTCACATAGATGTTGAAAATATCTCGTGACAGAAAGAGCGCATCCAGTGCTGCCAGGAGAAAGAGCCATAGGGGCCAGAAATGGGCAGCATCGTGCCCGCGGAAATAGTCTGCGGCGTAAACGCTCACCCCGGCTCCGACCACGGCAGTGGCGGCAAGTAAGAGCAGACTGAGGCCATCGGCGTACAGCTCAATTCCCAGCGGCGGAGCCCAACCTCCCACCAGATGACGATAGATACCAAAGCGGGCCATCTGAATGCCCAGTCCCGCCACCGACATCACCAACAGCAACATTGTGACGAGGCCGATAGCACGTGCCCGGTGCGGCCACAGGAATGCGCTCATCGCGCCGGCGAGGGGCGCTAGAATCAGCGCCTGTGCCCAAGGTGCCTCCATCAATGCAACCGCCACGGGCCGCTTACCAAGATTAGTCCCCGGGAAGCTCGGCGCGCCCGGTTTCGTCGGCAAGCCTTAGCATCAGCGTGAGCGCAAGCGCGGTGGCGGAAACCGCAACCACGATCCCGGTGATCACCATGGCTTGAGGTACGGCGTCCGGGGGTAAGCCGACGCCGCTCCGGCCCGTGCCCACGAGCATCAGGAAGGTCCCGCTGCCCATGACGTTGAGAGCGATGATCTTGCGGAGCAGGTGTGGCCTTACGATCAGTGCGTACAGCCCCAATCCGAACAGCACCGCGCCTACCAACGCATAAACGATGCCTGCAGTCATGGTCCCGTCCCGTTGTCTTTGCCGAATGATGAGCCGGCGAACAAAGCGAGCAGGATTGCGCCAATGGACAGGGTGGCGGCCGCTTCGAGCACCAGGATCAAAACTCCCGCGTGCGCCGGCGGGTACTCCAGAAGACGGCCTTGTAGAGCTAAGGTCGCGGCAGCCATGATCACGAACGCTGCCGGCCCCAGCACAAAAAGAAACCGCACGGCAAGCCCCGGCGCTGTCATCCTGCCGCGCCCCTGGCCCGAGAGCACAAGCACCACGCCCAGCGCCGCGAGCACCGCACCGGCCTGAAAGGCCCCGCCGGGCGCGTACGCGCCAACCCACAAGAGGTAGCCGCTCACGAGAATCGCCAGCGGCACCAGGAAGCGCGCGAGGGCTTCCAGAACTGGGCCGGCAGGAGCCGGCTCGGGTGCATAATCGATCGCGGGCCCAAAACTGCGGGCACCGATCAGAGCCAACAGCAGTACCCCTGTCTCAAGGAGGGTGTCGTACCCTCTGAAATTGAGCAGAACGGCCGTTACGGGATTGCTGACACCGCTAACCGGCAGATTCCGGGTCACTTCCGCACCCAGTCCGACGGTGGTGGGTTCGCGGAAAATCAGCGTAGCCGCGAGGCCGCACACTACCGCCAGTGTCGCGGTAGCGGCCAACGGCCACGCCGAGATCCGTGCCCCGGGGCGATCCGCGTGTGCGCCTGACGCTTTACGTGCGCCGCTGCCGCGCAACCGCGCCAGCGCCCCGAGCAGCAGGGCTCCGGTAAGACCCGCTCCGATGGCCGCTTCGGCCAGCGCGACATCGGGTGCGTTCAGCCGCACCCACGCCAGCGTCAGCAAAAGTCCGAATGCGACGAACAACACGACGGCCGCATACAGCGACGGGCTCGACAGCGCCCGCCACGCCAACCACACCAGCCCGGTACCGACCAGGCCGTCGAATGCCCAGCCAAGCAGCGTCATCGCTCCCATGGCCGTATGCCTTTTTCCAGCGCGCTATGGGCAACCAGGTGAGCCACGCTGGCTCCGGAAACCAGCACCAGCGTCCAGATCAGGAACAACTCGCCGGCCACGAACCACGACTCAGCGTGGACCGCAAGCCCCATGACGATCAGACCGAGCCCCAGGTTGTCCGCTTTGGTGAGCGCATGAAGGCGCGTGTAGACGTCGGGAAACCGCAGCAAGCCGACGGTGCCGGCGAAAAAGAAGAATGCACCCAGCGCGATCAGCGGGAGGCTCAGAAGGTCAATCGGGGTCATGGCCGCCCTCCACTGGGGGCCAGGCACGCCGCACGAATGCCACCGCCGTGACCGCCGCCAACAACGCCAGCACCAACGCGACATCCCGCGCCGCCGGCATCGCGTTTGCCTGCGCGAGCAGCAGCAGTATCCCCACGGCTGTGGTCCCCAACAGCTGTGCGGCAAGCATTCGGTCGGCGGCGGTGGGACCGCGGGCAATACGCCAAAGACCCGCTGCGAGGTTCAGCAAGAGGAACAGGGCAACGAGGAGAAAGACCGATTGCATGCAGCTTAGCCCTCCTGGGTTACCGGCGTCACGAAGCCGGCTGGTTTTACGGCCAGCACTGAGGAATCGATCTGATTCAGTATGGTTTCCGCCGTATTACCCATCAGCAGGCCGGGCACGCCGGTTCGGGCCACCGTGCCCATCACCACCAGATCGGCCTCCAGCCTTTGAGCGATAGCGGGAATCACCCGGCGGGGACGACCTTTCACAAGATGGAGCTGTAGTTTGAGGGACTCGCGGGAGCCTTTATCCAAGTAATGACCTGCCTCATCGATGAGGCGGTCGAGATTGCGCTGGTGGCGTTGCCTGACTAGCTCCACATAGGCGGAAAGCCTCGAGACGGGGGTTTTGATAAAGGCCCCACCAAGCGTACTTTCCCCCATCGCCTCCCAGGCGCTCACCACATGCAGCTCCGCAATGTCCGCCAGCGCAACGGAGCTTGCCAGGCGCAAAACATCGTGATTCAGCGCCCAGCGGGTCTGGATTTCCGCCTCGGGGTATTCATCGCCCACGTCGACCGCGGCAATCACTTGCCGATACGATGTGGGCGCATTCGCCTTGATTAGCCAGAGCGGGCAGGGGCATTTGCGGAGCAAATGCATATCCTCGCTCCCGAACAGGCGGTGCCGTAAGCCACCGGGCTCGGGAGCCTTGATCACCAGATCCCGACCCTTGCGCAGGACATCGCGGATGATCTCAAGGAACGGCACGCCGCTCAGGATTTCGATCTCGATGGCGATCCGATCGTGATAGGTGGAGGTGATTTCCCGGAGGCTCCGCCGCAATTCGCTCTCGGCGGCTGCCTGTAGGTCGTCGGACCTGGAACTGGAGTCCGAAGGACCTGTTCCGCTCGGCAAATACGGAGCAACGCCCGCTACGGCCAAACTGGCCTGGTCGCTTTCGGCCAGGGCAACCGCGCGCTCCAGCGCCGCTTTGGATGCACCAAGGCCGCTCGCCACACAAAGAATCCGCCTAAACTGCTTCATTCCGTTAACTGTGTCTAAGCTTGTAGCAGGCTGCCTTGTCCTAAAGTTCCGTCGGAGGCACTGCGAATTACATCAATTGGTGCATGGGAACGGTAAAAATATAGGCGCTGCGCACGAGGCCTGTATTGTCGAAAATCAACCCCAGTGCATTATTTGATCGCGCGGTCGCTGGCGCACACTTAAGCAGGAATTCCTCGCTGTCGGGCAGATACTCACACGCTTGTTTTCAGGGCCGCAATGCGATCCTCGATAGGGGGATGGCTCATGAACAGCCGTTTGATGCCACCGCCCGCGCGCCCCGAGATGCCGAACGCGGCGATCTGCTTGGGCAGCTCGCTGTGTCCGTAAGTGCGGCCCAGCGTCTGCAGGGCCGCGATCATCTTCTCTTTCCCCGCCAGCGACGCACCGCCGCGATCGGCGCGGAACTCGCGCTGGCGCGAGAACCAGAGCACTACCAGGCTCGCGAGGATGCCGAATACGATCTCCGCGACGATGACAGTGGCAAAGTAGCCCAGGCCCGAGTCACGCTCCGAGCGCAGGATTGCCTGATCGACCACATAGCCCACTACGCGTGCGGCAAAAATCACGAACGTGTTAATCACCCCCTGAATCAGCGTCAGCGTCACCATATCGCCGTTGGCCACATGGCTGATCTCGTGGCCCAACACCGCTTCGACCTCGTCCTGGGACATGTCGTTGAGCAGGCCAGTGCTCACCGCGACCAGCGCATGGTCCCGGCGCGCGCCGGTGGCAAAGGCGTTCATCACGGGCGATTCGTACACGGCCACGTCGGGCGTGCCGACGCCGGCCTGGTGCGCCAGGCGCTTGACCGTGCTCACCAGCCAGATCTGTTCGGGTGTCGTCGGGTGCTCGATCACTTGGGCGCCGGTGCTCATGCGCGCCATCCATTTCGACAGAGCCAGCGAAATGAAGGCGCCCCCCATCCCGAACACCGCCGCGAACACCAATAGTGCCACCCAGTTCAGGGCGATACCGCTGTCCGCCAGCAGGCGATCGACGCCGATGAGTTGCAGCACAGCACCCAGAACCACCAACACCGCAAGGTTGGTGAGCAGGAATAGCAGAACGCGTTTCATGGCAATGGCTCCCGCCCTGGTATCCCCCTCGAAGGTCTCTTTGCCGAGACGCGAAGCACAAGGGAGCAGATAACCCGGATCCTATGCGAGAAAGCGTTCTTCGCGATTGACGCCGCTCAACGGGCGGGCACATTACCCGGGTTCTTCATGGGTAGACTGGCTAAGCGGGTTGCTTTGGCGTCTACCGAAGCCCCCGGGGTCGGTCCAGGCGTAGCAGTCGGCGCAACTGTTTTTCCGCTTCGATGAGCCCAAAGAACGCAAGGCCCACGGCGACCAGCACAAGACTGTCCGGGACGGAAATGGTGGCCGTGCCGAACACCCGCTGTAGCGGTGGCAGATAGGTGACGGTGACTTGGGCGGCCACGATTGCGCCCGTGCAGCCCCAGACGATGGGCGTCGCGCGTAACGCCTTCCACGTTAGAAACGTCGCGTAGATATTGCGTATAAAGAAGAGGTGGAAGATCTCCAGCACCACGAGCATGTTCAGCGCCATGGTCTGTGCCAGTGCAAGTGAATAGCCCCGTTCGGTCGCGTAAGCGAAAACGCCGAACACGGCCACAAGAAACAACCCCGATACGAACACAATATGCCAGACCAGGTTCCCACTCAGCAGCGGCTCGCGCCGCGGCCGCGGCGGGCGGCTCATGGTGCCTTGCTCGCTCGGTTCGAAAGCGAGTGCGAGCCCGAGGGTTATCGCTGTCACCAGATTGACCCAGAGAATCTGGACCGCCGTGATCGGTAGCGCGAGACCGAGAAACAGGGCAACGGCGATGGTCATCGCCTCACCAGTGCTCGTGGGCAAGGTCCAGCTGATGACCTTCTTGATATTGTCGTAGACGGTGCGCCCTTCACGCACCGCGGCTACGATCGAGGTGAAGTTGTCGTCGGCGAGCACGACGTCGGAGGCCTCCTTTGCCGCCTCGCTGCCTTTTCGGCCCATCGCCACTCCCGCATCCGCGCGCTTGAGGGCGGGTGCGTCGTTCACCCCGTCGCCCGTCATGGCCACGGTGAGACCGTGCGACTGCAGGGCTTCCACCAGGCGCAGCTTATGCTCAGGACTGGTCCTCGCAAAGACGTCCGTTGCCACTACGGCGGCGGCCAGCTCCTCAGGGCTCATGTGTTCGATGTCGGCGCCTGTGAGCACGCCCTCCGGATTGTCCAGGCCGATTTGCCGGGCGATGGCCATGGCGGTGCCGGCATGATCGCCTGTGACCATCTTTACCTGGATGCCCGCCCTGTGGCACTCGGCCACAGCGTCGACGGCCTCGCCGCGCGGCGGGTCGATGAGACCGACCAATCCGAGCAGTACCAACTGGCCTTCGACATCCGTCGTATTCAGGGCGAGATGGTCCGGGGGAACGGTTCTGACCGCGAGCGCAAGCACGCGTTGGCCCTGCGCCGCAATAGCCTCGACCTCGCGGGCCCAGTGATCGCTATCGAGCGGCGTCTGCCCGCCATCGGCCGTCATCTGGCTCGCGCACATGGCGAGTATGCGTTCCGGTGCACCTTTGGCGTGAATCTCGGCGTTGCCCTTGTGGTCACGATGCAGCGTGGCCATATAGCGGGCGTTGGCGTCGAACGGGATCACGTCCGTTCGCGTCCACTCCTGGAAGGCGTGAGGTCCGTCCGGCATGATCTTGCCGGCAAGGGCATGCAGCGCGCCCTCCATCGGATCGCCTTCGATCTTCCAGCCTTCGGCATGGTAGTGCAGGGCCGCATCGTTGCAGAGTGCGGCGGCGCGCGCCAATTCAACTAACACACCGTGCTTTGTCGGGTTCACCACCGCATCGCCGAGGCGAATGCTGCCTTCGGGGGCGTAGCCGGTCCCGGATACGACATAGACCCCGTCAGCCGTGGCGAGCGAGGCTACCATCATCTCGTTGCGCGTGAGCGTGCCGGTCTTGTCCGTGCAGATCACGGACACCGAGCCCAGCGTCTCGATCGCCGGCAGGCGGCGTACGATGGCATTGCGCCGCGCCATCGCCTGCACGCCGACCGCCAGCGTGATGGTCAGAACCGCCGGCAGCCCTTCCGGAATCGCGGCCACCGACAGGGCGACCACCGCCATAAAGAGGTCGGCGAAGGGCAGGTGGCCGACGATATGGCCGTAGGCCAGCAGCGCCGCGGCGCTCGCCAGGATAACCATCGTGAGCCAGCGGGCGAAGCGGTCCATCTGCTGGATCAGCGGGGTGCTGAGCGACTCCACGCGAGAGAGCATGCCGCTGATCCTGCCGATCTCGGTGTCGGCGCCGGTACGCACGACTACGCCGCGGCCGGAGCCGCCGGCCACGAGCGTGCCGCTGAAAGCCATGCAGGCTCGGTCGCCGAGGGGCGCCTCCGGGGCGACCGGGCCCACGAACTTCTCGACGGGAACGGATTCACCGGTGAGTACCGCCTCCTCGATCCTCAGGCCCGCCGCCTCGATCACGCGCAGATCCGCCGGGACCTTGTCACCCGCTTCCAGCAGAACGACGTCGCCCGGCACCACCTCGGCGCTATCGATACTGACTCGCCGGCCGTCGCGAAGCACCGCCGTGCGCGGCGAGAGCATCTGGCGGATGGCGCTCATCGCCTGTTCGGCACGACCCTCCTGGATGTAGCCGATGAGCGCATTCGCAACGACCACGGCAAGGATCACCGCCGTGTCGGCCATGTGCCCCAGGGCCGCCGTTATGACGGCGGAGCCAAGAAGAACGTAGATAAGCACATTGTGGAAATGCGCGAGGAAACGCAGTACGCGACTTCGTCTTTCGGTTTCCGGCAGACGATTCGGGCCATGGCGGTGCAGGCGGGCAGCCGCGGCTTTCCCACTGAGCCCGCCGCGGTCCGCGGCCAACGATGCAAGAACGTCATCGACGCCGAGTGCGTGCGGCTCGTCGACGACATCCTGCACCGTCGTCGGGCCGCGGCGGATCAGGGTCGGATCGCGTTTCATGTGGGCAACGCCCTATTGTGGCGCACGGTCCGTTCGGGCAATCCACCGTATCGCTTATCGTGATCGCCCAAGGTGGACACCGCCTCGCTCAGTCCGCGGCGCTCGCGGCGCAGTCCAGCTTGCCCGTATACCAATAATGGATGCGACAGGGATGGGCTTTCTCGTAAGCGCTCACGGCCTCGGCGTAGCTCGTCTTCTGCGCCTCGTACATCGCCGCCTGGAGCTGCTCGAGCGGGATGTACATGCGCGCGAGGAAGTCGCTGACGCGCGGGAAGTCCTGGGTGAAGCCGTTGCGAACGACCACATCGATGTGCTGGGGCCCGCCGAGCACGCCCTTGGGATCTTTTAGAAAGCGCAGCTTCCAGCGCCCGAACATCCAGTGCGGCGTCCAGCTCGTCACCACGATCCATTTCTGCTGCCGTTCGGCGCGCGCCAGCGCCGCAGTCATCGCCGCGCCGGAGGCCGAGACCAGATCATAATGGCTCAGAGCGTATTCCTTGATCGCCTTGTCGGAGAGCTGCATCAGCCCGGCGCCCGGGTCGATGCCTTGGATACGACCGTCGAGCTTCGAGTGCACGGCCGCCTTTTTCAAATCCTCGATGGAGTCGAGCTGGCTTTTGGGAATGTAGTCCGGCACCACCCAGCCGAGTTTGGCGCCGGTATAGAGCGGACCCAGATCCCACACCTGCGTGCCCACTTTCTGCCAGTAGGCGCGGTGGGTGTCGGGCAGCCACGACATCAGCATGCCGTCGAGGCTACCCTTGGCCACCCCCGCATACTGAATGCCGATGTCGGCGAGCGTGAGCTTGACCTCGTAGCCATAGTGCTTGTGGATCAGATTCTGCGCGAGCTTGGTCACGAACTCGGCATCGGACCACGCCGTCCAGCCGAAGGTGATGGTCTTCTGCGGGGCGGCGCTGGCCGTGTTGGCGATCAGGCATGTCATGGCCACGAGACCTGCCGAAAAGTAGTACAGGATGCGTTTGACGAGCATGGCGCGTTCCTCCTTCAGTCTATTGATCGCCGGTGGAATACCGGTTCCATATGCCTATAGCGCGCGAGCCCGAAAGGTGGGTTGACGGTTGTCAATGATGGGGCTTGAAGCAGGAGCGTCAGCTGATCCCCCCGCGTCCGGAATCGGGTGGTCTTTGCGCCATGGATTGAGCGTTATCAATATCACGAGAGCACTCGTGGCCTATTCTGCGTCAAGGCGAATCGGCTCCGTGATCGCGCCCGGGTGAAGCGGGTAGTACGCCAGCGAGTCTGGAAGCCGTGACACATCGTGGCCGAGGCGTTATCGGACGCTGTAGCGTTCTTCCCAGTGTAAGGATTTCCAGGATGGCAATAGAGATCAAAGAGACAGCTAAACGGACAGTCAGCCAGGCGCAAAGCCCTTCTTGGGCTGCCTGGACGCACAACCAGGACAGCCTGCTCGATTATTGGGAGGAGGTGAGCAAGCTCTACACCGAGGCGCTTGAACAGAGCTTGCGGGCAGTGCTGTCGGTGATGGGTATGGAAAGGGGGCGCCGGCAACGGCCTGTCCGAGCTGATCAAGGCCATGGAGCGCTCCCGGGAGCTGCTGTTCACCCAGCTCGAGTCGATGGGTGTGTTTCAAAGCGCTCTCTGGGAGCCGTGGTTTAAGCAGCTGAGTACGGGGCCCGCGAGCCCACCGGCAGGCAATACGCGGCGCAAAGGCGGACAAGTGGATTGACTAAAGGAGCCTATGTCGCAGGACATGTGGCACTTCGCGCATCCGTCTCGCCATTATTGACCTAGTGCACTGCGTAATTAAAAATCCCTGCTACCGTTTAGTATCTTGTTACACTGGCTGACGGTGCGATGTGACCAGCATTCCGGTATTGCTCAGCACTGGCCACCGCCTGTTTCATGCACTGCTCATGCAAGCGCGCGCGGCCGCACAGGAAGCGGCTTGGGCCGAAGCCCAAGCCAGCCTCGCCGAGGTCGCTCGGCGTCTGGAGGCGCAAATGCGCGCCGAGGAGACCGTGCTGTTTCCCCGCCTGGCCGGGCAGGGCGCCGAAGTGGATGCGATGCTTGCCCAGTGCCGGCGCGAGCACGGGGCACTCAGGTCACAGGTGCGTGTTGCCATCGCCGCGGCCGAGGTGCGCGACCGCACGGCTTGTGGTGCGCTCCTGGCGCACCTCATCGAGGCGCTCTCCAGCCATTGCCGGGACGAGGAACAGCGCGTGTATACGCTCACGCGCACGATGGACGAAGGAGTCCTGGGCGCCTTGGCGCGTGCGCTCAGCGCCGCCGGCGATGACGAAGGCGCCCCCGACACCGTTGGCGTCCCCCGGCTGCATTAGCGCCCGATCGCAGTGTTGGCGCTAAAGCCCCGCAGAGCCCGCAAGCTGGGGATCTCATAGCGTCTTCCCCGATGCGCGACGAGCCCGCGCTGCCCGAAATCGTGCAGCGTACGGCTCACCGACTCGTGGCGCACCCCGAGGAAGCTAGCGATGTCGATCAGGCTCATCGCCAGGGTGAAGCGGTCGGGCGCGAGTCCGCGCCGTCGCTGGCTTTCGCTGATGTCGAGCAGGAAATTGGCCACCCTGCCGGCCGCCGTCATCGAGGCCAATGCCAGGTGAGACTGGTATTCACGGCGCAGGCGTGCGCTGATGAGTCTGAGCAGCTGGGGCCCGAGGCCGTCCATGTCCAGACTCTCACGCGGGACGTGGCACAGCCAGCTGTCCTCCAGCGCCATTAAGGTGCTCGCCCAGCGATCAGCACCGGCCTCCGCCAATCCGATCACCTGGCCCGGAAGACGAAAGGCCACCACCCGCTCGCTGGCGTCGGGCGCCTGGATTACCGCCTTGAGCGCGCCCACGCGCAGGGCATGCAGCGCGTGCAGGGCATCGCCCTGTCGCATCAGGACCTGGCCCTTTTTCAGCGGCCGGGTCGAGCGCGAGACGGCACGCTCGAAGTGCTCCAGCGCTTCCCCCTCCAGCTCGGCCGGCAGACAACGCGGTTTGAAGGCACACGAGCGACAGCCCCCCGGCCCCGCCGACAGTCTCCCGGCGGGCGCATCCCCTGCGCCCATGTTCGTCCCTTGATCCGGCATCGATACCCCCCTGCACAAAGAGCGATAGCCAGAACGCGTCACTTTAAGAGGGCGATGCAAATAGTTCGTTGATATATGTCAAGCTCTTGGTTCTATTCTGAATAGCCGGTTTTGGCGCGCCATTAATCGGAAGCCGCCTCCGCGGCCGGCCAGCTCTAGTGTAATGATGCGCAAATAACTATACTATTTCCATGATACAGGCTTTACTTGCCGGTAGAGCCTAAACCGTGAGGGTGACATGGAACTCAAGGCCGATCAGCGGCAGTTGTTGGAGCAGTGGATTCGGGCGCACGGCACCCCTCAGCAGGTGGTCAAACGCTGCCGGATTGTGCTCTTGGCCCACCAGGGAAATAGCGATGCTGCGATTGCTCGAGAGCTGGGGGTGCATCGGCATACGTGCAGATTGTGGCGCCAGCGCTTCCTGGGCACGGGCCCAGAGGGGCTGTGGCAGGTGGCGGCCGGGCGCGGGCGCAAGCCCCAGCCGGGGCTGGCGCAGCGCATCGAAGAGGCGACGCTGGACAGCCCACCTGACGGGCAGACGCACTGGAGCACGCGCACGATGGCCAAGGCGCAGGGCGTTGATGCGAGCACGGTATGCCGCATCTGGCAGGAGCACGGGCTGCAGCCGCATCGTCAGGAAACCTTCAAGCTGTCGCGTGATCCGAAGTTTGTACCTAAGTTGCTGGATGTGGTGGGGGTATATCTCAACCCACCCCAGAACGCGCTCGTACTGTGCGTGGACGAGAAAAGCCAGATTCAGGCATTGGAGCGCACCCAGCCGGGGTTGCCGATGAAGCGTGGACGCTGTGGGAGTTGGACGCACGATTATGCGCGCCACGGCACCACCACGCTGTTCGCGGCCCTGGATGTGGTGGCCGGCACGGTCAGCGGCCACTGTTTTCCACGCCATCGCCACCAGGAGTTTCTATGCTTTCTGCGCCAGCTCGACGCCGAGTATGCGCCGGAGTTGGAACTGCACCTGGTGCTGGATAACTACGGCACGCACAAGACCGAAGCAGTGCAGCGTTGGCTCAAGCGCCATCCTCGCATCAAGGTACACTTTATCCCTACCAGCTCCGGTTGGCTGAATCTCGTGGAGCGATGGTTTGGGGAGTTGACGGGCAAGGCGGTTCGCCGCGGCAGCTTCGCCAGCGTGCCCGATTTGGTGGCGGCGATCGAGGCCTTCATTGCCGCTTGGAATCGTGATCCGAAGCCGTTCATTTGGCGAGCACGTGCCGAAGACATCCTGGTCAAGCTGGAGCGTTGCCGGCGGCGGTTGGAGGAAATCCAGCCAGGCTGCACCGTGCGAGGCGGGGCCAAGAAGGTCGCATGAAAGGTGTATACCTATTTACGCAACAATACACTAGCGCCCTTGAGACTCGATCCGGTGATGGCGATGGCTGGCGCGGCCATCTGCCTCCCGCCAGCGATCGGTGGCATTGAGCGGGCAGAGGCGACCATGCCTCGGCGCATTGTCACGCCGGATACGTGCCCCCGATACGGCAAGGGTGAAAGGGGGCGTTCGCCGCTAAATCGCGCGTAGCGCTTCCAGGCTGGGGATGGCAAAGCGTCTACCCCGATACTCTATAAGTCCGCGGCGGCGCAGGTCGGCGAGCGCGCGGCACACCGACTCGCCACGCATGCCCAGATAGCTTGCGATATCGGCATAGGGCATCGCCAGCGTGAAGTGGTGGGGTGACAGGCGCTGGCGGCGTTGGCTCTCGCTGATATCGAGCAGAAAGTCAGCCAGCTTGCCGGCGCGGTCTTTGAATGCCAGCGCGAGCTGGCAGTCGTATTCACGGCGCAGGCGCTCGGCCATGAGCTTGACCAGCTGACGCTCAACCGCCTCGTTCAGGCTCTCGAGCGGAATGTGGCACAGCCAGCTGTCCCTGAGCGCAACGAAGGTGCGTGTCCAGTGCCCGCCTTGCGGCTCGGCCAGTCCGATCACCGTCCCCGGGGAGCGAAACCCGGCCACGCGCTCGCCGCCGTCATCCGTCAGGATCGTGGCCTTGAGCACGCCCACACGCAGTGCGTACAGCGCGCGCACGGCATCGCCCTGGCGCACCACCGCCTGGCCCGCCCGGACCGGGTGAGCCTGGCGCGAGAGCGCACGCTCGAAGGCCAGCAGCGCCTCGCCGTCCAGCCCGGCCGGCAGGCACTGGGGCTTGAAAAGACAGCTCGTGCACTTTGGGCGCGAAGACGAATCCACCCTCGCCACCGCCGTGGAGGCATCGGCGTTGCTCCGTGCTTGTGCCATCGCAGCGCTCCCTCCAGCGCGGTGCGGACCGGCGTGCCGCTCAAGCAATAAAGCATGCACATGTGCCGTTTTCCAGCCCGAGCCGATGAGTGGCGACCTTCGGAAAGGCCCTAACCCATCTTTAACAACCCAAAAAATTACTCTCATTCAATCATCGAGTTATGGCCGCACAGCTGACGCAGTGGCACTACAATCCGAACCCACATTTGTCAGTCGATCGGCGCCACGGGGCCGAAATCGGGCCCAAATCGGCTCTAAGTCATTGATTGTCGGTTCTGGCGCGCGTCAAAACGAAATGTAGTGCCATA
>Ga0102962_1000371_pt1 | contig 22696 bp, 12 predicted proteins | sample SalPonF2_C_D2_MG_FD_84519 | JGI IMG/M metagenome (GOLD analysis project Ga0102962, IMG submission 84519) | Salt pond soil microbial communities from South San Francisco under conditions of wetland restoration - Salt Pond MetaG SF2_C_D2_MG ...
CGCAGCGTCAAAGATGCCTACCAGTACAACATCAGCGATACAAAGACACCATCCCGCAGCTGTTCTGGTACAACCAGGTCATTATCCTCTCCAACGGTGCGGATACCAAAGTGGGTACGATCACTTCCCCCTGGGAATTTTACGGGGAGTGGAAGAAGATCAGCAACGAAGAAGAGCCCGGCATTGTGGAGCTGGAGACCGCGATCCGCGGGATTTGCGAGAAAGAACGGCTGTCGGACCTGATCGAGCATTTTATCCTGTTTGAGGACGCCCGGTCCAATCCCAAAAAACTCTTTGCCCGAAATCACCAGTACCTGGGCGTCAACAATGCCATCGAGGCGGTCAAGTCCATCGAAGAAAACAAGGGGCGGCTGGGCGTGTTCTGGCATACGCAGGGCAGCGGCAAAAGCTTTTCGATGGTATTTCTGACCCGCAAGATCATGCGCGAGCTAGCCGGGGACTGGAAATTCGTGATTGTCACCGACCGGCTGGATCTCGACGATCAGATCTACAAGAACTTTGCATCGGTGGGGGCCGTCACCGAAAAAGAGGAGGATATCCGGGCCGACAGCAAAGACGAGCTCAAGCTGCTGCTTGGCGAAAATCACCGCTACGTGTTTACGCTCATCCACAAATTCCACAGCCGGGACAACGAAGAGTTCCCGGTCCTGAGCACCGACGACGATATTATTGTGATCACCGACGAAGCCCACCGCACCCAGTACGACAAGCTGGCGATGAACATGCGCAAGGCCCTGCCCAATGCAGCCTTCCTGGGTTTTACCGGCACGCCCCTGATTAAGGGTCAGGATGAGAAAACCCGCGAGGTGTTTGGGGATTACGTGAGCGTCTATGACTTCAAGCAATCCATCGAAGACGGCGCCACCGTACCACTGTATTATGAGAACCGCATCCCCGAGCTACAGCTGACCAATGAGAACCTCAACGAAGAGCTCGAAGAGTTGCTGGATGAGGCCATGCTCAATGACAAGCAGGAAGAGAAGCTGGAGCGGGAGTTCCGGCAGGAGTATCACCTGATTACGCGGCAGGATCGCCTGGAAGCGATCGCCGAGGATCTTGTCCAACACTTCTTGGATCGTGGATACCTGGGCAAAGGCATGATGATCTGTATCGACCGCTATACGGCCGTCCGCATGTACGACCTGGTGCAGAAGGAATGGCAAAAAGAGACCCGGCGCGTCAAAATGGAACTGGAATCGGTGACCACCGAAATGGAGCGGAACCGCCTGCTGGAGCGGCTCAAATACCTGAAGGAAACCGACAGGGCCGTGGTGATCTCTAAATCCCAGAATGAGATCAAGGATTTTGAGGAAGAAGGGCTGGACATTCGTCCCCACCGCAAGCGATATGAGAGTGAGCCACTTGATGAGCAATTTAAAGATCCCGAACACAAGCTGCGGCTGGTCTTTGTCTGTGCCATGTGGATTACCGGCTTCGACTGCCCGAGTCTGTCCACGCTATACCTCGACAAGCCCATGAAAAACCACACGCTTATGCAGACTATCGCACGAGCCAACCGGGTATATGGGGACAAGAACAACGGCCTGATCGTCGATTATGTCGGCGTCTTCCGCAATCTGCAGAAAGCTCTGGCCACTTATGCCACCGGACACGAGCCTGATGATCCTGATGCGACTAATCCGGTCAAAGACAAGTCCGAACTGGTCAATCAGCTGCGGGAAGCCATTGCCGAGGCCAAAGAGTTCTGCGAGCAACAGAATGTAGACCTGCAAAAGATCATCGATGCTGAAGGCTTTGCCGTCTCCAAGTACCAGGAAGAGTTTGCCAAGGCTATCGTGGAATTCGAAGAGCTGGAAGACCGGGTGGACGATGCCGTGGATGAGGTGATCATCAATGATCAGAAAAAGAAAGAGTTTATCACCCACGCCAATGTGGTCAATCGACTGTATAAAGCCATCCTGCCCGATCCCAGGGCGCAGGAATTCCTGCCGGTGCGCTCTGCGCTCAAAGCCATTAAGGATCGCATCAAGATCCTTGGTCCGGAGGAAAATGATGACATTTCGGATGTTAAGAAGCAGATTAACGAGAAGCTGGATGAGTCCATCGTCAGCGAACCCTACCAGATCGACGGGGACAGCGAGATCGTGGATATCGGTCAGGTTGATTTTGAGAAGCTGAAAGAGCGTTTCGCCCGGAAAAAGCATAAGCGCGTGGAGCTGCAGAAGATGAAGACCAAGATTGAAAACCAGATCCAAAAGATGGTCGAGCAGAACCGCACGCGTATGGACTTTAAGGAACGGTTCGAGGAGATGATCGAGCGCTACAACAACTACAGCATCAACGTGGAGATACAGTTCGAAGAGTTGTTTAAGCTGGAGCAGGATCTGAACGAAGAGCGCAAGCGCAGCGCCCGGGAAAACATGTCTGAAGAGGAATTAGCCATGTTTGATATCGTCACCCGGCGCGAGAAGATTGATCTCACCAAGAGCGAGCGCAATAAGATCAAGAAGGGGATCTCAGAGCTGATTGAGAAGCTCAAGCAGGAAAAGCTGGTAATGGACTGGACCAAACAGCAACAGCGCATTGCCGACGTGAAGGTGACCATCAAGCAAGAACTGGACCAGGTGCTGCCCAAGCAATATGATCGTCAGCTATTCGCCCAGACATGTAATGAAGTCTTTGATCATGTGTGGCAGTCGTATTAGAGATTATGCATTGAAACCTAATAAGTATTTTGTCTCAACGATTCGTTTAAGATCCGCCGGTTATAGATTAGTGAGTCAGCAGATTTTTTTACCTCGCATCTCATACGGTTTGGCCCATTTCATCTTTAAACGACTATTAAAATTTGCTAATAAATTGTCTGTGAATAAATAAATATTTATATATAAATATATGTTTTATATGGATATATAAAGGGGAATATAATTTTCGACAACTTCTTCTGATTTTATTGGGCTTCAGCATCAGGATAGCAGAGAGTATCCTCATGCTTTACAAATAGGGAATATTTATTTTGTGGTGGTAGGGAGATAACCTGTTGCACAAAATTAATGACGTATAATGCTGAATAGGTGGTTATAGGGAGTCTTGGGGGAAGATCGGATGTTTTTTCAGGGATATCCATTGAATACAACAAAATCGTAATAATCGGGAGGTATGGGGATGGGGAGACAAAAACTGATTTCTTATTTATGGCATTTTCTGATCATCTTGCTGCTGCATATAAACGCTGCTTTTGGACAATCCCAGCATAGCGATCTAAGACCATCCAGTTTAAAAGTTAAAGGACTAGATAACGAAAAACTATTATTAAAACTGTACGTAGGAAATTTCTCAGGAATTAAATTTAATAGCGATGAAACCAGAAATAGTCTCATTTTGCTATCGTATTTACAATCATACAATAATTACTGTTATAATTCTTTGCCACCGGATAAGGTTGAATTGAAGCAGCAAGTGTGCCGACAGTGGTATGTGACAAAAAATGGATGGGGTCAAGAAATTAGTCGCAGCTGCACGGCCTATAGAACGGAAGGAACCGGGGTCTTTGCCTCACCTAAAATGTACCGGGCAAAGTTGCAATTTGAAAATCGGCTTACCGAGGATGCGTTACATAGAATAAGTCAGTGGATGGCACAAAGCCAAAGTAATCCCATGTCTGGGGTAATGCATAATATCGATATGGTCAAATTCAGATTGTCGATTCAGCGCGACATGAATTATCTGATGGAGGCTCATCCCTGCAAAAGTCCTGAGTTGATGCATTTTCAGGAAAATTTACGTTTGTATATTCTGGGTAAAGAACCTATTCGCCTTGATTACGATAAGGCATTGTTTGCAGGACCTAAACCACCGGCAGCACCAAAGAATCAGAATTATTCTGAGTTACTGGAAGATTTAGTTTATCAGGAATCCAAAAGCTGGATGATGAATCAATATGTAAGGGGCAGTATATCAGATGTCTCTATTTCTTCAACTGATCAGGCGGGATACCCATCCAGAGTTATGGCTAAATATATTTTTAAAGGAGGTTTTAACAGTAAGAAATTTCGTGGTTCTGTAACAGTAACTTTTGATTCCGGAATACCGGAATGTCTCTATTTCTTTGATTTTCCCAATAGATGTAGGCCCCCAAATGCTAATGTAGTTGCGGCCTATTCCCAGGGAGATTATAACAAGCATGGCATTGAACATGATTCAAAAGAAAAAGAGATAGAACCCCTTGTAGCGGCCGAACAAATGCCTGAGCTCATTGGCGGTTTGGCAGCACTTCAGAAAAAAGTTAAATATCCCGAAATGGCACGTAAGGCGAAAATCCAGGGACGAGTGCTTGTACAATTTATTGTTGATCAGCATGGCAAGGTTTTACATCCAAGGGTCATCCGAGGGATTGGGGGTGGTGCTGATGAAGAAGCGCTGAGAGTCGTAAAACTTGCCAAATTTAAGCCTGGCCGTCAGAACGGGAAACCGGTACCGGTACAATATAGTTTGCCGATAATGTTTCGGCTGTAGGATAGTTCTTATTTTATCTAATTATACCCCACCCTTGCCTCCTTGGATGTTATGCAGCTGTACTTTTTGTTTTTAGCTTAAATGACATTTGATCCGGGTCGTATTTTTTTAGCGTTTGATAATCAGGGATCAAGTATTCGAGGCGTAGGTTTGGTAAGTCCCAATGTTTCTCTCCGATAAGATCCCAATAGTCTTCCACCAAATATTCTAATCGCAGACTAGGCATTTCTCTTGTCCTCATTATTTAATTTGCTTTTTAGTTTTGCAAATCTTGTGATGTTTTGTTTTTCACTGATTTAATATTAGGTGGAAATATTGTGGCTTACAATAAATTAAGAGAGATTTAACCTAGATAAGGAAAGCCTAATAATGGTGTGAAATTTATAACGAAGTCCTATTTTACTTCTGTAACATCCCTGTAAGAAGATTTGCGATTGCACCTATTAAATATGGAGAGATAATATACCAGGGATTGATTTAACAGAAGAGGAGATGTTGGTTCCTTGCCTGCCTTTTCGAGCCATGTAGATAGACAGACCTTTTTCCTGATAACTGTTAAATCTTAATTAACTTTTTGTCCTTCATCACGATATGACCTTACAATTGTTTAACAGTTACTTAAAGACAAGGCTCAGAACATTTCTTATATACAGATGAAAGATAATGGAAGGGCAAAGCTTTTATCCTGTATTATGAATACCAAGTAATAGGATTCACGCATACATTCATTTTCATTATTAAAAAGCCGGTGTCATCGAATCTAAGATTTAGCGGTCCTTGATCGATGAGCACCGAGCTTAAATCTCAGTAGTAATTATAATTTCAAATCACTACCAAGTCTATACTCTATAAATTATGAAATATAAAAATGCTTTAAAAAGCAGTTTAAAGTCACCCGCATGTAGAAATGTCGTTTTATTCTTTATTGCTATTTGCTTTCTGCAAGTTCATTCTGCGAAAGCCCAATCAAATACCGATAAAGAATTTAAAGTTACAGGAACGGTACGAGATGGGAATAGTAAGAAAGTGCTTCCGGGCGTAAATGTTACAGTTAAGGGCACAACCACAGGTACCTCAACTAATACGAAGGGAAAGTATTCCCTATTAGTCCCGTCTAAACACGATACGCTTGTATTTTCTTTTCTCGGATACCAAACCAAGCAGATACCGATTGAAGGGGAAAATAAAATCAACCTTAAAATTAGTCCCAGGGTAATTACCGGTCAGGAAATGGTAGTTACTGCTCTGGGATTAACGCAAAAGAAAGAAAAAAATAGGGTATTCAACGCAAGAGATTAATACCAAATCAATTGAAGATAAAGGAGCTCCGAACATTGCTAATTTATTCAATGGCAAAGTAGCTGGACTTACGATCAATAATCCTACAGGATTGTTTCAAAGTCCGCAAATATTGCTGCGGGGTAAAAAGCCGTTAATCGTTATCGATGATGTACCGTCGGAAACTAATTTCTTTGACATTTCTAAAAATGACATTAAAGAAATTAATGTGCTTAAAGGCACGGCAGCTTCGGCACTTTATGGTTCCCGAGGCAAGGATGGAGCGATTCTTATCACTACGAAAGATGCCAGTCAGGAAGGGCTCACCATTAATATTTCAAACAGTACCATGCGAACGGCCGGTTATACTGTATTTCCCAAAGGTCAAAGACAATATGGTGATGGATCAAATGGGAAATATGCTTTTTGGGACGGCAAAGGCGGAGGAATAAATGACGGTGATATGATTTGGGGTCCGAAGTTTGAAAAAGGTAAAAAGGTTCCGCAGTGGAATAGTCCTATTCTGGATACCAAAACAGGAAAAAAAATTCAGTGGTATGGTACAGTCGAAGGAACCAAGTACGACAATAAAGCACGTTATAAGCGGGTACCCATACCCTGGGTGTCGCATGATAACTTGAAAGCTTTTATGCGCACGGGAATTCTTAGTAACTCAAACTTTTCACTGGGCTACAAAAAGGGAGATGCCCAGTATCGGTTTTCCGGCAATTATTCTTATCAACAAGGCAGAGTGCCCAACACTTCTGTTAAGAGGGGAGGTGTTACTTTTGCGTCAACATTCGATATAACGCCCTCACTTACATTGGATGATAAATTTTCTTACAACAAAGTATTTTCACCTAATTATCCTGCCTATGGCTATGGACCGAATAATCATATTTATTTATTACTTGTCTGGCAGGGTACCGATGTAAATCCTCAGGCGCTGAGAAATCACCTTTGGGTTCCGGGGCAGGAAGGATATAAACAGGCGAATTGGAATTATGCCTGGTACAATAATCCCTATTTTGGGGCTTATAAAAGGAATCAGGAATCCAATACTGATGTATACCGAGGACAATTAAAGCTCAAATGGGATATTGCGAATAACCTATTTGTACAGGGGCGAATTTCTGTAAATAAGCGAGGAAAGTTTAAGGATCAACAACGTCCCAAATCATACCTTAGATATGGAGATCCCAGGGATGGCTTTTATAAAACCTGGAATATATCGGATTTAACATTTGATAATGATATTCGTCTAAGTTACGAAAATCAGATGAGCCCGGATTTTAATTTTAGTGTAACAACAGGAGCCAATTCTAACTATAGATCATACGAGCGCTACTATAATTCTACCGATGGGCTGGTTGTTCCCGGGGTTTATAGCCTATCGAACACAAAGCGCAATCCCATGGCTTCCACTTATAGAAAGAAAAAAGCGATCAGGAGCCTGTATGCTACCATGGATCTTGAGTTCTATAATGCTTTTTTCCTGAATTTTTCCGGTAGAAATGATTGGTCATCGGTGATGCCAAAATCGACCAATTCCTATTTTTATCCGTCCGCGTCTTTGAGTATGATTGTGTCGAATTTGATAAATATGCCCGCCCCGATAAGTACTTTGAGGGCTCATGCTTCGTGGGCTCAGGTATCTTCTGACTTGGATCCGAATTTTGTTGACCCTTATCAAACAAAGGCTTATTACCAAAAAACAGGGACTTATAATGGTCTTCCTGAATTGACATATCCCTCTGATATTGTTAATCCCTATATCAAACCCCAGCAATCGATCTCTAAAGAAATAGGGCTTTCAGCCGGCTTTTTTGATGATCGAGTCAACATTGATGTTACCTATTACAATGTGTTGGATAAAAACCAGATCATCGATTTGCCCATTTCCCTGGCTTCAGGGTATACCAGTCGTAAGGTAAATGGCAATGAGTATACAACCAAGGGATTGGAGATAAGCGTAAATAGTACGCCAATACAGAATCGTAATTTCAACTGGCATTTAAATGCCAATTGGTCGCGACGGGTTAAACGGTTGACCAGTATTTATGGCAATCAGGATACCTATAACAACCTGCATGTTGGAGAACGAGCGGATAATTACTATACCACCGGCTGGATGAAAACCCAGGATGGGCGATTAATTCTGGATAAAAAAACGGGGCTGCCTACCCAGGATCCGTATCCTCAATTAAAAGGACATAAACTACCTAACTGGCGTTTTGGACTACAGAATCAGTTTCATTACAAAAAGGTTTTGCTCAGCCTGGGCATCGACGGTGCGGTTGGCGGTGTCATGAGCTCGTTAACAGTCAGGAAACTGTGGTGGGGGGGCAAGCATCCCGAATCTGTTCGATGGAGAGATCAGGAGTATGCCGCCGGAAAGCCTGTTTATGTCCCCAAAGGTGTAAATGTTGTGAGCGGTGAGCTGAAAACTGATGCCAATGGAAATGTGATTAGTGATACCAGGAAATACAAGCAAAATACCACAGCGGTAAGTTGGCAAACATGGTGTCAGAACTATCCCTACCGGGCCGGTGTCACGCAAGATGAAAGTAAGTTATTTGCGAATATCTTTGATCGTAGTTTCATAAAACTTCGGGACGTTTCTCTGACTTATGACATCACCTACCTATTCAAGGATTTTGATATTGGCCTTAAGAACTTAAGCCTGACTGCTTTCGGTTATAACCTGGCTATTCTGAAAAAGGCCAAAATCATAGATCCGGATTTTGGTAATGACAATAATCTACAGGACCCATCGAGCAGGTATGTCGGGTTGAAAATTGATGCTTCATTTTAACAAAAAGACTTTTAAATAATGTATCCTTTTAAAATGCAAAAACTAGTACTCGTAAGTCTAATACTGATGTTATCCATCTCTGCTTGTTCCGATTTGCAGAGCTTGGATAATAATCCGAACAGCGTATCACAAACTCCGCCTCATTTACTTTTAACCCAAATTGAATCTAATGCTTTTCAGGTAAAGGGGCTGAGTCCATTATTTGCAAGCCGAATGGTAATAAGTACCTCAGGGGAAAATGAACTGCAATATTACAAATGGAATCGCGGCAGTTTCGATGAATACAATGAACTCCGTGATGTAAACAAGATGATGCAGGAAGCAAAACGCGCATCAAAACCGGTATACACTGCACTGGGACACTTCCTGAGAGCCTATTACTTTTACAATTTAACGCTTCGTTTTGGTGATATTCCTTATTCTCAGGCATTACAGGGGGAATCCCAAGATGTTTATACCCCTGAATACGATACTCAAAAGGACGTATTTCAAGGCATCCTGGATGAGCTTAAGACTGCAAATAGGACGCTGGCTGATAATCCGGATGTTATTCAGGGGGACATCATTTATGCCGGGAATGTTACAAAATGGCGAAAACTTGTTAACTCTTTCCGTCTAAAAATCCTGCTGACCTTATCAAAAAAGGTCAATGATTCTGATCTGAATATCAAAAATCGGTTTGCTGATATAGTTGCCAATCAGCCCCTTATTACTTCAAATGCTGATAATGGCCAGCTGGTATTTTATGATCAGATAGGCAGCCAGTATGGTGAGTATAATTCGAGTACGTACAGTTCGGATATTTATGTCGATTCCACCTTCATTAAAAGACTTCAGGATCGGAAAGATCCGCGATTGTTTATCTATGCACAGCGAACGGGCAATGCAAAAGATCAGGGGCTTGCGGTCAATGATTTTAACGCCTATGAAGGGGGAAATCCCATAGGCCAGTATAGTAAGAACATTGATAAGGCATCAGCCGGTAATATTTCGCTGGTAAGCGCCCGGTACTACACCGATCCGACTAATGAGCCGCATGTGGTATTGGGGTATTCGGAAGTACAGTTAATATTGGCAGAGGCCAAATTAAGAGACTGGCTTAATGCTACAGATGCTGAAACAAACTACAAAAATGCAATTCGAGCTAATTTTAGCTTCTACAAAACATATGCGGAAAAATACTCCTCATATGTTGATGTACAGGCAGCTGATATGTACCTGCAAAATAACCTCGTTACATTCACCTCTTCTGATACAAAAGAAGACAAGATTAGAAAGGTGATGATGCAGAAATATTTGCGTTCCTATCTGCAAGGTGGTTGGACTGTTTATTATGAGGAACTGCGAACTGGATATCCATCATTTTTAGAACCGGCGACGGGACCGACCCCGACGCGATGGATATATCCACAGAGTGAGTATCAAAATAACAATAAAAATGTGACGGATGCTATCACCCGGCAGTTTGGCTCGGGTAATGATAAGATACGTTCGGTTCCGTGGTGGCTTAAGTAGTTTGAGTATTCATGCCCTGGTTCCCACAAAATTTTAATTATTAACTTGTTTAGTCTTTAGATAGGATATGAAACAACATATCTCATTCCGACGAGCTGTCTGAAAATTCAGAAAAATAAAACTGTTATGTCTATAATTAAGGTGCCATAACGTAATATCGAAGCCATCTCCCTTCGAATAGGAGACATGGGACATCAATGCCAAGTTGGCAGCTTGTTCTTAATTATTTAGGCTATTATTCTAAATTTTTTTCCAGACAGTCTCGGGGGAAGCTCGAAGATGGGAATGAGGTTGGTTCTCTCATAATGTTGGATATTTTATTCGCTAAATAAATCTATAAGAATACTATTATGTCTATTTCCAGAAAAGAGTTTTTAAAACAAACGGCAATGTTAGCTACAGGTACGGCTGCGCTTCCCGGTATGTTTTCGCGGTCGATACAAAAAGCATTTGCCATCGATCCAGAGCCGGGCAGTACGTTTATGGATGCCGAACATGTAGTTTTCCTCATGCAAGAAAACCGCTCGTTTGATCATTGCTTCGGCAGCCTTAAAGGGGTTCGGGGATTTAACGATCCCAGAGCTATAAAGCTGGCTAACGGCAATCCGGTCTGGTTTCAAACGGACGAAAAGGGAAACACTTATGCGCCTTTTCGTCTTGATATAAAGCATACAAAGGCTACCTGGATGAATGGGTTACCCCATGGACGTACAAGTCAGGTTGAGGCACGCAATGAAGGGAAGTATGATAAATGGCTGGAAGCCAAAAAGTCCGGTCATGATGAGTATAAAGACATGCCCCTGACAATGGGACATTATACGCGGGAAGATCTCCCATTTTATTATGCCCTGGCAGATGCATTTACGGTTTGTGACCAAAATTTCTGTTCTTCGTTAACTGGAACCAGCCCTAATCGCCTGTATTTCTGGACCGGCACCCTTAGAAAAAAGCAGAACCGGGATTCGGAACCTCATCTGTTTAACGGGGATATCGATTATAAGGATCTTAGATGGGAAACCTTTCCCGAGCGCCTGGAAAAACATGGTATAGATTGGAGAGTCTATCAAAATGAGTTGAGTATTCCTGTAGGATTCGAAGGTAAACAATCTGAGTGGCTGGCCAACTTTACTGATAATGATTTGGAATATTTTACGCAGTATAATGTGCGACTTCACAAACAACACTTGCAATATCTTCGTAATAAGACGAAGCAGCTGAAACAGGAGATAGGGCAACTAAAAAAAAGAAATAGGACCGAGGCTGAAAAGAAGCTGACTGCGGCAAAAAAAGAGCTGCAAAAACTGTTGGCATATCGAAAGGAATGGAATCAGGATCGTTATGACAAGCTTTCGGACTTTGAGAAAAGTATCCATAAGCGGGCTTTTACAACTAATCATGGAGATCCTGATTACCATAAGCTGGAGCGATTAACCTATTATGATGACCAACAAAAGAGAGAGCTATTGATACCTAAAGGTGATATTCTGCGTAATTTTAGAGAGGATGTTCAGAGCGGCAACTTACCCACCGTATCCTGGTTGGTTGCCCCGGAGAATTTTTCAGATCATCCCAGCGCACCCTGGTTTGGCGCTTGGTACGTATCTGAAGTCTTAAATATTCTCACTAAAAATCCAGAAGTCTGGAAGAAAACTATTTTTGTTATTACGTACGACGAGAATGACGGATATTTTGATCATATTCCACCATTCGTAGCTCCGAATCCGGCAGATCCCCATACCGGATCGGTTTCAGAAGGAATAAATAATGAAGTCGACTTTGCGACTCAAAAGAAATATGATAATCCGATTGGGTTGGGATACCGAGTCCCAAAATTGGTTATATCTCCATGGAGCAGAGGGGGATGGGTCAATTCAGAAGTGCTGGATCATACTTCCGATCTGCAGTTCCTGGAAACGTTTCTCAGTCATAAAATGGGAGAAAAAATAAGGGCACCTAAAATCAGTGACTGGCGTCGGGCTGTCTGCGGAGATATGACATCCGCTTTCAGATCCTATGATGGTGAAACATTAGAAAAACCGGACTTCCTTGACCGGGAAAAATTTATTCAACAAATCAACAATGCAAAGTTTAAAAATCTTCCAGCCGGTTATCATAAGTTTTCAAAAGAAAAACTGGATAGAATAAAGCAGGAGGGTACTGGAGCTCCTTATTTTTCCGATCAGGAGCCTGGGAATCGTCCATCTTATGGATTGCCATATCAGTTGAAGGTGGATGATTTTCTAGACAAAGAACAGGGCATATTTAAGCTGGGGATGAAAGCGGAAAATGAGTTCTTCGGCAAGAATGCAGCAGGTGCTCCATTTCTTGTTTATGCTCCTTCAGGTTACCGTAAATCTCAAAGTGATGGTTATGAGAAAATGAGTTCATGGGATTATGCAGTCAAGGCCGGAGAATCACTCAGAGACAGCTGGCCACTTCGAAGTTTTGTTGATGATCAATATATTTTGCAGGTGTTTGGGCCTAATGGTTTTTTTCGACAGTATAAAGGAAGTACTGATGACCCGTCCTTAGATCTGAAAATGAGATATCAACAGAGTGAAGCATCAGGAGAAGAACTCACCGGTAATATTGAAATAGTCGTCTCCAATAATGGGAGTAAAGCAGAAACAATTATTATAAAAGAACTTGCCTATAATAGACGAATCCTAAAAAAGGTAGTTGAAGCAAATAGTTCGCAGACTATATTATTGGATTTAACCGATAATAAGCGATGGTATGATTTCATGGTATCTGTAGAGGATCACGAATTATATGAGCGAAAATACGCCGGAAGGGTAGAAACCGGGGCCCATGGATATAGTGATCCTCAAATTGATAAATCCAATTAGACCGAGGCAAGTTTTTATCCTAAAGGTGTTGAATGAATCCCAGGTGCAATTCAAAAGACTAGCCAGAGAACGAGTAGTATAATCATAATCCAAACTAAAACCTGCATTGCTTTTGATTGCTGTGGAAATTCATAGCCGCAGATGGGGCAAACCTCAGCATCTGCATTTACTTCCATAGCACAGCCCGGACATTCTTTCGTCTTCATCGTTTATAACGATCCATATTTAATATTACAGGACAAAATAAGCATCAGAAACAAAAAAACCTGATTTAGAGAATTATCTCGATATACCTTTAACGATTGGAGGCATAACACTATAGCAGATTTAATGCAACACAAATGTAGTATTGGTACTAAGGATATGGATAATCGAAAAATATGCTTTCCGGGCATGGACATATGATACAGCAGAACTTTAGCGTCGGCAACTTTATCTAATTCTGGAAACTCAGACTGAACTGGGTTCCATGGTTCTCGTCGCTTTCTATCTCAAGATTGCCTTTAAGCTGTTTCGAAAATTTCTTAATGAGAATCATGCCCAGTGAGCTGGATTTTGTATCCCTGTTTTCTTCGGGCAATCCCACCCCGTTGTCACGAATAAAAATATTTATTTTATCATCGGCCACATCGCTTTCCAGCCAAATGGCTCCATGATCTCTACCGGAAAACGCATGCTTGAAAGCATTAATAAGAATTTCATTAATCAACAATCCCAGGGGGATTGATTTATCCATGTCCAGACTGGCATCCTCAAGCGAGAAATGCATTTTAATGTCCAGTTTCTTATTAGCAAAGGATTGATGGGTAAGGACGCCGATGCGTTTCAGGTATTCTTTCATGCTAATATCCGAAAGCGTTTCGTTTTGATAAAGTGCCTCATGGGCCATAGCCATAGATCGAATACGGGAACGGGCTGTTTGCAAGTTGGCCAGCGCTATATCATGCTCACTGTTTTTTTCTTGTAACTCTAATAAGGCACTCACAAGGGCAAGATTATTTTTAACCCGGTGATGAATTTCTTTTAGCAGCACTTCTTTTTCTCCGAGTGAGATCTTTAACTTTTTTTGACTTTTATCAAGTTGGCGGGTCCGCTTCTTCACTTTTTCACTTAATGCGTTGTTCCAATCGTTTATTAGAACAAAAGCTCCAAAACCTATCACTACAATAAGACCAATTGAAATCCAGGAGATAATTTCGAATGATTGTAAGGCCCCGACGACATCGGTAACTGTAGCTATATGCTGTTGGGTCATCACTTCTTTAACACGAAGCTTACCAAGCAGCTTCGCCGAAAAGATAAACATGGCTAATGCACCCGTTATCGAAATAACCGCTCCATAAACCCATTTTATGGAAACATTATTATTTGAAGGAAAATCAAATAACCGGTTCTTTAATCGTTCGATGGCGGGAGTAAATATTAGTAGAATCGGCCCGGTGAAACAGATTGCCTGTAATAGCAGCCCGCTCCACCAGCTTTTCCAGATTATCAGCGTTTGGTAAGCCGACAGCTTAAGAGTAAAGCTCCATATAAAAGCCCCCAGAGAGCTGGCGATAGAGGCAATAAACATGATCGAAATATAAAAGGCAATGCTTTTAAAACTTCTAAGATCATAGGAGATGTTGAAACCCTGGTAAGCCATGGCACTGATGCCCAATCCCAAAACAAAGGCAATACCGAAAAGCAGGGCCCATACCGGGTTCATATGTGAGTTGAAAGCGATAATGAACGAGCTGAGAAAAACAGGAATAAATCCCCATTCGAAACCAAACCAAAAGAATAAGATGGTTCCCAGAATAACCGCGGGATTAAAGACAAAAAATTGCAGGATTTCAGCATGACCGCTGGAAATTGAGATCCAACTCTGTGGAAGCAGTTTTATAGTCGCGAAAAGTGAACCGGCGATTGATAACATCCAAATAAATAACAGGCCCCACACCCTCGCATTAGCAAGAGAGTACTGCGATAATAACAGATCAAAGGTAAGAGGTTTCCAAACTCTCGGTCCTGAGTCTTCTTGTGCTATATTCTCCATCCCTGATTATTTCTGTTCCGAAAAGTTCCATACAATTGGTTCCGTAAATCTATCAAAAATACAAACGTTAAAAAAATTTAATGTTTGTATTTGTAAAACCGGAGGTAGAATGAACTATTAGAATTGAGAATCAATAAAAAGATATAAATTTTATCTTTTTTTGACTTTTATAATCGATATAACAATACTATGAACGTTACGTAACTTTGGGGTGCAGATGGGATTTCGAAGGTTACAAACAGTATGTTCGCAGATGCATAAAGGAATAATTATTCCGTTTATATCCAAAAGCATCAACATTTTCTAATATTTAAAGTTCTGGCTTAGAAAGGGATATTTGCCTTTGTCTTAATTACCCTGTCAAGTTATTTCCCCAAATAGTTAAAAAAGAAACAGTCGGCCGTCAAATATTACGATTGGCATAAAAAGTATCATCAAAAATAAGGTTTGGATATGGAGCGACAAAGAAGCCGGGTTCGGGGCATTATAACAACTATCGCGTTTTTTTTACTTATGGTCTTTTGGGTACCGCTTGTTAGTTTTGGACAACAAAACTATTTTGGAAGGCTAAGCAGGCAAGAACTACGATCAAAATTTCCAGGATTACGCAAACAGTCTGACTCAAAAAGTAAGGGAAAGCTATCCCCACAGGATGGTACCATGAGCTCTCAGCCTTATGGAGTTGACTATAATTCGATTTCGAGCCAATATACGGTTTTTAAGCAGGACCAAAGCTGGAACAGTAATCCGAACCCGAATCCAAAGTATAATTTTGCTATGTTCGGCCAGGGGCAACCTGCCGGTGATATCAACGGAGACGGCAAAGATGATTATATCGTATCAGGAGTAGGCCGGGATGAAAGAACGACGCCTCTTGAGGATCAGATTGGTAAAACGGCGGTCTTCTTTGGGGGAAATACTTCTAAAACTCCGGATCAACTTGTTTATGCCAACTTGGTACCTGTTGGAGATCTGAACGGAGATGGATATGCGGATGCATTAAAAGAATATCAGAACTTAGATTATCCTTCCTCCTTAATTCAAACAACTTCTAATTATTATGTAATATACAAAGGAACTCCGAGTGGTTATCAAAGGACGAGCAATACGTTATATAATAATCATTTTGATGCATACGGTTTTACTGATCTGGACCAGGATGGATATGGGGATTTATTGACGTACGGCAGTAGTACGGCTTATCTATATTGGGGAAGCTCTGGCATCAGTAATATTAGTATTAATCAGCAAACCCTGTCCGGATTAGTTGGTGGTTCCAGAAAATTGGTAGCAGGTGATGTGGATCAGGATTCGTTGGAGGAAATAGTTGAATTAAGTGGGTATTCTGGTTCTGGGCAGATAACCATTTTTCAAGTTGACACTACCACCCGTGAATTAACACAGCAGCAGAGCTTTGCTTTTAACAATTTGAAGTACTCCGCAGATCAATCTGGTCTTAACTTGATTGACATCAATGGAAATGGGTACCCGGAAATTTATATTTCTGCTGATTCTACAGGAGCCAAATATGTATTTCCCTATGATACAGTTGCCCAGCAATATTCAACAACCCCTATAAATTTTTTTAATGGGGAGTTGTTTCCGGTGGGAGATTTAAATAATGATGGAAATTTTGATTTCATTCAGGGAGATTCTACAAATTCATATTCCCCCTATATTTCTTATGGACCCGGAACATTGAGTAATAAACCCCAATTAGATGTTAAATTGAATGGAAATTCCAGTACGGATTGGAAATGGTATATGCATTCTAACCCCTATGGTAGTTTCGGGGATCTAAACGGCGATGGAATTGACGATGCCTTGCTTGCTCATGACGAGCAGAGTTCGGGTAATAAGTATGTAGGACGTCGTATTCTCAGTGGTAGTACATCGGGCTCTTATAATTCGGCCTTTGTGCAATATGATTTTACAAATTACCATAGTCAGGTTTATGAAACACAAGAGATAGGGGATATAAATGAGGATGGTTTTGACGATTTTGTAATATCTCTTTTTGATCAGCAGAAGCTGGAAATTTTTTATGGTGACTCTACATTTTCTCAAACTCCCGGTATGACTATCAACCTGAATGCTCCACCGGCTTTTGTCACCAGCGGTGATTTTAACGGGGATGGAAAAACCGATTTGGGCGTCCTGGAATTTAAAGATCCCGAAAATGGTCAAGGGGGTACGATTAAACTATTTTGGGGAGGATCTTCAATGGATGCAACAGCCGACTATTCGGTTAAGGCATCGGATTTCCAAACTGCTGATTATAAATCAATCCTAGGCTTACATAATATCGGAGATGTAAATAATGACGGTATTGATGATTTTTTAACCGGTTCTGCTCAAGCTCATGATTCTGTTTCTACGGATAGTGTCAGTTATTTAAATGAGACATATATCTTTCATGGAGGGAGCAGTATTTCGAGTACCCCGGACAATACCATTTCTCTTGGCACTTCGAGTAGGCTTAATGGACCGATTGGCCAAACGGCTGTTGCTCTGGGAGATATCAATGGGGATGGAGTGGATGACTTTGCTATCGGCGTTCCGGATCTTTCTAATGCAAATGGATCAACTGGTCGGGTTAATATTTTCTATGGTGGTTCCGGCAAAACATTCAGTACGCCGGATATGATTCTTTCGCCGGACAAATATGTTAGAGGATATGGAATGGGGATTACTGTTGGTGATTTTAACGGGGATGGGAACTCTGATTTGGCAGTCAGTGATATCAATCCTGATGAAAAAAGTTCTACCTCTATTTTTATCTATAATGGTGGCTCCGGCTTTGATAATACAGCAGACCGGTTTTTAACTGCTGATTTGAACGGCGATGGAAGCAATGTTCAAAATAATGGCATACTTGAAACCATCCCGGATTTTACTCGGGACGGTAGAGATGAATTATTATTTACGTCAAGTGGCGGACCTAATTATTTAGATAATAACTCTGATGCCCTGATTTATACCTTTGAAAACAACAAGTCTGTACCATCAATAATATTAAGAGGTCCCAATACCGGAGCCGGTCTTGGAGGATTTGTTAATACTGCATCAGGAGATTTTAATAATGACGGGCTTCCTGACATCATTATGACGCAACAAAACGACAATAATGATGCCTTTCATTCTAGCCGTATATATCGTTACAGCTTATCTGCTCCGTTAAAGATTACTTCTGTTGAGGATGTTCCTGACGATCAGGGCGGATGGATCCGGGTAAAAGTGGGAGGCTATCTCATGGATGCCATGAGTAAAGATATTTATGGGCTTGATAGCTGGGGCGTATGGCGCATGACAGCCGATAGCAGCTGGACGAATGTAGCAACCGTACAGCCGTTTAGTGGCGGGTCCCGCTATGTTGATGTTCATGTACCTAAGACGCAACCTACTAACATAGATACCGTTGACTTTTCTTACACTTTTAAGATAGTGGCTTATAATAGCGACTATGGAAACAATGGTGTTATTGCCCAGAGTGGAAAGAAGACGAGCAAGGCATTCGACAATGTTGCACCGGGTCAAATACAAGGACTTACGGTTCAGGGACAAAGCAGCCCTAAGATTAAGGCGAAGGCCGTTAGCAGAACACTGAGTTGGCAAACCCCGGATGATAATGATATTTCAGAATATGAGATTTATCCGGTTGATGCTAACGGAAATATCTCTACTAATCCCATCGGAAGTAGCACTTCTACCAATTATATGTTGTCTGATACCCTGGATGGCGTTCAAAATTTTGCAGTTCGGGCGCGAGACACTCATAATAATTATGGAGAATCATCGATGCCTGTAAGTGCGATCTATCCTAAAAAGATACGTTATGATGAAAGCAAAGGCTGGAACCTAATTAGTTTCCCGATGGATGCCAGTGACTTTGATGTACTTACTCAAATGATCAAAGATTCCAGTAGCGCACCTGTCTATGAGTATGACGGGTCCTATCAGCAGGTTGACCAGTTGCAGGCCGGCAAGGGATACTGGGTCAAGTTAGCTAATAATGATCAATTTGATATTAGGCGTTTGCCTTCAACCAAGCTTACTCTCAATTTAAATAAGGGCTGGAATCTTATTAGTGGTGTAGGTGGTATGATGCCCCTGTCTACTGTTTCTGATCCGGATGGTATTATCATAGACAGCACCACTTATGCTTTTAATCAGGCCTATACTCTTTCTGATACGCTACGTCCCGGCATGGGATACTGGATTCGAGCTTCTCAGGCAGGAAAAGTTACTTTTACCCATCCAAAGTTGATCGCAACGAAAGCAAAGTTGAAACAAAAGTCGAGTAATCATCTTGCGAATAATGAAAATGATATAAATAAAACGTTCAGTAACGTTGTTATCTCGGACGGCAACCATTCTCAAAAACTCTTATTTGGTAAAAAATTGCCACGGGGTGTAAATAAGCTCAGTTACTCATTGCCCCCCTTACCGCCGGGAAATGTGTTTGATGCTCGTTTTAAAGGGGATACTCGTCTTGTCGAGGATAATGAGATGTATATCAAATTGAGTGATCCGAATGAGACGCCTCTAAAACTTAAGATAAATGTGCAGTCGATTGCTAAACAAAGGAGATTTAGGGTAAAAGAGTTTGCTGATGGAAAATTGCTCTCTCAATATAAGGTAGCGGCCAATAAGCAGGTCGAACTTGCGCATAAGAATACAGATGCGATTTATGTAGCTCCGGTAGGGGATGGTATAGCTGCAGGCGAGACACCATCTGAGTTCAATCTGAAGCAAAACTACCCGAACCCTTTTAACCCGACAACACAGATAAAATATTCAGTACCCAAAGCGTCAAAAGTAAAACTTGAAATTTTCAATATACTGGGTAAACGGGTAGCCACACTGATTAACAAAGAGCAGAAGCCCGGTAATTATCAGGTTACTTTTGATGGTTCAAAGCTGGCGAGTGGAATGTATTTATATCGTTTACAGGCTGGAAATCATGTGATGACTAAAAAATTGATCCTTGCTAAGTAATCATTAATAATTAGCTGAAGAATATAGAATAAGGATTTCCCCATGAGATTATTATTGATTTCAGTTTTGCTTAGTTTTTTGCTTACCAATTGTCCTATTGATGGAGGACTTAATCAAAATGGACCATTGGTAAAAATGACTGCTGTCGCCAATCCCGACAGTGTGGGGACGGCCAATCCTCCGAGTGGCACTTACTCCATGGGTACTGAAATTAAAGTGGAAGCAATTAGTAACAGTAATCGCTATAAATTCGTCGGTTGGACCGGGGATACGACAGCCTCTGATAATCCGCTTATTTTTAAAATTAGAAGGGATATGCATCTTGTTGCAAATTATAAGATTCCGGTTTCTGCGTTTAGTAATCGTATTGTTGTTACGGATAGTACAAATCCACCAATGCATCTAACCTTCGGTATGGATACGACCGCGACAGCCGGTTTTGATGATGGTATTGATGAAGAGCTGCCTCCGCCCCCTCCATCCGGCTCATTTTATGCACAATTTGATATTCCTGATTACGCTCTTTCTAAAGACTTCCGGCCGTTAAGTATTAATAAGACGGTTTGGAAATTGGAAGCTGCCCCACAAAGTGGGCATAACCTTACGTTTAGCTGGGATTTTTCAGGAACAAATCAAATGGGCTCCCTGACATTGACCGATGATCCCGATAACCCAACGTTCCGGATTGATATGAAGAATAAAACGCAATATCAGCTCTCGACTGGTTCAAAAACAATTCTTTATATTATTGATAAGCGTTGAATTTTTATTCTCGGCGTCTTTCGAAATTCGGAGATCTATTTGTGCTTTGGTCTGTCTCTACATATCGTAGTTTTGGGCTCTTTTTCAAGGCATAAATGCACTTAATGTACCTTACTTGTAGAAAGAAAAGAATCTGCAACCAAGAGTCGAAGCCGGAAGCCGAAGGGTATACGGGGAATGATCAATTCTATCTTAACGTGAATACGATATAATATCCCAGCCGGGTAACCGTATCCGGAATAGCCCCACACGCTGTGTCATCTCGGACTTCGATCCGGGATCCGTTGCACGATCCGCGTCCGGCCGGTAGTTCCAATGCTTAACTCGAACTAATGTTAACGTGAGTCCGACTTAACAATAGGTGCATAAAACCGAAGTACTGTTCTTAAAGATACTGGAAATTTAAACAGATTTAACCTTTCCATGGCATGTGGGTTGGAGAGTCTGTTACTATTTTTGAGTGGTCAACCCACAGACAGTGGGAAGGGGCAAACTCAAAGATGCAACAGCTCCAGCGACTTTGACAAAGTTTACACTTGAGACCGCGTCCAAACTTCCGGCGTATCCCTCATCGTTCGGTATGACGGAAAGGTGACTGGTATTCTTTGCGCTCCCCGTACATGTCATTCCGAGGCTTGCCGAGGAATCTCAAGTGTGATAGTAGGGCGAATAAAGGCTTTACCGAAGATGACGTTTGAGACCGTGTCCGACTCCCGGCGGACATGCTTCAAGTGTATATAAAGCAAAGTAATTTAACTCGTTTCGGGAACCTGCGAAACTCAGACAGAAATTATTTTTTTACGCTCCGCCTGCACGGGCTCTGTTCAGCGAAATTAACGCAATGCCGGTAGCAGCGAGGATTGACAACATTTTTAGAATGGTACGCCCTTCTTTTCTAAATAAAAATTCTTATCTCCAACTCTCGTTAATTTTAAATAAAAGCCACATTTATATCTAACTCACCTTATCTTGAAGAATATGAAATTGAGAATCAAAAAAGTTTAATACACTAAAATCATTATTTAAGCAAGTATTTTGAGTATGAAAAAAGTCATTACTTTGTTAACCTTTCTTTTGTTTATCACAAATATTTCTCTTGGCCAAGAGCAACCAACCCATGTTATTGTCCGGGCAATTGCTAAAGATGCCAAGTTTATCGGTACCTCTATGGATGGTGCTTTGATCACAATAAAAGAGGCTGATACCGGTAAAATTTTAGCAGAGGGAAGAACCTCGGGAGGAACAGGTAATACCGATAAGTTAGTACGCAGGCCCCAAAAAAGATATGAGCCATTAAGTACTCCCGATGCTGCTAAATTTGAGACAACGCTCCAAATATCGGAGCCTATTTTTGTTACCGTTTCAGCCACAGCACCGATGTCGCAAAAACAATCACAGGTGACATCGAGTACTCAATTATGGCTGATCCCGGGAAAAGATATTACGGGGGATGGCATTCTACTGCAAATACCGGGTTTTGCCATAGACATCATACAGCCCAGAGTTCATGAATTCAACAAAAAGAAAATGGTAACAATTACGGCGAATGCTGTGATGATGTGCGGTTGCCCGATTAGTCCCGGCGGCCTGTGGGATAGCAATAACATGGAATTTGCCGCAATCATTAAAAAGGAGGGGACAGAAATATCAAAACGGAAGATGGAATATGCGGGGAAGACGAGCACTTTTCAAACAACCTTTACCCCGGAATCCAGTGGTACATATCAGATTACGGTGTTTGGCTACGATTCACGGACGGGCAATACCGGCCTCGACAAAACAACCGTCGTCGTTCAATGATTAAAAGATCCTTTTTAGTGTTTAACGTGAGTTCTATTAGACTTACCGAAGAGTTGTAAAGGGAAGCACTGTTGATCATTTTAAGTTACCAGTTCCCCCGCAGACAGGCTAAACGTGAGTTCGGAGGAGGACTCCAAATGTCGA
>Ga0102962_1000372_pt1 | contig 22606 bp, 18 predicted proteins | sample SalPonF2_C_D2_MG_FD_84519 | JGI IMG/M metagenome (GOLD analysis project Ga0102962, IMG submission 84519) | Salt pond soil microbial communities from South San Francisco under conditions of wetland restoration - Salt Pond MetaG SF2_C_D2_MG ...
AGAGCTTTTTTCAAAGTTTTCCAGGCTAATAGTGCGCATTTTTTTCGTGCGGGGTAGTTTTGGATATCAGCCAAAGCTAAATATTCTTTGTCTTTGAGTTCCACTTCGGTGATGTTCTCATAAGGCGGGGTTAACAGCTTTTCAATGCGTTTGCAAAAATCAAGAATTTCGGCTTTTTTCTTACCCTGAACCGTCTCACATAAAATCGAAGCGGAAGCCTGACTAATCATGCAGCCCTCTCCATGAAAACAAATATCTTTCAGAATACCATCCGGACTGATTGAAAAGTCGAGTGTGATATCATCCCCACAAGTCGCATTTCTCCCCTTTTGATGATAATCGGCAGAACGGTTTTCTCCCCTGCTCTTATTATTTTTGTAATGCTTGATGAGGATATCTGTATAAGGGTTTTCCATCTCTTACCCTTATGATTTTGTCATTCTGATTTACTTATCGGATTCACACCATCCGTACCGGTCGCCAGTAAATCTTTATTATCGTTGCCATCTCCTACTGTTCCTTTTTCGGGCACCGTCTCTTCCGCTTTCAAGCTACCGGAGGGCAGCAGATATTTGCTGAATACAATCAGGATGAGAATAGAGGTTGTGATACAGGCATCCGCAAAATTAAATATGTATGGAAAGACGGTGTGTCCATCTATTTTCAAAGTGAAAAATATGAAATCGACAACATGTCCTTGCATAAATCCGCCATATGACTGAATAATAGCCATAAACATGCGGTCGATAATATTGCCTACTGCTCCGCCGACAATCAAGCCCATACAGATCATCTGTCCGACATTGGCACGAACGGATAATTTTACGGTGTAAATAATGATCCCGATAATAGCCAGCAACGAAATCACACTGATTACCGGAGTCGGAACAATATTTATACCCATAGCCATTCCCGGGTTCTGGGTATAATGAAAAGCGAGCCACCCCTTAATGATATCAAAGTTGTGTAGAGATGGCGTTGTTCGGATGATATATTTCGTAATCTGATCAATAACAATAACAATTAAGGCCGTTATTGTCAGGATTACGATATTTTTCTTTCTATTATGCAATTATTATACCGCTAAATTTTCAGCTTACCTTCTTTTAAGTTTGGCTTCAATACTTATTTGAGTATGAGGTACGGCCTCTAACCTTCCTTTGGAAATTTTCTTACCGGTAACTTTACAGATACCATACGTTTTATTATCGATCCTTTCGAGAGCGGCATCCAGGTACTTAATAAACTTACGGGTTCGGTTAAAGAGCATGTAGGTTTTTTCACGTTCCTGCGCATCGGTTCCGGCATCAGCCATGTGGAACGAGTATGCAGAATCATCCGTACTATTTTCCATGCTGTTTTTCAGGGATTGCTGGAGCATTTCCAGATCTTCTTCCGCTTCTTTTCTTTTTTTCAGAATAATCTGTCTAAAATATTCCAACTCCTCATCCGAATACGGACTTATTTTATTCTGATCTTTTGCTTCTTCTTTTTTTGACGCTTCCATGGTTCATCATACCCTTTAATAGTTTAGGTTTCTTTTAATAGCAATTGTACACTCACTACCGTCAATCTCCCATTCTTTAACGTAATCGGATACTTCCATCTTACCTTCCGCAATATCTACCGCAAGTATTTCGCTCGCGATATATTCACTTAAATGGTCGATAGCATCACGAAGCTTTCCTTCACCTTCATATGATACATTAATGCGATCCGTGACGTCAAAATCGGCTTCTTTGCGCATATTCTGCACCCGGTTGATAAATTCACGGGCTAGCCCTTCGTTAATCAATTGTGGAGTCATTGCCGTATCAACAGCGACGGTCAAACCTTCTTCCGTTTCGACCGACCAGCCATGTAATCCACTTCGAATGATCTCCAAATCATCATCAACTAATCGAATTTCTTCGCCTTCTCCGAGTTTCAAAACGACCGATCCTTCCTTCTCAAAACGATCGATATCTTTAGATGACATTTTTTTGATACGAGGAACGACACTCTTCATTTTAGAACCTAATTTTTTGCCTAAAACAGGGAAATTAGGCTTCGCCGTCTTTTCAACTATGCCGGTATCATCGTCAACATATTCTATATCTTTAACGTTTACCTCATCCAGAATAATATCTTTGACGGATTCGATAGCCTGACGCTCATCTTCACTTTGCAATGGAATGATGATACGTGCTAACGGCTGACGAACATTAATATTGATTTTATTACGTGTTCTAAGAACCATCGAGGAAATACGACGGGCTAATGACATCCTGTATTCCAGCGGTTTGTTGATGGCCGTTTCCTCAACCGTCGGGTAAAAAGCGATGTGAACGGAATCCTCATCTTTATTAGTGACCTCATTTAAACGCTGATGAAGCCATTCACCAATAAAGGGTGCAATTGGAGAAATTAATTTAGACAGACTCGCCAGACATTCATATAAGGTCTGATAAGCAGCCGTTTTATCAATTGATTTTCCTTCTTTCCAGAAACGTCGCCTGTTACGTCGTACGTACCAGTTACTCAGCTCCTCAACAAACTGCTCGATTTCTCTCGCCGTTTTGGTCGGTTCATAATCCTCTAAAAAGGCGTCAACTTTTTTAATAGTAGTATACAACCGCGAAATGATCCAACGGTCCATCTCATTCCGGTCGGATATTGGAATCGGCTGACCGGAATAGTTGAATTTGTCGATATTCGCGTACATCGCAAAGAAGGAATAGGTATTCGTAATGGTATTGAAAAATTTCCGTTGAAGTTCTTTTATTCCTTCTTCACTAAACTTCAGGTTATCCCAGGGTGATGAGTTACTCATCATATACCATCGAACCGTATCCGCGCCATATTTTTGAATAACTTCAAACGGATCGACGGTGTTGCCCTTGGATTTACTCATTTTCTCACCCTTGGCATCGAGTACTAATCCATTCGATACGACATTTTTATAAGCCGGACCATCGAATAACATCGTTGCCAGAGCATGAAGGGTATAAAACCATCCTCTTGTCTGATCCACACCTTCAGCGATGAAATCAGCGGGGAAGTGATTTTTGAAATTTTCCTTGTTTTCAAAGGGATAATGCCGTTGCGCAAAAGGCATAGAACCTGAATCGAACCAAACATCCAATAAATCGGGAATACGTCTCATTGTGCCACCATCCGGAGCTTTCCATGTTAACTCGTCGATATACGGACGGTGTAAATCGAGTTCTTCGTCTTCAGAAATACCTGCTTTTTCTTTTAATTCCTCAATACTGCCGATGCATTCGATATAATCCATGTCTTTATCACTGACCCAAATAGGAATCGGTGTTCCCCAATAACGTTGCCGGGAAATCGCCCAATCCACATTATTTTCCAGCCAGGCGCCAAAACGTCCCGTGCCGGTGCTTTCCGGTTTCCAGTTGATTTCTTTATTCAACTCAACCATCCGGTCTTTAACCTCTGTCGTCTTGATGAACCACGATTCTACCGGATAAGACATCAGCGGTGTTCCCTTTCTCCAGTCATGCGGATAGTTGTGCACGGTTGTAAGATGTTTGTAAACCATGCCGCGTTCTTTCAAACTGCGCATGATATTTTTATCGGCATCTTTAAACCACTGACCGGCAAATTCAGTAATTTCAGGCACAAAACAACCATCACGGTCCACCGGATTGAACATTGGAATATTATTATTATTTCCGGCGTTATAGTCATCAGCACCAAAAGCAGGGGCTGTATGGACAATTCCTGTACCTTCCTCAAGCGTCACAAAATCACCTTCGATGACGCGCCAGGCATCTTCCTTATTAAATTTCTCGAGTGCATAATCGAAAAGCGGCTTGTATGTCTTGTCAACCAGGTCTTTACCTTTAACCTCTTTTACAATTTCATATTCTTCATCAATGACCTGATCTACCAGTTCTTTGGCCAGAATCCAGACTTCACCGGATTCTTTAAATTTGATATATACGTAGTCAATATCATTCCGGACCGTAAGCGCCATATTAGAAATCAAGGTCCATGGCGTTGTAGTCCATGCGAGGAAGTAGGTATTTTCATCTTCGTCGAGCTGGAATTTGATATAAACGGAAGGATCCTGAACTTCCTTATAACCCAAACTGACCTCGTGAGAACTCAGTACGGTACCGCTGCCCGGGGAATACCACTGAATTTTATAACCTTTATACAGCAGTCCCTTTTCATATAATTGCTTGATCGCCCACCAGACCGATTCGATATAATAATTTTTAAATGTGATGTAAGGTGCTTTTAAATCCACCCAGTACCCCATTCTGTCGGTGAGTTGATCCCAGAGATCCTTGTATTTGAGGACACTTTCCCGGCATTTACGGTTGTATTCGGCAATTCCGTAATCTTCTACCTGAGAACGTCCCTGAAGACCCAGTTCTTTTTCAACTTCAATTTCCACAGGTAGTCCGTGAGTATCCCAGCCCCCTTTTCGTTCCACTTTATAACCTTTAAGGGTACGATAGCGGCAGAACAAATCTTTTACCGTCCGGGACAAGACATGATGAATGCCAGGTTTCCCATTTGCTGTCGGCGGTCCTTCATAGAAAGTAAATGGAATTCCATCTTCTCGAGTGCTAATACTCTTCTCGAAAATATTATTCTTTTTCCACCAGTTTAATACTTCTACTTCTATTTTCGGGTAATTAACTTGTTTTGCTTCTGCAAACTTTTTATCCATATTGGCAGATAAAATCAGATCGAATGTTTAATTAAAACCTTAAATATACAAATTTTAAAACTATAAGCGTTTATAGAAATGATACATTTTTTCCATCACAATGCTATCATTTTGTTATATAAACACTTAGAAATCCTATTTATTATCAAATTTCCTTAATATTCCTATCTTTTATTCAATTAAACTAAATAAGAAACAACGAACCGATGATATAACAAAATACGGTAGTGAACTTCAAGTGATTATTCACAGTTATGTGATTTCACAGACCCATAATCAAATAACTCTTTCAATGTTCTTAATTCCGACTTTAAATTTGATAGCAATCCATATTCAATCAAGACATCAGTTTCTGATCAGGGAATATGGTATCCTTTGAGTCTGTGGGACTTAAATAGATCTACTGCAAATGCATCATATTTGACCATATTCCGCGCTCTTTTTCGTTAAATAGAGCCACTTTTCCCGAAACCGGTCTCAAACTGACAAATATTTTGTTATGATTTCCTAAGTCCGACATTCTCCTATACTCATTCAATGTTAATATTGAAAAACTTAGAAAAAACTACTCAGAAGATAAACGAGTAAAAAAACTTTATTTTGGACAAACGAAAGATCCACTTTAAAATTAACATTTAGCTAAATCGATTTGTTATCTGTGATCATCAGATCAGAACAATATCACCAAAATGAAATAATATCACATATTACTATTGAGTTAAGAAACAGAAAGCTTTATTAACCCGAATTATTCACGCAACCAATAAGAAGTAATACGTATCATATTGTAAATTAAATAACTTATAAAAAATAAACCGATCCTCAATTTTGAGGACGCTAAAAAAAGCTGCGAAATTTGGCCGTGATAAAGGCGAAATTTCTTGGTGAATAATCCGGGTTAACGGATATTTATCTATTAAAACAATTTGCAACACAAAATGAATAAACAAGCACTTACGAGTACCTTTCGCACCATCACAGAGGAAAATCCATACCGGATATGTTTTGTTTGTCTGGGGAATATCTGCCGGAGTCCGACTGCTGAGGGTGTTTTACAGCATCTGGCTGTGGAACGTGGTTTGGGTAATTATTTTGAAATCGACTCCGCCGGGACTTCCGCTTATCATATCGGCGAGTTACCGAACCGGTTTAGTCGTCAGATTGCCGCTTCTCACGGTGTGATGTTAGGATCACGAGCTCAACAGTTTGAACAGGATTTTGGAATGTATTATGATCTTATACTGACTATGGATCAGGAGAATTATGATAATATCATCGATCTCGACATAAAATCAGAGTTTTCAAATAAAGTGATGCTCTTCCGTAATTTTGATCCCAAACCTGACGATTACGAAGTTCCCGATCCTTATGCCGGTGGTATTCAGGGTTTTGAAAATGTATATCAGATCACATATCGCACCTGTCAGGTATTGCTCGATCAACTGGAAACGTACATCAAAGCGTAATCACCGATGCTTTCTGCTTTGAACGGAAGCTTATAAAAAGCACTAACTTTTCATGAATCTTATTTTTATTTTGGGCGATATGCGCTGATGCAGTATTGATTACATTTTGAATCGATTCGGGGTTATACATAGTCTGATGAAATTAAATTTTGATCCGACTCCATGATACAAGGCATGGTTACTTACCCCGGTTAATAAACAGCGGTAAAGTATTTTTGAATTATGCGGGTTTGGCTTTTATAAATAGTAATTTAAAACGTACGGTGTTGAATTATCATTATGATTAATGATGCTTTACGAAAACATATTGAGGTATCGCAAGGGAAACGTATAAAACGAACACATCCAGTTTCCGGGGGAGATATCAATCAGGCTTCTTTTGTTGAAATGGAAGACGGCAGAACCTGCTTTTTAAAATATAACAGCCGTGAAGGGCGCGATATGTTCCAAAAAGAGGTCAAAGGACTCAATCTCTTACGTCATGCCGGGGTCGGTTTTTATGTTCCAAAAGTGTTGGATTGTGATTTTGTCGAAGGACCCAATGTCGGCTTTTTGCTTCTCGAATATATCTCAACCGGCTCTGAAAACACTGAATTTCACAAACAATTTGGCCAGCAGCTGGCAAATATGCATAAAATTTCAAATAAACATTTTGGCCTCGACCATAATAATTATATCGGTCGTCTTCCCCAGTCGAACCGGCTGCATGATGACTGGATATCGTTTTTTATCGAAGAACGGCTTGAGCCCCAACTCAAAATGGCGATGGATTCCGGTAAACTGACGCCCGCAGTTCACAAGAAGTTTGAACAGCTATATCAAAAACTTGATAGCATGCTGCCTGAAGAACCACCCGCTTTAATTCATGGCGATCTTTGGAGTGGCAATTATATGTGTAGTGAAGATCAGCAAACCGTACTGATCGATCCGGCTGTTTATTACGGGCATCGTGAAATAGAATTGGCCTTTACCCAACTATTTGGTAGCTTTAATCCCAATTTTTACAAATCTTACGAGGAATGTTATCCCCTTGAACCGGGTTTTTCTAACAGAAGGGATGTTTATAATCTGTATCCCCTTTTAGTACACACAAATCTATTCGGGGGAAATTATAGTTTTCGTGTACAAACGATTATTTCCCGCTATACGAAATAAAATCCTTGTAAAATACGCCCGCTTTACCTTATCAGAGAATCATCAGCCTCGTTCCAAGTCTTACAGAACTCCTTTTTTATCTGGGTTTAGATAACCACATTGTCGGTAGAACGCGCTTTTGTGTTCATCCTGCCACTAAAGTTGTCGATGTGCCTATTATTGGCGGAACCAAAAATCCGCGTTTAGATAAAATAGCACAGATCAGTCCGGATTTGATTATCGCAAACAAGGAAGAAAACAGAAAAGAGGATATTGCTGAACTCGAGAAGAACTTCAAAGTCTATCTTACCGATATTCAAACGATTGAAGACGCCCTGATTACTATTCATCAATTGGGTAATGAATTAGCCGTTCCTGGTGAAGCGCAAAAACTCGTCGATCAAATCTCGACTGTTTACAAAGAGCGGCCCAAAAAACCTTCTATACCAACCGCTTACATCATTTGGAAAGAACCGTGGATGAGTATTGGTAATGACACTTACATTCATGATGTCATGACTCATTGGGGATTAACCAATGTATTTGAGCATACAGAAAGATATCCCTCTTTTGAGTTGGATGAGTTACCGGAATACAAACCGAGGTTGATTTTATTAAGTTCAGAACCTTATCCTTTCAAAGAAAAACACATTGATCCAATAATCAGACAATGTCCCGAAGCCCGGATTGAATTAATTGACGGTGAATGGTTTAGCTGGTATGGTTCACGCATGTTACTTTCCTTTAAAAAGTTAAATAAATGGAGGTCTTTTTTATCATAATGTAATATTTGTATTAAAATTATTTGAAATTTCAGAATAAGCCGTACCTTTTACCTTGCTTCAATCGTTCTGAGCATATACACAATTCTGAATAAAATGGTACATTATACTTAGTTCTTGGCTTAATTTACGAAACTGGCTTAATGAAAAATCTTTTTTATATCGTCATATTATCATTTCTGACCGTATACTGTTCCTCTACCCGTCAGCTCCAGAGTCCGAACAGACTAACGGCCTCATCTGATTTTCAGTCGGCATTCAACGATTCTCTGTCAACCGCGGATAAGCGATATGTTCGTTCGGAATACATACTCGGTATTACGCTTTTCGAATTGGGAGAATACCAGAAATCACTAAAACACCTTAATAATGCCTATTTAAAAGATCCCAACAAAAGCGGCATCAATTATGCTTTGGCTGATAATTATCTTAAACTCGATGATCTTGTTAATGCTGAATATTACGGGAAACAGGCAGTCAATCTTGAACCGAATAATAAATGGTATCACTTAAAACTGGCGACCGTTTACAGTAAATCAGGAGATATCGAAGGACAAATCCAGGAATTGCGTACGGTGTTGAAGCAGTCTCCCAATGATGTTCAGGTGATGTATCAATTAGCCGGAGCGTTGTCTGCGGATAACAAAATGAAGGAATCGAATCAGATCTATAATCACATTCTCTCAATCAGTGGTTCGGATCCGTACATTCACTATCAGAAATATAAAAACTTCGAATCGATGGGAATGCGCGATTCTGTTATTACGGAACTCGAAGCTATCCAGAAACTTCAACCCGATAACCCCTCTACCTTACAATCGCTGACCAATTATTATCTCCAAGATCACAAAATCACCAAAGCAAAACATTTGCTGAGAGATGTTATCCAAAGAAATCCTGGAAGGAATGAACCGATTATTCTTCTCAGTAATGTATTTATTAAGATAAACGAACCGGATAGTGTGGCAAAGTTAATCCGGCCGATTATTCAGGATACGACTGTTCATAGCGACCGTAAGGAAGAGCTGGTTCATTACACGTTAAGCAAGTATAGCTCGCGTCCTCATAATCAAAAAATCCGGGATCTTACCCATGATATCGTTACGGATTTCACTGCTGCTGATCCACAGAACCCACACAGTCATACACTGGCTGCCTCATTCTACATTAATGAACAACAAACGACGAAAGCTATTTCTGAACTGGAAAAATCCACTGCGCTGGATCCTGATAACGATACGGTATGGGTGGAGTTGGTTCGACTTACCTATAATACTGGAAATCATGAAGCCGCATTAGCCAAGGCGGTGGAAGCCAATCAGCACGTTTCTGATAACGCCTTCATTCAATTCGTGATCGGTTCGTCCTATTATTCCATGCAACAGTTACAACAAGCTGCCCACTGGCTAAAAAAGGCCAGTCAGTTACCCGCCCAACACCATTTTAAATCCATTATTTGCGGTTTGCTTGGGGATACCTATTCCGCAATCGATCAATGGGCTTCAGCCGACAGCGCTTATAATGCCGCCCTTCATGCCGACTCCACTAATGCTACGGTACTCAATAATTACGCCTACTATTTATCAAAGCGAAACGAAAAGCTGGAAAAAGCTAAGAAAATGGCATTGAAAGCATTAGAGACAGATCCGGAAAACGACTCCTTTTTAGATACGCTTGGATGGATCTACTTTAAACTCGGTCGATATGACAAAGCGGAAGATTATTTGCAGCAGGCTTTGGACAATAAAAGCGCTAGTGCTGAAGTAATGGAACATATGGGTGATGTTTATCAGAAACAGGGGAAAATGGAAGAAGCAAAAAGATGGTGGAAAAAAGCTTTAAACAAAGATCCCAAACGAGCCTATTTGAAGAATAAGATAGAAACGGAAAAATAAATTTATTGTCGTGTCAAAAATCTTACGTTATTCAGTATTTCTCACTTCATTGCTTTTTATCATTCAGGCATGTCAAAGCACCAAATTTATTACCGATAAATCCTTCAAAGAGACTTTTAAAAAAAGTAATCTGAGGCCTTCTCGTATTGAATCAAAAATTCCCGTTTATACTGACAGTTTAGAATCTATAACCGGCAAAGCGCGGATTCAGATCAGTCAGCCCAATCACTATCAACGGGGAACTATCTATTTCGTTTCTGATCGTAAACAAAGTAAATTTACATTTAAAAACAGTCTCGGCATTGAAGGCGGAGAACTGTACTTCAACAAAGATTCCGCACTCGTTTACAATAAAATTGATAAATATGCCCGGAAAATGTCTATACGGGAATACAGTTATGTATATCTCAACGGACTGTTGCCGATAAATCCGGTTGATGTTATTTCTCCTCATTTAGGCCAATTGAATGCCCAAAGTGTGTATGAAAGTCCTGATTATTACGCCATTACCTACCGGAACGGTACCCGTATTATTCTGGGTAAAAAAGATTTTTTATTACGTAAAATAGAATATCCAAAGGGATTTCACTCAGAATACGCAACAATCATCTTCGATGGATATGCTGAAATTGATGGGTATCATTTGCCCCGTAAAATTCAAATATTGAGTTCCGATAAGAAATCCAATATCTTTTTACTTATCCAATCATTAACTATTAATCCGAAGCATCCGAATTTTAAGATCGATCTGCCGGCACATTTAACTGTTCAACACTTATGAAAAGAATCGGCTACTTGCTGATAAAATATGCGGGATCTGTATTACTACTTCTTTTTTTTCTGAGTACTTTTCAGACTGCTCATGCGCAGGACTACGAAAAGACGCGGAAGGAGCTGCAGGAGAAGCAAAAGAAAACACGGACGGAAATTGATCAGTTAAATCAACAGATAACATCCTATCAGAACAAAATATCCGAAACTGAAAAAAAATTCTCGGATCTAAAAAAAGAGTATGATAATCTGAAAAAGGAAATCGCCCTTCGCAACGCAGTCATTAAGAAACAGGAAAAAGAACGTAAAGAAGTTGAAGATGAAATAAAGGTCACCGAAGAGTCGTATCGTGCCAAGGAAAAAGACCTCAAAAAACTAATCACCAATTATAAGCACACATTACGATACCTGTACATGCATGGCCGTACTTCAGAATTAGCATTGATCCTGACAAGCCATTCCTTTAATCAGATGCTGATCCGTTCTTATTATTTGAGGAAATTCGAGCTTTATCGTCAACATCAGGCCGATGGCATTAAAAAAGCGCAGGCCGACCTGAAGCAGAAAGAAAGCAATCTAAAACAATCTAAAGCGAAGAAGTCTAAGATTATCGCGGAAACGCAAAGCGAACGAGAAGCTCTTCGTGATAAAATTAAGAAACGCTCCGATCTTATTAATCAGCTTCGCCATCACAGGAAAAGTCTGAAGGCGATACTGCACAAAACCCGGGATCAGGTAAACAACTTGAATAATACGCTTTCCGAATTGATAAAACGCGAAGAAAGCGTACGCCGGTCTCAGGAAAAACACATGAGCAAAATGGAAGCTAAACGAAGACGATTGCTTGCAGCCGCTAAAAAAATCAAAGATGCCGCTAAACGCCGGGAAGAAGTAGCCCGTTACAGCCGCCCCTTGAATACTACTACTGTTACCGATGCTCAATTGGATAAATTTGACAAGGAATTCTCATCAGAGCGAGGAAAACTGCCCTGGCCTGTTAAAAATGGAGTTATTACTGCTCATTTTGGGACCAAGATCAATCCGATTTATGATACACGGATTACCAATCTTGGCATTGAAATCACAACAAAGCCACAATCGCAGGTGCATGCAGTCAGTGATGGATACGTTTTCGCGGTTAAACCGCTTACCGGCTTTGACAATCTGGTATTTGTGAATCACGGAAAATATAAAACCGTTTATGGCAATTTGAGTAAAGTATACGTCCATAAAAATATGATTGTCCATAAAGGTGATCTCATCGGTCTAAGCGGTGATAAATATTCAGCAAAAGGCGATGTCGTTTTCTTCATGATTCGTGATGGGAACCGAAATGTGAATCCACAACACTGGATCACCAAGCATCCGTAGTGATGTGAGTTCGATTGCAAATCCGTTGGAATGTAGCGTCATTCTCGATGCGTTCGGGACATTCCGCAAGGTTCATGAGATCAGGACGGCACCGGGAGGGAGCATTGTTTTTTTTAGCCCGAATTATTCACTTTAACTACAAGAATCAATAAATAACATCCTGATAAACAATATCTTGTAAATAATAACGCTTACCTCAAATTTGAGGAATCTAAAAAGAGCTGCGAAATTTTACCGTGCTCTGCGTTGAATTTAAAAATGCTTAATCAATGTACCACTGTACGTTTCATGCACATTTTTAATTTCACCTTGATCACGACTAAATTTCTTGGTGAATAATCCGGGTTAAGTAATTTCCAAATGAATAAATAATATCGATTTCTATACGCTTTTCTAACAAATATTCGTTAATTTAACTTTTCTGCAAACTTATTAATATAAGCTTAACTCAACCATGGAAAACGGACCACGCGTTTTTGCATACGCAACTTTCAGCACAATGATTGGGATTGCTATTTACCTGTTTACCCATCAGCTTTTCAGGTTTGTGCAGTCACAAGGAATCATTAGTGTCATTGCTCTTGCCGGATTTTTTATCATCTATGGAAACATGGCTTATGCTATTGCCAAACGTTTCGATGCAAAAGCCATGAAAGGTGTTAATTTCCCTTACGTTTTGGGACTATTACTGGTCGTTCCCACCATGCTCTACATCTTTTTTCAGCCACAAGCCGGTGTTCGAAGTGCCATGCCTCTGCTTTTTGTAGTATTGGCGGTTGCCGGATTACTTGGTTCCTTCTTAGGTATAAAGAGCGGACTAAAAAAACGAGATCGCCTGATCCGGGAATATCAACAAAGCCAAAAAGAGAAAAACGGTCAATCGGTTAAACAACCATCCAATTGATTGATTTTGTTTTGATCATATCTATATTTTATTGATATTTAGATGGATGTATGGGATTATTGGGTTTACTATCCATCATCATTCTCTATACAGATTCTTTTAAAAAATTATATTCATCTGCAGAAAATCTTTGCAAGACCGGGAGTTTCATTAGAAGGCTTTGCAAAACCAGGGATTTTGTTCAAGATCAAAGCTTGAGCGACTTCGGAACCACAGCATCCCGAATGCTTTCGGGATGTGAGGATTTCGAAGTCGCGAAAATGAAGATATTGGGCAAAAGAACGGTTTTGCATAGTCTTCCATTAGTCTATAAAGATTTATAAACTGAGAGAATTTATAGCCGGATATTCACCCAATTATTCCTTGATTAACCACAAAAATATGATTGAGTGGTGCTTGTTCTTTATTTTAATCTCATCTTAATGGGATATCGCAATACACAACTTATTAAAAAACAGTAAGGTAATACTTGCTTAAATTATTTTCGAATATATTACTGTAGATATAAATAAACACTCAGGATGAATCATAAAAAATATATTATTGGCGCTATTGCTACGTTCGTTATCGTGATATTCGGACTTCTTTTCTTCGGGCAAGGAGAATCGAAAAGCCCTTCGCATTCTGTTATTACTATATCTGATATCGATTCAACAGCAATTAACGTCACCAAAACGACTCAAATCAAAACAGTTTTTGGTTTACCGGTCGGACGTTTTCAAAAGTCTGACGGGGTTGTAAAACGTAACCAAAATCTTTCTTCCATCTTGAGTAAATATGATGTATCGCCTTTAACCATTCATGAAGTTGCCCAGAAAGCTCGTCCGGTTTTTAATGTCAGGTATATTCGTCCGGGGAAGAAATATCATGTGTATTTTAAAAATGATGAATCTTCCAACCCGCTTTATCTGGTTTATGAAGAAAATCCGGTTGATTATGTGGTATTCAATCTGAAAAAGCCCTCGACGACTTATGCGGGCAAAAAGCATGTTACGCAGCTAACAAAGAAAACATCCGGAATCATAAAATCCTCATTATACACCACTCTTGAAGCGAATGATGCCGATCCGGTATTAACAGAAAAACTTGCCGGGGTTTTTGCATGGGAAATCGATTTTTATCATCTGCAAAAAGGAGATCGTTATAAAATTGTGTATAATGAACAGCTCATCGATGGAAAGCCTATCGGTGCCGGAAAGATAAAAGCGGCTTATTTCCAGCATAACGATCATGATTATTATGCGTTCGCATTTGATCAAAACGGGAAAACAGGTTATTTCGATTTAAATGGTAACAGTCTAAAAAAAGCTTTTTTAAAGGCCCCTTTGAAATACACAAGAATCAGTTCCCGGTTTTCTTATCATCGGTATCATCCGGTTTTACATCGTTATTTACCACATTTAGGTGTCGACTTTGCGGCTCCTACCGGTACACCGATTCATTCTGTAGGGGACGGCGTGATTGAAGTCGCTTCCTATAATTCCGGTAATGGCCGGTATATCAAAATCAGGCATAACAGTGTTTATGAAACAGAATACTTGCACATGTCCCATTTTGCAAGAGGCATTCATCGTGGTGCACATGTCAAACAGGGACAACTGATCGGATATGTCGGAAGCACAGGATTGGCTACCGGTCCCCATTTGGATTACCGCATATGGAAAAATGGTCGGGAAGTGAATCCCCTCAAAATCGATTTACCCTCTTCCAATCCGGTTAAGCCAAAATTACACGAGGAGTATAACCAAACCATGGCTCTACTCATTTCGCAATTGAACAGTGTGATCTTTCATCAGCCTGGCAGTAAGACACGTTTAGCTGCGGATACCCAATCTGAGTCTGAATCTAATTCTACCACTTCCCAAACGGCTACAAAAAACGTGCAACACCCAACAACGCTTTAATCCGAATTATTTACATAACCGATAAGAAGTATTGTAAATAATAGAACTTATAAAAGACAATTCATTTCTCAATTTTGAGGACGCAAAGAAAAGCTGCGAAGTTGAAGTTAAAAAAATGCTTATTCAAGGTACTCTTGTACGATTCATGCGCATTTTTTCCCGAACACTTTTAGGATTGATCACAACAAAATTTATTGGTGAATAATCCGGATTAATCATTTTTCATCCGGATTATCAAATTATCCCAATAACTATTCTTCAAAATCAGTATACTTCCGGCAGTCTTCTTAAGAAGCTGAAACATGTAAACGTTCTGAATCCGATAAGTTTTAACTATGCGAGGTAACATTAATTTTCAGGAAACCCGTGAATTTGGGGAATTAATCAGTATCACGTTCGATTTCATTAAAGAAAATTTTTGGCCGCTTGGAAAAGCTTTGCTTTTCATTGCGGGACCTTTCGTAGTCCTTTCTGGTATTTTTACCAGTACGGTTGTCATAAAAATGATGATCAAATATCCGCTCAATGCCAATCCTTCGCTCTCAGATTTACTGCAGCATATGTCGAGCTATTCTATGCTCAATTACGTTTTCATGTTTATCACCAATTCTATAATTGCTGCTGTGGTTTACGAATATATCCTGCTTTATGTGCACAAAGGGCCGGATAATTTCACATTCCCAGAGTTAGTGGAATACTTGAAATCCGATGCGCTCAACCTGCTTGGGGTCATGTTTCTTTCCACCCTTTTAATTACTGCCGGATTCATCCTTTTTTTTATTCCCGGCATTTACCTTGCCGTTATTCTCTCTCCTATTATCATGGTTGTTTTATTTGAAAATCTCAGTTTTCCTGATGCGTTTGAACGCAGCCGGCAACTCATTTCTGGTTACTGGTGGTTTACTTTCGGATTATTAGTAGTGGTTTTCATCATTCAAACCATCATCATGATGGCGATAAGTGTTCCGATTAATATTATCTCTGAGTTCTTCATGGGCCCAACTACCGGGACATTGAGTAAAAGTTCTCAAATAGTTTTAATTATCACTTCAGTTGTCTCATCTGTAAACTATTTTCTGTACAGTATTCCTATGATTGCGATGGCATTTCACTATTTCAATTTGGTACAGCGCAAAGATAGTATTGGCTATATTGGCGATAATTGAAATCGAAATAGAATAACCAGTTTTGATGTTAAAAATTAACCAGTGTGACCCTTTAGGATATGGTCTATAACTCTTAAAACGCCTTTCATAATATCTTTTTAACTTGCCTCTTTTCCCGGTCAGTCCTAACCTTACAATATCACATCTATTCAACTAATTCAGTTAGATTTACCAGCAATAACATCATATCCACAAGGGAGTATTTATGAAAATTTCCATATCCACTATCTCCGGATTTATCTTACTTTCCAGCATTTTGATCATCTCCGGCTGTACCCAAAGGGCCAATCATGAATCTGAGCAAATGATGAACTCGGTTCCGAGTATAACCCGGGCCATTGCAGTACTACACCCAACGGAAGGTAATATGGTATCTGGAGTGGTAACTTTTACCAAAGAAAATGCGGGAATCCGGGTAGTAGCGAATATTAAGGGATTATCCGAAGGAAAGCACGGTTTTCATATCCATCAATATGGAGATTGCAGTGCTTCTGATGGAACTTCTGCCGGGGGACATTTTAATCCTGAAAATGTTGAGCATGGCGGACCGGATTCGGCAGTACGACATGTTGGTGATCTCGGTAATATTGAAGTTGATGCTGACAGTACCGGAAATTACGATCGTATTGATACGGTTATCACATTTAACGGATCACATTCTATCATCGGTCGCGCTGTTGTAATCCACGCCGGGGAAGATGACCTAACCTCACAACCGACCGGAAATGCCGGTGCCCGCGTAGCCTGTGGTGTTATCGGAATTACGAGTGAGCAATCAGGAAACCAATAGCCCGAATTATTCACTTAACCAACAAGAAAAGAGCACATATCTATTTTATATTATTGTACTTATAAAAAATAAACCGATGCTCGATTTTGAGGATACTAAAAAGAGCTACTAAATTTTGCCGTGCTCCGCGTTGAAATTAAAAATGCTTAATCAAGAAACCAACTTGCCTTTCAAGCGCATTTTTAACTTCACCTTGATCACAACTAAATTTATTGGTAAATAATCCTGGTTAAGGATTATAGATTACGTAAAACGGAAAACAGAAATACGAATATCTTGGTCAAAAATGAATACTGTGTTTAAAATGAGTTACTAAGCGAGTGAAATAGAATGTCTAATGGCAAAAATTTATGACTAATTTCTGTTTGAAACTCTGCCGGGCAAAAACAAATGAAGGATACTATGCCTGGTCCGGCGAGCGAGTTAAATTAGTCTTGATCTTTAGAGTCGATTTGGATCAAGCCAAAATGGACACCCCTTAGTGATTAGAAGATTCAATGCTACTCTTTAAGCTTAAGTTGAATGGATCAATATTTATCACCTTAAAAAAATCTTATTTGATTTTAGATATACCTCAAGGGAAAATGGGTACTTGAATTTAGAATCATGAGTCTGACTTTTATACTGTAGATGTAGGGGCAATTTATGAATTGTCCTTACATCTACGAGAAAAACCTATCCTATTCCATTTTTCGAACTTCGTTTAACTTTTAATAACTAACCTAAATTCGAGAAAGGATAATCAAATTAAGATTTTTACTCTGTTATATAATTTTCTTATCTCGAATTCCGGATAATTATGACTGCGCCAAACTTACCGTTTCAACTTCAAAATCTTCTTTATTATCCACCTCGATTTTGAGTTTTCGTTTGAATAATCGCTCGAAAAGTTCTCGTTTCCGCATAGTACCCCAAATTTCAAGTTCAGGGTCATTCAAAGCGTGAATATGAAGGATAATATTTTTTTTCTGAATATCTACATTCAGTTTTTTTACATTTTGATAATGGCTGCGATCAAGTCCATCGGCTACCCGCATGAACGCGGATAATTTTATGATTTTCCGTTTTGTTTTTTGTGGTAGCGCATTATACTCGGAATGACGTTTATGAGGTATAGATCGACGGTGATACCGGGAAACATGAGCCATGATCTGAATCTCTTCCTGAGTAAAGCCTTTCAGATCAGCATTTTGAATTAAATACAAAGCATGTTTATGATGCTTACGATGCGAAATATGATAACCAATATCATGCATGTAACAGGCGAAACGCAATAATTCACGATCATTATCGGTCAGATCGTGCTCCTCACGAGTTTGATCAAACAAACGTAAACCCAGCTTTGCCACTTGACGTGAATGCTTTTCGTGCCAATTACATTTTCTAAGTAATTCGAAAACACTACGCTCTCGCGGATCCGGATGATTGGCCAGCAAACGCAGCTCCTTCATATCCTGCTTGATGTAACGTAATATCATACCTTCTCGTAGCGCATCGGTTGATGTCTTGATCTTTTTTATGTTAAAATTTTTGATAACGACATCCAGTAATATCATACCGGGAATGATGTAATCGACACGTTTCGGATCAAGTCCGTTCACATTTAACCGTTCTTTACGATTCATTCCAATCATATTTCGATAGATTGATCTGAAGTCCCGCGCACTAAACTCATACTCATTCAAAGTGACGGACGTGTCAATACCTTTTTTGTGCGCGATGATCGATCCGATATTTTCCATGGTACCTGAGGAACCGATGAGTGTTGTTACCGGCTCTTTGGCTACTGCCTCTTTAACAGACTCTAATTCCTGTTCGAAGAAAATACGCATCTTTTTAATTTCTGATTTAATTACCGGATCATGACGAATAAAGCGTGAACCAGTCCGCGATCCCCCTATTTTGCGACTGATCAAATCAAAATTTTTATTTTGATTACCAACCACAAACTCAACCGATCCACCCCCGATATCCATCATCAAAACGGGCTCTTCTCCTATGGAAATAGCATTTTTCACAGCAAGGGAAATCAGTTCAGCCTCCGTCTTGCCTGGAATGGCATGAATCTTGATCTGCAGTTCATCTATAGCACGCTGAATAAAAACACCACCGTTTTTCGATTCACGTATGGCACTTGTCGCATAAGCGATTATTTTCTCCGACCCCTGATTATCGCTGAGTATTCGAATCTTCCGCAAAACATCAATACCGCGGTTCATAGCCCTTTGTGATAGTTTACCGTGAGTGATCTCCTTACCCAATCCTACCATTTCTTTCAAGGTGTCTACGGTCTGATAACTCCCATCCGCACAAATATCTACAATGATAGCGTGAAAGGAATTGGTTCCTAAGTCGATTGCAGTAATTCTTTTCTTATGGATCTGTCTATCTATCTGCTGATCAATAGTCATCGTAACATTATTATTTACTGAGCCAGTGCGATTTCGATTCGGTTTTATAACGCATGTAAATTATCCTGATTTTGGAATAATTAAAATTCTTTATACATATATCCCCTAAAGTGTAATATTCTTTAAAACTTTACAATTTCATACTGTTTGTGTACTAACTTACCTTTATTTTTCCTATAGTTAATTAGGAACCTTTTATCATCCTATTATCAATAGTATTATATGACCTGAACCGATACGAACGAATGTCCCGACTGAAAGTATTCATATCATTTTATGTGTTGTTAATGATATTGGCTGCGCCGGTGCTCGCCAAACAGGGCGGTGACAAAGCGTATTTTCAGGGTATATTAATTGTAAAATTCAAATCAAACAGCAATTCCAGCCTCGGACAATTCAAGCAAAACGCAACATCATTATCCTTGGTTCAAAACTATTTGCGGGGATACGGCGCACGAAATTTTCAGTCTCTGTGGAAACCTGTCTATCAACAACAGGCCATGAAAGCCTTACAAAAGCACCATCTCCCCCTCAGCAATCTATCAAGGGTGAGTAGTACCCTTTCGAGGATGTATGAAGTTCGTTACACCTCCGGCATCGACGCTGCTGAACTGGCTGCAAAAGTTTCCCGGTTACCAGGTGTGGAATACGCGGATCCCGTCTATATCCGTAAAACGACTTTTATACCCAATGATCCTTTTGTGCAGGATAGTGCACCTAATTATAATTTGCTCAAATATCAAAAATTCTTTAGTGCCTGGAATGTAACCCAGGGCGACTCATCGGTCGTCATAGCTATTGTGGATACCGGCGTTGATTATAATCATAACGATTTAAAAGGGAAAATGTGGACCAATCCCAATGAGAAATATGATAATAAGGATGATGATGGTGACGGCTTAATCGACGATGTTAAAGGCTGGGATTTTTGGCAGAGCGGGGATCCCACACAAGGAAATGTAAAACAGGATAATGATCCGATGGCCGATTATTCCGATCACGGAACCCACGTAACCGGCATCTCAACGGCGGATGCTAATAATGGAATCGGAATTGCCGGAACAGGTTACAAATGTAAATTTATGGCGATTAAGGTGGGTGGAACAAAAGATCATCCTGATGAGATCGGTTTTGGATTTAACGGGATTTTATACGCAGCCATTCATGGTGCCGATGTTATTAACTGTTCTTGGGGCGGATCCGGTTATTCGCAGGCGGAACAGGATATCATCAATTCCGTTTCGAAACTGGGAAGCCTGGTCGTTGGCGCCGCCGGAAATGATAACAGTAATGCCAAATTCTACCCGGCTGATTATGATAATGTAATCGCCGTCGGTTCGATTGATACAACCGATGTAAAATCCTCTTTTTCCAATTACGGACATTCCATTGATGTCATGGCGACCGGTTTACACGTACTTAGCACGATACGTAACAATGCCTATGCAACGATGTCCGGTACTTCAATGGCGGCCCCGATGGTAAGTGGTTTGGCCGGATTAATCAAATCGCAGCATCCCGGTTGGAGCACATTCCGTATCGCTTCTCAAATCCGAGCTACCGCTATTAATGTCGATGCCGAAAATTCCGGATACACCGATCAATTGGGACATGGCGCCATCAATGCCTATCAAGCAGTGACAGCTACCGTACCCGGTCTCAAAGTCGTGGGATACACTTTTAAAAATCAAAGCGGCACAAAATTGGATATTGGTCAGACCGGAACATTAACAATCGATGTCGCCAATTATAATACACCTACTCAAAAAGCGACGTTTACCTTACGTAATTCACAGGCAAACATCACTATTGGAGACAGCACGATCACCAAAGGAATTATTGCCACAAACGACACGGTACATATTGCTTTTCCGGTAGCCATCGATTCAAAATTCAGTCCAGGCAAGGTTCCACTGTTTCGATTAGGTATGGCCGATCCGAATTATAGTTACTCAGATTTTCATTACATCTCTTATTCCGGATTACTCTACGACGTGACACAGGTAAACGATATCCAATTATCTCTGTCGTCCGATGGCAGCCTCGCCTATATGGACCCCTATGGATCTGAATCTCCGGGTGGTATTGGCTTCAATGTACTTGATTCGGTTAGTCATAAGTACACAGGGAATTATCTCTTTTCATCCGGTTTGATGATCAGTTCATTTCACAGTTTAGCGGATAATGTACGATCGCAGGACAGCCTGGATCACGGTTTTAAACCGCTCACAACATTTCGCGTGGATCAGCCAGGAACCATTTCTCAGGCAGATGGAAACGGAACTTTTGACACCTCCCCGGTTTCAGGATTTCCTCTTTTACAGGTTAAAATGAACACCTATGCCTTTACCGATAAGGATATCAATAAAACGGTTTTTGTAAAATACACCATTACGAATAAAAGCAGTGAAACGGCTACCCCCGTCTATGTCGGTCTGCACAATGACTGGGATCTTGGATCCGCTTACGACAACAGCACCGGATATTTAAAACAGGATAGTCTGCTTTACGTATATGATTCGCAGGACACCACACAGCCATATATCGCTGTCGCACAAATGGGTAATGTGGCCAGTAACCTGGCTATCAACAACGGATATTCCGGCACTCAGGATCGTTATCATTTTAGTATCTATTATTCACCCGATACGCCGGGTTATGACGGGTATACCAAAAAGGAAAAAGAATATTCATTACAAGATGGGGATTCCGTAACAACAGTTCAAAATGCAGATATCTCCGTAGCAACGGCCTCTGGACCATATACCATCGTTCCCGGCGGACAAATTACGGTAGGTTTTATTTTTGCTTATGGAAATACGTTAAAACAGTTACAATCACAGGTTGAAGCGGCCCGTGCCAGACATCTGTTTCCGGTAAATTCCAACAATATCCCGCTGGCTATCGAAAAGAAACCGCAGGAATCTCAGCTACCCAAAGAGACCAAATTGGTTGGAAATTATCCCAATCCATTCAATCCGACTACGCAGATTAAATTTAACCTCGCCCAAAGCGGAAAAATCGAGTTATCCGTTTATAATATTCTTGGACAAAAAGTAGCCAATCTGATTAATGGCGTCCGGAAAGCAGGGAGCTATACAATCACATTTCAAGCGGATAAACTCAGCAGCGGAATTTACTTTATGGTGCTGAAAACCCCAAAAGGAATCCAAACCCATAAAATGACACTGATTAAATAAACAATTTTATCCCCTTAACACGTAGGGACATTGCATGCAACGTCCCTACTATTTCTCCGGCATTAAACATTATTTCTCCTCGTTTCTCCTCGTTCCCAAAGTCCCTTTGGGAATGCCTCTCC
>Ga0102962_1000373_pt1 | contig 22557 bp, 18 predicted proteins | sample SalPonF2_C_D2_MG_FD_84519 | JGI IMG/M metagenome (GOLD analysis project Ga0102962, IMG submission 84519) | Salt pond soil microbial communities from South San Francisco under conditions of wetland restoration - Salt Pond MetaG SF2_C_D2_MG ...
CGATCTCGTGTTTGGTAATTTTAACGACGGGGAATTTACCGAACACCGGTATTAATTCCTTGTCAATAATTCTAATATATTCTTTCTGGGTGTTCTCCCTTAGCGTTGGCAAATACTTTTCTTTAAACTCTTCGACCAACTCAGAAAAAGTTTTCAGTCCATGAATGTTCTTTTTCTTTTGTCTCTCTGCTTGGGGATCCAATCCATCTAATACCATGACCCTCAGTCTTGACACTTCATCACGAGCTTCTTTTATGCCAACTGCATCAAACTGACCTATGGTGTATCTGCGAATCTTGTTATTGATCCGGTATCGGTAGAAAAAGGTTTTTGTACCATTTTTGGTAACTCGCAGCCCCAATCCCTTTTCTCCCTCATCAAATATTTCTATTCTTTTGCCCTGAGACTCTATTGCTTTTACAGCTTGGTGATTAAAACGTATTGATGCCATTTACTTTTTTAAAAATTGTTTGTACCCCCAATCTCGGGGTAACAGCGGGGTAACACGATGGTGCGCATATCCGAGAATTGTTGATAATTAAAGATAACTATAATTTATTGTGCCCCATGAACTTGCGTAAGTTTTGGTAGGCCTTAATAACTTACGAAATTTACTTTTAAATTGCTGTCACGCAGGAGGTCGTGGGTTCGAGTCCCATCCGGATCGCTTTCCGATAAGCCCCTAGCTCGTATAGAGTTAGGGGCTTTTTTGTTTATCCCATTTCCACTCTATTTATACCTTAGATATTCCTCGGGACAGCTAAGGGACAGTCCATATCTAACTACCCCGCACAAAATAACCGCAGTTCGTTACAAATTTTCTGTGCGCCAATATCGGGAAGAAGCTGAACTATTAATCAACAAAGGCTTCTCTCTTAATTAATTCCATAGTCTCGGCAGAGTATTTCTGAACTAAGCTATTATAAAAACTTGGCTCAACGTCTAATATATAGGATAAATACCCCGTCAAGTATTTGGTTTTCTCTTCACTCAGTTGATTATTTTTATAGTCAAAAACTAATTTTTTTATGTAGCGTTTATTATCTCTCCCAATAGAAATTTTCCCATCAGGAGTTACTATTAAGCCTGTTATCATTTTTTTATTCGCTCTCGACATATAATAAGTTTTGCCATCATGAATTTCTAAGTCAGGACTTTCATTCTCTTCCACAATATCTTCCATCAAATTTTCGAACTTTTCGCACTCTCCCTCTTTGTTGGTAGAAAAAACTATATCATCAGCATATCTTGTGAAAATAGAATCCGGATTGAGAGATTTGGTTCTAGATTCCAATTCTGAATCAAAATCGAACATGATTGAATTGCTAATGATTGGAGAACATGGTGCCCCGACTGCTAAGCCATTTGTCTCTTTAGTAAAACATGTTTGTTTAATTAATTCATAATCTTCATCAGACAAAGAATACTTTTTTTCTATTCCTGATTTTGCTAGGATTCTTTTTAAATCACCAAATTTAATGGATGGAAAAAAGTTCCTAAAATCCATTCTAATCGAATACTCATAATCTTTGTGATAATTTACATTGTCTTTTATGCTAACATTTTCTCTATATCCAGTAGCTAAATGATGTATTGATAACTTTTCTAGTAAAATATCTATTAAAATATATTGAATAAGTTTAGTTTCAGAAGATGGATGGTGAATCCTCCTACTTCCACCACTTTTTTTAGGTATATAATACCTTTTATAAGTATGTTGAGCTTTATTTACTAATGCCTCCAGTTCTTCTTTTGAGATACCAGCAAATATTGCAATTGATTCTTTAAGTAACCCCATTATGCAACCTGAATCTTACTATTCAGCAATTTAAATCGATCCCTTTTGTACTTAAAAAAGTGATTAAGAACTACAGATCTAAGTTTTCTTGTATCAAATCCTTTAAAATCAAAAAATAGGTTTGAATCTTTTTTTGTTCTATAGTAAAAGCCTTTTTTAAACTTTACCAAATCTAAAGCCATTAGTAATCGAATCTCATCGTGAAGAAAATTATATTGATTCCCACCATAAATTTTCTTCATTAAAACAATCATTTCATTAAAGGATATAGGTGAAAACAGACTAATTAAATCAGCAACAAATAGTAACCTATTTTTTTCATTTCCATTCTTTCCTGCTACCTCTTTGAGTTTTGTTGCGTTATCAAAAAGTACTCTCTTATTTTTCCCCCTTTTAATGTTATCCAGTCTTTCTTTAACTACAGCAAAGCTCCTACTTATACTTTCTAATTTTGTATAAATAACAGGGCCGAAATTAGACTTTTCATCAACTTTTTTTAGTGGACCTAATGATATAAAAGAATCCGAATCTTTAAACTCAACATCATTTATTACCATTACAGATTCTGCTAAATCATCTATAATTGTAAAAGCACCCAGTTCAGCTATTGCACTATTGCTTTCCAATATTATAATTATGCAATCTGAATATTTAGTCAGGTCCTCCTCTATCTTAAGCAAATCGCTTAGCTTAACCTTACTTCCATCGGGCTCAGATTCAGTTAACGCCTCAAAAAACTTCTCAGCTATAAAAAAATGATATTTAGGTAAGTATTCTTTGGCATAATTTAATAGTAAATCCCTCCCGCCAGGGTTTCCGGGATTGGGACTTTTGCCACATGTAAATACTAAAATCGATTCCTTTTTTAAGAGTGTATTTCCAGAAAGAATCGTGTTCTTTAAACTTTTTATTTCTTTCTGTAAAAGAGTCTCTTTTTGAAATGAATTGAACATAAAAAAGCCATGCTATTTTCTACTTGAAGATGCGAGAGTATTAAGCTCTCGGCACCTTGACTAAGGTGCCGAGAGCTTAATACTCTCGCCTATAAAGGTAAAAAATCCAAATGAGGCTGGCTAAACACCCGCCTTTACGATATCAAAGGATACCGAAGTTATTAGCTAGAAAATAGCATGACCGATAATAAGTTTGAATCTATTGTAATATCTACTTTTTATCAAACTGCATCTCATACTACCACCTAGTAAATAAATTATTTTAAACCCCCATATTTTGATCCATAAATATTTTTCATATAAAACAGTATGAAAAATAATCTTTTTGGCAATATATATAATACACTTTCAAGTATTAAACTTGCTAAATAGCCTACTGCCATTTTTTGAAATTCATCCAAGTACGTTTTAAAAATTGCCCATTAATTATTGCTATTGTCACCGGCCAAAGAAATTCTTTAATCCTTTTAACAACCTTCAGAGGATCCCTGGGAACCTGATCATCCGCTATCTTCCCCACGAATGCATTCCACTGGCTCACCTTAGTTTCTTCTTCAAAGAAAGCCGGTTTTAATGCAATTGGTATTTGAGCAGGAATACCAGTTTCCCTCCGACTAAAAGTTTCCTGGATGGCCCTCTGGAGTTTTGGTCCTTCAAAAGAATGCTTCTCAGACAAAAAGTAAACGTCATAGAAATCCTTCATCCGGCTATTGGCCAGATCCAAACTAACCATTGCCTGATACTTTTCCGCAATAGCACTTTCCAAGGTATAAGCCTGAATCCTGGGCTTGTTGTTATCCAGTATCGTTGGGTACTCAACCCATAGCGGTTCTGGTGTTATTACATCTCCAAAGCCGATATCAATCTGAATGGTAATCCTTGCGTTGCCTAAATTGCCCCGGACCTTTATTCTTACGCCATCATAAGCCTCTTGCTCTCGAATTTCTTCCCCTTCAACACTTTCAGGATCAAATTCCAGTCCATCACCATTGATGGCTATCTTGCAGCACTCTGCTATATTTCTTTCAAGCTCTGGAATAGCACTATCCCCATATTTAAGTACGTCAATATCCCGTGTTGGACGAATATCTGTTATACCGGTAGCCCGAAGTAAAAGAGCCCCTTTCAAGACAAATTCGTTAGCATTTGATAGTTTGCTCATTCGGAGAAGAAACTTCTCCATTGCATAATATTGCAGAAGCTCATTAAATGGCCGGCCCGTTTCCTTGGCTTTATTAAGAAGCCGTTGATGTACCGAATCAATAATTCCCTTCTTAGATTTAGTCATGTGCGATAGCCTCCAGATATGGCTTAATCACGGTTTTAACACGACAAATCTCGGCGTACTTCAGTATATCCTTATATGTGGCTTTTCCCTGTTCTATTCCTTGTTCCAGCGCTTCTATAGCTACATCAAGGCCAATCTTGTTCCGGAACTTAAAACAATCAGCAATGGTCTTGGCCGGATTATATACTTTGACTTCTACTCCGTCCAGCTCATGTTTTTCTATTCCTTCGGTGAGACTCCTTCCGGAAAACCGGTATACCTTAATGGGGGGATGATCAAGCTTTGGATCTCGACTGGTCCTGGGGAGAGCTATATGCACCTGGTGTGGAATTTCCGTTGTCATTTCATGGAAATCCAGTGCCGAGATAAGGCAAACCACAGCTTTAGGCACCTTCTTTGCCACAACAGCCAGATCCGGATTGGAAAGCGGGCCTTGGTCTACCAGCTTATATACTCCCCGCTCCAACTTTGTAAGGAGACCTTCGTCAGCCATATGGTACAGGGTCCGGCGATTGATGCCTTCATCCAGTGCTTCTGAAGTCCGGAGTATACCACCATGCTTTTTAAAAACATTTTTGGCATTATTTATTTTTTCTTTTGAAACATACATGTGCACAATTTTGCATACATTTATTTATAAGTGTATGCGTTTTTGTACATAAGTGCAACTCTCGGGACTATAGTTTGGAATATAACGCAACCAGAACCTTCAAAAGGTCTACTTAAGATGGGAACTAGTCTTTCAGAAACTCGGATTATCCTTTATTTACAACCGATTTGTTCTGGGAACTTTGCAAATAACTTCGGTCCCCTTCCCTTCTTGGCTATTGATTTCGAGGTTTCCTCCAATCATTTGAGCCCGGAAATTCATAATCCGAATTCCCATTCCATTATCTTTCTCTCCAGATTCGAAAAAGCCCTGTCCATTGTCGACGATACATAATTGAATATATTCTCCTAAATATGACAACTTAACATCAATGGATGTTGCATTACCATGTTTCAAAGCATTATTTATAGCTTCCTGAACAATCCGGTATAAATGTGTAGCAGAGGAATCTCCGTCAAAGACATCATCAATGGTACTGTAATAATGGATATCAATATCATACATTCTTTCCGCCTTAGTAATCAGTTCCTGTAATGCCGAATTCAATCCATTTGATTGAATGTTTACGGGCACAAGTCCACGGGCAAGGGAACGGGCATGTTGATCGGCTTCCTGAATCATGTCGACAATCTCCTCCAGTTTATCGGCCTCCTGAATATCATTTATCCTGAGTTTATTTGCCAAATTTCGAGTAATCAACCCGATTCCAGTCAGCATCTGGCCAAGATCATCGTGCATATCCCTGCCAATTCGTTGACGCTCTTTCTCACTGATATTCAGAATCTCTCGCTCCAGCTTTCGCCGCTCTCTGATATCGCGTCCAATAGATAGGATTGTCTGGCGGCCATCATAATTAAATGATCGAGCACTTATCTCAAGGGGAATAGTAAGCCCCTCTTTTGTTAAGTGTTTGGTTTCATGTACTGCTTTGCCTTGTGTGATTACTTCTTTGATCTGTTTATTTATGGTCTGTTTATCAGTATCAACAATATCATATACTGTTTTCTGTATCAACTCATCATGTGTATATCCTAAGATATCACAGGCAACATCATTTACTTCCAGAAAAGGCAACGGTTCTTTGTTATCATTCAGCTGGAAGACCAGAATCTCGTCGGTTGTTGCCTGAAACAGCATACGATAGCGACGTTCATTTTCTTTAAGTCTTTTCTCAAATTTTTTACGCTGAGTAATATCATGCGTTGTTCCGAATATCTTTACTACTTGCCCCTTATTATTTTTGACGGGATCTAAAATACTGTATAAATATTTTGTCTTACCGGTCTGAGTTCGAACCCGTAATTCTATGTATTGCCGCTCACCTGTACGCTGCACCCTTTTGTTGGCCTCTTCAACACGACCACGATCTTCGGGATAGATGATCTTTCGGAAGTCGGCAAAATAAAACGGCGCCTGATCGGGCTTCAATTCCAATAGTCGATAGATTTCCTCTGACCATAAAAGATTTCCTGTTATCAGATCATGCTCAAAATTTCCCAGGTGAGCTAGCTGCTGCGCCTGTTTGAGACGTTCCTGACTTTTTTCCAATTTTTGCATTAACTGGCTTCGCTGAATGGCATATAAAATGGATCTTCCCAGGATAGTGGGACTAATTTCTTTTTTTATTAAAAAATCCTGGGCCCCCCGGTGGACAGCTTCGATACCTACTTTTTCGTCATCCAATCCGGTTAGTACAATAATCGGAACCGGTCCGGAAACATTGATAACTTTTTCAAAGGTTTCAAAACCGGAACTGTCCGGAAGCGAAAGATCCAAAAGTATTACATCATGATATCCTTCCTGCAGCCGGTTGATTCCACTTTTAATATCTCGTTCAATATTGATAGAGGGCTGGAACTGAACAGCCGATTCTTGGAGATATTCTTCGATCAACCGTGCATCGCCGGGATTATCTTCAATAATAAGAATATGAATATTTTCAACCGGGACCATATTTATACTACTCTTCAGAGGGCAATTTTACGATTGTGAACCAAAAATCTTCAATGGCTTTAATAACCTCTACAAACTGATCGATGCCCATCGGTTTATTTACATAACAGTTAGCATGCAGTTTGTAAGACTTTATAATATCTTTCTCTGCCTCAGAGGTTGTTAAGATAACGACTGGTATATGAGAAAGATTTTCATCACTTTTTATTTCTTCCAGGACTTCACGTCCATCCTTCTTGGGAAGATTTAAATCCAGCAGAATCAAATCGGGTGTAACGGCGTCTTTATAATCTCCTCTTTTATGGAGAAAACTCATTGCTTCTTCTCCATTACGGGTTACACATAAATTGTTATGTATTTTGGCCTCTTTAATGCCTTCTTGTGTCAACCGGATATCGGCTTCATTATCTTCAACTAATAATATTTCTACTGGCCCTTCCATAGGCATCATTAATTATCGAGTTATTTTTTTTGTTCAAATCCTCTTCTTCTGGTGATTCCAAGCCTTTAGCAATCGTGAAATAAAATGTGGTCCCTTCATCAGAGGCCGATTCTACCCAAATTTTTCCCCCGTGGCGCTCTACAATTTTTTTGCAGATTGCCAGGCCAATACCAGATCCGTCGTATGCATCACGATTATGCAACCGCTGAAATATTACAAATATTCGTTTTTGGTATTCCGGATCAATGCCTACCCCATTATCGGATACCCTAAATTGCCAATACTCTTTTTGTTCTGTGGCACTTATCCAAACTTTGGGCTGGGCATCCTCATTAAATTTAACTGCGTTATGAATAAGGTTCTGGAATAATTGGGTGAGCTGTAATTTATCAGCGGATAGTTCTGGCAGTTCTGACTCAATATTTATCTCAGCGTTATTTTCCTGGATAAACCGTTCAAGGTTCTTAAGCGCATTCTTGATGATTACTTTCGATTCAACAGGTTCGAACGGTTTTGCCCGGGTACCGACTCTTGAAAATTGAAGGAGATCATTGAGCAATTGCTGCATGCGATGGGCCCCATCCACCGCATAGTTGATAAAATCGTTGGCATCATTATCAAGTTTATCTTTATATCGGCGGGCAAGCAGTTGTGTATAGCTGGCTACCATACGCAGTGGTTCCTGAAGATCGTGAGAAGCTACATAAGCAAATTGCTCCAACTCTTCATTCGATTGCTTTAATTCTATGGCCTTCTGCTGTAGCTCTTTATGAGCTTTAAGCAACTGGTTTTCGGCCGATTTACGCTGGGTTATATCAATAATATAGTTAATGACAAATTTCCCTTCATCAGTCTCAAAATAATTCAGGCCAATTTCTACAGGAAGTCTTTCACCATTTTTTTTGATCCCATGTAAATCACGACCTTGTCCCATTGGGCGGGGTTCAGGATGATTATAATACTGCTGCCGGTACTCTTTATGTTTGGAGTTGTATTGCTTTGGCACTAAAGTCTCAACTTTTTTTCCCAGGAGTTCTTCCCGGGGATAACCGAAGAGTTCCTCTGTTTTTTTATTTACCATAACAATTTCCCCATCCAGGTTGGAGATGACAAGTCCTTCTGTAGCAGCTTCAAATAGGGCAGAAATACGCTTTTCGCTCTTCTGAATTTCATCAAGAGAAGTCTTATAGTTATTTACAAACCAAACACTAGCCCAGATTACAACGATCGACATTGATCGGTTGGCTACAGACATAAGGATATATTCACTGGATTCGGATAACACAAATCCTATAATTATCAGAGTTGTCGCCAACACTCCTGCTCCAACCGTATAACGCTTTCGCTTGGTCCAGTACGTAGCCATAACAAATAGCTCATAGGGGATCCCTCCCGATACGCCCAAAGGAAACTGTATATCTACGATAAAGACAGCAGCAGATGCAATTACCACTACTATCAATACCAGCTTATTAAGGTCTATTAATTTTGTGCTGTCCGACATTATAGCTTAATATCATTTGATTATAGTTATGGCTCATAATAATCATGTATAAACGGACCTATTCTCTGTAATAGTAACGAGGATAGCTGTCAACTAGTTTGGATATTAGATCGGTTTTAGGTTAAATAATTTGAACTGGTTCTCCTCTTTCTTTTAAACCAAATTAATATAAATTAGTAATTTTCCCAATTGAGATAAAATAGTATTAAATACTAAATATTTTTTCCATTTACAGTAACTTTTAATATCAGAGCTGCTTTTCCCGCTGTATAGATATCGGAAAGCTACTAACCCGCATCCCGAACGACCTGATAAAAATCTACAGGTTAACATTTAGCATGTTAACAAAAATACCGGTTGACAAACTCAAACAGTACTCTTGTTTTCAAGCCGTCCCGGTGGCGGGAAAGGGTTCTTAAATATGACAAAGACCATGATTGCGATTAACGTTAATGCTCTATAACATTTTAGATCCAACTTTGATAATGAATCAAAAAAACGATTGGCAATTAACGTTCCGTCTGTTTAATTATCATATATAATTAGTAGTAATTACCAATTTTGTGGTTTCATGGCTCAAAAGACAACTACCTCTTTAGAAACTTACTTTCAGGATTTTCGCAAAAACATTACGGGAATCGACACCAACTTTGAAACGCCTTATGGGATCAAGCCATTGGTTTATGCAGATTGGATTGCAAGCGGTCGGCTTTATGCTCCTATTGAGCGGATTATGCAAGATCAGGTTGGACCAAGAATAGGCAACACCCATTCCGAGTCGAGCTACACCGGTAAATTAATGACTCGAGCTTACCAAGAAGCACATACCATCATTAAAGAACATGTAAACGCTTCTGAGGATGACGTGATCATTACGGCCGGCTCGGGGATGACGAGCGTGCTTTGCAAGTTTCAGCGCATTCTTGGTCTGAAGGTACCGGAAAAATTTATTGATCAACTTGATATTCCCGAAGAGGAACGACCCGTTGTATTTGTAACTCATATGGAACACCATTCCAATCAGACGACCTGGCTGGAAACCATTGCCGACGTGGTGGTGATCGAACCGACAAAAAACCTGATGGTAGATCCTGATCATTTGCAACAGGAGCTCGAAAAATATAAAAACAGGGAGATGAAGATTGGGTCTTTTACAGCGTGTTCTAATGTCACGGGCATTGAAACGCCCTATCATCAACTGGCAGAAATTATGCACGATCACGGGGGCTACTGCTTTGTCGATTTTGCAGCTTCTGCTCCTTATGTGGATATGGATATGAATCCCGGGAACAAGGCCCAGAGCCTTGATGCCGTCTTCTTCTCTCCACACAAATTCCTGGGGGGCCCGGGGAGCTCCGGGGTTCTCATCTTTGATAAAAAATTATACAAGACCCGTATTCCCGATCACCCCGGCGGCGGCACTGTTACCTGGACCAACCCCTGGGGGGGTCGAAGCTATTTTAATGATATTGAAATCAGGGAAGATGGAGGGACTCCCGGATTTCTACAGGCTATCAGGGCTGCGCTTGCTATCCGACTCAAAGAAAAAATGTCGGTAAAGAAGATCCGAGCACGAGAAGACGAGCTTTTAGATATAAGTTTTAAGCAGCTCTCAAAAATACCGCAGCTGCATATTCTTGCCAATGATACTATTCAGAGGTTAGGCGTCATCTCATTCTATGTCGAAAATGTTCATCATAACCTGGTGGTAAAATTATTGAATGATAAATTCGGTATACAGGTGAGAGGCGGATGCTCATGCGCCGGCACATATGGACATCTTCTTCTGCATGTTAGCCGCAAACAATCGCACCAGATTACCGACCTCATCGATAAAGGTGATTTTTCTCAAAAGCCGGGATGGGTTCGCTTGTCACTGCATCCGACGATGTCCAATGAAGAGCTGAATTATATCCTTGATGCCATACAGCAAGTCATTGGACAAGCAAATGAATGGGCTAACGATTACCGGTACTCATCATCAACGAACGAGTTTTATCATAAATCTGAAGAAAATGAGGATCTCCAAACATCTGATTGGTTTAATTTGTAGAGATCTTTAAAAAACCTATAGTAACCGTGGTCGAAAAGAATCATGGACTTTGCCCCTTCTTAAAGAAAGTCAAAAATCAGAGACAATAATAAGACTACTATTAACTATTGGAAACCCGTCTCCTTTTGACAACTATATGGAATAATCCTTTTTACCAAAAAATTGCCCTAGAATCAGAATTTCCCGCACAAAACAGTTTCTGTATCTTTTTATATTTTTATTCCTACTTCTTGTTATAAGCCATAATAATATACTATATGAGATAGGTTAATTAACTTTTAATTCTAGATTAGTTATATATTAATGACTCATAACAAGATATACTTGTTCTGTATGGGGTAATCATCATATATTGTAAACAGTTACTTGAAAAAAGGCCCTGCACTCGTAGGGCTTTTATTATTTCCCTTCCTCCTTATTCTGCGTTACTGCTCGTTATTATTTGTACGCCCACACCTAATTATAGAGTCGTTGATGAGTTAACTATGCAGTATTTGATTCAAAACTCGATTTTATAACTAAGTATTGGCAAGGGCGCCCCTTCTTTTACAAGGTCGACGTGGTTGGTTTTTAAGTTATAAGCATAAGAACGGTCTTTGGCAAGCAGTGCATTTTTCACCTGCAACGCCCAGATTGACGAGTATTTTTCATGGTTGATTCTATATGTAACCGTAAAATCAGCAATCAGACGATCTGGAAATTTCTTTTCAAAGGCTCGCCGCTCATAAAATCTGACATCTTCCATCTTGCGGGATTCCGATGGATTAATCGGACTGTGCCGTTCGCCACCCAAATAGCTTACTCTCAGATTAGCCCCCAGAATGTTGCTGCCGTCATTCCACGAAAATTCTTTACCGCCAAGCAGGTTAAATGCAAAATCCTGATCAAAACGGGTGTCCCTCCATATCCCGTCCCCACCTTTATACCGCGAGTTATAGACCGTACCCGTAAACAAGTAGTAATAATTATCATTAAGAAATCGCTCCAACGTTACCTCCAATCCGTAATTTTGGCCTTTCCCATTATTGACTAATGACTCACTAAAGGTCCAATCCTGCACAAAGTTCGTCATAGAAAAAGAGCTGTCCACGATAACCGGTATATCATACAGATATTGATCGTAGGCCTCGAACTTCAGCCGAATATTCTTATTAAGCGTTAACTTATATCCCGCTACAACTTCACGTGCCTTAGACATTTTAATGGATTGGTTCGGATAACCCGCACTGGGTTGGACAAAATATATCCGAAGGTCATCCGTCTGGCTATGGTTCCCGTATCCCAAATGGATACTTGATTGCTCAGTCAGACTCCATTCAAATCCCAATCGCGGTTCTACGGTAGCCTCATTATTCAATGTAAACCATTGCATGTGGATACCAGCCTGAAGCGTAAGATCCGGGAACAGTTCAATACGTGACTGACTAAAAGCCTGAATTAAGTTGCTACTCCCCTGACCATCCACATAATTAGAAAGCGGCGGTTGATCATCGGGTGCGCCTTCTACATTCAATTTGTAATACATATGTCGAATACTAACACCGGTCCGGTTGACATGCCGACGGCTAAACCGGTGATTTAAATAAGAACGGCCAACCAGTGTACCGGTTGTATTATCTATAAAGAGATTGGGTTGGAGATCCATGTTATCATCTAGTTGCTGTTGATCCCAGTGCGTATAATTTGCCGTGGTAGCTACCGACGTTTTTAGCACACTATTTTTACCAAGCAGTAACTTGTGCGTGATACCCGTGGCCCCGATTCCGAGATTCATCCTGTATTTTATCCGATCCCAGAATTCATATTTCCATTTACTTCGATCATAGGTCGGATTCATATCCTGCCCATCCCATCCACCGATCCCCCAAAATTGAAAACGTCCAGCCCTGGAAGTTTTAAAATCCATATTGAAGGACAGATCCTGATATCGAATGCCACCTTCGGTTGGAAGCAATGGCATAAGCAGTGCCAGCGTAGAGTACCGGTAATTGAAAAGATAGGTCGAGGACTCCCGCTTGGAAAAAGGTCCTTCCGCTGCCACTTCCAGACCATTTACACCGATTTGAGCCGTATATTCTTTCTTCTCTGAATTACCGGTCCGAAAGTTAATATCGAATATGCCCGAAAGAGCATTCCCATACTGGGCCGGGAAGGCTCCCGTCATAAAATCGGAATCGGCAAGGAGCTGACTACTAAAAAGAGTAAGTCCACCGCCGCCCATCACGGACAGACCGGCAAAGTGATTTGGATTAGGGATCTCTGCCCCTTGGAGACGCCATTGCACATTTTTTGGAGCATTCCCGCGAATCACCAGTGCATTTTGCTGGATGCCTCCCGCCGAGCTTACTCCCGCAAAAGCTGTAGCCATCCGTGCTGGATCATCCAACCCCCCGGCATATCTCCGGGTCTCTTCAACCGTAAAAGACCGGGCACTCACAAAAGCCATATCATTCAGTGGCTGATCTTTTTGCTTTCCAGGAGAAACCGTTACTTCCTCTCCTTTGAAAACCTGCTGCTCCAATTGAACATGAAGAACGACTTCTTTCCCCAAACTAACCATCACTCCGGTTCGAATGACGGGCTTGTACCCCAGAAAACTTACTTTGATGTCGTGGCGTCCCAACGGGATGTTCTTAATCTCAAATTGACCATCTTTGTTTGTCGCAGTCCCCTTTGGTCGATTGGTATCCTGAATAACTACATTTGCACCGGGCAGAGGCTCGGAAGTCACCGCATCGGTTACAATACCTCGCAGGGTGCCTGACTGTAAGGCCAGTGATGGAGTGGCGATTAATAAAGGGACTACTGTCAATAAGTAAAAGCTTCTCTTTTTCATCTGCAGGAAGAATATTTTTTATCGAATGTTCTTCCGATAAAAAAGAGCCTTTAACACCTCAAATCGTCTTTGCCAGTGGGATTGTACGTATATATAAAGAAAATTACGTATTCCGCATCACGTATTATCCTCGCTTTTTTTGCGACGATATTGCGAGGGCGTCATGCCGGTTTGCTTTTTAAATACAGCGTTGAATGTAGACTTGGAATTGAATCCCGCATCAAGGGCAACAGCCAATAAAGTCTTTTCTTCGTAGTCGGAATTCCGGAGACGACTTTTTACCTCATCCACCCGGTAGGAGTTTATAAAATCATAAAAATTCTGTCCGATATAACGGTTGATTACTTCGGTCAAATTGTGAGGGGTAATCTCAAGGTTTTCTGCCAAGTCAGCAAGCTTTAAATCACTGTCCCGATAAAGTTTTTGAGTTTCCATCAACGTAATGAGCTGTCGCTGAAGATGTACTGCTTGCTCTTCTTCGAGTCCTGATTTTTGATACTTCTCCATGGCCTCAACCTCCCAATTTATTGTTCCTGTTTCCAGACGAGCTTCTTGAACGGTATCTGAAAATACTTCAGGCTGATGCAATCCCATATAACCAATCCCAAAAACAAAACCGGTAACTGCTAACAATGTTATGTCAACATATATCCCACCGCTTGAGCCCACCACGGTGTTATTGGCAAAATTTAAAAAGTATACCCCTCCTGCAATTATTGCCAACAAAGCTGCCCCGGTAATAAAATGCTGCAACCAATTAAGATTAATTCTCTCGATAGAAGAATAAGAATCTTTCAATCGCCTGCGGTACGAAATCAGCATATACACCACGCCAGCCACATAGAGTAACCCATGTGTTACTTTTAAGCTGGTAATAAAATCAAGTCCATAAGTAGATTGTACCTGTTGGATGTTACCCCGAAGCAGCGCCAGCTTATCGGTCGCTGATCCAAAGTAAAAGGGGAGCAGGTAAATCAATAGAACTAGAAATGGCAGAAAATGCAGATAATCAATTTTTTGGAGCGACTTGTGCCCCTCCTTCATCGTTTTGACATATAAATAGAGCAGGGGCCCATAAAGTAACGTCACGGGATAGTCTAGTCCAATCAGCTGTGGATAGTGTTCCAGTATACCAAAGCTTTGCAGGGCTGCCATTCCCAGATCAACTGAAAAGGCAATCATCAGTAGAGCCAACAGTTGGTTCGGTAGCTTGTTTACCTGCTTTCGACTCAAGACCAAAGCAAGAATAAGTCCATGGGCTGCGCCCAGAAAAAAAATAACCGCCATGAATTGGTTATTAATCAAGGTATTCTGCATTCATTAATTGGTTGGCATCAGAAACATACGATTTTTGAAGCCAGGTTTCACCATCTGGCAACTTCTCGTAACAAAATAGTTGTTTTTTATCCAAGAAAAATATCTCTTGTAAGTACATCATTAATAAAAAAGACTGAAAAATATGGTCTATCTTAAATCCTTGTCACTAGGCGTACTGGTGTTGCTATTACCTGTCATAGGTTTTGCCCAGAACGAAGTCGACCAATTGAAGCCGGAACAGTATTTTGACTTTTGGATTGGTCGATGGGATTTAACCTGGAAAACCCCCAATGGCGAAGTCGAAACGGGAACTAATCATATCGAAAAGATTTTAGACCAAACGGTAATACTGGAAAACTTTGAGGCTACCTCCGGAAACATGAAAGGCTATAAGGGTAAAAGTATGTCTGTATATGAGAAACGAAGTGGAACCTGGCGGCAGACCTGGGTTGATAACAGTAACGAATATATCGATCTGATTGGGAAGATAGACGGAAACAAACGAATTTTTATGACTGCTGCTACTGATTCGAGTGGCCACAAAATGTTAAAGAGAATGGTTTTTTATGACATTACTCCAAACTCTTTTACCTGGGACTGGGAGTCCTCATCTGACAGTGGCACAACGTGGAACCTACAATGGAGGATTCATTATAAGAGAAGGGATGCAACTTCCATGTAGTCATAAAAAATTCTTAACAATCAGTATTATTTCTTCATTGAATAGATAAAGTTGATTCGGCAAGTCATTTATGACAAAAGTAGAGGGGTTCTTTATTTTCTTTATATTCCGATTTCAGTGTAATAAATTTAAAAAGATTTTCTAATAAAAAAACGCAACAATGCGACAAGAAGAAATCAACAAAGGCAGCCGGTTAATCCAGGATATCATGGGCAGCACGATTAAAATTGAGCAAGATGATGTCAAAGATATATCCCTGGCTTTCCTGGCCGTCGAGGATATGAAATTCCATCAGTCTTGGAAATGGCTGATGCCGGTCGTAATTAAAATTGAAGAAGATCTTGGTTATCCCATACTGATTAAAGGGAAATATTGCCAGATTGAAACAGATGATAACACTTTTGAAAATGAATCAGAGACTAAGATGAAGGCTGTTTATCAGACTATCGTTGATTTTCTGGACCATCAATAGTCTTTTTTATGGAGCTGTAGCTTTTGACTAAATAGGATCTCCTGATTTAACTCTTTTATGTAAAAGTAACTGTTGAGTTAATACATTATATTCAGTTATTGATCATCAAACCGATAGCCCTAAAATCAATTATTATGATCAACCTGGACCTTACACAATCCGAGCTCAACATTCTTAAAATAATCTTGGACAGTTCACTATCTGATCTTCGGATGGAAATAGCTGATACCGATAAATACGATCACCGAGAGCTACTGAAGAAAAGAAAACGTGTATTGGAAAAGACAATTAAAGCAATTCAGGAGGTCAAACCTTAAGGGTAGAATTATCTTCCCTTTAATTGTGATCAATAGTACCAAGGGCTTTGAGGCTAAAAAGGTGAATTTTTCTTACATATAAAAACGCAGTAGCCTTCTCGACGAGCAGTGGTTAATACTCTTGCCGGGTGGCACCTCTCCCTCATTTCAGAACAAGAATTCTAGAAAATGATGGGAATGAATGTAAGATTAAAAACTACTGCCCTACCCCAATCTTCATTTAGCTGTTAAATTTTTCCTCTAAAACCCTTATTTTTGGAGACTTGAAGAATTCAAGATAAATGAAATTATTAGGATTCCTGTTTCGTAGACTTTATCCTGATGGTTACCACTCACTAAATTTTTATTAAGTGTAATAAAAACATACACTTAAATTGTTATGAAATCTCTTTTCCCTGATTACGATGTTATTGTTGTCGGTGCCGGACACGCCGGTAGCGAAGCTGCCGGTGCCGCTTCAGAAATAGGAGCCAAGACGCTCCTGATCACGATGAACCTGGATGCTATTGCCAAGATGTCCTGCAATCCCGCCATTGGTGGTGTTGCTAAGGGTCAGCTCGTCAAAGAAATTGATGCGCTCGGTGGACTAATGGGTATAGTAGCGGACAAGTCTGGAGTGCAGTACCGGATGTTAAATACCAGTAAAGGTCCGGCAATGTGGAGTCCGCGCTGCCAGAGTGATCGTGCTCTTTACAGCAGGACCATGCGACAAGAACTGGAAAAAAAAGAGAATCTTCACTTTCGCCAAGATAATGTTATAGATGTTTTGACGACTGATGATGGCAACCGAGTGACTGGCGTTAAAACCTCAACCGGGCAAGTCTTCAATGCTAAATGTGTTATTCTTACCACCGGGACTTTTGGCAATGGCTTGATGCATATCGGCACCACAAATTTTGGTGGAGGAAGATCTGGCGAACGAGCATCCATCGGAATATCGGCCGCCCTTGAGGAACTGGGATTTGAAGTGGATCGGCTTAAAACCGGTACCCCGCCGCGTTTGGATGGACGCTCTATTGATTACAGTAAACTGGATATACAGTATGGAGATGAGGAACCAACGCCCTTCTCGTTTATGACGAATTCGTTGCCGACGCGGGAAGAACAGCTCACCTGCTGGATTGGTTACACTAATAATAAGGTGCACGAAGTTCTCCAATCAGGATTCGATCGCAGTCCGATGTTCAATGGAACTATTGAATCTACTGGTCCGCGTTACTGCCCAAGTATTGAGGATAAAATAAATCGCTTCTCAGATAAAGACAGTCATCAGCTTTTCCTTGAACCCGAAGGTTGGGATACCTACGAAATGTATCTTAATGGATTTTCTACATCCCTGCCGGAAGATGTTCAGTATAATGCACTACGTACCATCCCCGGTTTTGAGGATGCGGTAATGCTCCGTCCCGGTTATGCCATCGAGTACGATTACTTTCCTCCCTATCAAATCCGCAGAAGTATGGAGACAAAAATTACAGAAGGACTCTTTTTTGCCGGACAAATTAACGGTACAACCGGTTATGAAGAAGCCGGTTGCCAGGGATTGATGGCCGGCATTAATGCGGCCCGGAAAGTACAAGGAGAAGATGAATTTATCCTCAAAAGGTCCGAAGCATATATTGGTGTGCTTATCGATGATCTTATTACCAAAGGCACCGAAGAACCCTACCGCATGTTCACCTCCCGCGCCGAACATCGCATTCTGCTGCGCCAAGATAATGCGGATCTGCGACTCACTGAATTAGGCCATAAAATCGGCTTGGCTTCGGATGAACGCTATAAAAAATATAAAATTAAAAACGAAGCCATTGATAAGATCCATGATCTCTTTTCGGACTATACCGTCTATCCCGAAAAGATGGATCCCATGCTGAAAGAAAATGACACGTCTACCCTCAGTCAACCGGTCAAAGCCAAGACTCTCATCCCACGCCCCGAGCTTTCCATTTTCAATATTCTTGAAGCGGACCCAGAACTAAAAGAAAAGGCATTGGAGATCACTACTGATGGATTAGTCTTTGAACAGGTAGAGATCCAAATCAAATATGCCGGGTATATAGAGAAAGAATTTGAGATGGTTAAGGAGATGAAAAAACAGGAAGACACCCTCATTCCCGACGCCATTGATTACAGTAAAATCAATAGTCTTTCCAGCGAAGGGCAGCAAAAAATGGATCGCATTCGTCCCGAAACTCTCGGGCAGGCAAGCCGCATTAGCGGGGTCTCCCCCAGCGATGTTTCTGTACTGATGGTCTATTTAAAAAACTGATCTCGGTCTATACTGACAAAGCTAGCATCCCATAACAACTGTTTCACGTGAAACAATCGGCCATGCATTCCATAGAATATCATAATGTTTCACGTGAAACCTTTTCCATGACGGAAGAACTCATCTCTGAATATCGGGAAGAATTGGAATCTTTTCTTGACCAATTATTGTGGTGGAATAAACGTGTAAATCTTGTCAGCAGGAACGTTCCACGTGAAACAATTTGGGAACATATTCGTCATTCCTTGCTCCTCTCGCAATTTGATATATTCAAATCTGCAGAACTTTTGGTAGATGCCGGAACCGGAGGTGGACTTCCTGGTATTCCCCTGGCAATAATTCATCCCCAAAAACATTTTGTGCTCAATGATTTGGTGACTAAAAAATGCCTGGCGATGAAGCAAATGGCTCAAAAATTAGAGCTGAAAAATATCGGAATTGTAGATCAATCGATTGAAAACTACCATCAAAAAGAGCCCTTCCTTTTGGTTTCGAAGCACGCTTTTAAAATCAATGAACTCTATCAAATGACCTCCTCCCTGCCCTGGAAACAAATGGTTCTTTATAAGGGAATTAATTTCGAAAATGAACTTGAGGGAATTAAAAATTCACTTCAAATTGATGTTTTTGATTTGTCTACAGGATCTGAATTTTATGAGGGGAAAGCGCTAGTATTTATTGGGCGGTAATCTAGTAATTCAAAAACTGAGATACGGAGCAAAGTAAGTGTCTATTGGAACTCATATATTTATATACCTACCTTAAAGAATGAAGTGTCTTAGTTGTAAAATCAGAACTAAATTTAGATTGCATCATGAATAGCTCCGAGCGCAGAATGAAGCTCATCCTCATGCTTCAACAGGCTAACCGTCGGATAACCGTTGACAAAATTGCTGAAAAGTTTGACGTCAGCCGTCGCACCGTATTTCGTGATTTTAACGCCCTGTCCGAAATGAACGTCCCGGTAACTTGGGATAAATACAACGGCTATGGAATTATGCGTGGTTACAAAATCCCCCCACTCATGTTTACTTCCAAAGAGCTGGCAACCATCATGGTGGGACTTAATTTTGTAAAATCACAGGTAGATAAAAATCTAGTTAATGATGCAGAAGGAGTAGAACTAAAAATAAAAGAAGTTCTACCAGATGATCTCCATGATTTTATGGAGTCCCTTGATGAACGAATGGTCGTTGATCCCTATTTAAATTTCGGGGCCAAAAAAATGGACGGTGGTGATTGGTATGTAATCAGTTCAGCCATCTCGGAGAACAACTCAATTGAATTTCAGTATCGATCAAAATCAGACGAAAAAATTTCGAGTCGAAAAATTGACCCGTACCTTCTGGTTTTTTACCGCGATCACTGGAATGTCATCGGTCACTCCCACAAAAGGGACGCCATTCGAAATTTTGTGCTCGATCGAATGTCTGACATCCAAATTTTGGAGGAAGACTTCGTGCCTTATGGCCAAATCGACGTAGAGGGGTTAATTTTTCGTTCTGACGAGACTTCTCATCGGATAAGGGTTAATGTACACAAATCAGCTTTAAAGCGCTTTCAGGCAAACCTGCCGGCTAAAATAATTAGGAAATCAGAAAAAACACCTAATTTATTTAAAATAGAATTTTTCTTCGATAATATTGACTTTATTAATGAATGGCTATTACAATTTTCTAGAGAAGTTAAAATAGTTAATCCAGATATTTTAATAGAAAAAAGAAAAAAATTATTAAACGAAATGATAGAAAATATTAAATAATTATGATACAAAGAAGATCGGTTGCTATCATAGGTACGGGAAATGTTGGCGTGGCCGCTGCTTATGCTCTTTTCAATCAGCGGATTGCCAGTGAAATCATTTTGGTAGATTTAAACAAAGAGCGCGCCGAAGGTGAAGCAATGGATTTGATGCATGGCCAGCTCTTGGTGGGAAACGTCAAAGTCCGTGCCGGCACTTACGAAGATCTCAAAGAAACTCAGGTGGTAGTTGTCACCGCTGGTGTTGGTCAGAAATCTTCTGATGAATCAAGGCTGGAATTACTAAACCGAAATGCCTCGGTATTCAAAAACATTATTTCCGAGCTGGACAAATACGCACCAAATGCAATTCTCATCATCGCTACCAACCCGGTGGACATCCTTACCTATGTGTCTCAAAAATTGAGTGAGCGAAATCCGCAGCACATTATTGGTACGGGTACGCTTTTGGACACCGCAAGATTCCGTTCACTTCTCGGACGCTACTATGATGTGGATCCAAGATCTGTACATGCCTACATCCTTGGCGAACACGGAGACTCTGAAGTCCCCATCTGGAGCCAGGCCAATATCGGAGGTAAACCGATTGTGCATAATACTATCATGGAGAAGCCATATAATAGGAAAGCACTAGAGCAACTTTATGAAGAATCAAAAAATGCAGCTTATGAGATCATTAAACGTAAAGGTTTCACTAATTCTGCTATCGGAGTTGTCATAGCCCGGATTGTAGAAGGTATCCTGGAAGACGAAAAAAGCGTCATCCCGGTTAGCGTCTATTGGGATGGTCACTATGGCATCAAAGATGTGTGCATGAGTATTCAAAGTGTAGTGGGTATCGAAGGCGTGAAATACTGCGTTACCCCCGAGCTTAATGACGATGAAATTTTGGGTTTAGAGAAGTCCGGAAGTATCCTCAAAAAAAGTTTTCGGGATATTGATCTAAGCTAACCGGTTATCGTCATCTACTAATCAAAAGAAAAATTAATTTATGAGATCTCAATTTCCTCCCGGTTGTATCTCTTTGATTTTTTTCTTCCTGCTTGTGTTCATTATGCCTTTTTTTCTGGCTAATGTATTCCTATCAGCATTAGCTAAACTTGGGCTCAATCCCCAGCAAGCCATAATGACTGTAATTAGTATTTTTATTGGAAGCTTCATTAATATTCCAATCAAACGCTACGAACGTGAAAAGCCGGATACCTCTGAAGAAGTTTCCATGTTTGGTCTGAATCGTTCTTTTTTTAATTCACAGCCAGAGTCGGAGTCGATTGTTTTGGCCGTAAATCTTGGTGGCTGTATCATTCCCTGTCTCATTGCTGCTTACCAAATCCAGCTTCTTTCGACACGAAGTTCGGGGACTTTGTGGATGTGCCTTATCGCAATTATCATTAATATTATAGTCTGCCACCGACTCGCTCATCCTGTCGAAAATTTAGGTATCGCCTTGCCTGCCTTGGTCCCGGCATTGATTGCTGTTGGTAGTGCCTTATTATTAGCTCCCCAAGATGCTCCCTCCATAGCTTTTGTATCGGGCGTATTCGGCCCACTAATTGGCGCTGATTTGCTACATTTAAAAGAGATCAAAGAACTAAATTCCGGTATCGCCAGTATCGGTGGCGCGGGCACATTCGACGGCATCGTCATAACTGGAATACTTGCGACATTACTTGCTTAGGGCGCTACCAGCATCCAAAACGTTTCTAAATAACCTGAGTTCGAGATAAAAATACAATCATTTCTATCCGTAATCCTGTGGAATTGAGTTCTATTCCCAAAGGTGTCTCCCCTCTTTCAAACCATATCCAATGCCTGAGTTAAAGGATGTATTCAAAGAGAGCCTTTGAAAGTGTTTACTATAAATATATATCCCCATCAGAATCTGGGTGCGGCACCCCCAAAACAGTCTCTCGACTACAGATGTCCCTCCGGCATAGAATAGCTGTTGCAGTACCGCGGACGGTGCGTGAGCAATTCATACCAGCTCGCGTTTCATCCAGCGGGTTTATCGCCTGACAAATAACATCGGCAAGCCCTGCGAAGGATTCGCCCCGACCGGGAACAAAAACGGGTGGCTATTCGTAGTCGGTGATTTTTTGGGTTTCCCTGATTTAATCGGGGTCCGCCTGTAGGCGGATGATCGTTCAAAAGAAGGAACAGAACGACCTTGCGCATAAGCTGCGCACGAAATAATGTTTGATTTGTTAAATAGGGAACTAAAAACTAAAAAGCCAGAAATTGGCAAGTTCAGGCGAGGTGCGTCCGCTTAATGCGCGGGTTAGTTTGGGGCAGCCCAAAAACG
>Ga0102962_1000374_pt1 | contig 22516 bp, 23 predicted proteins | sample SalPonF2_C_D2_MG_FD_84519 | JGI IMG/M metagenome (GOLD analysis project Ga0102962, IMG submission 84519) | Salt pond soil microbial communities from South San Francisco under conditions of wetland restoration - Salt Pond MetaG SF2_C_D2_MG ...
CTGCGTCGATCCGGGAAAACATTCTCCCTCCTTTGCTGGGCGCAAGTTCGATCATGGGTTCCTCGAGGCGCTGCCGGACGGCGTCGACCCTTGGGGCGAGTATGGAGGACTCCACACCTGTGTGCTGGCCGGGCCGATGTTCAGCAGGCCGGTACGGGCGTCTGTCGGAGAACTCGTGGAACGCGACGGGTTCCGCTTTGCGGATCTCGTGCCCGCGGGAGGCACCTGCTGACGTGGCGTGATTCCCGACTCGCGCTGGCTGAGCTGCCCCCCCTATTAGCGCAATGCTAAAGTACGGCCATGAACGGCCCGCCGCACGTTTCCCGTATCAAACCGCTCAACGGCAGATCAGACTGTACGAGGAACTCAAACCACTACTTTCAATTTCCGACTAGTCAAATTCTTGCGGGCGTTTAAGCGAGCATATGTTGTGATGAGTCAGGAAGAACTGGATGGCAGGGCAGACGATGACAGCTAACAAGCTCATCAAGCCGACGTTCTCTACGCTGCGCTTCATTTGCGCGGCTTATGGGTGAAGTTATGCGTATGGAAATTGACCGCATCGAGTTCCGACACGTTTGCAAGCTCAAACCGGAGCTTGGCGCCGATGGTTTGGTGGTTTCGCTGATGCCGCAGCGCCGCTACGAAAACACTCGGAATCTTCCGCTAAACGCCTATGGGGCCGGGCCGTTCTGCAAGTTCAGCATTCCAAGGCAGTTCAAAGCATGCGGTGTTTACGCATTGGTTGTCGGAGGCTCGGTTAAGTACATCGGGGAGTGCATCAACCTTTCAAGCCGCTACAACGCGGGCTACGGGAATATCTCGCCAAGGAACTGCTTCAAGGGCGGCCAAGAAACAAATTGCCGCATAAATGCACTCGTCCATGCAGAGTTTGAGCATGGCCGGGAGGTCGAGCTTTGGTTCCACGCCTCACCTGAACACAAGCTACTCGAAAAGCGTCTTCTTGGTGTTGGGAGCTACGAGTGGAACAGGTAGGCCACACGCATAACCCCGTGTTCAACCGGACCGGCGCGAAAAGCCGCGCAGGTCGGTTAGCTACACGTTGATCGCAACTGACCGGCAGCTTCGGGTCGGCTGCGCCCCTTGGACACCACTGGGCCGCGCGAGGAGGCTCAGGGGACGCAACCGGTCGGGATGAGACGATGGCGATCAATATTGACGACGACTGGGGAATACCGTCCCTAGGGGACGTCAGACAAGACCTGCCCTGTACACGTAGAAAAACGGATTCGTAAATGCACCCGTTTAAGCTTCCAGATCTACTCGCCATCTCAAGCTCGTCAGCTTCGGACGACCGCCCATGGCTTGTCGGCGCGGAAGAATCGATCGATTTCCTCCGTCAGAATGCCTTAAACGATGAAATAGTCATCTATGCAAGCACGAGGAGTGTTCTAATTCACGGCGTACTTGGCTTGACGCGTAGGCTCACGCAGGAAAGTATTTCGGAACTGCAGAACCGGAACATACCGATGCCTGACGATAGTTGGGGCATTCAACGAGTATGGGGTGGCGGAAAAGAACACCGAATGTATTTGGAGGCTCCTCTTGTCTCTGTATCAGATGCGCTGAGCGGTGGCGAGAAACTCATCTTCCGCAGACGGTTCATGGGCGTTAGCCACGGACCCACACCAATTGAGCTTAGCCAGAAGCTTATCCATAGCCTCGAACTGCATTTCGTTCCGGAGCGCCATGCCTTTTGTAGATTGGACTGCCGTGGGGATATCGAGGACGTGGTGCGACTTATTCACAAGGACGGTGAAAGTAAATGGGACTTTCTGGACGCTGTAGTTATTCAACGATCAGAACTCGATAAATTCATGGCGCTATCGAAGCAGTGTCTTGTCATTCGCTTTGACTTTACTCGTGTGCGTTGGGATAGCTTTTCAGGGTGGAGTGAACTCAGCCGCTACAGCAAGAACAACACCGATCTCTATTACCATGGCGGATCTGACGACCAAGCCAGCTACTGCAATGGCGTGATGGTCGTGCGTCCGCAAGTTACCGTTGCAGAACTCGTTAGACGTTGGCAAGCCGAGGAAGATCGCGCCAACAAAAAGTATGCGACTTTCAAGATATATGATCGCAAGAATAACGTGAACGTTGAAACATCGTGCGCCCCTGAGTTTCTGTCTAACTATTTTCAGAAGTCCGATCTCCCGTGGAAAATCTCACCAGCGTTCTTCCGGACGGAAGTCCTCCATCGCTTCAAAGCAGATCCAGAGAAGTACGCCCTCGAAGAGCGTAGCATCAGTTGCAGAAATGCTTGGTACCTCAAGACCTACGATATAAATGAGGCGGGGCAGGTCCACACTTACATCGGATATCTAGCTGACTTGCCCTACGAAGAATAACTTTATTGGCAGGCATTCAACGAGTGGCCCAAAGGATCGATATCCAAACGCGCGTTTCAGACCGATATTGTCGGCAATTGGTGCCTTGAGCATGAACCGCTGAGTGCCCTCAAACAGACAATCTCGAAGCTAGACGCAGCATCACCCACGTGGTGGAAGAAGCGATCCGAAACCCTTGCGGATGCTGTGCACTACCCCGTAACGGACTCGGTCAAGGAGTGGGCAGACGAGATACTCGCGCTAGATCAGTTCTTGGTGGAAGGTTTCCTGCTAAAGCCGGTGCGCGTCCTCGCAGAAGAAGGGGAGAGAGCCATCGACAGAAATTGGGGCTCGCTTCTAGTACTTCAGGAAGTACTCTCGGCTAGAGGGCATCCCGATGACTCCGCCAAGGCAATTGTCGCGCCCATACAGCGTTTGCACGCCCTAAGGACTGAAGTCAAGGGACACGCTACCGTCGAGAAGAAGCGTGCGGCGGAGGTCAAGGCTCGGACCGACTCCGGCTCGCTTCGTGAGCACTTTCGCAGCTTGGTTTCTGAATGCGAAAGCGCGTTCAACTCCGTACTTGGCTCACTTGGAATTAGGCTGGAGAGTTAGTCGAGGTCAGTAAAGGCTAATTCAAGGGTTAGTCACACCTGACTGACCGCTTAGGGTCGTCATGCGTCGGGTTAGACAGGCATGTTAGTAGCCGAGCAGGTTGCGGCGCACATGGAGGAGGTGGCGCTCGACGAGGCGGCGTGCCAAAGCGCCATCACGCTCCTTTAGGGCAGCGACAATCGCACGATGTTCTTGCTGGTACGCGAGGCGGCGCTTTTCAGTCAGGCTGGCGCGCTTGAGCTTGCCCCACTCGGCCTGGCTACGGGCCTGATCGATCCGCTCGAATAACTCGCTTAAGAACTGATTGCGCGTCGCGCGAACCATGGTGGCGTGCAACGCGGCATCCCATTTCTCGAACTCACGCCACTCCTGAGCCCGTTCGGCACGCGCGAGGCATTGATCCAAATAGGCGAGATCTGCCCCATTGGCGCGCATGACCAACACTTCGGCAACAGCTGGCTCCAGCATCAATCGGACTTCCATGACTTCGGCCGGGCTCGCATCGGCGCCCACAGCAACCGTGCGCGGGGTCAGCTTGGGTGTTCCTCCCGTGACGAAGGTGCCACGCCCGATCATCCGGGTAATCTTGCCTCGCTGCTCCAACATATGAAGTACGCCGCGCACCGTGTTGCGTGAAAGGCCGAACTGCTCGGCTAATGCGCGCTCGGTGGGCAATTTATCGCCGGGGTTGAGTGCACCGGAGATCATCTGAGTCTCCAGATAATCCTGGAGAGCGCTTTTGTCTGACAGCACGTCTGTTCGCGTCGCCAAGTGTCCTCCTTAAGCAGCGCAACCATTTGCGCCAATTGCTCTATGTGAACCCCATTCTCTGAGTCTTGATTCACGCCTTCCGCCGTCGTTGCCGAGTCGTTGGGCACGTCGCCGCCCCACACCGGTTCTTTCCACCACACCTGCCGCAGGCCCCGCAATCTTGACAGACGATTTAATGGCGGCTACCGTCACAAAACCAATATATCATAAATGGTCCCATTGGTTTAAGGCTACCCTATGAAACTGGCTACTTACCGGTATCACGACGAGCAACATTTGGGCCTCGTCGACCGCGAGAACGCGTGCATCTATCCTGCCACGGCGTGTGTGCCCGGCGCACCTGATGAACTCATTGCTTGGGTCAAGCGCTACGGCGTCGATATGCCTCAAGTCTCATATGAGAACGTTGAAGCGCTGCCTCTTGCACACGTTTCGCTCGAGGCGCCCATCCCCAAGCCGGAGCGCAATATCATGTGCGTCGGCAAAAACTACCTTGCGCACGCCAACGAATTTTCGCGCAGTGGCTTTGATCGCAGCGACAATGCCAAGGCCGCAGAGGCACCGGAGGCGCCGATTATCTTCACCAAGGCCCCCTCCAGTGTGATCGGGCCCGGAGGAGCCGTTAGATACCCCGCCGGATTGAGTGAGAAGCTTGACTACGAAGCGGAAGTAGGCGTGGTCATCGGCCGTGGCGGGCGTGGCATTCGCCGCAGCGAGGCTTACAGCCATGTCTTCGGTTACGTCATTATCAATGATGTCACCGCGCGCGATCTCCAGGCGCTGCACCGGCAGTGGTTTATCGGCAAGTCCATGGACACCTTCTGTCCTATGGGGCCGTGGGTGGTCACGTCCGACGAAATCGACCCGGAAAATCTGAGTGTGCGCTGCTGGGTCAACGATGAGCTGCGTCAGGACGCGAACACCCGCGACCTCATCTTTGATATCCCCACACTCGTTGAGACGCTATCCGCCGGCATTACGCTGATGCCGGGCGACATCATTGCGACCGGTACTCCCCAAGGCGTTGGCATCGGGTTCGATCCGCCACGCTTTCTCAAGCCCGGGGATCGCATGCGCGTGGCGATCGATGGTCTGGGTGAGTTAGAGAATTCTGTGGGCAGCGCTTGACCAGGCATGGCGGTCAATGCCGCACACGAGCCAAGCAGGCATCACCCAAGTACTTAGCAAACGAAGGAGTCTGAATAAATGCAGTCGATTAATGGCAAGCAACTTCTGGTCGAAGAGCACGGCGAAGGCGAAGGCGTGATCATGGTTCACGGCTTAGGGGGCACCTCGAATTCCTGGGGGCCGCAGGCGAATCTGCTGAGCCGCTACTTTCGGGTCGTGCGACCGGATCTGGAAGGGTCGGGCTTGTCGCCATGCAACAGCCAGGTGTCCATCTCGAGCTTTGCTGAGGACCTTCTAGCGATAGCGGACCACCTGGGCATCGACAAAGCCCATTGGGTCGGCCACTCTATGGGGACGATCGTGTGCCAGCATATCGCTGCGAAGCACCCTGAGCGCGCGGCGAGCCTGGCGCTCATGGGTCCTATTCTCGAGCCCCCGGAGGGGGCGCGCAAAGGACTTCGCGACCGTGCGTCGAGCGCGCGCGAGAAGGGCATGATTCCCATTGCCGATGCCCTGTATCAGGGCAGCCTGTCGGTGGATACGCGCACGCATCAGCCCGCCGTGGCGGCGTTCGTGCGCGAATTGGTCATGCGCCAAGACGCCGAAGGCTATGCGCGTACCTGCGAAGCGCTGGCTGGGGCCGAAGCCGCGGACCTCAAGGCTATCCGCTGCCCGACACTGCTTGTGACCGGAGACGAGGACGGCGTGGCGCCGCCTGTCGCCGCGCTCAAAATTGCCCGTGGTATCGCTGGCGCCCGGGTTGAAGTGTTCCATCGTTGTGGGCATTGGACACCGCTCGAACGTGCTGCGGAGGTCAATCATGCGCTGCTGAATTTCTATTTCAGGGCCGACGCCTGAAAGGGGGGCGGCGCGGGCCGATAGGCCCGTGCCGCCCTGAGTTCACGCCGCCGTGCCCGGTGTTCATTCCTAACGAGGAGCGGCGGCACAAACGACATTCAAAAGTAAATCCGGAGGAGATCGTCATGGCGAACACCTTATTCAAAAATGTCACTATCCTGGACTCGACGGGTGGCAAGCCCTATGCCGGTGAAGTGCTGGTACAGGGCAATCGCATCAAAAGCGTCGCCAAGGGTAAAGGCCAGCTCAAGGACGACAATGCTCGGGTTGTCGACGGCGGCGGCGCAACACTGATGTCCGGGCTGTGCGATGCCCACACGCATCTAAGCTGGATCGACCAGGCCGGCTTGGACAAAATCGGCTTGATGCCGGTCGAGGAGCATATTCTCTACGCGGCAGGTTCGGCTAAGAAGTACCTCGATAGTGGCTACACCATGTGCTGCGGTGCGGCTGCCGCCAAGCCGCGGCTCGATGTGGTCATCCGCAACGCGATCAATAGCGGCCAAATCCCCGGGCCCCGCTATCTCGCCAACGGCCCAGAGATCTCAACGATAGGCGGCTTGGGTGATGAAAACCCGAGCCACATCAGCTCCTATAGCTTCGTCGAGATTATCAACGGCCCGGAGGAGATGCGGCGTACCGTGCGCACACTGCTGAAGGAGGGGGTGGACCAGATTAAACTCAACCTCTCAGGCGAGAGCATCACCGGGCGCCTGATGGCCGAAGACACCACTATGTCCGAGGAGGAGGTAGCCATGGCGGTGCGTGAGGCCCGCCGCAAGCACGGGATCAGGATCTGCTCGCACGCACGAAGCACCGAGTCGATCAAGATGAGCCTGCGTCACGGCATCGACATCATCTACCACGCAAGCTTTGTCGATGATGAGGCGCTGGACATGCTCGAGGAGCAAAAGGACCGCATATTCGTTGCGCCGGGCCTGGGTTGGTTAGTGCAGACCGCCTACGGCGCGAGCGACTGGGGTGTGACACCCGAAATCGCCGCCCAGCTCGGCTACGTTCGAGAGCTGGAGGCCGCGGTCGAGTCGATGAAGAAGATGTTGGCACGCGGTATCAAGGTATTGCCTGGCGGGGACTACGGATTTGCCTGGACACCGCACGGTACCTACGCGAAGGATCTTGAATATTTCGTCGATATGCTCGGTCTCTCGCCGATGGATACGATTATCTCCGCCACGCGCTGGGGCGGCGAGATTATGAAACAACCCGATGAGCTAGGCCAAATCAAGGAGGGCTTTCTGGCCGATATCATCCTCGTGGACGGCGATCCTTTGCAGGATATCAAGGTCTTTCAGGACCACAGCCGCATTTTGGGCATTATGAAGGACGGCGAGTTCCACAAAGAGCCAGAGCGCGCGAAAAATCAGCAGCAGCGCGTCGCTTCCTAGCACTGGGCTACATGCATACTCCGTCGGCTTAGCCCCCGCCTTGTGCCCACGCATTGGAGTGGCCGAGGCGGGGTGACGCCACGGAGCGAGAACGCGGACATTGCGAGGAGTTTGTCACTATGAAAAGCAAAAATCTCAGCTTCATGGGGGTGTTGCTCGGGGCCACGCTTGCGCTAACGACGTCTGTCGGAGCCAACGCGGCCAATGAGTTGGCCCACAACTGGGGGAAATCTGGCTCGGCGCCTGTTGTTGGCATATCAACGGGCTCGTCTGGGACCCAGTGGCGCGACGAGATGATTGCTTCACTCAAAAAGGTGGGCAACGAGTACAAAAAGGAAGGCAAGATCAAGAGTTATCGTATCGTCAACAACGTAACCAACGGCGATGCCACCGAGCAGGCCAACATTATCCGCAACTTCATCTCTCAGGGCGTCAATATCATCCTGCTGGATCCCAATAGCGCCGCGGCGCTTAACGGGGTGATCCGCGAAGCGGAAAACGCTGGGATCCTTGTTGTCCCCTTTGATGCCACGGTCACCGCGCCCAACACGCTCCAAGTGACCGTCGATCAATATGCGTGGGAGAAGAAATGGGTGAGTTGGCTATGCCACACGATGCAGAAGGGCAACGCTGTCGAGATATACGGCCTGCCCGGGCACCCGGCGAACAAAGCTCGCGTCAAGGCCGCTCACGATGTGCTGGCCAAGTATCCCAAAATCCACCTCATTGCGAAGACGAGTGGTTATTGGGATGAGACAAAGGCCAAGGAAGCAGCCGCGCAGATTATTGCATCGGGCAAGAGGATCGATGGGGTCTTGACCCAGGACAGCATGGGGTATGGTGTGCTACAGGCCTTCCTTGACGCAGGCAAACTCCCCAAAGTGATGTTCGCGGATCCTAGCACGCAGTCGTTTAAGGAGTGGAGAAAGCTCCACGCTCAAGGAAAAGACGTCAAATTTGTGAGTGAAAGTAATCCACCTGGGATTGGCGGCACCGCTTTTCGTATTGCGCTGAACGTATACAATGGGGAAAAATTCAAGCCCAATACACTCACCGACCACGACATCTACTACTATAGGAATACCACTCTCTACACGGAGAAGAATTTCAACCAGGGATGGCAGAAGCTGAAGGGCAAGCCAGACGGTTATCTCCTGAATCATGTCATGACGCAAAAAGAGGTCGATGCGTTATTTCAATAGAGGGTTATTCGCCAAGGGTCCGGTGAACGGCGCTGCCGGCTTTTGGTAGACGACGATAGCGGGCAAACGGGCTCAGGCGCGCTGGCCGTCTGAGCCCACCCACGAAAAAGTGAACCATGGAATGCGAGTCCTTGAAGCAAGCGGCATTAAGAAACAGTTTGGCGGTGTAGTGGCGCTGTCAAATGGCAACTTGAGCGCTGAGGCGGGATGCATTACCGGTTTGCTGGGTGCTAATGGCTCCGGCAAGAGCACGATGGCGAAAATCATAGCGGGCGTGCATAACGCCGATGCCGGAGAGGTACGCTACGAGGGCCGGCGCGTGCACTATGCTAACCCCCATGAAGCCAAGCGCGCCGGTGTGGCAGTGGTATACCAGAATCTTAGCCTGGTGGGCTGCTTGCCGGTATGGCAAAACGTCATGCTGGGTATAGAACGCAAAAAGGGCCTGTTTCTCGATAATCGATACAGCAGGCGCAAAGCGCACGAGTTACTGGAGCACCTACTGCCCGATCTAGACATTGATCGGGCCGTGGAAACACTGAGCCCCGCGGAGATGCAAATCGTCGAACTTGCCAAGGCGCTCGCGGAGGAACCCAAGCTGCTCATCCTCGACGAGCCCACGGCGGCGTTGGAATTGGCTGAAGTGCGGACGTTGTTCGACCACATGCGTCGCTTGGCGCAGCATGGTGTGGCGATGGTCTTTACGTCCCATAGACTCTGGGAGGTCATGGAGATCTGTGATGACGTGGTGGTTTTCCGAAACGGCGAGACTGTCGCACAAATGGATCTGCGCTCAGGCCGCCACAGTCCCGATACTCTGATTGGATACATCACCGGCAAGGAGGAGTCCAACGAAGAGCGGCAAACGGAACGGCTCACGCGAGCGCCGAGTCATGAGATCGTGTTGCGCACCAAGCATATCTCGCATGAGCGGGTGCTGCGGGACGTTTCCTTTGATCTGCGGCGTGGGGAAATTCTGGGTGTGGGCGGCTTGGCCGGACAGGGTCAACGCGAACTCATGCTAGCGCTGGCGGGCTTCTATCGCCATCTCAAGGGGGAGATAGAACTGCAGGGACGTAAAGTGGGATTGACTCGACCCGCCGAGGCAATCCGCGAGAATGTTCTGCTCGTCCCGGGGGACCGGGAGGCGGAAGGGTTATTTCTGAACCATTCCCTTGGCATCAATCTGATCTTTCCCAGGTATGGTCTGGGAACTCAGCCTTTGTTCGAGCGACCAGCTCAAAACCGCGAAATATGCCGCAACGCGGTCAGCGCGCTTTCCATTAAGACCAGCAGTCTCGATGTGCCCGTTCGCACGCTGTCCGGTGGGAACCAACAGAAAGTCGTGGTGGGCAAGTGGCTCTCATTCGATATCGATGTACTGCTGCTTTGCGACCCTGCAAAAGGCGTTGACGTGGGTGCGAAGCGAGACTTGTATGACCACATCGTTGAGCTTGCGCTGGAGCGCCACACTAGCGTCATTCTCTACGCGAGTGATAACGAAGAACTCGTCGATTACTGTGATCGCGTCATGATTATGTATGAGGGCCGCATCGTGGATACCCTGGAAGACAGAGACGTGAATGCCGACACGATTATCGAGCGTTCCGTGAACACGGGCGACGCGCGGGCTCGCGCCGAAAGCGTATGAATCCAAACCGAACGCGTGTTGCGCCCCGGCTTCGGAGGGTGTTTGCACAGCCTGAGCACGCGAGTTTGGTCGTCTTGGTGGCGATGGTAGTGATCGCCGCCATTCTGCAGCGTAACTTTTTCGCGCCGACCTCACTCATGCTGACGATCGACGCGCTCGGACCGCTGATTTTGCTTACCATGGGCCAGGCCGTCGTCATGGTTTGCGGGGCACTGGATCTATCTTCGGGTGCCGCACTGTCGCTCTATACCTGTGTGCTCACATGGATCATGGAATCGGGGCATCCTTTGACCGGCGTGCTCGCGTTGGGTGTCACGATTGGTGTAGCGGTGTTGGTCGGTGTGGTCAATGGGATCGGCGCTGGTTACATGCGCATCTCCTCCGTTGTGGTGACTTTCGCAACATCTTTTGTTTGGCTGGGTATAGCGCTGTTTATCCGTCCCACGCCGGGCGGTCAAAGTGTCAACTGGTTTAATGCCTTTTTCGCCTATGATAGCGTGCACGGGATGCCCAAGCCGTTATTGACGTTCGGCACGGTCATACCTCCGGTGCTTCAGCTGGTCTTGTTGGCCTGCTTGATTTGGTTTCTGATAAGCAAAACAACGGTGGGCCGCTATATCTATGCTGTGGGTGGTGGTGAGGATAGCGCCTACAGGACCGGCATTAATACCGCGAGAACAAAGACGATCGCATATGTGATTAATGCCCTTTTTATCCTGTTAGCGGCATTGTTTTTTGTGGGCCAGAATCAGTCTGGGGACGCACGCTTCGGTGAGCCCTTTACGCTCCAGACTATTGCGGCGGCAGTGGTAGGGGGCATTTCGCTGACGGGAGGGCGAGGCAGCGTGTATTCAGCGATCGTCGGTGCCGTTATCATCGAATTGGTCAATAAGATTATATTTTTTGCGAATATTCCTTACGCGTATGGCACGCTCATCGCCGGCCTTATCGTGATATTCGCCATCGGCGTGTCTCAGCTCTACACGATCTACAGCCAGCGCTCGCTAGCCAAAAGGAACGCGCCGCAATGAGGGTTGCCGAATCGCAACGTCGAGCCTGGTCGGTACGTGGGAGTTACGAGCGGCATAAGCGCATTATTACTGCCGTGGGCGCGATCATTTTGGTGTTCGTGCTGGGTAACATTCTGGTCGGGGGATTCTTAAACGTCCACGAAATTCTGATCACAGTCAAATTGGCCTCGTTCCTGGCTTTGTTTGGACTGTGCCAGATGGTGGTCATGGCAGCTGGCAATGCGGGGTTGGATCTGTCCGTCGGCTACACGGCAACGATTGCGGCCGTGTTCACCGCACCCATTATGAACGGGCACAATGGGCATTTATGGCTTGCTGTGTTGGTGGCGGTGGCAATCGGCGTGATGGTCGGCCTGGCTAACGGCATCCTCTCATCGTATGCGCGGTTACCTTCGCTCGTGGTAACACTCGCGATGGCGGAAGTCCTGCAGGGCATCATCAATATCTATACGGCGGGGCGCATGATCAACGGCACGCCGTCACCGGTGTTGCAGACGGTAGCGGCCAAGTCCACGGGCATGGTACCGAACATGGTGTTTGTGCTTGCCGTGGTCGCGCTGGTCGCGCTGGTCGTGCTCTATCGCACCAAGCTTGGCGCTATTCTGTTTGGCGTTGGCGAGAATGAGACCACGGCCTATCTGGGCGGTATCAACACCAAGCGGGTGAGAACCTTGGCGTTTATGGCGAGCGCGGTCATCGCCAGTCTTATCGGTCTGCTTTTGCTCGGCAACATGGGCAACGCCTTTAAGGACATGGGTTCCAGCTATGTGCTGCCCAGTATCGCCGCGGCGGTGGTAGGTGGTGTGTCGTTGCGAGGCGGCAACGGCAACTTTATCGGCGTTATCTTGGGGGCCATTCTGCTGCAAGCGCTACTGAATCTGCTCGTAGCCCTGGGTTGGGGCGATGCGGGGAAATGGACCGGCTTCGGCGTTGTGCTGTATGTGGTGCTCATCGCCTATGTCGGCGATAAGCGAACCCGTTAGCAACCGCCACGACGGCGATGCTGCGCGACAGAGTGAATTGCCAGCCTCAACGAGGTACCGCGGTAACCATGCAGTGCAATGCGATGAGCGAAACGTTATGCCGTTTAAAGCTGGTGTCATAGGCAAGGGATTTATCGGCCCGGCCCATGTGGAAGCGCTGCGCCGCCTGGGCAACGTGGAAGTCGTTGCGATTGCCGGCACTGACGAGGCAACGGCAACACAGACGGCTCAGGAGCTGGGCATTCCCAGAGGGTACGGCGACTGGCGTGAACTGATTCGAGACCGGCAAGTGCAAGTGGTTCACGTTTGCTCGCCCAACAGGCTGCACTTCGTGATGGCCAAGGAAGCGTTGGAGGCCGGCAAACACGTCGTCTGTGAGAAGCCTCTGGCTTTGTCAGTCGATGAGGGCCGCACACTCGTTGAGACCGCGGACAGATGCCGGCGGCTCAATACCGTCCATTTCAGCCTGCGCTACTATCCTCTTATTCAGCATTTGAGAGCGCTTATGTCTAATGGGGATCTGGGCGATCTCTTTGCAGTACATGGGTCTTACCTGCAGGATTGGCTCTACTACTCCACCGACTATAATTGGCGCCTTGATCGGCGCGAAGGCGGGGCGTTGCGAGCGGTGGCCGATATTGGCTCACACTGGCTGGATCTGGTGGAGTTTGTGACCGGATGCCGCATTGAGGCTGTCCTCGCGGATTTTCAAACGTTCCACAAGGTCCGCCGCAAACCCCGTAAGCGCCTGGCTACTTTTGCCGGCACGTCCTCGCAAGCGCCTAGCTATACGGACGTTGTCATCGATACCGAGGATTACGCCTCGGTGTTACTGCGTTTCTCTGGCGGCGCGCGTGGGGTGATGACGGTGAGTCAGGTGTCCGCCGGGCGAAAGAACCGGCTATCGTTTGAGGTCGACGGCTCGCGTGGTGCGGCATTTTGGGACTCGGAGATACCGAATCAGCTTTGGCTCGGGCGGCGAGACGCCTACAATGAGGTTGTGGTTAAAGACCCCTCTCTCGTCGATGCGCTCGCGGCACGCACCATCGATTACCCAGGAGGGCATGCCGAAGGCTACCCGGATACATTCAAGCAAATGTTCAAGGATGTGTATGGGTATCTGGAACGGGGCGATTTTTCGACAGCCCCGACCTTCCCAACCTTTCGCGACGGGCTGCGGGAACTCCAGATTTGCAAAAGTATCTTTGAGAGCAACCAGTCTGGTGCTTGGAGATCGGTCGCCGACTGACGCATTGGGTGCTGACATATGAAGCTTGGATTCCAAAGTGCAATCGTCGCTGACGAAAGTTTTGAACAAGTTATAGACCTTGCTTCAGAGAAGGGTTTTGGCTGCGTGGAGCTGCTGAGCTGGCCTAGAGGTAAAGCCGAACGCCGCTATGCCGGAGTCACGCATGTGGATGCCGAAGATCTGAGTAATGAGCGTATCCGCTATATCAAGAACTATTTGCAGCGTAGAAATGTAAGCATCTCGGCGTTGGGATACTATCCTAATCCATTGGATAACGACCCCGACAACGCAAAGCATGCTATAGATCACATTAAAAAAGTGATAGACGCGACGGGGGCGCTGGGCGTGGGCGTCATGAATACCTTCGTGGGCCGAGACCATACTCGCAGTGTGGAGGACAATTTTTCGCGTTTTAGAGAGGTCTGGCCTGAGATCGTTACTCATGCCGAAGCGAGGGGTGTCAAAATCGGTATCGAGAACTGCCCCATGCTCTTCACTCACGACGAGTGGCCCGGCGGCAAAAACCTCGCATTTTCGCCAAGCATATGGCGGCGCATGTTTGAAATGATCCCGTCCAGGCACTTTGGGTTGAATTACGATCCATCACACATGATCTGGCAGCATATGGACTATATTGCGCCAATCTATGAGTTTAAGGACCGGCTTTATCATATCCACCTGAAGGACGCGAAACTAATGCCAGAGCGCCTCAAACAAGTCGGAATTCTCGCCACACCACTGGAATATCATGTGCCCAAGTTGCCTGGATTAGGTGATGTTGACTGGGGTCGGTTTTTCTCTGCGTTGACGGATATTGCGTATGATGGGCCCGTGGTGATTGAAGTTGAGGATCGAGCCTACGAAGGGAGCCTCGCGGATCGACACGGGGCGCTCATCCAAAGCAGGAACTACGTGAGACAGTTCATAGCAGCGGATTAGTGCGAGCACTCCAGCAGTGAAAGGTCGTGGCTTCACCTGAATCCGTGACTCAATTATGTAGCGGGCGAGTTCATGTGGCGGCTCTTGCTCGTGTTTCTGATACTCGCCGGTTGCCCCGGACGGTGGGGAACTGCTTGATGCGTTAGCAAGTGGATCCCGGACGAGGCAATTATGCATCGGATTTTCGTAGACAACCCGGTGAAATTGTACGGTGTTTTGGGGTGATGTTGCTCCGGGTAATCACTTCGGTAGCGGATCATCGACGATGGGCGTGCAGTGGGCGAATGCGCGGGGAAATACAAAGGGCAATTCTGCATGCGTCGTAGCGGTTGCGCTGCATGGCTTCGTCACGGCCCAAGTGGTGAAATCGACGCAGGCAGCGAACAACCCTTACTATTACCAGAAGCAGGATAGTTTGTCCGGTTTCCACAACCTGTAAACGGCATTCGTTATCCAGGTCTGACAGCACGACCTTAAAATCGGGTGTCGTAAAAGTGTCCGGACATTCCGGAGCGGTTCAGCCCTGTGCGTTGTGTGCAGTCGGGCTCCATAGAGGGGCGCCTGTGAAAGGGAAGCGATATAGCGGCGCTATAGACAAACCCGTATAGCACTGCTATAAAGCGGTCATGACGACACGCGAGACAATTCTGGGGGCGGCGCTCAGGCTGCTTGAGCAGGAGGGCGAGGCCCGCTTCTCGACGCGGGCCGTGTGCACCGCGGCGAATGTCACCGCTCCCACGCTCTACCATCATTTCGGCAGCGCCGACGGTCTTCTCAGTGCCGCGTTGACGGAGGGCTTTCGCCAGCTGCTCGAGAGCAAGAAGGCGGCGGAACAATCTTCAGACGCGGAAGCGGCCTTGCGCGAGGGTTGGGACGATTACGTTCGCTTCGCGGCGGAACGCCCGCGGTTGTATGCGGCCATGATGGCGCGCTTCCTGCAAGGCGCCGCCATTCCTGCCGCCGAAGAGGGGTTCGCCCTGTTGAGGCAGCAGATAGCGGCGCTCGAAGCCGAGGGGCGGCTTGCGGTCGAAGCGTCCCATGCCACCTCCGTCATGTGGGCGGCGGCCAACGCCGCGGCCCTTCTCCACGTGACGGCGGCGCTGCGGGCGAAGCACCTTTCAGCGCCCGATCCATGGGTCGTCGTGGCCATTCGCGATCAGGCCGTAGCCAGCATCTGCAAACCCCGTTCTGAGAATGAAACATGAAGATACTTGTCACCGGCGGCTCCGGATTCCTCGGCGCTCGCTTGATCTCGAAGCTCGTGGCGGATGGGCACGATGTGATGGCCCTCGCGCGTTCGCCTTCGTCCGGCAAACGGGTCGGCAGTCTCGGCGCAACGCCGATCACGGGCGATCTCGAGATGCCTGAAGACCTACAACTGCCCGCGCTCGATGCCGTGTTCCACACGGCGGCCTACTTCCGGTTTGCCGGACCACGCAAACCGTATTTCCAGGTCAACGTGGACGGGACGAAAGCGCTTCTCGAGGCAGCCAGGCGCGCAGGTGCCACGCGCTTCGTCCATGTGAGTGCCGCCGGCATCATCATGGATGACGAGGGATCGCCGATCCGCAATGCAGACGAGTCCGCCCCGACGTTTCCAAACAGCTTCTCGGGCTATGTCGCCAGCAAGGCCCGCGCCGAGGCAGCGGTGCTGGCCGCCAACCAGTCCGGCTTCCGCACGATCGCAATACGCCCCCCGGCCATCTGGGGCCCAGGCGACGCCTTCAGCCGCGCCATCCCGGAAGCGATCGGGTCAGGCCGGTTCAAATTCATCGACCGCGGCGACTACCCCTTTGCGACGTGCCACGTCGACAACGTGATCGAAGCCCTCCAGTGCGCACTCGCCGGCGGCGACGGTGGTCGGGCCTACTTCGTCACCGATCCCGAGCCGACCACATTCCGCGATTTCGTTGCAATGTTGGCCAGCCTGCATGGGCTGTCGATCGACAAGCTCGGCTCGATGTCATATCGGCTGGCGTTCACGCTGGGGCGGGTGATGGAAACCGGGGCTGCCGTGGCTTTCTCGCGAAAAAACGACCCGCCCTTGTCCCGCACGCTGGTGCGCATGATCGGTCGCGAATTTACGCTCGACGACGCGGCCGCCCGCAATCTTTTGGGCTACACAGGGCGCACGTCACAGGCCCGGGGCTTGGCCGCCTTTCACGAGACTGCCGCAGCAGCTTCATCAAGCGCGCAGGGCCGCATAACCAGCCCATCTGGCACCGTCAGGAAGCGGTTTGGCTGACGGGCCGCGTTATCTCACAACACCAGCCACTTGAGATATGTCCAAATGAAACAACTCTACGATGACCTGTGGCAGACCGACGTATCGCATCCATTGCCTGGTTTGGATACCCACGCCTACTTTCTGCGCTGTGCCAGGGGCAACGTCCTTTTCTACAACACGGACCATGAAGCTGAAATCCAGCATATAGCTGATCTTGGGGGCATCGCGTATCAGTACTTGAGCCATCGTGACGAAGTTGGAAGTTCGCTGCAAATCATAAAGGAGCGATTCGGCTCCGCTTTGTGCTGTGGTGTCGACGAGATGGCTGCTATTGAACGGTCGTGCGAAGTGGATGTCGTATTTTCAGAACGTCAGAGACACTTCGCAGGGATCGAGATCATACCAACGCCCGGTCACACGCGAGGAAGCATTTCCTTTCTTTACGAGGCCCCGCACGGGCTGACCTATCTTTTCACAGGAGACACCTTGTTTCAAGGAAATGGCCGTTGGGAAACGCTTTTCTTCACAAACGCGGGGGGAAGTGCCAGTGAGTTGACTAATAGCCTTCTGTTGTACCGAGACATTCATCCTGATGTTGTAATATCGAGCGGATGTCCGTCTGGCAATCTTGCGGTTGTAGAGGTAGGACAAGCAGAGTGGGTTGAAGCAATTGATGAAAACATTAGGCGCTTGCAGCAGGCGGAGTAGCTGCCTAAGCAATCGTTCAAGAGCTTATTGGATCCACTGATCATACCGGATTGGCGCGGCCTTGGCAGCGAGGTGGCTATCTAGCACACGGCTGCCGTCAACCCATTGGCTAAAGTAACATTCCCGCGTTCGATAGCTCATGGAGTGGCGACATCCACCGAGCCGGAGCCAACTTGCGCGAAGACTTCGGCGCGGGTCTCGCTATCCTGAATCAGACGATACATCGCCTCCGCAGCGGGGCTGAGCTGCAGGCCATGCAGGTAGGCGAGGCCCATGAGAAGAGGCGGCACGTCATCCTCGAGCCGTAGCTGCTTCAGGCCGTTGCCCCCGAAACCCTGCAGGGCCGTCAGCGGCGTATTGAAGAGCGAGAAACCAAATCCGTTGGCCACCAGGCCGCGTACCATGTCCAACGATTTGGCCCGATGTGCGACGACAGGCGCCAGCCCGTGACTTGTGAAGATCGAAAGGAAATACTCGCGGCTCAAAGGCCAATCGAGCAGTACCATTGGCCACGCCACTAGCTCGGCGAGCTCGATACGGTCGTGTTTGGCCAGCGGGTGATCGGTCGCTACTACGGCGTAGGCGGGAAAGCGGTACAGGGCACGGAAGTCGATTCCTTCGGGTATCTCGAGATTGTAGGTGAAGGCCAGCTCATAGCCGCCCTGTTGTAGGCCGCGGACGATATCTGCCTGGTGCATTTCGTCGCAATAAAGGCTTACCGAGGCGTGAAAATCGGCGTAGCGGCGCAGTAACCGGGGCAAGAGCACGGGGGCGAAGGTAGGGAATGCGACTAGGCGCAGCTCTCCGCGGATCTCCTTGCCGAGCGATCGAGCGTACTGTTGCAGCGCCTCGGCATCGTGTAGCAGATGGCGAGCGCGGTTCATCAGTTGCTTCCCGGGCGGCGTCAGCGACAGGCCCTGCGCGTGATGCCTCACGAAGAGCTGCAGGCCCGTGACTTCCTCGATCTGCTGGATCGCCCCCGAGATCGACGGCTGGGAGACATGGAGCTTGCGCGCAGCTTGCGTGACGCTTGAGAGCTCTCCGGCGGTCACAAAATAGCGCAGTTGCTTGAGCGTGAATTGACGCATCGAGTCACGTCCACAGCTAGACGAACAGGCGCGAGCCGGCGATACACCGGATCAGCTCGGACAGCGTATCAGGAGTTGCGGGTCAGCACCTCGCCTCTGTTTGCCGCCTGCTTTCCGCAGGTCGAGCGCCCAAGGGCCTTCTCCTGTCAAATTGCAGCGGGGGCGATAAGCCCGCGCTCGATTAGGCGGACCCGTGCCTTAGGGCCTGACAGGGCCGCGATCAGCTGGCCCAGGAACGACTCGCAGCGCTCCAGCTGGCCGCGAGTGAGGAATTCATCGGGCTGGTGGCCTTGGGCCATGCTACCGGGGCCGCAGACGAGAGTCGGAAGATCCAGCTCGCGCTGGAACAGGCCGCCTTCGGTGCCGTAGCCGATGCGTGCCCGGGCCGGGTCCTCGAGCAGCGACAGGACGAATTCCACCAGTTCGTGATCATCGGCCATGGACAGGCCCGGATATTCGACAAGCCGCTCCAGCCGGATGCCGGTATCGGGGTGCGTCTCGTGCATTGCGGCCTCGAGCGCGGCGGCAAGATCCGCCAGCTCGCCCAGCAACGCCTCGGGATCGTCGGCGGGGACGGCGCGGATCTCGACGTCCAGCACACAGTCCTGGGGCACGATGTTGAGGGCTGTCCCACCCTCAATCGTGCCTACTTGCAATGTGGTGTGGGGAATGGCGAAGCGCTCGTCGAAGGGGCCCCGTGTTGCCCTCTCCGCGGCCATATCTGCAACGCGGGTGACGAGACGGGCGGCGGCGTGAATCGCATTGACGCCTTCGGACGCCATGCCCGAATGACACGCCTTGCCGTGCACGTGCAGGCGGACGGCGACCTTGCCTTTGTGGGCGGTGGCGACGCGCATGGAGGTCGGCTCGCCGACTAGGCAGGCGGCCGGTCGAATTGGATGCTCGGCCAAGTCGGCGAGCAAGGTACGCACGCCCAGACAGCCGATTTCCTCGTCATGGGAAAACGCCAAGTGCACAGGGACTGCGAGGTCGGCCTTGACCAGCGCGGGCGCGGAAGCCAGTACCGCTGCCAGGAACCCCTTCATATCGGCCGTCCCGCGGCCGTACAGGCGCTCACCCTCGGCCGTCAGGCGGAATGGCGGGAAGCTCCAAGTCTGGCCGGTGACTGGCACGGTGTCGGTGTGGCCGGAGAGCATGATGCCGGGCCGATCCGCCGGGCCGATGGTGGCATATAGATTGGCTTTTTCGCCGCTCTGGTCGGGAATGCGCCGTGAGACGATACCGTGGCCGGCGAGGTAGTCCTCGATGAACGCTATCAGCGGCAGGTTGGACTGATTGCTCGTGGTGTCTAAGGCCACCAGTTCGGCAAGCAGGTCGATGGCGCGTGGTTCTGACATGGAGTGCCCCAGGCCGGCTTCAGCGATTGTCCCCGGGCACGCCGTAGGATGGCGACTCCTCGGGCTTGTCCGCACGCAGCACGTAGGCATCGCGCTGCGGACGGTAATTCTCCCAGATCATGCGCAGTTCGGTGAGCGGCGCGATGTGCCAGTCGACCCGAAGATCAACCACGGGCCAGCTTGCCCGGTCGGTGACCATTAGGCCAGCGGAGTGCACGGGACCCATCTCGCCGCCGGCGGCGAGGGCGGCGTCCATGGTCGCCAGCAGACGTTCGGCAAGTTCGCCGTCGTGGGACTCGAACGACGCGACCATGGCGTCGATCACTGTCTCGCTGGCGAGCATATTGCCGCCGGCAATGCAGCCCCGCCCCGGCCGGGTAGCGTGGATACCCAGCGTTTTCTCGCCGCTGTGCGCGGCGCTGTGGCCGTGGCCGTCGAGCACCAGCAGCTGGCGCCACTCCGGGTAGCCCTCGTGTTCCGTGAGCTGCGCCAGAACGTGCTTAGCATCCTTGCCTTCGCCAAGCAGCTGCACTCCCAATTGACCCAGCTTCGGGTTGGTGACGTTTTGCGTCAGCACCGCACCCCTGCCGGGTGCGACGAAGGCGCAGCGGCTGGCAACGCAGATGCTCGAGGAGCTGATGGCGGTACCGAATTGCCCGCTTTCGCGGCAGAAGCCGGCGATGGAAAAGGTCATGAAGTGGTCTCCTCTTCGGGGATCACAGCGATCACTTCGATCTCCATCAGCCAGTCGGGCTGGGCAAGGCCGGCGACCACCAGCCCAGTGGAAATCGGGAAGACGCCCTTGAGCCATTTGCCTACCTCGCGGTAGACGGGCTCTCGGTAGCGTGGATCTGTGATGTAAAGGGTGGTCTTGACGATATGACTCAGGTCGGATTCCGCTTCCTCGAGCAGCTGCTTGACGTTTTTCATCGCCTGTTCAGCCTGGGCGCGCGGGTCGCCGAGACCGACGAGGTTGCCGTCGAAGTCGGTGCCGACTTGGCCTCGTACGTACACGGTATTGCCGGTACGTACCGCTTGGCACAGATCGTTGTCCAGGTTTTGGTTCGGATACGTATCCCGCGTGTTGAACATGCGGATTCGGGTGTGTGTGGGCATCGGTGGGCTCTCAAGCTGCGATCTGTTTCAAAGGGTACGGCGGTCCGCGCGTCGTCAGGCCCGTCGCTTCGAGACATTTTTCGCTTGGTGTTTCGCGGGATGGTCATAGTGATAGCTGAGGTAGCTATGTTGTCTGGCGATATGGTCAGCGATGTGCATGGCATCGTGCCATACGCCCCAGATGAAGCTGGAACCACGGCACGATAGCCATGGCAGACCCAGGAAGTAGATGCCCGGCTCGCTCGACACGCCGCGCTGATGTCGCGGTCTGCCGTTCTCATCAAAGGCATCAACGTCCAGCCAGCTGAAATCGGTGGTGAAGCCAGTTGCCCACACGATCGTGGTTACGCCGGCTTCGGCTAGGTCAAGCTCTCGAAGGGGATTCGTTACGCAGTCCGGGTTCGGGAGCATTTCGCGCGCTTGTGGCTCCTGCGGCAGGTTCAGTCCGTTGCGCGTCACGTACGCGTCGGCCGCATCCAGCAGCGCCAAGTAGTTCTCGTCCCCGCGGGCCAGATTGTTAGCGAGATCGGGCTCGAAGGTCGCGACGCCGCCGTCGAACGACTTTGTCCGGCCCACCAGCGTGATCCCTTGGCGCGCCAAGTCCCGAAAATCAATCGTATGACCGCCTCGAGCACCGCTCACAGCGATGGTAACGTGCTCCGTGCCGGGCTTAATGACCGGGGCGTCCCACTCACCGAGCACGCCCAGCCACCAAACATTGTCGCGATCGCGATAGGTGCGCGGAGGGCGGTCGTGCGGCCCCACTGAGAGATAGACCTGCCGGCCGGCGCGCTGCAACTCGTCGGCAATCTGCACCCCGGACGAGCCGGCACCGACCACCAGTACGGCTCCCCCTGGCAGGTGGTCGGGGTTGCGATACTCGGACGAATGGAGTTGCGTGATGCGCCCGTCGCGCGGTGCGATCTGTGGAATCATGGGGCACTGGAACGGTCCAGTGGCCACGACCACGCGCGTAGCCTCTATTACGCCTTCCGAGGTCCGGACCTGAAAGCTGTGTCGGCCGACACTGCGTTTCACCTTTTGCACTTCCACACCCGTGCGAACAGGAACGTTCACTTTGCGTGCATAGTCGTCGAAGTACTGCGCAATCCGCTCTTTGGGAGCGAAGTCGTCGGGGTCTATATCGTCGAATTCCATATTGGGAAAGCGGTCGTGCCAAGCGGGGCCGTTGGCTACCAACGAATCCCACCGCTTAGTGCGCCAGCTCTCGGCGATCCGATGGCGCTCCAGGACGAGGTGAGGGATCCCAAGCCGGCCCAAGTGCTCGCTCATTGCCACGCCAGCCTGTCCGGCACCGACGACCAGCGTATCGATGGGCGTGTCTTCAGAACTCGGTGGGGTCATGAGGCATCTCCTCCTTTTTTAATTTGATGGAGATCATCTTATGGACTACTGCTACTTAAGGAAAATATATTTATTGTTATTACGAGATCGGGAAAACTTATTCATAGCGGTCACCCATTTGTATATTGTTGCCTTGGATCGCATCGGCTCTGGCGGTGATCTAGCCTATTCGGCGATGCATCTGCACGCCGGAAACGCTGCAATGCATCCGAGATGTATATCAACTTTGCACCTGCTCAAGAGAGCGAAATAAGCGCTACAGCACGGAGCACGAAGCCGATGACATGGCTTGTGCACTGATTGGACTAAAGCGCCTGTATCTGAACTCATCAGCGTGATGGACTATCACGTTTGCGCCCGTCGGCGGAGGAAGTCCACCGTGGCGGTTGCGGCCAGCAATAAGGTGAGCACGCCGAACATGCACGTGCCCATCACGTAGATCTGCGGCGGCATGGCCACGCGCGCCTCGC
>Ga0102962_1000375_pt1 | contig 22428 bp, 20 predicted proteins | sample SalPonF2_C_D2_MG_FD_84519 | JGI IMG/M metagenome (GOLD analysis project Ga0102962, IMG submission 84519) | Salt pond soil microbial communities from South San Francisco under conditions of wetland restoration - Salt Pond MetaG SF2_C_D2_MG ...
AGGACCCATCATGAGCGCAAAAGATACCTCCCTGCTCGGCGCCATCGGCAATACCCCGCTGGTTGAGCTGAAACACCTGAATACCACCGCCGGGGTACGCTTGTTCGCCAAGCTTGAGGGGAACAACCCCGGTGGCTCGGTCAAGGACCGACCGGCCCTGTATATGATCCGCAAGGCCGAAGAAAGCGGAGCCCTTCAGCCCGAAAAGACCATTCTGGAACCCACCTCCGGCAATACCGGCATTGCCCTGGCCATGATCGGGGCGGCCAAAGGGTATCGGGTCAAGCTGGTCATGCCCGCCTGCGTCAGTCTGGAGCGCCGTGCGGTTCTCGAGGCCTTCGGTGCCGAGGTGGTTCTCTCCCCCGCCGACCAAGCCACCGACGGCGCCATCCGGTTGGCCCACAAGATCCTGGCGCAAGAGCCGGCGCGTTATTACATGCCGAACCAGTACGACAACCAAAACAATCCCCTCGCGCACTACGAGACGACCGGCCCGGAAATCTATCGGCAGACCGAAGGCGCTGTCGACGTCTTCGTCGCCGGCATGGGGACCTCCGGTACCCTTATGGGGGTGGGAGCCTTTTTGAAGCAACGCAAGCCGGACGTCCGGATCGTCGGGGTGGAGCCGCGACTCGGTCATAAGGTGCAGGGGCTGAAAAACATGCGCGAGGCGATTGTCCCGGCGATCTACCGTCCGGAAAACCTGGATCGCAAGATCACCGTGGAGGACGAAGAAGCCTTCGAGACGGCCCGTCTCCTGGCGTTGAAGGAAGGGATTTTTGTTGGCATGTCGAGCGGAGCCGCCGTGGCGGGGGCCCTGCACATCGCCGAGGAAATCGGCCGCGGATCCGTCGTCGCGGTGCTGCCCGACCGCGGAGATCGGTATCTGAGCACCACGTTGTTCCGCTCGGTGTGCGCTAACTGTCCTCCGTAAGAGTGGCCTCTTTTCGGCACTGAACGATAACGGGATTGCCCAGAAGGGTTTTTTTTATGGCCTTGCCCGAGCTGGTCCGAAAGTCGGCGGAAAAAATTCTCGCCCGCTATTGCGCCGCCAAGGAGCCGCCCGGTATCCCGGGTCAAGGCAGAATCCGTTTCAATATCCGCGACGATCATATCACCCTCTATGCCGAAGAGCAGGGGGCCTTCAGCGACCCGCCCTGTCGCCGGACCGCCTCGCCGGTGGCGCAATTTCGTTACAACCACGATCTCGGTCAGTGGACCCTCCATTATCCCGATCGGGACCATACCTGGCGTTTTTATCTCAACGCCGGTCCCGCCCTCGACCTGACCAAGCTGCTCAGGCACCTGGACGAAGATCCCCTCGGAATTTTCTGGGATCAATAGCAGATGGCGTCGCAAAAATTTCGCCCTACGGCGTTACGGCGTTTTTTCAGGACCTCGACCACCCTGATGGTGGCCTTCGCCCCTGAAAAACCACTAGGCCTTGTAGGACGAAATTTTTGCTTTAGCCATCCCAGGAGTTTCTGCGAAAGCATCACTAGCGGACGGATGAAATCCACTTAGTTACAGGCACCAGCACCTCTCGCTTTTTTCCTTTCCTGCGCGTGTTCCAAAATTTACGAAAGGCCGTTGATCTTCGTCCCGGCGAGGGTAGAGTGATATTTATCAACGAACTCTCTCTCAGGAAGGAGGTCCACGATGCCCACCTTCGTCATGTTGACCCGTCTCTCCCCCGGTGCCCTCAAATCGCCCAAGTCCCTCGAAGAGCTGGAAACCGAGGCCATGCAGCATGTTCGCTCCGAATGCCCGAAAGTGGAATGGATTCACAATTTCGCCATCCTCGGGGGGTGCGACTACCTGGATATTTTTCAGGCCCCGGACATCGAGTCCGCCATGCAGGTGGCCACCATCATCCGGGCCTTCGGTCATGCCCACACCGAGGTCTGGGCCGCCACCGAATGGAAGAGGTACAAGCAGATGGTCCGCCACCTGAAGGGCTCCACCCTGCTGTAAGGGTGTCGCAGCGAAAGGCGTCGTCCGCTGGCAGGAGCTCTGAGGGAAGCTATTTGACCAGCCGCCGTCCCATGGCGAGGATCGCCAGGGGGAAAAAGACGAGGCAGGTGAGCCCCAGGTAGGCGAAGGCCCAGCCCGGTTCGGCCCCCCCGACTCCTCGGGAAAAGGCGCGGGTCAGGGTGACCAGGTGCGTCAGGGGCAGGCACAGCGCCAGCTTCTGAGCCCAGCTCGGCAGGTTTTCCACCGGGAAAAAGGTGCCGCTGAACAGAAACATCGGGGTGACGAACAGAAACACGGGCAGGTTGAAGGCCTCGATGTTGGGGACGATGGCGGTGAACAGCATGGCAATCGCGCCGAACGCCACCCCTCCCAGCAGCGCCAGGGGGAGGAGCAGGAGGCCCTGCGGGTAGTGGATCAGGCCGAAGGCGCTGATTACCGCCAGCATGATCGCCGTACCGATCAGGGATTTGGTGGCCCCCCAGACGATCTCTCCGGCGATGATCTCGGGCAGGGAGAGGGGCGTGGCCATCATGGCGTCGAAGGTCTTCTGATAGTACATCCGCACGAACGAGGCATAGGTGTTTTCGAAAAAGGCGGAATTCATGATGTTGATGGCGATCAGCGCCGGGGCGATGAAGGCCACGTAGGTGATCTCCTCCCCCCGGTAGGAAACCCGACCCACCAGAGAGCTGAGGCCGACGCCGAAGGCCAGCAGGTAAAAGAGGGGTTCGAGCAGGGGAGGGAGAAAGCCGATCTTCCAGGTGCGCCGATAGACGATCCAGTTTCTCTGCCACACCCGCAAAAACCGGTGCGAAATCTTCCAAGTGCTCATTCGCGCAGATCCCTCCCGGTCAGACGCAAAAAGACATCCTCGAGCGTCGCCAGCCGCAGGGTACACCCCTGTTGGCAATAGGTCTCGACGATCTGACGAAAGACCGCATCGCTTTCCCGGTCGTACACCAGGAGGCGCTGCCCCAGATCTTCGAAATCCAGTCGGCGGGAGCGGAGGAACGCGCGCAGCTCGTCGTTCGGTTCGGCCAGCTCGATGACTTGGCGTCCGACATGGTGGCGGATCAGGGTCGCCGGGTTCCCCTCCACCAGAATCCGCCCGTGATCCATGATGATCACCCGGTCGCACAGACGGGAGGCCTCCTCCATGTAATGGGTCGTCAGCAGGATGGAGAGTCCCCGCGTCTTGAGAGAGTCGAGGCGTTCCCAGACCTGATGACGGGACTGGGGATCGAGCCCCGTGGTCGGCTCGTCGAGGATCAGCAGTTCGGGATCGTTGATCAGGGCCCGCGCCAGCACCAGCCGCCGCATCATCCCCCCGGAGAGCTCCGGCACCTTGGTGTCCCGGCGGTGGCCAAGGGCGATGAAGTCGAGAAGGTCCTGGCTTCGTTTCTGGACGAAGCGGCGCGGCAGATCGAAATAGCGGCCGAAGACTTCGAGATTCTGGCGAACGGTGAGGTCCGGGTCGAGGTTGTTCTCCTGCTGGCAGACGCCCAGGCGCGCCTTGATCTCCCGCAGGTGGTCGCCGATCTCCAGACCGAAGAGTTTGAGGGTGCCGCGGCTTTTGGGGCTGAACCCGTAGAGCATGCGGATGGTGGACGTTTTCCCGGCACCGTTGGGCCCCAGAATGCCGAGGCATTCCCCCTTTTTGAGATGGAAGGAGATGCCGTCCACAGCGGTCAATCCACCAAAGGTTTTGGTGAGGTTTAGCGCCTCAACAACAGTCTCCCGAGTCATCCTTTATCCCTCCAGGAAAGTCCTCTGCGCGGCAGGTCGCCGCCGCGCCGGTATCCACGGCCGCTCGGAGTGGTTGTGCCGGTGCGGATACGGCAACTTCGACAACGCCGGCGTGTGTTGCGTTCGTCTCCAAGCGTGATAAGTTTACCAATGAAAGGGCAACGGATGGAATCGGAAAGACGATTTGCCAAAAAAATCGAGATCCGAAAGTTGCGAAGAATGAATTTTCTGAAGCGTCTTATCTTTGGGGCCGTTCTGCTCTGCCTGGGGAGCGTCCTGAGCTGGACCGGGCCGGTGAGCCCGGCGCAAGGAGATGCCGATATGACAACCGGAACGCTCAAAATCGAAAGCTCCGCTTTTCGGGAAGGCGGCATGATCCCGAAACTCTATACCTGCGACGGTGCGGATCTTTCCCCGTCCCTTTCCTGGGGAGCGATCCCCCCCGGAGCGAAGAGCCTGGCACTGATCGTCGACGACCCGGACGCTCCGGCAAAGACCTGGGTCCACTGGGTGGTCTTCGATCTGCCGGCGGACAGCGGCGGCCTGCCGGAGAGCGTTCCCGCCGACCCCACCCTGGCCAGCGGCGCCAGACAGGGGATCAACGATTTCCAGCGCATCGGGTACGGTGGGCCCTGTCCGCCCGGCGGGACCCACCGCTACTTTTTCAAACTCTATGCCCTCGATACCCGTCTCGAGCTCGATCCCGGCAGTTCCAAAAGTCAGCTGCTGTCGGCGATGGAGGGGCACATCCTGGCCGAAGGGCAACTGATGGGGCGGTACGCGCGCTGACATGACCGATCCAAAACCCCGGGCGGAGGGCATCGGCGAGGAGGCAGAGGGACGCACCCGCCTGAATCTGGAGATCCTCCCCCAGCCGGACGAAATTACCTGCGGTCCGACCTGCCTGCATGCTCTCTACCGCTATTACGGCGACGATATTTCCCTGGCCCGTCTCATCGCGGAAGTCCCCATGTTCGAGGGCGGGGGAACCCTGGCCGTGTGGCTCGCCAGTCACGCCCTGCGGCGCGGCTACCGGGCCACCATCTATACCTATAAGCTGCAGGTGTTCGATCCCACCTGGTTCCTGCCGGGCGGCCCCGATCTCCGCGACGCGCTGGAAGCTCAGCTGCGCTTCAAGCAGGATTCCAAGCTGCGCGCCGCCTCCCGCGCCTACATCGAGTTTCTCGAGTTGGGAGGGTTGCTGCGCTTCGAGGATCTGACCCCGGCGCTGATCCGGCGCTATCTGAAACGCTCGATCCCGGTCCTGACCGGTTTGAGCGCCACCTATCTCTACCGTACGCCCCGGGAGTTCGGGCCGCGGGACGAGTTCGACGATATTCGTGGTGAACCGTCCGGGCATTTCGTGGTATTGTGCGGCTACGATCGGGCGGAGCGGACGGTGCGGGTGGCCGATCCCCTGCTTCCCAATCCGGTGGCCTCCGAGCAGCTCTACGAAATCGACATCGATCGGGTGATCTGTGCGATCCTGCTCGGGGTGCTGACCTATGACGCCAATCTGCTGATCATTCAGCCGCGCAAGGACCGCAAGAAAAAATAATGGCCACACTGATCGTCGTGGATGACCCGGCCGACTGGCCGCTGAATATCCCGGAAGTGGAGGTCGTCGCCTCCCGGGCTTACCTCGCCGACCCGCGCTATACCGACCGACGCGGAACCAAAATCTTCAACCTCTGCCGCTCCTACCGCTACCAGAGCATCGGCTACTACGTCTCTTTGCTGGCGACGGCCCGCGGGCACAAGCCCCTGCCGAGCGTCGCCACCGTCCAGGACATGAAATCCCAGACCCTCCTGCGTTCGGTTTCCGAGGAGCTGGACCGGCTCATCCAGAAGAGCCTCGCCCCGCTGCAGGGGCAGGAATTCATCCTCAGCATCTACTTCGGGCGCAATCTCGCCAAACGCTACGATCGGCTCAGCCTGCATCTCTTCAAGCTGTTTCAGGCGCCCTTTCTGCGCGCCTCCTTCGCCTGGCAGGGGAAGAACCGCAAGTGGCAGCTGCAGAACATCGGGCCGATCGCCGCAAGCGAAATCCCCGCCGATCACCACCCCTTTGTCGTCGAGGTGGCGAAGGAGTACTTCGCCGGCAAACGGCGCAGCCTGCCGAGACGAGTCACCCCCCGCTTCGATCTGGCCATTCTCGCCAACGCCGAGGAGACAGACCCGCCGTCGGACCAGCGGGCGCTGGGGCGCTTTGTCAAGGCGGCCGAGTCGCTGGGGCTGAATGTGGAGATGATCGCGAAGGACGATTTCGGGCGGCTCGCCGAATTCGATGCCCTCTTTATCCGCGAGACGACCAACGTCAACCACCACACCTACCGCTTCGCCCGGCGGGCCGCGGCAGAGGGGCTGGTGGTGGTGGACGATCCCGAATCGATCCTCAAATGCACCAACAAGGTTTTTCTGGCCGAACTTCTTACCCGGCATAGGATTCCCGCGCCCCGCACGCTGATCGTCCACCGGGAGAACCGCCGCACGGTGGTCGCCGAGCTGGGCCTTCCCTGTATCCTCAAGCAGCCGGACAGCTCCTTTTCCCGGGGAGTGGTCAAGGTCGAGACGCCCGAGGAACTCGAGGCGGCGATCGATCGGCTGCTGGCAAAGTCGGAGATGATCATCGCCCAGGAATTCCTGCCGACCCCCTTCGATTGGCGGGTCGGCATCTTCGACCGTCGGCCGCTGTTCGTCTGCAAGTATTTCATGGCCAGGAAGCACTGGCAGATCATTCGCCAGGGCGAAAACGGCAGCGAAACCGCCTACGGCAAGGTCGAGACGCTGCCGGTTGAGCATGCGCCGAGCGCCGTGGTCAGCACCGCCCTCAAAGCGGCCAACCTGATCGGCGACGGGCTCTACGGGGTGGACATCAAGCAGGTGGGGCGCAAATGCTACGTGATCGAGGTCAATGACAACCCCAACGTCGACTCGGGTCTTGAGGACGCCGTGCTCAAGGATGAACTCTATCTGCGGATCATGCGGATCATGCTGGGACGCATCGAGCGCCGGAAGGAAAGGCCCTGGTAGCTATGGGAGGGATGAAGGCTCTGCACCTCTTCGAAGGCTACGGCCTCGAGCTGGAATACATGATCGTCGATCGCCAGACGCTCTCGGTCCTGCCGGCGGCGGACCGTCTGCTGGCCGCGCAGGCCGGCGAAACGGTAGACGAGGTCGCGGTGGGGCCGCTCTGCTGGTCGAACGAGTTGGCCCTGCATGTGATCGAACTCAAAACCAATGGTCCCGTGCCGACCCTGGCCGGGCTGGCCCCGCTCTTCACCGAACAGATCGGCGTGATCAACCGCCTGCTCGAGCCGCTGGGGGGGATGCTCATGCCATCGGCGATGCATCCCTGGATGGATCCTTCGAGGGAAACGCGGCTCTGGCCCCATGACCACGGGGAGATTTACCGGACCTACAACCGGATATTCGACTGCCGGGGGCACGGCTGGGCCAACCTGCAGAGCGTCCATCTCAACCTGCCCTTTGCCGACGACCTCGAGTTCGCCCGCCTGCATGCGGCGATCCGCCTGGTGCTACCGATCCTGCCGGCGCTGGCGGCGAGTTCGCCGGTGATGGAGGGGAAGGTGACGGGTCTGCTCGATAACCGCCTGGAGGTCTACCGCGTCAACCAGAAGCGGATCCCGGCGGCCAGCGGCCGGATCATTCCCGAACCGGCCTACTCGCGGCAGGCGTATCAGGCACGCATTCTCGATCCCCTCTACGCGCAGATCGCCCCCTTCGATCCGGAGGGGGTGCTCCAGTACGAGTGGCTCAATTCCCGAGGCGCCATCGCCCGCTTCGATCGCGGCACCATCGAAATCCGCCTGCTCGACGTGCAGGAGAGCCCCCGGGCCGATCTCGCCATCGCTGCTTTCATCGCCGCGACGATTAAGGTCCTGGTCGAGGAACGTTGGTCCTCGCTTGCCGAGCAGCAGAGGTGGGAAGAAGAGGAGCTGTTGCCGATCCTCCTCGGCACCATCCGCGCGGGGGAGGAGACGGTGATCGAAAATTCCCGCTTCCTGCGGGGCTTCGGTTTTACCGGGCAGCGTTGCACGGCGGGAGATCTGTTGCGCCACCTGACGGATCATTTTCGAATGGGCACCCCGTCGGCAGGGGCGCTCGAAGAAGAGGCCGCCTTGGAAATCATTCTGGAGCGAGGACCGCTGGCCCGCCGTCTGATGCGGGCCCTGGGTGAAAATCCCTCGCCGGAACGGTATCGGAGCGTCTATCGGCGGCTCTGTTCCTGCCTCGCGCGGGGGGAGATGTTTCTTGAGGGATCGATTCATCGTCAGCTGTGAACATGGGGGCAACGAGGTCCCCGACGGGTTTCGGCCGCTGTTTCGGGGGCATGAGAAGCTGTTGCCGACCCACCGCGGCTGCGATCTCGGGATCCTGCCCTTTGCGAAGCGGCTGGCCCGGGATATAGACGCTCCTCTACACCCGGCCACCGTCACGAGGCTGCTGGTGGACCTGAACCGCTCCCTCGGCAGTCAGACACTTTTCTCCGAGGTGACGAGAAACCTCCCTGCCGAACGGCGCGCAGAGATCCTGGCTCGCTATTATCATCCCTATCGCCGGGCGGTAACGGAAACCGCCGGCGAGCTGATACGCGCCGGGTGTCGGGTCATTCATCTCTCCGTCCATTCCTTTACCCCGGTTTTTGCAGGGACGGTCCGCGACGCCGACGTCGGACTGCTCTACGATCCGGCCCGGCAGGCGGAACGAGAGTTCTGCCTTCGCTGGCAACGGGGGATCGAGAGGGCGGATGCCTCGCTGAGGGTGCGCCGCAACTACCCCTATCGGGGCGTCTCCGACAGCTTGGTAACCTCGTTGCGGACACTCTTCGCCGCCGAGACGTACCTCGGCATCGAGATCGAAATCAATCAGAGGCATCCGACCGGCAGCGACGAGGGTGCCTGGGAGAAATTGCAGCAGGCCCTTGTGGCCGGCCTTCCGGATCGGCGAGGCGCTGCCCGGTCCTAACGCTCGCCGAAACCACTGGACGATGGCGGGATCTTTTTTGTGCCAAGACGCGAGGGCGCAGAGGCGTTGACCCGGTCGGTTAAGGGGCGGGGGCGTTCAGCCCCGCCAAGGTTTCAATCAAGGAACTCTGTCCGGAAAAGAGAACCCCCTGCAGTCCCTGCCCGCGGGCCCGCTCGACGTTGCCGGGCGTATCGTCGATGAACAGGGATGCAGCGGGGGACACGCCGAGAGACTCCACGACTTCGGGAAAAAGGGTCGGATCGCGCTTGCCCTTGCCCAGGTGATAGCTGTTGAAGACCCGGTCAAAGTCGCGGGAAAAGTGGTCCCGGGCATCGAGGCGGTCGAGCCAGTCCGTCTGATCGCTCAGGATAGCGACCAGGAGACCCTGCGATCGGACCCTGCGTACGGCTTTTACCACCGGCGGCCGTACGATGAATCGACACAGAATCTCCTCGGTAAAGGAGGGATCGTACGGCGGCAGTCCGGTGCGTTTTTCCATTAGTTTCCAGAAATCCAGCTCGGTTCCGCATCCGACGACATAGCCCGAATCATAGACCGCCTCGGCGCCGGCGTGAACCACGGCATCCGGGTCGAGGTGGTGGCGACGGGCCAACTCCCGAAGCCCGTCGCGAAAACCTTCCTCGGCGACGACTCCGCCGAAATCGAGGAGCAGGGCATGGATCATTTGCGGTTGGGGGTGCGCTGCGGATGTCATGAACGTCTCTCTCCGGTCAAGCCTGGTAATGATCCAATCGACGCTCTTCTCCTTCAACGCTACCGGAATTCCTCTTTCTGTAAAGGCCTGACGATTGACATGCCATCGGAATACTCCACAATTTAACAGGAAGGGACGTTTACGGAGGGGAATGGAAGAGAGTAACTTTCCGAGATCGCGAGACCACGGGTATCTGTCCGCAGGTGAGGATGCCGCAGGGTGAGGATGGAATGAAATACCTTTTGCTGGTCGCTCTGATGGTTTGGGGAGTGGTCTTCGGCCCCGGTGCCGCGCTCGCCCAGAAAGGCGCCGCTCCCCCTCCGTCTTCCGTTGCCCCGGCCCCGGCCGCTCCCTCCTTTCCGGGAGTGGCGGAGGTCGTCCCCCGGGCCTCCCAGATCGAATCCCAGGGAAGTCAGGCCAAGAGCCAGATCAAGGCCCTTCAGCAGACGGGGGGGTTCAAGGAGCAGCTGAAGCCGATTCGCGAGACGCAAAAGTCTCTCGATGCGCGCATCGCCAGCCTGGGCAAGACCATGGACTGGAGCTCCGACCGGTTGTTGGAGATCCGCGGCCGGCTGAGCGATCAGGAAGACAGTCTGCAGAAATTGCTCAATGGCATTTCGTCGCAGCTGAATCAGCTGGATCAAATCAAGGAGCAATGGCAGCAGAAGAAGGACTTCTGGGAGAGGTGGGAAAAAGCTCTCAAGGCGCCGGAACTGAAAGCCACCCGGGACGCTTTCCGGCAAACGCACAGAACGATCAGGGAGGTTCTGTCCCAGGCCTCCGATGCCTCCGCTCCGCTCGTGTCTCTGCAACAGGAAGTGACCTCCCTTCAGAATCAGAACCTCGCCATACTGAATAAGATCGATAATACGCTCGCCGCGATTCGGCAGAAAACCTTTCGGAAAAACGGCCCCTCTTTTGCCAACCGCAGCTATTATCGGCAGCTCAACTCGAAATTGTGGAACGATGTGCGCGCCGGCGTCGCCGAGGTCCGGGGGATCGACCGCTCCTTTCTGGAGGACCAAGGTTGGATTCCCGGGGTTCAGATCCTGCTGGCCCTGGGGCTCGCCGGATTCATTCTGCGGATGCGGCCCAAAGTCGAAGAGGAAACGCGGGAGTGGGAATTCCTCTGGCATCATCCCTTTGCTACCGGAATTTTCGTCGCGTTTGCCTCCCTCGGGTTTCTCTATAACAGCCCCCCGGGGTGGTGGCGCCTGGCCCTCTGGATTCTGGGGGCAGTCTCCGCAGCCGTTCTCGTCTCCGGCCTGCTTCGAAATCCGCGTAAAATCCTCATGGTGAATCTGCTGGTCGGACTCTTCGTCCTTCTGAAGTTCGTCCAGATCATTTCTCTTCCCCCCCCTTTGTACCGGCTTTATCTGGCGGTGATCTCCCTCGCTGGGGCTCCGTTTCTCTGGATTCTCGCCTCCCGGGACCGCCGGGCCCGCCAGGGCAAATCGACCGGCTTCACCTGGTCTCTCAAGGTAGGGGCCGGCATCTTCCTGATCTCCTTTCTCGCTCAGTGCGGCGGGTACGTTACCCTTTCCTCACGACTGATCGAATCCTCCCTCAATACGGTCTTTCTCGGCCTCTTTGCCGCCATGGTCATTCGGCTTGGGCAGGGAGGGATCGACTTTTTCCTCGACCGCCGGTTCTTTAAGCAGTGGCTCTTTTTCCGGCGCTTCGGCGATGAACTGACGGGCCGCCTCAAGGGGGTCTTCCAGGTCGTCATGGTGGTGTACGCCGGTTTGTACCTGCTCGAGATCTGGGGAGTTTACGACAGCGTAAACCAGGCGTGGCAGGATCTCATGGGGTTGGGGTTCACCGTGGGCAAAACCCACGTTACTCTTCAGATGGTGCTGCTTGCCTGGGTGGTCTTGTATGTCTCGATGGTTGTCTCGTGGGTGGTTCGCGGGTTTCTTGACGCGGAGGTCTTTCCCAGGCGGAAATTCGATCGGGGAATACGGGATTCGATCAAGAAACTTCTGCACTATTCGCTGATCTTCGTCGGTTTCGTCCTCGCCATGAGCATGGCCGGGGTGGAACTGAAAAATTTTGCCGTTCTCGCCGGGGCCTTCGGCATCGGTATCGGATTCGGTCTGCAGAATATTGTGAACAATTTTGTCAGCGGTCTCATCCTGCTGTTTGAACGGCCTGTCAAAGTCGGCGATATGGTCGTTCTCGATGGCGAATGGGGGACAGTTCAGAAGATCGGTCTGCGGTCGACGGTCGTCGTGACCTTCGACGAATCGGAGATCATCGTCCCTAATTCGATGCTGATCTCAGAGAAGGTCACAAACTGGTCCCTCAGTACGAGGTTGTGCCGGGTGGTGGTACCGGTGGGCGTGGCCTACGGCAGCGATGTCCCTCTGGTGCTGCGAATTTTGAACGAGGTGGGCGACGCCATTCCCGAAATCCTCTCCGACCCGCCGCCGTCACCGCTCTTCAAGGGCTTTGGCGACAGCTCTCTCGATTTCAACCTGCGGGTGTGGATCGCCGACGTCAAAAACCGCCTCACGGTGCAGAGCGCCATCTGCGAATACATCGATCGCCGTTTCCGGGATGAAGACGTCGAGATTCCTTTTCCGCAACGGGATTTGCACCTGCGCTCGGTGGAAGCTGAAATTCTGGAGAAAATGGAATCGGCGGGCGAACAAACGAAGAACTCCCCCTCCCCCTGAGCGGGGAAGAGGGATAGAGAGCTGTTCCGTGGGGGATAAACAGAGCCTCGCGGAATGCGTGTTTCGGACTTTTTGCTGGTGGGCCCTGGAAAAAGGGGTTATCCCCACATGCCGGAGAGCCTTTTCGCCTGCTTCTCGAGAGCTTTTTGACCGTTTTCGATGCTTTCCATCAAGCTTTTTCGCCAATAAGAGGCGACATCATTGCCCCGGTCAACCAGATCGGAGGTCTGATCGGAGAGGGTGTCTACCATCTCGGTGACGTAGTTGGCGGCATCCCGAGCCGTTTCTTCCGCTTCATTTCGCGCTTTTCTGCCGTAACGGACAATCTGCCTGCGGGTTCTTTTTCCAGACTGCGGGGCATAAAGTAGTGCCAAGCCGGCGCCGATAATGCCGCCGGAGAGCAGCATGAGCGAGCCGATCGTGGCATTGCGATTTCTTTCGGTCATAGACCCTCCTGAAATTTTAGGTTTTTTGGGACGATCCCTAGTTATTCATTTACCATAAAATCCCGTCCCCGCAAGAAAACAAAAGGGATGGAAAAATCATTTCTCAGGTTGGTCGAAGAGGCCGGCAGGGGAGAGGCCACCCGGAGGAGGCGGGGTGTTTGGCAGAGAAAAACTTTGGTTGGAGGTTGCAGTTTCATCAAAGGGCTATAAAATTAAACTCAAAGAGAAAGGAGGATCGAAGATCATCGAAAATCACATTCGAACATAACACCACGCGGCCCCTTGACGGGGGCATACATCGCCCTGCCCCGCAGGGTGAAGACGCCTGAGCAGGAAAAACTCGCCTGCCGGCTGACAAAAAAATCCCCTTGCCGATGTCGCTGCAAGGGGATTTTGGCGTGAACTACCCGCCCTCTTTCCAGGAACCGGGCTCTTCTACGGATTTTCCCTATCGCCTGTCTGTCGACTTTCCCCGCGATCCTCTCTTCGCTGCCAGTTGCGCAAAATCACCGATTCCAGGGCCACGGCCATGCCGAAGGCAAACACGCTCGCCACCAGCGGGAAGCCGTGCGTCCCGAGAAGGTCATACAAAAACACATTGCCCGCGCCCAGGATCGTCACCAGGATTGCCACGTTGCGCCATTCCCGATTTTTTCGCACGAAGGCCAGGACCATCAGGAGCGCCGCTGCCCCGTTGATGGTGATCGACTGGGCACAGCGGAACGTGGCGAGGGCCGCAGGTGTGGTCAATGGCGCCAGCAGTTGGGAAAGGCCGATCCGGGCCAGGAAAAATCCGGCGACCAGAGCCCCCAAAAACAGCAGCACGGCCGTTCGATCCTCCTCATCGAACCGGAAAAAAAAAGAGTCCGAGTCGGGCAGGGGAGGGTGCCGGCGGCACCAGAGGTAATGCCCCAGGCAGATGACGGTTCCAGCCGCGGTGGCCGCCATGGCAGCCAGGGGGGGCCAGGTGAGCGAACGAGGGTAGAGCAGGTAGGCCAGATCCACACAGACATAGAGTTGCAGCAGATAGGACATGGCGCGCACTCCGCCGCTGCGCCATTTTTGCGACGCCAGAGCCAGGCCGAAGGCGGCTAGAGAAAGGAGAGGAAGGGCGGTCAGGGGGTTGCCGAACAGATCGGGCAAGGCGAGGGGGAGAAGCACCAGGGCGCCCAGAACCAGTGAATTCACCAGCGGCGGATTGTCGGCGGACTTCTTGGTGAGACCGAAGGCGAGGGCCAGGTAAACCGCTGCCGTCAAGATTCCCGTCAAGCCGAGCGCAAAGAGATGGCTTCGGCCGAAGCCGCGCAGAAACTGGGAGGTCGCCGGAAATGCCCAGAGAGGGTAGAGGCTGGGCAGGAGGATATCGAATTTCGACGGTCGCGCGGCGGTTCGCCGCCGCATCGCCGTCAGCGCCATGGTCAGGAAACAGAGGCCGAACAGGCCGAGGGCCGGAAGCAGCAGGCCGGGAAAAAGGAGCTCGGCGGAATCTCCCTGCAGCGCCGAGACCTGGCCCAGCTTATAGACCCAGATCTGCAGCATGGCGAGCGTGATGGCAAACAAGGTCCAGCGGAGCCAGGAGCATCGTTGAATCCGTGACGCCAGAAAACCGAGGATGTTGGCGATCAGCAGCAGGACGGCCAGGTGAGGAAATACCGGATGGGGAAAATCCATCGCCGCCCCGACGAGGCACATGCCCAGAGTGCCGACCTGGATGGGAAGGGCAACGGAAAAAGTCCAACTGATCCCGGCCATGACACTGCCGGTGGCAATCAGGATGAGATAGGCAGGGGTGGCGGCGAGGACACCGAAATGCGCATGGATTTCCAGGACGATGCTGAACATCAAGCCGGCGCCGAACGCTGCAAATACGGGTGCGAGGGCGCTTTTCTGGGCATATCGACGCCAACCGAGCAGAATCAAGCCTGCGGCGTAAACCATTCCGCACAGCGATCCCAGCTCCTTGCCGAGCAGGCCGTTGTCGGTCACGGTTCGCAGGATCAGGGCGACGACCAGAATAAAACAGATGGTAGCGATGCGCGGCAAAAGGGCGGATTTTCCCACCCAGGCCAGAAGCTCTTCAGCGGGCATGAAGCTTGGCTGCCCCGAATCCTCCGGCTCGGCTTCGGGCGGGATTGCAATGGATTCGGAAAGGGGTTGTACCCGGTTGCTCAGCTTCTCGACTTTGGCGTTGAGGCTTTCGATCTGCTTTTCAAGTCGGACAACCCGGTCTTCCAGCGATAAATCCTTATCCGCCATGGGCGATTCCTTCCCGCATATTTCGGGCCTGATATTTTTCCGACGATTGCAGAGCGATGCTTTAATCCTGAGCCCCGGGCAGCCGAGAGATGCAACCGGCAGCGGTATTCAGATGGGGCGACCCGTGGTGAATTCCTCCCTGCTAATTACCTGAACTCAGAGTGTGATATTGTGAAAATATAACAACATTTTATGTTAATCGCAAGACGGATCTCCGTTCTGCTAAAGAAAACACGCCGGAAAACGAATCCATTAGGGGGCATCCCTCTTGGTATTTTCATCCGAAGGGGCGATATTTTTATTGACAAGTTCGTCAGCCATGATTTAGCGTATAAAAAAGAAACAGCGTTATTTTATTCCTGTTGCCGGGGAGCAAAGGATGAAGGGACACGTCTGGAGGCCGTTCTGGGTTGTTGTCGGTATTGTCGCGCTCATTCTGCTGGTGCGGTTTTTCGTGGTGCCGTCCGATTTCGGTATTGGCTCCCGGGGCTATATGTACGGCTGGCACCGGGCGGGCAACGAGCAGGACTGGAAAGATTTTCCGGTCAGTTACCGCTTCGAAAACAGCCGCGAAGATTGCGGACAATGTCATGACGACAAGGTGGCGGCCCTTGCTTCCTCTCCCCACGTCATCATCAAGTGCGAAAACTGTCACGGACCCGCCCTTTCCCATCCCGATCATCCCGAAAAACTGACCGTTAACCGTAGTCGCGGCCTGTGTGTGCGCTGCCATGCCGCCCTCCCCTATCCGACCAGCGGCCGCAGTCGGATCATCGGCATCGATCCGGCAACCCATAACCCTGGCGTTCCCTGCGTCGAATGTCACAATCCTCATCACCCGAACCTGGAGGATATGTAGCGATGAAGCGGCGCGATTTCCTCAAGAATTCGATCGTCCTGGTAGCCGGTGCCTCCCTGCCCTTTGCGGCGCTGGATTGGATCGACCCGAAGGAACTGCTGGCGGCCCGGCCCGATCTGCGCTGGGGGTTTCTGGTCGATACCCACAGATGCGTCGGCTGCGGTTTTTGTGTCAAGGCATGCAAGAAGGAAAACGGGATCCCGTACGATGCCAACGTGACCCGCACCTGGGTCGAGCGGTACGTGGTTCTCAAGGACGGAAAGGTTCTGGCCGATTCACCCAAGGGAGCGCGGGACGGTTTTACCACGACGGCGATCGATCGCGGGGCCGAAGGGATGGAAAAGGTCCGTGACGAGGATATCGCCAAGGCCTTTTTCGTTCCCAAGCTCTGTAACCAATGTGCCAAGCCGCCCTGCGTGCAGGTCTGTCCGGTCGGTGCCACCTACCAGACCGCCGACGGAGTGGTTCTGGTCGACAGAAGCTGGTGCATCGGCTGCGGGTACTGCATTATGGCCTGTCCTTACGGGGTGCGCTTTTTCCATCCCGTCTACCACGTCGCCGACAAGTGTACGTTTTGTTACCACCGCATCACGAAGGGGATGAAGACCGCCTGCGTCGGAGCCTGTCCCTTCGGCGCGCGCCAGATCGGCAACTTGCGCGATCCGGCCGATCCCATTTCCCGGGTCATCCTGACCCAGCGAGTCGGTGTTCTCAAGGATGCTTTCGGCACCGAGCCGCAAGTGTACTATCTCGGCCTGAGCAAGGAGGTGCGCTAGTCATGGTACACGGTGAACTCTGGACGATGAAAGAGTTTTTTGTTCTGCCAAACGAGTATATTTACTGGTCGATCCAGATCGTGCTCTATCCTTACATGACCGGTCTGATCGCCGGCGCCTTTGTTCTCTCTTCCCTGTACCACGTCTTCGGCGTCGAAAGGCTGAAGGAGATTGCCCGCTTCGCCCTGGTCTTCTCCTTTGCCCTGCTGCCGGTCGCCCTCCTGCCGCTGCTGCTGCACCTGCAGCAGCCGTTGCGAGGCATCAACGTGCTGATGACGCCTCACTTCACCTCGGCCATCTCCGCCTTCGGCATCGTTTTTCTCACCTACGCCTGCATCGTCGCATCGGAGCTCTGGTTCGTCTACCGGGCGCATATCATCACCACCCTGAATTCTCTTGAGCTCCAGGCCGACCGGCGCGCCGGGGAAAGTCTCCTGCTGGGGATTTACCGGGTCATCAGTCTGGGCTCGCGAGATCTGAGCGAGGAGGCGCTGACCGCCGACCACAAAGCGATCAAGATTCTCGCCGGCGTCGGCATCCCCGTGGCGTGCTTTCTGCACGGCTATGCGGGGTTCATTTTCGGATCGGTCAAGGCCAACGCCTTGTGGATGACGCCGCTGATGCCGGTGATCTTCATCGTTTCGGCGATCGTCTCGGGGATTGCCCTCTGTATTCTGTGCTACATCGTCGCCATTGAGTTGCGCAAGGGCAGGGCGCGCCGCAAATCGGGAACGCAGGCGGGCATGCTGAGCGCGGAGGAATACCGCACACTCGAAAGCACCGAGGTGCGGTTGACCTGTAAATACCTTCTGCTCTTTATGGTGCTGGCCATTACCCTCGAACTGCTCGACATCATTTTCCGCGGCTATACCGCGGTCAAGTCCTGGGATATCATTCGCGAGATCATCTACGGCCGGGACTTCTTCAAGATCTTTATCCTGCAATACACCATCGGCAACGCCATCCCTTTCATCCTGCTGCTGCTTCCGAGAATCACCCCTCGGCGGGCGGTCGTCGCATGCCTCCTGGTGCTCTTCGGCGTGTTCATGATGCGCTGGAACGTGGTCATCGGTGGACAGGCCTTCTCGCTCACCTTCGCCGGGTTCATGGATTACCACATGCCGCTCGTCCCGACCAGCCTGGAAACCTTTAAAGAGGGGTTGGGCGGCGCCTTGCTGGTGGGCGTTATCCCATTCGTTCTTTTCTACTATCTCAACAAAATCTTCCCCGCCTTCCTGGAGGAAAAAGCCCACTGAACAGGACCGCGTTCCAAAGGGGTTCGAAGAGCCCGGATTCGGGCGATGGTCTGATCGGTCGCAATGGAGGGGCGTAGGAGCACTGCGGCGGAAGAAAAGAAGTGGCGCCTGGCCGAGGATAAAAAACCCCCCGCAGAAAATCTGCGGGGGGTTTTTGGTCGTCGCTTAGTTTTGGCGCCGTTTAGTTTTCGGCGTCGAGGGTTTTCAGGATGGCGGGATCCTTTGCATCCTGGGCCAGGATATTGTGGCAGGTATCGCAATCCATGGAGATGGTCTCACCCGATTTGGTGCTGTGGCTGTCGTCGTGGCAGCGCCAGCAGCCGGTATCCTGCTCGTGGCCGATGTGGCTGGTGTAGCTCCCCCACTGGATGTTCATCTGGGGAAAGACGTTCTGGCAGTAGGCGGCCTGGATTCCCGAGATGGCCTCGGAGAGCAGCGCCGGCTTTTGCTTGATCAGATCGGGGTAGTTCTTCTGGTACCAGGCGGTCAGCTTGTCGGCGATGGCCTTTTTGGCCTCCTCCTGGGATTTGTATTTCGGCTTCACGACCTCCATCGCCATCTTCTTGACGAAGGGCAGGCTCTTGGGGATCTTGCCGGCCAGGATCTTGTTGTCGATGGCGCGGCCAGCGGGCAGATATATATGGGTCGGCCGGTTGTGGCAGTCGATGCAGTCCATGGTCCGGGTTTCCACCTTGGCTCCCCGCTTTTTCAGCTGAGCGTCGGCGTCGGACGTTTTGAAGACCTTCTTGGTGCCGTCGGCCTTATTATACAGGATCACCTCGGGAATCGTCATGCGATCGTCGGTAGTCGTTTTGTAAACGATCTTGTTCTGGGGGGCGACGTGCCAGTGGATGCCGTTGGGGCTGACGGCGCGGTCTCCGGCGGAGCCGATTTTCATCATCAGCACCGTCTGCACGTGGGTGTTCTGCTCATCCGGCAAATACTTGTTGATCACGACCAGCTTGTCGCCGTGAAATTTAGCGGGGCGATGGCACTCCTCACAGGTGTCGCGGGCCGGGCGCAGATTCTTGACCGGGGTTTCGATGGGGCGGCTATAGGTGTCGAGAGCGACGGCGAAAAGCTGCCGGGCGCCGGAGATCTTCGATTTGACGAACCAGCTGGCCCCCGAGCCGATGTGGCATTCGACGCAGGGTACGCGGGAGTGGGGAGAGTTCTTATATGCGGTGTACTCCGGGCTCATGACCGAGTGGCAGAACTTGCCGCAGAAGGCGACCGATTCCATGTACCCGTAGGAGCTGTATCCGAGAAGGCCGAAGATGAAGAGGTTGACGCCGGTCAGAAAGACGGCGAAGAAGACCAGACGGCGCATCTTTTTGAACTTGGTCGGGTCGGTAAAGTAGCCCCGCAGGTACTCGAGGGTGAAGAGATGAACTTCCTCTTTCCCCTTGAAGAAGAACAGGCCCAGGAAGACGAGGACCAGGCCGGCGATGAACGCCGGTCCCAGAATCATGTAGATAAGGGCTGCTATATAAACGTTCTTAATGGCCCAGATGGCGTCGTAGATAAGCGCCCCGGCGAGAAACGGGAAGATGGCCGTAACCATCATGGCGCCGATCAGCGAGACCCTGCTTCTGGCAATGCCCCTGAAAAAATGATGCACGATTTCAGTAAAAGCTTTCATTCTGTTGCCCCTTCTTTAGGATTTGGACTGCTTTCTGATCTATATGACTGGAAAGATGGAAAAATCGTGGAGAAATATCAGCAGGATATCGGGAAGATGGCTCGCGAGGCCGATGAGCCACGCGAAAGCACGGTTTTATAGCACTAAAAAACAGGAGTTGTCAAGGAGGGATGACCGGATTAATTCTTAAAAAAAGCTCAAAAAACGCCTGTCTTCAAAGTTCGTTTGGCGGTACGAGTGGGGTATGGGAGGAGAGGCAAGCGGGGCAAAAAGGGGGATGACGGCAGAGCAGGGGAAGGGAGGGGTGGTCCCTTGTATCTGTCAGCGGTTCCGGAAAATACGCATCAGCAGAACTCCCAGAATGCAGAACGCCAGACCGACGCAGAGAAAGAGGTAGCTGATGCTTCGTCCATCCCCCAGGCCCCAGAGGTCGCGGCCCTTCATGAAGACAAAGAGGCCCATCCCGGTGAAGGTGGCCATCCCGCCGAGAATGTAGATGGAAAGAGCCAGGACGGCGAGCCAGGTATCCTTGCGCATGCCAATGCCTTTCAGGGAAAAAGGGGTTGCCGAAACGGCAACCCCTTTTTCCGGAAGGGCGGGAAAAGTCCCGGAACGATTTAGAGCGGGTGACCACCGATGGTGAAGGCGTAGAGCATCAGCAGCAGCAGAGAGACGCCGGTGAAGAGAGCCAGAAATCCGAATCCCTTGACGAAGAAATCATAGAGGATGCGGCTTGGCCGCTTCTTGCGGAACGATTCGGTGGTCCCGGCCTCTTCATAGCGCTTCCACTGGTCGGCGCGCTCTTCGGTGAACTCCTCCTTGGTCATCTCCCCGTTGAAGATGACGAAGTCCATGGGGAATTTCTCCGGCCGGCCATGGGTGTTGAAAAAGTGGACGGTAAAGATGAAGCCGGTGGCGAGCAGGGCTTCGTCCGAATGGACGATGGTGGCCACGTTGAACATCCAGCCGGGCAGGAAGGCGCCGAAGAAGGTCGGGAACCAGAGCATGAGACCTGACCCACCGATGGCGAACATCCCCCAGAAGACGGCGAGAAAGTCGAATTTCTCCCAGTAGGTCCAGCGCTCGAAGCTCGGCTTGGGGCCCAGAAACAGGAACCAGCGGACCATGCCGGCGATGTCTTTGACATCGCGCAGATTGGGGCAGAGTGAATCAGGGCCGAACAGCCGCTGCAGCCAGTTACCTTTGACATCCTTGCGGATGAAGAGGAAGTGGATACTCATCAGGATGGCGCTGGCGAAATAGAAGAAGGTGATCCCGGCGCAGACCCGGTGAATCAGCCCGGCGTTGTGGGTTCCGCCGTAGAAATCCATCATAACCATCGCCCAGTGCTGGTCGGCGAACTTGAGCGGCAGCCCGGTCAGAGCGAGCCCGAGAAAGCTGATAATGACGCACAGGTGAAGGAAGATATGGCGACCGTAAAAGCGGCGATAGATGAAATGGGCGCCGTGAATTTCATGGGGCTCGTCGCCGTTGGTTTCGTTGGTGATCTGATCGATTTTCTTCTGACGGTTTTCGACGAAGCCCCGGAACATCCAGAGCAGGGTGTGGATCCAGAAGACCGCAAACGTGCCGGCCAGCAGGCCGGTCATGCCGATGTAGGTCCAGAACATAATGGGGAATTCGGACCGGTCGGTTTTCTCCCCGTGAGGATGGAATTCGACGAACAGGGCCGTGGCGTTGGGATGGCACTGTCGGCAGGTCTTGACCCTGTTGGCGGGGTTGATACTCGATTGGGGGTTGTCAACCGGCAATACGTCATGGGCCGTATGGCAGTCGGCGCAGCCGGCGACCAGCTGAGGAAAACCGAGGCGGTAATTCTTGCCGTGGTAGCTTTCCATATAGGTCTGCACCGCCACGGTGGTGACGCCGTTGCGTTTCATCATCGGCTTGTTGGCGTGGCATTTGAGGCAGACTTCGGTGTGAAATTCGCGGTTGGTGAAGGATTTCGGATTGCCGAGGTTTTTAATGGCGTGCAGGCCGTGGCAGTCGTTGCAGGCAGCGGCGTCCTGGTTGCCGGCGAAGACGGCCTTGCCGTGGATGGAGTTGCGGTAGATATTTTTATTGTCGTGGCACTGGGTGCATTTGGCCACCACCTGGCGTTTGTCTTTGTCCCAGTGGGTGATGCTGTGGATGTTGGCGTGGCAGTCGGCACAGGAGAGACCATTCTCGAAGTGCACACTGGTGATGAATTGGGCGGCGACGTTCTTGTGGCAGCGGGTGCAATCGACCTTCCCGGGGATCACCTTGCCCTCTTCGTGGGCTTTGAGGTTGGAGGCCTCCACATGGCAACTGGTGCAGGCGTTTTTGCCGTGAACCGACCCCGCAAAAGCGGGACCATTGATCGAGTCGCCGTGACATCCCAGACAAACTTCCGGATCGATTGCCATCCCATTCTGGGCCAGTGCGGGAAGGGCAATGGCACAGAGAAACATCGCGACAGGCAGAATTCTCTTCAACTTCCAGAACATCAATGGCCTCCTCGGACTGATGAAAAACGGGTAGGGGACTGACCTCTTCATTTAATACAATAAAAATAAAAACAATGAAAAGAAAAAAATTAATCCAAGCATAAATCGTGCCCGGATTTGCTCCCGTGGCTGCGTAGCCAAATGTTTTGTCAGGGTGCGGGAAGGGTAGGTGGAACTCCCCGAAGGCTAAGAAGAATCTACACGGGATCCATGGTGCTGAAAACGTACAGAGAGGCGAGGGGGGGCAGATGGCAAGGGGGCAGCGAAGGGAGCCAGCCGTCAAATAGCAGTGAAGTGGTCAAAGCGCGGCATCGTCAGAGGAGGGACTGCGTCCCGAATCACGTGGGAAAGAAAAAGGGCACCTCATTCGAGATGCCCATTTTCTTTTGGGTGACTTGAAAACCGGTCAGACGGTCGTTGCTTATTTCGTCACCATTTTCAGAACGTGCTCTGTAAAGGGGTTGGCGAACAGGATGATCATCGCCACAACGAACACGTAGATGGCCAGCGATTCGATCATGGCCAGACCGATCATCATGGTCGTCAGGATCTTGCCGCTGGCGCCGGGGTTGCGCGCCACCCCTTCAACCGAGCTTTTGACG
>Ga0102962_1000377_pt1 | contig 22259 bp, 19 predicted proteins | sample SalPonF2_C_D2_MG_FD_84519 | JGI IMG/M metagenome (GOLD analysis project Ga0102962, IMG submission 84519) | Salt pond soil microbial communities from South San Francisco under conditions of wetland restoration - Salt Pond MetaG SF2_C_D2_MG ...
ACAGGACTATAAACCGGAGGTGTACATCGAAACCCGGGCCGACGATGTTTCATCTTATGAGACGAACCTGAAAAGGGCCGTTGAAGAAGACCTGTCTGACGTTTACCCGGGTCTTCAACTGAAAAAGCTGGATAAAAAAACCTGGACCATCACGATACCTGGCAAATACCGGCTGGGCCACGAAGCCCATTTCGGTCAGGTGATGCATAACTACCTCGAATACCTCGGGAAAGATGATATGCCGGGGTGGGAAGTGCCCAATATGATTACGAAATACTACATTACCACAGAGGCATTAAAAATGGCGCGCGGGAGATAGGATGAACATGAGACATGTAAAAGTATGGTTTCTCATCTGCCTCGTTTTCCCCGGTGTGATGTCATTTTCACAAAATCCGGACATCGACCTGCTGAGATACATCAACCATCACCGTAATCCTGCCCTCGACAACACATTTCGTACTATCAGTGACATGGCAGGACCGGTGGCTGTAGCAACGCCGTTTGTCCTCTTTGGCGTGAGCTACCTTGCACAGGACACCTGCATGCGTCATAATTCTATCTATATCGGTGCTTCACTGGCATCTGCAGCGGTTATTACCACCATCCTGAAATACAGTATCGACAGAAAACGTCCTTTTTCCAAATACCCGGATGTGGTTAAACTTGCCGATGGTGGCAGTCCGTCGTTCCCTTCCGGACATACGTCCGATGCCTTCGCCCTGGCTACTTCGCTCAGCCTGGCATATCCCAAATGGTATGTCATTGTCCCGGCTTATGCCTGGAGCAGTACCGTCGCGTTTTCAAGAATGGATTTGGGCGTGCACTACCCTACCGATGTGCTTGCCGGTGCGCTTATCGGGGCAGGGACAGCATGGCTTTGCTATAAGGGACAGCAATACCTCCATCGGAAATTCGGCAAATGAATGAGCTGGTAAAATGAGCCAGTTCAGAAAATTCACCTATCAATACCTCATCAGAATCTTACTCGTAGAGTCTTTTTTTAATTGAATATCATCGGCCTGTCGTGAAGTCATTGTAGAGCCTTCAGACAGAACTCCATTCAACCTGCCGGCAATAATATTCAGGTTAGCCATAGAATTCTGAAGTGTTACATTGACAGAATCAGCGCTAAAATCACCTGTATTAATATAGCTTTCACCGGTAGCCCGGATATCGAGCCTGTTATACAATAGCTCCCCATTTGGTTTATCATTGAGCCATGCCTTACTGCCATTCATACGGATGGATAAAACGGAAGAATTTATCCTGTTTATCACAATTTGGGAATTACGCAATATGATAGAATTTATCGGGCCTGAAACATATAAATTAGCATATAAAAGTCCTTCAACGGATTTGCTTATTCCGATAATTATGAGCGTGTCACCAGAAAGTATATGATCTATATCCCTTTCTTCAGCATCCTTTTGCCAGTTCACTTCAAGGTATGCGGAATCGCTTTGAATAACATTCAGATTCCCGCTGTTTTCAATAATTATATTGCTAAACAAAGGTAAAGTGATGTGGCTGTTCTTATTCTCGATTATGCGGCTGGATTGCCCGTTCAGCCTGACATCGATGGCTCCTGCCACTATGAAAGCCGAAATAGTACCTAATAACGATATAAATATAATTTTACTTGTTTTCATTTTGGTCTGTCTTATTTGTTGATTTGAAATAAGGTCTCAACTCTTCAAAACTAATTCCCAGCATCCTGGTGTTTTTAACAATAGAAGGCAATTCGTTTTCAAAGAATTCCTTTTTCTTCCATTCACGGATGATTCCCAGGGCATCATTCGTCACAAAATAACCGATACCCCTCTTATTATCTATGATACCACGTCCCTGGAGCTCATTATAGGTACGCATGATGGTGTTGGGATTTACGCCTACTTCTGCTGCCAGTTCACGAACCGAAGGGATCTTTTCTCCCGGCGGAAATTCACCGGCTATGACTTTCTCCGAGATATTATCGGCTATCTGGAGAAAAATGCCTTTCGTATTTTTGAATTCCATAATTAAACCTCCTTCTCTTTCAACCTGAACCATGTCATCGCCAGCAAAGCAAGATTAATGACTGTGGCGGTTATAGCCAGCAAAGACAAAACCTGCTTTTCATTATGTATAAACAGTATCCCTTCCTAAGGCGGTCCATATTCCTTCAAATGAAAGATCTTAAATAACAGGAAGGTGAAAAGAGCAAGTCCTCCCATTACTAAAGCGAGAGTGAAAACGGTTTTCAGTATGGGCGCCTTCCTGAAAAAGGCGGCCCCGGTGAAAGGCATGACCAGCGAAATGAGAATGACCTGGACAGATAACAAGGTGACCTGCCATGTCGGGACCCCATTGTTTTTTATAAAGGTGTCATAAGCATCGGTAAATGAAAACCTGTAAAATCCCAACCGGGGTATAAACTGATGGACAATTATCCCTTCAACATTTGCTACAGCCCAGTATAATAAGGGAAATAAAACCAGGAAGACCACAAGGCGACTGAATAATTCATAGAAGTATTTTTCTGCCCGCGTAGCAGGTAAAAGCAGGTAGCTCATACTTTTTTCTTTCGACCTGAAAGCCGGAAATGAAAAGCTGGACCATAAAAAAACCGAGTGAAAAAAAGAATATGATAAACATCACCATGTACAACCGGTTATTCCAGTATACAAAATGGTTGGTCGACTGGAAAAGCAACAGGAGAAGAAATAGGCTGCCTATAAGACTTACAGTGGTTATCCCTACTATTTTTTTATTTAAATGAAATTAAGCCAGGCTTCTGTGAGATCAATTTATCCCTAATGGTCCAAAATTTTATGTGTAATATTTTTACACAAATGTGTAATTATTACACAATATCATTTCTTACATCTCAATGAAATACCTGTAGAAAAAAATTCCCCAAATGTGAAAGATTTTGTAATTCTATACCAAACAGGCAGATAAAGCCGACCTGTCAAAACAACTGTTTATCACGTTGTATATCTGAACCTTAATAATTACTAATTTTACTTTGGCACAGTTTTAAAGTGATATTTCATGTTTTGATAATACGTCAACGAGATTCCAAAATATTCTGGTCTGCCTGATTTGACACATCCTACCCTGCTCTTCTTCCCAAGGCACGATCCAGATTAATTTCACCTGATCAAAAATAAAACATGGTCGTCAACTTTACCATATCATTCTGATGAGATATTCAGAAGGTTTTTGATAAGACATATTGAAACCCGGCCAGCACGAAGGATGTTGCAAGAAGCTTTTAAACAGCAATAAAGGTCAGGTCGGATGTAAAACAATAAAAGATAAATATCCCAAAAAATGAAGGTTATGAAAAAACAGATTAACACAAAACGCTTATTAAGCGCGGGGATGATAATTCTTATCCTCATCTTTTCGGGGTGCAGTTCATCCCGCACCATGAAAGGCGGAGCAATAGGATCCGGAGTCGGCGGAGCCGTCGGGGCAGTCATTGGGAGTCAGAGTGACCATACTGCCGAGGGTGCGATAATTGGTGCCATGATTGGCGGAACTGCCGGGGCACTGATCGGCCATTATATGGATAAGCAGGCAGAAGAACTCAGGAAAGACCTTGAGGGAGCAACCGTAGAACGTGTCGGTGAAGGTATAAAAATCACCTTCGATTCGGGCATTCTCTTCGATTTTGACTCCTATAATCTGAGGGAAGCATCGAGAGAAAATCTGGCAAATCTGGCAAAAACACTCACTAAATATGAGGACACCAATGTCCTTATCGAAGGTCATACCGATAGTGTGGGGCCGGAAGACTATAACCAGACACTGTCGGTAGAACGCGCCCAATCAGTAGCTGACTATCTCGACCTCCAGGGAGTAAACGATAACCGGTTTATTGTTAAAGGTTATGGTGAATCGCAGCCTGTTGCTACCAATGAGACTGAAGCAGGCAGGCAGAAAAACCGGCGTGTGGAAGTAGCCATCTATGCGAATAAAAAGTTAAAGCGGGCAGCAAAGCGCGGAGATATTGGCGAAGGAACAAAGTAAACCAACTTCAATAGTGCAATCTGTTCATTGATACACGCCTCGGGCTTATGCGGGTTATGGCATTATCATTCTTACAGTAAAAGAATCGCAATATGGTTTATAATAACAACATGGGATTTCGCGACAGAAAAGAATAATTATTTATTGAGTCAAAACACTAAACACACAAATTATGACACATACGATAAGAAAAACAGCGGGAATTGTGATAACAACACTAATCATTATGGTCATGGTTATGCCTGACATTAAAGCCCAGGAGTCGAAAGCAGGAATCAAGGGCGGGCTTAACCTGTCATGGCTCACAATTGACCAGGCGAACGATAACAACATCATTCCCGGGTTTAACGCCGGGGTATGGGGGCATCTGATGATGAATGAGAAGTTTGGTATCCAGCCCGAGGTCCTTTACTCCGGCAAAGGAATGAAAGCCGTATATAATAAGGACTTCCTGGGTTTTGATGTGGCAGATGGTACAACAAAACTCAACCTGAACTATATCGACATCCCGGTATATCTCACTTATAACCTGGCCGAAGATTTCAATTTTCATATCGGTCCTTACGTCGGTTTTCTCATGAATGCTCACATCAACACCGATTCACAGATTCTTAATTTTATGAACGTCAACAGCAGTGACGATATTGACAGGAGTAAATTCAACACCATCGATTATGGCCTTGCCGGCGGACTCGGTTTCAGTATTGATCCGCTGATCTTTGGTTTTAATTATAGTATTGGCCTGAACCAGGTAGCAAAAGACGGGGAATCGACCGAGGATCTGCTTGGAAATGCAAAAAACAACACGATCCAGGTATATGCTGGTTTTGTCTTTTAGAACATCTTAGTATTCACTTAAAATTTGAAGTTATGTTACGATTAGTTATTATTTTTCTGGTAATAGCATTGATAGCAGCTGTGTTCGGCTTTGGAGGCATTGCAGCCGGTGCAGCATCAATAGCGAAAATTCTTTTCTATATTTTCCTCGTCCTCTTTGTCATTAGTCTGATTTTTGGAATTTTCAGGGGATTCTGATGTAGAACACATAATTGCAGGAATGAACCTTTTAATGGTACGTTCCTGCAAATTCTTAAACATGTTACTGTTCTAAACCGGTGGCATGGGCTTAACCCGGAATTACCAGGGAAGAATCCTTTCTCAAGAACGGATTCATGACCAACTGGTATTACCGGGAATTCAAATAATTATAGTCCATAAGAACGGTATCAAGGAATTCGAAAGCCTTCTGGTTGGTTTTAATACCCATTTTTTCCTCAAGCCGTTTCCTGGTATTGTAGGCAAAAAACCGTGACTCTTCATTCTGCTTGCTTGACTTCAGAAAATCGAGCACCTCTTTGACGACTCTTATATCTTTCTCCTGCAACATCGAAACCTGGGGATAAACCGGTGTGTAGTCCTCGGGAAGTTCAGTGAAAAAGGAACGCCCGGTACTTTTCTGTCTGGTCCTGATCAGGATAGTTCCTGCGGTCAGGTCACCAAGCCGTTGATTTTTTTTGCCCGTGATGATAAAAATCGATGCCACGGACCCCATTGTCATGGTAATATCAATTAGCCGGAATACCCAGCGTATGAATGTATTTGTAAATCCGGGAGCTGTACCATCCTCAGATATGACTTTGATTTTCATGATGCTTTTTCCGGGTGACTGCCCATTCATGGTTAGTTCGAATATCAGGTGGTAAAGTATTACGGGTAGACCAAGGATCATTATTACTGCTCCCTTATGGAGTAGTCCGGGTAATACAATGGTTAAGGTGAAATATGCCCACATTATGGCGTAATCGATTATTGCAGCCATAATACGCTCACCAATACTGGCATATACCTGTTCAATTCCCACATTTTGCGATGTCTGAATAGTAAATTGTTCCATTAATTCCAGCGTAGTGCGTAAAAAATTTAGTTTTTTTTCTATCTTCGATATTCTCAAATCATTTCTATAAGTGAAGGAAATAAAATTTCTGCATAAAAACATCAAAAAGTGGAAGGAATTTGAACTTCTCCTCGACAATGAAAAAGGATGGGACCCTGACAGATTATATGAATTGTATATAACACTCACCGACGATCTTGCTTTTGCAAAAACATTCTATCCCGGCGAAGAATCGCACATTTACCTGAATCAGCTTACGCAGAAAACACATGCGATCATATACAGGAACAAGCCGGTGAACAATAGGCGGGTCCTGGCCTTTTGGCATCATGATTTCCCACTTCTTTTCCATAGCATCAGGAAAGAATTCCATATCTCGCTGCTTATTTTTAGTGTCTCGGTGCTCATCGGTATTTTATCTACTCTATACGAACCCGGTTTTGCCAAAGCCATCCTTGGTGATAAATATGTCAACATGACCATGGAGAATATACACAACAATGATCCGTTGGCCGTGTATAAACAAATGAACGAGGTCAGCATGTTTCTCGGGATTACCATAAACAATATCAAAGTATCATTCCTGGCTTTTGTTATGGGGATACTGACGTCGTTCGGAACAGGCTATATCCTGTTTACGAATGGCGTGATGCTCGGCACATTTCATACCTTCCTGGCACAAAACGGAATTGTCCTTGATGCGTTCGCAACAGTATGGTTGCATGGTACCATCGAAATATTCTCCATTATCGTGGCCGGGGCAGCAGGGTTGGTTATCGGTAACAGCTTCATTTTCCCGGGCACATTCACCCGCGGACATGCTCTAAAGAAAGCGGCTGTGAAGGGAGCTAAAATAGTACTCGGTCTGTTGCCATTCTTCATTGTAGCAGGATTTATCGAAGGGTTTATAACCAGGCATACTGAACTTCCTTATTCGGTAAGGTTTGGAATTATCGCCTGTTCCCTGGCGGGCATCATTTTCTATTTTTTTATATATCCTAAACTACTCATTCTAAACTCAACCAACAATGACCAAAGATGAACTAAATTTTAAGCAGGAACGCGATTTTGGTGAATTATTCAATGCGACATTTTCATTTATCGGAGTTGAATTTAAACGACTGGGGACCGCCGTTTTATTCTATGTTGTTCCTTTTTTACTGGCTATATCTATTTTAGGTGTCTTCCTGGGAATCAGGCAGCAGGAAACTATTCATTCGCTTTCTACGATGGATAGCCCTTTCAGCATGTTCAACAGTTTTGGCCCATACTGGGCAATGAGTATGCTACTTGCCATCATTGCGTCAACCTCTATGACCTGCACCATACTAGGGTACATAAAACTCTATGTGAACAAAGGCAGGGACAACTTCACCGTTAAAGAGGTCGGCAATGAAGTCATTTCAAATTTCTTTCCTGTTCTCGGGACCTCCCTCCTGGCAGGAATAATTATTGGTATAGGATTTATTTTTTGTATCATTCCGGGTATATATCTTGGCGTTTCTTTAAGTGTGCTGCTACCCTTAATTGTTATTGAAGGCAACAGTTTGGGCGATGCTTTCAGCCGAAGTTTTAAACTTGTTAAGCCTAAATTCTGGATGGTCCTTGGAGCCTTGTTTATTATGATCGTCCTTGTTTATATTCTCTCCTTATTTTTCTCACTTCCTTCCATTGTAATGGGCATGAAACATCTGTTTTTGAATATGAAAGAAAACCAGAACATGAATTTTGACTTTGGTATATCGTACTATATTTTTAATTCACTCTCAAGTTTACTAACCTATATCGTTTCGGCAATACCTACCGTACTCATAGCGTTCATTTACTTCAGCCTTGTTGAGTATAATGAAAAACCATCACTAAAAAGCAAAATTGAACAGATATCAGCCGATGAGTAAGCTGCTTTTCTGTCTGCTGTTTTTTATCGTTGTACTGACCCCGGCCAGGGGTGAGTACAACGCTTTAATTGAGGCATCCGTGATCGATTCCTCAAACATAAAACCCAGGCAAATTAACAGCGACTTTTTTACAGCCTACCGTACCAATCCGGATTTCGATTATTCATCGGCACTGGCGAGGCCGGCACCAACACTTTGGGAAAGTATTGCACGGTGGCTTATTCACCGCTTTCGTTTATCAGCCGGCTATTATAAAACATTGAGTTTCCTTTTTAAGGTGTTTTTCTGGCTGCTGATTGCCGGTATCCTGATCTTCGCTTTCTCAAGGTTCAAATTTTACAAATACTTTTATACAGCAGCTGATCCTCCCCCGAAGGAATTTACCGTTGAAGACATGGATGAAAATGTAGAGGACCTAAACGCTGCCATTCAACGGGAATTCAGAAATAAAAATTACAGACTGGCGCTGCGCTACCAGTTTATCAAGGTATTGAGAGAACTGGATGAAAATGGAATGATTTCCTATGCCACCGAAAAAACCAATATTGATTATTTGTCAGAAATAAGAAGCAAATCTGCCGCAGTATCTCCTGTATTTGAACTATTAATTAATACGTATAATGCTGTATGGTATGGTCATTATGCCATCAGTAAAGCTGATTACAACAGGTATTCCGGGTCTTTTGTACAACTAAATTCATTATTGTATGCAAAAGACTAAAAGGACACAACTAAAATTTCTGGTCATGATCTGCGTCTTGTTCGCAGCTTTGGTTATAGTCAGCCATTACGCCCGGAAACCCCTCGACTGGAAAATGACATTCGATTACAGTCACAAGGCGCCTTATGGTTGTTATGTATTAAATGACATGTATGAACCTTTATTCAACAGGGAGATATCGTACAACAATGCAAGCCTGTACAATAATCCTCTGATAACGGATGTTGAAGGGAAAAATCTGGTTATCATTACCAACATGTTTAAACCCGATGAGACTGAAACAGCCGACCTGTTCGAATTCGCGGCAAACGGGAATGATGTATTTATTTCAGCTTTTGAGATGCCGGAAGAATTTCTGGACACTTTCAACCTTTCGCTCAACATATCATTTATAGATTCCGCTTTTCTGAAACAGAACCCTGACAGGTTAAATTTCTTTAATCCCGTCCTTCAAAAAGACTCCGGTTACGTCTTCCGAAGGATGATGAGAAAAGGCTATTTTAAGACGGATGAAAATTTCAAAGGCACCCTCCTGGGAAATGATTTTTCCGATCATGTCAATTTCCTGGCTATACCATGGGGGAAAGGCCGGATTTTTCTGCATTCCCAGCCACTCGTTTTTACCAATCTGCAAATCCTTGACGGGAATTATGAATATGCTGTAAATGCACTGTCGTACCTGCCCGACCAGCCCGTGATTGTTGACAGATATTACAAACCCTTCCGTGTAACCAATAGTTCTCCCACTAAGTTTATCCTGTCAAAGGCACCTCTCAGATCAGCGTACTATCTCATTTTGTTTTCTTTACTTGTTTATCTGACATTCGGCGCCAGGCGAAAGCAACGCATTATTCCGTTAATTGAACCTCTCAGGAACACCTCCGCTGATTTTATCAAAACGGTTGGAAGGCTGTACTTTAAAACCGGTAACCATGCCAATATTGCGCAGAAGAAAACAATATATTTAAAGGATTTTTTACGGGAGCGCTATTATATCAGGGATATTTCATTGGCCGGCGGAGATATTGAATTGATTTCGTCAAAGACGGGTGTAGAGGAATCTTTGGTCAGAAAACTGGTTAAAGAGATGGAATTTTTCGAAGGCCGGAAAAAAATCACTGAATCGGCGCTTATAGCATACCATAAAGATATGCAAGAATTTTATCGTAATTGTTTATAAATACAAAACTATGGCTAGCAAGCAAAATTTTGAGGACCGGATAGGACTGGAATTATTACAGAAAAAAGTTGGTGACTTTAAATCAGAAATCAGAAAGGTACTGGTTGGCAAAGAAGATATTGTAGATCTGATACTTGTTGGTATCCTGGCCAACGGCCATATTCTCCTTGAGGGTGTCCCGGGCATCGCCAAGACCATGATTGCCAAACTTCTTGCTAAAATGATATCAGTGAAATACTCGCGGATCCAGTTCACGCCCGACCTGATGCCCTCAGATGTTACCGGCACCACGATTTTCAATGTATCACAATCAGCCTTTGAATTCAACCCGGGGCCGATTTTTGCCAATATCGTTCTCATCGATGAAATCAACCGGGCACCGGCAAAAACGCAGTCGGCGTTGTTTGAGGTTATGGAAGAACGGCAGGTTACCGTTGACGGGGAAACGTATAAGCTGGAGGAACCATTTATTGTGATCGCCACACAGAACCCGCTGGAACATGAAGGTACATACCGGTTACCCGAGGCACAGCTCGACAGGTTTCTGTTCAAAATAAAAGTAGATTATCCTTCGGCCGAAGAAGAATTCACGATCCTTTCCAATGCCGATAACCGTAAAGGCAAAGCCGAGTTGCAGGAAATATCGCCTGTATTATCCGCCAACGATGTTGAAGTATTAAAAGATAAAATACGTAATGTACAGATCGATGAAAACCTGATGAGGTATATTTCAAAAATAATACACAAGACCAGGTCCCACCCTTCTCTTTACCTCGGAGCATCACCAAGAGCCTCATTACACGCCATGAATGCGGCCAAAGCTTTTGCCGCCCTCAGGGGGAGAGACTTTGTCATACCGGAAGATATCAAACATGTACTCGAACCCATACTGCTTCACAGGATATACCTGACACCTGAAAAGGAACTTGAGGGTATCTTCGAAGACAGCGTCGCCAAAGAAATCATCAATGCTGTTGAAATTCCAAGGTAAACAAACCACGAAGTGAGGTTAATCAGAGAAATATTCATCCCGAAACGATTCTATGCTGCATTGAGTGGTATTATCATTCTATTTATTACCGGTTTCTTTCTCGACCCGATATATGTAATTGCTAAAATAGCTCTCGGGCTGTTTGCTCTGTTTTACATCACAGATCTGGTCCTGCTTTTTTACCGCGATAACGGTGATCTGCTGCTTCGAAGGGAAGTCCCGGACAGGTTGTCAAACGGGGATGAAAATGTTGTCAGGATTTACATCCAGAATCAAAAACCGTTTTCGGTAAATATCAGTATATATGACGAGGTTCCAGATCAATTTCAGCTTCGGAATTTTAAAATCGATTTAAACCTGAAGGCCTACGAAGAAAGAAAGCTGAGTTACAGCCTTACCCCAAAAACCCGCGGCGAATATGTGTTCGGACAAACGAACATAAGATATACTACTGAGCTGGGACTTGCGGGACGTCACAGCAAAAAAGGAGATAAAACGAAGATCGTACCGGTTTATCCGTCTTTCCTCCGAATGCGTAAATATGAACTGCTGGCTATTTCAAACCGGTTGTCCGAAGCCGGTATTAAACGGGTCCGCCGAATCGGTACACATTCCGAATTTGACCAGATTAAAGATTATGTGAAGGGCGATAATTACAGAACAATCAACTGGCGCGCTACAGCTAAACTGAACAAGTTAATGGTCAACCAGTACCAGGAAGAACGGTCACAGAATGTATATAATGTTATCGACAAAGGCCGACTGATGCAACTACCTTTTGACGGCATGTCCCTTCTTGATTATGCCGTTAACGCATCACTTATCATGACAAATACGGCCATACAAAAACACGATAAGGCAGGATTGATAACCTTTAACACGAAAGTTGACACCTTTATAAAGGCAGAGCGTAAAAACGGGACACTGACCCGCATTATGGAAAACCTCTACAACCTGAAAACAGGATTCGACGAATCTGATTATGCCCTTTTGACTACAAGGGTCAATCATAGTATATCACACAGGAGTCTCATCATTCTCTACACTAATTTTGAAACGCTTTCATCTCTTCAGCGTCAATTAAAATTTTTTAAGAGCCTGGGCCGAAATCATGTTTTGCTAGTCGTGATTTTCGAGAACAGGGAAATTGAAGAAATGAGCCATGAGTCAGCAGAGACGCTGGAAAATATTTACGTCCAGACCATCGCAGCTAAACATGTACACGATAAGAAACTCACTGTACGAGAGCTGATGCGAAACGGTATTTACGCCGTTTTAACCAGACCGCAAGACTTGTCTGCAAACCTTATCAATAAATATCTCGAATTAAAAGATACAGGCAAATTCTAATTGAACCAACCAAAATGGAAGCCCAGCCTTAGAATATAAAGAACAATCAGGCCGGTAAAAAGGAGCACAACAGTTATCTTTCGCAGCTTCATATACAGCATTTTCCCGTTGACCGCCAAAGCAACATCGAAGGTAATGTACAAAGGAAGGAACATGACATTGAAATTGTAACCGAGTGCACGCCATATCCTGAACCTGGACAATTCATGAGTAGCCCTGGTCATGCCACAAAGAGGACAGTCAACATGAAAAAGATACCTGTGCAGGCACAACGAATGATCACCGCTAAAAAGATATGCATCCGGGACCAGTGCCACAACTAAAAATGCTGACAGGATTATAAGATATTTTATGAGGTAATTGGTTTTCATGGGAGACTGGTAAGCCACTAATATACGGCCAGGGCATGTATGACTTACAAAAATAAGAATGATACAATTAGATCCAACCACCGTGAAGATATTTTATTTCTTGGGGTTTAAGGGCAGACTAAAATAATCTCCACCAACAAAGCAGGCTTTGCAGCTACCTTCTTGTTATAAGCCGTAGGTTATTCGGAAATAATGGTAGACCAGACCTGCTTTAAACCTCACTCCCCTTCCGGCGATAACACCTTCATAAACAAATCCTCATTCGCTAAGAGTTTATCCTCATTTCCATAGACAATATAATTATGCTGTGCCACCAGGTCAGCCATCATATCGGCAAAGGCATGGATATCCTCTAATCTGGTGGAAAGGATCTCATCTTTTAACTGCTGGTTTCCTTCTTCGGTATAGCCGGCAAGGTAAAACCGGGTAGCTCGTCTCCCCTTTTGCTGGGGGGTCAGGGGATAATCATATAAGGAGATGGCTCCGATGATTGAGCTCGTCAGATTCTCTTCATCGGCTTGGTAATTCCTGAGGAAGTCCGGCGCACCTTCAAAAACATCAAGGGTTTTCCGCAGATTCGGATCCCGGTACGACATAAGGAAGAAATCCCCGGTTCTGCTGAAATAGCTAAATCCGGCATAGGCGCCCCCTTTCACCCGCACTTCCTCCTGAAGGTAATCCATATTCAGGATCTTATAGAGGACCCACATGTGACCATTATAGGGATAGCCCAGGGCACGGTAATTGGCGCCCAGAACCACATTCTGGACTTTGGAAGCAGATCTGAACCCTTCATTCTGCTTTTCCGGGATTAACTTCCAGTCTTGCAAAACGACCTCTTCTTCGGGAAAGGATTCAATACAGTTCTTCAAATCCGTTCCTGCTTTTCTGTAATCCTTCATCGCGGCTGTAACTGACACAATCACGTTGTCCCTGTTTACGATATCCGAGGATACTAATTCCATTGTACATACCAGCTCATTGGCCGCGTGTCCGAAATGATTATCCAGTTCCTTCAGAAACCAATAATAGCGGAAGCCTCCGGTAAGATCATCAAACATACCCTCTGAACAATTATATGATCGTATACGGTTTAGCAGAACCACCGGTTCGAGGTTTTCGATCTGGGATTCGATAGCGGCAATCTTCCGCTTCAGCAATTCATGTATTCGTGCCGTATCCTGAAAGTCTGTATGAAGAAGTATTTCAGAAGCCAGCTCTGTCATTTTTCCGGAATTTGCGATCATGGCTTTCATTGCTGTGCTGATCTTCGCATTCAGGATATCGGGATTTTCCTGTTCCGGAAAGGTCATGAGACTGACTTCAAAGCCTCCCGTATAGATGTTCAGCTCTTTTTCCAGTTCATCATAGCTGTACTTTTCTGTTCCCAGCTTACCCCAAAGTTCACTTAACAGAGCGGCGTAGGGAAGCTTTTCACCCGGAATAACCTGCAGATCAAATAAAAAGTCTGCATAAAGAATATTATTGGTAAAGGCATTGAAAAATAAGGATGGACTGCCTGCTATCCTGTGCAATTCCACGTTGTCGTACTCTGTTTTCGGATCAATATCTTCGATGGATAAATGAGGAATTTTAGCAAGGGCTTCCGGGGGATCCGGTGTTTCTTGTGCTGCAATAAGCTTACTGGTCAGCAGGATTAAATTTTGAATATCATCCTCATTGAGTGAAGCCTTAATATCAGCAAGCTTTTCATTAGTGTTCTTATTTCTAAGCGATTCCAGTCCGCATTCGGGGTTCAGGACAACCAAAACAGCATGCTTGTTATCCAGGATCTCATTCTTTATAAATTTCTCAAGGTCACCGGATGACAATGATTCGCGAATCCCGTTCAGATAAGCTTCATACTCTATGCCTGAATAAGGATCATTCTGATTCATCCATACTGGTAAGGCTGCCAATAAATGGTAAAGTTTTTTATTAACCCCTTCCCCTTCGCCAAGCTGGAATTCCAGCCTGTTAACAGCTCCTTCAACAGCCTTCTGATCCAGTCCTTCATCAACCGTCCGCTGCAATGTTTGACGTATAAGTTCAACAAACCTGCCGCTGTCTGACAGGTTTGCATTTTTCACAACTATGTTCAGCACAGGTTGCTTCAGATAACCGTCTCCCGTGCCATTGATATCACTTCCGATCCCCTCTTCCTGTATGGCCCGGCGCAAGAGTCCGGATTCCTGGTTAACCAGCACATCCATCAGAATCTGTAATTTATAGACCATGTCGGGTTCGGCTATGGTATTAAAAGCCATGCCAAAAGAAAGGATTGCCTGATCTTTGGTATCGGCACCCACGGGAAAAGAATAAGGTATTACCACTTCTTTCCAGGAATCGAAAGCCTTCTGCACAGGAATGTCCACTTCAATATCTTTTTTGCTGAAGTGTGACAGATAGGCCGAATCAATGAATGCCATTTCTTTTCCCATATCAGCATTTCCTGCCAGATAGATATAGCTGTTAGAGGGGTGGTAGTATTTCCGGTGATAATTGATAAAATTTACATAGGTCAGATTGGGGATGGAATCAGGATTTCCGGCAGATTCCTTACTATAGCAATTTTCCGGGAACAGCATGCGGATGGTTTCCGTATAGGTCAGATATTCCGGACTCGAAAAAGCCCCTTTCATCTCATTATAAACCACTCCCTTGTATACCGGAAGATCGGAGGGATCCTTCAATTCATAATGCCAGCCTTCCTGCATCATGATTTCAGGTTTTTCATAAATGAGAGGATAAAAAACAGCATCGAGATAAACGTGCATCAGGTTGAAATAATCCTTTTCATTGACACTGGAAACCGGATAAACCGTAAAATCCGGATAGGTCATTGCATTGATGAATGTGTTGAGTGATCCTTTCAATAGTTCATCAAAGGGACTTTTCACAGGGAAATTTTCGGAGCCGTTCAGCACGGAATGTTCAATGATATGAGGGGTTCCACAATCATCTTCCGGAGGGGTCCGGAAACCAATAGCAAAAATATTGTTCTGATCGCCGGAAGCTACTTTGAGAATTTTCGCACCCGTTTTATCATGTTCAAAATAATAACATACAGCATTCATTTCTTTGATGAAGCGCTTATCAAGAAGGGTATAGCCCGGGATTTCCGGATCCCGCTCACAGGAAGAAAGAAATAGCAGAGGCCATACCACTGCCATAATGCTCAGTGCAAAAAGGCCGGCAAACCTGTTTTTACTTTTTACTTGAAATATCATTTTGGAAAATTAAAATAAGCTGAAGTGTCTGAAGGTTATTCTTTTTTGGCTGGGGAAACAAAAGATACTAAAGAGGGTGAACCGGAATATCTTTTAAATCGAAGAAAACAAACATTCCCGGGGTAAGGCTGTCACATTTTTAAAAAACTTCAAGTTAATGCATATTAAATGCCGATGCAACAGCTAATTACAAAAATAAAGCGCGTTCAATATGTTCTTTAATATACCTGTCAAAAAATGAAAAATACTTTCATCTTCCGCTAGTTATTTCCACAAATCAACAAAAGCCCTCTTTACGTTCATAGATGATAACCCGGCGGGTATCGTTCAACATGGACTTCTCGATGTACCGATATCTATCGAAATGCGGACCCCTCAGAGTCCTTTTTATTATTCCAAGTTATTTATTCTCCCTTAATTTTCCATTTTTATTACTTCAAACGTGCAAATGGTAATTGTAAGCCCAACAAAAACCATAGCCTACCCCCAGCTCCAGTTTTCAACAACCTGAAACCCTCGATTGCCGCTCAATATCTACATATATCTTATTCGTGGTACGCCTCCACAATACTGTGTTCTTCTTGACGGGCTACGTGAACGGTAATATTTTATTCAGTTTCACTGCAAAATTCCTGCTTCTCCGTAATTTATGCGTCATAAAAATCAGGGTTCTGCATTTGCTTCCGGGCCCGGATCAGTCATCTCAATCAGTTCCCAAAGTTGAGATTTGACAATCCTGCGATATTTTCCGCTATTCCGTACCATTGCCTCCAGATCTGATTTTTCGGCATCACTTTTATCAGCGAATGCCTGGTCAAACCACTTCTGGTAATTGGTTGCCGCTAATTGTTCGGCGGATGAATAATCGTTGACGGTTATGGCATCGTACAAATCATCATCCCGTAACATCCGGTTCCAGACACTCCATCCCACCATTTGGTCATTATCGATTGCCATCTTATGCATCGGCATGTAGGCTGTCCGTTCCATGTTAAAATAGGCATCGGCGTCGTCGGCTTTCATAAAACTAACCAGCATGTATTTTATGTTAGGTTTAGTAGGAATGCCAAAAGCCAGGGCAATGGTCTCCGAATGTTTAAGATCCCTGGCTTCATTGGTTTTACGAAGGATATCTTCAGTTTTATTACCCCATACTTTCCTGAAATCGTCCATTGTTAAGGAACTGAGCGCTGAAGGTAAATCCCTGAATATATTAGCAGTTACAAAATTATACGGGCTTTCAGTGCCTGTATTGTGAACATAAAACAATTCCCATCCGATCATTTTACCTTCGTTCACAAGATTCTGGTGGACTTGTTTCCATTGTGTTTCAACTGAAACATAATTTTCATTTCCACCGGGAGCAACTTTCATGTAGTTGAGAACAACTACCTGGGCAAATGACATTGGAGCCAAAATGCCCAATAACAACACAGCCAATAGTTTTTTCATTATTGCATAGATTAGTGATAATACATCAACAACTGGAGGGGAATTAGGTTCATTATCAATGGATTATAAACCTCGTGTGTATGGAGAGGGAGGAGGGATATTTGGGGGCGTGGAGAGGGGGCACGGGAGAGGGGGCACGGCTGTGCGCCCCTACGGGATCCATCATTCCGGTTCATTGTAAAAATTTTCCAGATGCTGATCGGCAAATTTTTGCAGCTTAATAGCAATGTCCGGATGTTGCAAAATTACATTCGTGGTTTCGCCAGGATCATCCTTCATATCGAAAAGGGATAAGCCAATACTTCTGGCATCATATTTTCCCGGCAGACCATCTTTTCCGGGTACAGCCAGCGACCTGTAATTATGAGGCAGGTGCAATTTCCAGTGCCCGTCACCGGTCATCACAACTTCAAGATGGTCGACAATGGAAAAGGCATAGTAATCATGCGGATTCACCGCACCGGGTTTTGACATGACGATGTCGGTAACATCCATACCATCAATATCATTGACCGGCAGTTCAGCCCCGGTGATATGGGAGATCGTGGGTAAAAGGTCTATCGTGCAAAAGGCCTGATCCGACACTTTACCAGCAGGAATCTGTCCCGGGAATTTCATAATACAGGCAGAACGCGTTCCCCCGTCGAACGATGTGGCTTTGGCTTCGCGGAATGGTGTTTTTCCGGCATGATTGCCATATACTACCCAGGGCCCGTTATCGGAAGTGAAAACCATCAGGGTATTTTTTTCTACCCCATTCTTTCTCAGGGCATCCATAATCTGGCCTACCGACCAGTCGAGTTCCATCATTACATCGGCATACAATCCTTTGCCCGATTTATCTTTGAATTTATCACTGCAGAAAATGGGGACATGGGGCATATTATGCGGGACATAGAGGAAAAAGGGTTCATCCTTATGGCGGTTGATAAAGCTTACCGCATGTTCAGTATACCATGTTGTCAGCATTTCCTGATCGGAAGAATCCACATCGGCAATAGCAACCGAATCACCTTCCCAGAATTGTAACGGAAATTTGCCCCAGTGTTCGGGGTTTGTCGGATGATGACGCCACATGTCGTTGGAATACATCAGTCCGCATGATTCATCGAAGCCCCGGTTCCATGGTCGTGTCTCATCCTGGTCGCCGATATGCCACTTGCCAAAGACGGCTGTTGCATAACCGTTGTTCTGCAACACTTCACCCAAGGTGGCAAATTGCGGATCCAGACCATAGGCATGTGGCCCGTGGGCACCGACAACACCTGTCCGGCCGGGGTAGCATCCGCTTAACAAGGCGGCCCGGGAGGCCGAACATATAGCCTGTGGAACGTAAAACTGGTGAAAACTGGTTCCCTCCGAAGCCAACCGGTCAACATTGGGTGTCGGGTAATCGGTTTTCGTGAACGGATTAAAATCGGACCAGCCGGAATCGTCCAGGAAGATGATCACCACATTTGGTTTTTCGGGGGCTTTTCTTTCCATTTTACAACCACCGGAAACAGCCAGTCCTACGGATAAAAAAGACAGTAGTTTATCGGAATATTTCATTTATCAGCGTTTTGAAAAGATGATTAGCTGAGGTGAATCTATAAAGGAAAAACCAGATGAACAAAGGTTTTGTAGAATATGTCATCCCTGCAATAGGAACTATCCTGAATTTCTTCCCGACAATCAACCGACAAAATCACTAATATTCTAATTTTCTTACTTTCGGTAAGTAGCTGATCAATGTTTCCGGTATCCGGAAGACCGCGCCCGGAGCTTACCAGGACCTGGCCACAGCTATACGACATACAAAATGATCATGCTACGACTTTTTCAAGGCCATCTTAAATCAGTGTCAGCATCCTGAAATAACAAGATCTCCTCCTTTCAGGCCCCGATACAAATATCCCGGGAGGATAGCCTGCAATTGTTATTGTCATTTTTTTCTACCTTTAAGACAACTAAAACTACTGACTTATGAAATCTCACAACTTATGTGCTCTGGCAATACTGTCACTATTTGCCTTCATCAGCCCTGATGTTTCAGGACAAAGCCAAACTGTCGTGTCGCCTCAGCAGGTTCTGGACCAAGCTGCCGCTAATGTGGAAAGATACAGGAAAGACGATGTTAAACTGATTTTCCTGGATGCAAACGGCGAACCACTGAAAAAAGCCGGTATAACGGTGAACCAGGAAACGCACGATTTCCTTTTCGGTGCCCTGGCATTCGACCTGGTCTGGGATGAAGATATGACGCCAGAACAGGAAAAAGTATTCAAGGAACGTTTCTCCCACCTGTTTAACTATGCAATATTCCCTTTCTACTGGGGAGCCTACGAGCCGGCTGCCGGCCACCCGCGCTGGCAGAGAATGGAACCACAGCTCGCCTGGTGTCTTGAAAACGGCATAACCCCTAAAGGTCATCCACTGGCCTGGACCAATGATATTGGCCTGCCGGGATATATTATGGATGCCGGACTGGAAGAATCTGAAAAACTCCTCGAAGCGCGGATTTACAATAATGTGGAAGGATTTAAAAAAGAGATTCAGTTATGGGATGTAGTAAACGAGCCCGTTAACACCGTAAACTGGGAAATGGCTCACAGCGACACTTCGGAACAACACCGATATACCACCGATGTTCCGCTGAGTGAGATTGAACCGTGGGTTGAAAACGCCTATAAAACAGCTTATAAGGCGAACCCTGACGCCCATTTCGTCCTGAACGAATTTAAGCAGATTGCGGATACGGCAGTGAGAAAACGCTTCTACGACCTGGTAAAAATGTTGCTGGATAAAAGGACACCAATCAGCGGACTGGGTATACAGGCGCATGAACCCCGGGCCGAATGGTTTAATCCGGTTGATATCTGGAAAACTTTTGAGATGTACAGCGATTTCGGTCTGCCACTTCATATTACCGAATTCTCACCACGTTCGGGAGGGGCCGGAATAACCGGCACCTATAAATCGGGCACCTGGACACCGCAAACCCAGGCCGAATGTGCCGAGATGATGTATCGCCTGGCTTTTGGCCATCCTTCTGTGGTTTCGGTCAACTGGTGGGGTTTCTCTGATAAGAATTCCTGGCTTCCCGGAGGCGGTTTCGTTACCGATGAATATGAACCCAAACCGGCTTACAAAGTCCTCGATAATCTAATCAACCATGAATGGATGACAAAAGACCTTCATGAAACGACCGACCGCAAAGGGAATGTTTCCTTCCGTGGATTTTTCGGACAATACGACGTGATGATCACGACGAAAGATGGTATCCAAAAACATTTCTCCATGCATGTCAGCAAGGATCAGGATAACACGTTTGTATTCAGACTGAAATAGAACAATCCACCACCCTTAAAGGTCTTTATTCGGGATACATTGACAAGTGAATTCCACCGTGAGATGGAAAATGAGCTATTCTTTTCATCAACGTTTATATTCATGAATTAAACCATGAACAGAGGTCTTGAAGGAGATGCCTACCGGCTGTTTGCCCTGATCTAATAAAAATACGGCATTCAGGCTTATTAAATCATCGCGGGCCATCTATTTATTTTGGGCCAGACACCAGACAGAATCAAAGATCGAAAGGCCCGATAAATTCGTTTGACCCGGTTCCGAAAACATCACCCGAAATGGCATATTGTGTACCTTCGCCGTTGAACAGCAAATAATACCGTTTGGAGCCCAGGTAAAAACCAATACCTGCGCCAACGGTTTTCGATTCAAATGGTAAACCGCCACCGGCCCATTGCTCAATGGAGGTGACGTCGCCAAATTCATTGGGATTGTTATTGTACAGGGTGAAATACGTGCCATCTTTATTGATCATGTACCTGTTGGCAGGCCCTTCGGGGGATTTATAGCGGAACAACATGGCCCCTATCCCATTCAAAGCAAACGGGTTGACACCGTTGGCCAGATTACTGATCGGCGTGACCTCGCCGGCACTCCACTTGTGGTCGCCGGTAATATAACTATAGTAGCCACCAGATTTATCCATAATCATGATCCACGGATCGGGTTGATCGTTACCATCAATATTACAAGCTGCACCTATGTCGAAAGGCCGCGTTCCTTCGGCAAGGCTGTCGAGAGGGAAAGGACCGTAGAGCTCACCAATATTGCTCCGCATATACTGTGTCCCGTCTTTACTGATAAGGATGAATTCAGTACCCTGCGTCGCGTAAGCGGCACCCACGGGACCCATTCGACTAATCACCTGCCCCTTCCAATGAGCCGTGTAAGGTGGCTCTCCCCCCGGCGGCGCCGGTTCACAATTTGTGACATCGTAACGGGTTGCCAGCTGGGTGCTCACAATCTGGTTACTGTAAACACTCCTCACCACGTACGATATAGGCACTCCTGTGGAAATCGTCGTACTCTCGGCTAACAGGTTAACCAGGTTATTCAGGTTGGTCTCACCTACCGTAAGAAGACTGGTGGTTGCCTCACCCCCAAAAGCCATCACCTTAATCTTCAGGTTTTTCAACTTGGAAAGTGAATTTGCTGAAATATCGGCATTGGCTGAATTGACCACCCCGCTGAAAGAAGCATTAATCTGTGATTCCATCTCGGTATAAGACGATGACGACTCAACCAGCATGTAATAAATCCTGCCATAAGTCACATCTGAAATATAGGTGGCAGGATTTCCCTTTTGGACATATTTCGCAAGATCATCCGGGGTGACACTCGGTGCAAACAGGCCGTCCAAACTGGTTGGTATATCAAAACTCATGGTGTAAAAACTCTGATTCAGTTCAACCAGGACATGGTTCAATGTGGAACCAGAACTGAACCCAAAATCACTGCTTATATCAACAAATGCGGAATTATAATCTATGCCAAGTTTAAGGGCCAGAGCCTGTTCACTCTGAACCTGGTCATACGTAAATACAAAATTGGCAGGAAGATCTTGCGGAGAATTGGAAATGATCTGGTTCATCGCATTTTGAATGGCTGATTTCGAAACGACGTCAACGGTAAAGGATGAAGCCGTATTCCCGTTCACGAGGTCATACGATACCGTCCCCCCGGCCCGGTCAACAGCTATCACGTTGGGCGTGGCCTTTTTTAGTGAATTCCCCTGGAGAAGACTGCCCGGATAAATTACACTGGCATTCGGATTGAAAAGCGGAAAACCTTTGTCCCCACCACC
>Ga0102962_1000378_pt1 | contig 22226 bp, 14 predicted proteins | sample SalPonF2_C_D2_MG_FD_84519 | JGI IMG/M metagenome (GOLD analysis project Ga0102962, IMG submission 84519) | Salt pond soil microbial communities from South San Francisco under conditions of wetland restoration - Salt Pond MetaG SF2_C_D2_MG ...
CACGGTATCCCTGAAATAACTCGCGGGTGTTTGGGGGCATTGATTGCCTCTTTGATTCTACGCGAACCTGCTCCGGGAGATCCTTCGACTTCACTGCGTTTCGCTCAGGATGACATCAATTTTACCGAAGGTTAGAGTAGCCCCTTGGATGCTACGCGAACTTATTTCAAGGAGATACGTTCGCCTCCGGTCTTGCAAACCCGCAAGACCTTCGCTCAGTATGATACTGCTTTTTTGGGATTTTCGTGTTGTGATAGGGCTGTACCCTCAAAGCAGAGATAAGTGTTTCGGGAGTTATGCTTCCTCACAACAACAAGGGATTGTTCATGGCAAGTACACCAGATGCCAAATCAGGGCTTCCCACTTTAGGCTGTGTCCGTAATTACGGATTGGCGGTTACTTCCCGGCTTTAAAATCTGGCGGCTATTCCTTATTTAAACTTGACCACCGTGCATCCTGCACCTCCCTGTTCGATAGGAGCCAATTCATATCCTTTCACCTCTTTGCGATTATCGAGGTATTCGTGGACCAATTTTTTGAGAATGCCTTCGCCTTTACCATGAATAATCTGTACTTCATTAAGTCCTGCTGCGATGGCATTGTCCAGATAATTTTGTACTTCTTTCATAGCTTCCGGCCCGCGCATGCCGCGAATGCTTAATTGTGGCTTAACCACTTTATGACGACTGCCATCCTCAAAATGTACGCGAACTTTCTGTTTTTTATTTTTACGATCCGCGGCGTCGGTCACTTTTACCAACTTCTTATATTTTGTTTTTAATCGAAGTCCACCGGCAGAAACAATTGCCCGATCTCCATTGATTTCCTGGAGCTCCCCGGTGGTTCTGGCATCCTCGAGCCGAACCAAATCTCCAACTTCTGGCTTTTCATTAGAATCCTGATAGTGCTGTTTTTTTTGTTGATTCAGGTCGTCAAGTTCGGAATCTACTTTTTCTCGAAATTCTTTAACTTCCTGCCGGGCCTGTTTGATGGTCTCGTTGTCTTTCTGACCTTTTTCAACGATTCGTTCTACTGCTTCTTCGATTTTTTTGTTCGCCGAGTCCATAATTGACTTAGCTTCTTTTAGGGCTTTTTCTCTTATTTCTCCTTTTTCCTTTTCGATGGCTGATCGTTTCTCTTCGTAACGGTGACGTTCTTTTTCGGTGGTTTCTTTAAGCTTATCATATTTCTTTTTTAGTTCCCCGGCTTCTTGGGTTTTTGCTTCCAATTCTGAAATCAGCATCTCCATATCACTTTTAGCTTCGCCCAGTAGTGATCGTGCTCTTGCAAGAAAAGAATCCTGTAGTTTCATCCGTTCGGCAATCTCAAAGGCATAACTGCTGCCAGGTACCCCCTTTTTGAACCGGTAGGTCGGTGAAAGCGTCGATTGATCAAATTCCATCGAGCCGTTGACAGCATGTTCGTGCTCATGGGCAAAGACTTTCAACGAGCCATGATGGGTTGTTACCAGTGATTTTGCTTTACGCTCCATTAGAATCTCGATGAGTGATTGGAATAAGGCTCCCCCTTCTTCGGGATCCGTTCCTGCCGCTGCTTCGTCAATGAGGATAAGACTATGTTCATCTGCATTTTTTAGAGAATGTTTCATCCAATCCAGCCTGGAAGAAAAAGTACTTAAATCATTTTCAATGGATTGATCATCGCCCATATCCACAAAAATACTGTCAAAAATCGGAATTTCTGATGAATCTCTTGCCGGGATGGCGAAGCCCGATTGAATCATCATACAGCATAGACCTACGGTTTTCAAAGCTACTGATTTTCCACCAGCGTTAGGACCTGTAATTACCAGACAGTGCTCAGCTTCGGAAAGCTCCATATCCAAGGGTACAACGTTTAACTGCTGTTCCTTGGGGATTCCAATATTTTTTAGCAGCAAGAGCGGGTTGTAAGCTTCTTTAAGATAGAGATGGGAAGTTTCTGAGATTACAGGTACAAAGCCATCCATCTCTATACTCAGATGTGCCTTGGCGGCGATAATATCGATAATCGTCAGAACTTCAAGGTTTTGTTCCAAGGCCTCTTTATTTTTGCGAACGGATGTCGTGAGTTCTCTCAGAATACGCTCAATTTCGCGTTGTTCCTCCGCCTCTAACTGGCGGATTTCATTATTAATATTCAATGCTTCCACCGGTTCCAGATACACCGTTTGTCCCGACGAAGAAACATCATGCACAAAGCCCTGCACCTTTCGTTTATATTCTGCCTGCACCGGTATTACCATGCGCCCGTTTCGGATCGTGGGCCCTTCATCCGAGGTCATGCCTTGTTTTGAAAGTTTAGACATGATCCTATTGATGGTATTTCGCAGGGCATTTCGTTTGTTATTCATGCGTTTTCGGATGGACCGCAATTCCCGGCTGGCATCACTTCGGAGCTCTCCATTCTCAGTGAGCTTACTTTTGAAAAGTTCCTCCAGCTCTTTAAGCGGGATGAGTCCGATCGATATTTTTTTTAGGGCAGGATAGCGTTCTTTTCGTTGCTCAATATATGATTTAATGCGTCGCCCTGTGGCACTCACTTCCCAGATTTCCATGAAGGCCTGTAACGGTAGTACGCTACCTTCAGCCTTGGATTTTTTGAGGAATTCCCGGATATCGTGGAGGTTATTCAATGGAAAAGCTGAGTCATTTTGAAGCAAGTCCATCATCTCCCGGGTTTGAGCCAAGCGTCGTTCAATTACTTGGCGTTCCGAGAACGGCATCATTGTAGACAGAAGTTCTCTGGCCATGGCCGATCGCGCTTTTTCTACCGTTGCGGCCCGGATGGTCTCAAATCCAATTTTTTCAGTTATACGTTCGGGATATAAATGCATGAAATCTTTTTAAAACTCGTTTTATCCTGAATTTGTTTTAGGTTATTCAAATATTCAGGATATGAAAATATCGTAAAGGTCTAAATATAAGCTTCTTTCCCCGGAATGATGAATTTGAAAAGATGGAAATAATTGTTAATTGAAAGTGGATATTATAGTTAAACGATAATCGAGAAATTAGTTTTATGGAGTTAAAGTTTTACCAAGTTGATGCCTTTGCTCAGCATGTTTTTAAGGGAAATCCCGCTGCTGTATGTCCGCTTGATGAGTGGTTGTCCGATGATTTGATGCAGAATATTGCTATGGAAAATAATTTGTCGGAAACGGCTTTTTTTGTTAAACAGGACGATCACTACAGGCTCCGTTGGCTTACACCTACTACTGAAGTTGATTTATGCGGCCATGCCACGCTGGCCTCTGCCCATGTATTATTTCAGCATCTGGAATATGAACATTCGACTATTTCATTTTCTACAAGCAGCGGCAAGTTGACGGTAAGCCGAAAGAAAGGTGATTGGTATGCCATGAATTTTCCGGCCAAACCGTATCCGCGAGAAGCCCCTCCGCTGGATTTATATCATGCCCTGAGTGGAGAAATTGCAGACGAAGTATATAAAGCGGATGATTTTCTGTGGGTTTTGGATGATGAAGAAAAAGTTCGGAATATTGAGCCTGATTTCAGTTTATTAGCAAATGTTGACATGAGAGGTGTTATTGTAACGGCTCCGGGTCATGATGTAGATTTTGTTTCACGTTTTTTCGCTCCCGCGGTAGGAGTGAATGAGGATCCGGTTACCGGCTCTGCACACACGATGCTGACGCCTTATTGGGCTAATCGGCTTGGTAAAAGAACGTTGGTTGCGCGACAGATTTCAGCACGAGGTGGCACGATTAACTGCAGACTATTAGATAATGATCGGGTAGAACTCGAAGGCCAGGCGTGTACGGTGATGCAAGGAAAGATTCTGGTCTAATTTCATTCTGGATTTAACTTTCAATTTGGCTTACTGTTAACAAACTGTTCTATGGAGTTAGTTATATTATTTTTTTTGGGTATTATAGCAGGTATCGTAGCCGGCTTATTTGGGCTCGGAGGGGGAATATTATTTACACCAATTCTCTTTGTTGTTTTTAGTGACGCGGGGATCCATAATCCGGTAGTATTGGCTATAGGAAGTTCATTATTTTGTACGTTTATCGCTGCTTTCGGAAGCTCCGTCCGTCAATATAATCAGCAAAATTTTTATTGGAAGGAGGGATTAAAAATTGGTGTATTAGGAGCCTTTGGCGTAACATTGGGCAAATTTGTAATCACATCTGCGTATTATAGTAAGCAAGAGTTTGTAATTTTTTTTAGTCTGCTTCTTGTTTATGTAGCATTTATGTTTTATCGAAGAGGATCCCAACAAAGCTCAAATATTGAAAATGATGAGCTGCCAGTTAGCTGGTTGCAATCCATAGTTACGGGGGGACTTGGTGGGTTTGTGGCTGCATTAGCCGGTATTGGCGGAGGCGGAGTTATGGTGCCACTTATGAATTTGCTCTATAAAAAAGAATTTGCTAAATCGGTAAGTATATCCTCTTTTGCAATTGTACTGATTTCATTTTCCGGATGGATGCAGTTAGCCTTTTCAGGATCTGGAGTTGAAGCATTAACGGCCTTTCATTTGGGATATGTGGATTTCGGCGCAGCTTTTCCACTTGCTGCTGGAGGACTATTCGGTGGCTTTTTGGGCGCCTTCTTGAATTTTAAAATTGATCGTCGTTATCTGCAGTATGCTTTTTCTGTTTTGGCCATTGTTATGGCAATAAAGTTGATTACCGAAGTCTTTTGAAATAGGGATTTCTTAAACAATACATTAAGATTCCCCTTTATCTCATATTGGCTAACCGGAAGATTATAGTTTTTGTCGTAAACAAAATTACTGGCTCTCTGAATCTTTATTTGGAATGTCTTTCATCTGTTCAGGTGTCTGGAATCGGTCTCGGAGTCTTTCCCAAACTTCTTCAGAGGAAATAAGTAAAATTTGATCCCGGGGTTTCAAAATGGTGTTGGGGGTTGGAATAACGATATTGCCATTTCTCATTAAAACAAGGATTTCTATTTCTTCATCTTCATTTTCGGCAAAACAATTTGGATCAAATGGTTGCCCTGTACAAGGACCGTCCGGCTGAATTTCTATAACAGTAAATTTTTTCTGATTGGGCAGATCAATAGGAATTTTGGATTTTAGAAGCGAAACCAGGTCAAGACGTCCCACCGCTTCAGGAATAGAAACGCTTTGATTTGTCAGAAGATCCATTGCCATATTAAGATAATCGTCATGATGGGCACCTGAATGTGCTCGAGAAGGAACTTGACCTTCATATAAACTTGGATATTTGAAGTATCCGGAGAGGTGGGTCTGAATCATATAACTAAGCATTACTGCAAGAGCCGCTGGTACCAGCATTTGATAACCACCAGTCATTTCAGTTACCATCAGTAAGGCAGCGAAAGGCACATGAGCGGCGCCAGAGAAAAGGGCAGCCATGCCAATGACGACAAAGGCAGCAGAAGGTTGATGAAAAAGGTGTGCGATCAAACCACCTACCATGGCTCCTACATACAAGCTAGGGGCAAAAACGCCACCGGATCCCCCGGAAGATACGGTCAATGCAAACGCAACAAGTTTGGCAAAGACTAATATAATCATAATTTCAAGCCCTAACTGACCATTGATAGCTTCCTGTATCCATCCGTAGCCACCGCCCAATATTTGTGGAAGCCAAAGGGCCAAAAGACCTACACCTAAGCCCCCAATAGCTGGTTTAAAGTGATCCGGAATTGATATGTTATGAAACGCATCTCTGATGCCATAGAATATGGGAGGGACGATCGTCGAAACAAGACCACATCCTATGCCCAGTAGAATATAAAGCCCATATTCATACAGATCATGGATTTGGAGATTGCCCGGAACCTGGAAAAGTGGCTGCCACCCAACAAAAACGCCGTTTACCGTATAGGCTACTATGGCAGCGAGGGTAGTGTATATAAGTGCGCCGGCCTCAAATTCCATTCCACCGTAAAGCACCTCAACGGCAAATATGGCAGATCCTATAGGAGAACGGAAAATAGCTGAAAGTCCAGCTGACATCCCGACCAAGACAAGAATTCTTTTTTCTTTTGCAGAGCGACCTGTCCACCGGGCATATAACGATCCAAATCCAGAAGCAATCAGGGCTATTGGGCCTTCACGTCCCGCTGCACCTCCTGAACCTATAGTGATAGCAGAAGCAATCATCTTTAAGAAAGGAACGCGAGCTCGAATATTTCCATCCTGTTTGTGAAATGCACGGACGGCGGTATCCGTACCGTGACCTTCAGCTTCCGGTGCCCAGGTGTAAATAATAAATCCTGATATGAGTCCTCCGAGAGTTGTCACAAGAGGAATTAGCCAAAGCCAGTGAGGACCAATGACTTGTGTTAACACGCCGCCTTCATTGGGTAGGCCCGGCGCTTGGTAGTTAGCGATGAGTTGCATGAAAAATGCATCGCAATAGTCAAGCATGAACATAAAAAGTTGGGCTGCAAGAGCTCCAACAACTCCGAGTATTACGGAATCGAAAATTAGGCTTCTATTAAATTTAGATGCCAATGGTTTTAATTTTATTTATATAAATATGATTAAAAATCATTTATGCTATCATAGATAGGATAATGAAATGGATTAAAAAAAAGTTTCAAGTTAGCTCAATTCTTGAGCATTGATTTTACCTGCTACATAAACACTGGTGATAATATTTTATTATCTCAAAATACGTTTAGCGGTTGAAATGTATTGCTAATAACCTGTTCCTTGCTTTAGTGTCTACCTTTTTGCCCCGAAGGTATTTCTGGGATATCCCCTCTTGACCGATGTGTGATTTGGTAAATTTGATAAAGCCCAAAATTAAAAAATACTACTTTGACAAGTATAATCATTCGTTTCAATTAAATTTATATTATTGCCATGGGTTATAGAAATAATCAATAAAGAATTTTGTAAACAAACTACTATAGAAATGGCATACTACCTCTCTTACCTTGCTATTTGGCCCCCTTAACTGTTTGTGTTGGGACGTCAGGTAGCTCTCGGGAGACTTATTGAATAAGTTAAGGTTGACAATAGAAATATTTTAGCCTTCTATTCTGTTGTTTCTCAACATTTTAAAAAATGTTCGTCTTTGTTTGAATTTCATCAAATTTCTTACTGTTTTAAGAAATGATATATAATTGAAGGGAAAAATATTAATCATCGGTCTTTTCTGGTTTACAGGTAGGTTATCATCCTTCCTGTAGTCGCACTGCTATCTAATAATCAGGTGGAATTAGGGATTTTCAATCTAATTTGGTCCAAAAAAGATGACTAATATGGAATTTAGATTTTAATTATAGCCTATGAGCGTATTTTCCGAGGTTCGGAACAAAGATAACGAACTGGGTAGCTTTGCACTTTCCGGTTTGTCAATACTTGTTGGAGTCGTTGCAGGCTTTGGGGCCATCATATTCAGGTGGATGATTGCTTTTTTTCATAATCTTTTTCTGCTTGGTAAATTTTCCATTATTTATGATTCGCTCAAGCATACGGCATCAGGTCCGTGGGGATTTGGAATTATTTTTGTGCCTATTGTTGGTTCTTTTATCGTTACTTTTTTGGTTAAAAATTTTGCCCCGGAAGCTCGTGGACATGGGGTTCCGGAAGTGATGGAGGCCATTTATTATAAAAAGGGGCTCATTCGTCCCATTGTAGCATTTATCAAGTCTGTTGCTTCATCGATCTCAATTGGTACTGGCGGATCAGTAGGCCGGGAGGGCCCCATTATTCAAATTGGGGCCTCTTTTGGCTCGACACTGGGTCAAATTGTTAAGATGCGCACTTGGCAGCGAATTACATTAATAGCAGCCGGTGCGGGTGGGGGAATTGCTGCCACGTTTAATACGCCCATCGGAGGTATTCTGTTCGCTATTGAGATAATGTTGCAAGAAATTAGCGTACGCACGCTTGTGCCCGTATCCATAGCAACGGCAACAGCTACCTATATTGGCCGTTATTTGCTAGGAAGTTCGCCAGCATTTCAAATTCCTGGCCTGGATATACACTATTTCAAACTGACCAGCCCGCATTCTTTGATTCTGTTTATCGGGCTTGGACTGATCATGGGATGTGTTTCAGCTCTTTATATTAAATCGATATATAAATTTGAAGATCTATTTTTCGAAAAATTGAAAGCCAACGATTATGTGCGACATGCTGTAGGCATGCTTTGTGTTGGTATTATGATGTACGTAATGATGCAGGCAACCGGAGAATATTATATCGAAGGTGTGGGATATGCGACGATACAAGACATACTTTCTGGTAACCTGCAAATTTTTTGGTTACTGATAATACTGGCAGTATTAAAACTGCTAGCCGTATCTTTTACGTTGGGATCGGGTGCTTCGGGCGGAATCTTTTCTCCCGGCCTGTACATGGGAGCCACTCTGGGCGGCGCTTACGGTATTGTGCTCCAGCAGATTTTTCCGGGGATCGATATTTCGCTTGTTGCTTTTGTTGTTGCCGGGATGGCTGGGGTCATTGCCGGATCTACCGGGGCAGCGATGGCTGCTATAGTTATGATTTTTGAGATGACCCTAGATTACCACGTTATTTTGCCGATGACATTTACAGTGGCATTGAGCTATGGCATTCGCAAAATGCTGGTAAGTAAAAGTATATATACCATGAAGCTAGCTCGGCGCGGACGATATATTCCCGAAGCATTACAGGCTAATTATCATCATGAGGTGGTAGCCAAGCATATGATGGATGCCAATTATACGAAGGTGCTCAACTCAATGACGGTTAAGGAATTTGCAGATCTAATTGATAAAAATCCCAATAGTCCTTGGTTTATTCGTATCGATCCTTCTAAAAAAGAAGTTGACGGGTTGATTTCCAAAGATAAGGCGTTGATATATGTGGCTCGTAATGATGAAGAGACCCTGCTTCGGGATTTGGATTTTAATTCTTTTGAAACAGCAGCGTCTTCTACAAAGCTCTTCGATATTGTTAATATTATTTCCCGGACTACTTCACACAAAGTATTGATCCTAAAAAATGGATCCAGTCTGGATTCGGATAACGTAGCCGGGGTAATAACACGCGATCACATTGCTAGGGCCATGGAGCAAACCATGAAATTATTTTCTGAATAGGTGAGATAAAAAAGGAGTCCCTGTCAAAGGACTCCCTTCCTCATTTAGCAATCTATCCCGTAAATGGGAGTGAATGAAACTGATTTGAATCAGCCATTCAGGAGGTTTTAGCAATCTAAAAATAATGTAAGACCAAACTTTTAATCCATAATTTTTCGGAGAAAAGCTGGTTGGTCAGAATCCGTCTTGTCGATACGTTCACGACGATTATTTAACAATTCATTGCTTTTTTTCTGCTCGTCCTGCATCTCGTTTTCCTCCTCTTCATCTTTATTCAGTGAGCGTACGTTTTTGAGGCCCCTGCGATGGAAAGCTGGTTGATCCATCTGTTTAAGATTTTTTTCACCTTTATAAAAAGGTTCATTTGTAGAAGAATAACGACTATGTCCAGTCACATCGCTGGCCTTTGGCATCTTTAGATTGTCTTTAGCCGCTTTTTCCTTAGCAGATTTGGTATTAGCAGCACTCTTTGAAGAATTTGGTGCAACGCGAGCTTCATCTCTGCTGTCTGCCAAGTCAAACCCAGTAGCAATGACGGTAACGCGCAATTCATCGTCATAGCTTTCATCAAGTACCGTACCGAGGATAATTTCAGCATCTTCGCCTGCTTCTTGCTGAATGATGCTGGTGGCGGTTGTCGTTTCTTTCATGCCCAGGTTGGCACCAGAAGAAATATTTACGAGCACATTTCGTGCACCCCGAATACTAACGCCATCGAGCAGTGGAGAGTTGATTGCTTCACGAGCCGAAATCTCAGCACGATCTTCTCCCGAGGCATTGGCAGAGCCCATAATTGCAGCACCTCCATCCAGCATTGTGGTACGGACATCAGCAAAATCAAGGTTGATGAGACCGGGCATCAGAATCAAGTCCGAAATTCCACGGGTCGCATTGTAGAGCACTTGATTTGCTTGCTCGAACGCTTCCAGCAGGGTGGTATCTTCGTCCGCTATATCCATCAGGCGTTCATTGGGGATCACAATCACGGTGTCGCTGTTTTTCTTTAGCTCAGTGATACCTTCCAAAGCATATTTCATTCGCTTGGGGCCCTCACAGTCGAAAGGTGTAGTAACAATCCCCACAGTGAGAATACCTTTACGTTTGGCAATGCCGGAAACGACAGGGGCTCCTCCCGTGCCGGTACCGCCTCCCATGCCGGCAGTGACAAATACCATGTCAGCACCTTCGATGGCTTCTTCTATTTCATGTCGATTTTCTTCTACTGCCTCACGGCCAATTTCAGGCCGGGCACCGGCGCCCAGACCATTGGTCAGATTAGCACCAACTTGTATGGTGACATCAGCCATGCTGTTTTTGAGGGCCTGAGCATCCGTATTAAGCGCGATATACTCTACGCTGGTCAGTCCCTTGTGAATCATGTTGTTAACGGCATTTCCTCCTCCGCCTCCGACTCCTACGACTTTTATCTTCGCATTGTCTTGACCGTCGACGTCAAAACTGAAACGAGAATTTAGGTTAGACATAATAGTACTCCTTGTTTAGATTGCTTTATGCTGTTTATTATTGCTACTTGATTGCTGTTATTAATAGTTTCGTTCTGATCCTGATTGGGTTTCAAACCCCATCGGGATTATTTTCTATTTCCTTAAAGTTCTTTGAACCAATTTTTCATACGGTCCGCGATTCTGTTCATCACTTTCTCCACACTGGATCCTTTAGTGGAAGATGGGATGATCGCTTGGTTCTGAGGACCGTTACCTGTCTTGATGGCGTGCATTACCAAGCCCACGCCCGTGGCATAAATCGGGTTGTTAACTTCTTCAATAAGCCCACCGCTTAGTCCCAAAGGTTTGCCAATTTTAGCATCCATGCCAAGCACTTCATTGGCAAGGGGACAGACATTCTTGATCAGCGATCCACCACCGCTTAGAACCACACCAGCGCTGAGCGAATCTGCATAACCGCTGCGCTTTACTTCTATAGCGACAATTTCCAGAATTTCTTCCATGCGTGCCTGTATGATCTTACCCAGAATACTTTTGGTAATTTCTTTTGGGGGGCGACCGGCGATACCGGGTACGGTAATCGCTTCATCTTCTTCAATTAAGTCGATATAGGCTTCTCCATGCTCACGTTTAAGTTTTTCTGCCTGATCATCCAGCACGCTCAAACCTATGCGGATATCATCCGTTACTTTTTTACCGGCGATAGCAATGACTGCTGTATGCCGGATGGTGTTGTCCTGAAAGATAGCAACATCTGTGGTGCCGCCCCCGATATCTACAAGAACAACCCCTGCTTCTTTTTCTTCATCATCCAGTACGGAATAGGAAGAAGCCAGGGGCTCCAGGATTATATCAGCGACTTGGTAGCCGGCCCGTTCTACACAACGGTAGATATTTTTGGCAGCAGATACGAGTCCTGTTATGATGTGGACTTCAGCTTCCATCCGCATGCCGCTCATTCCCACCGGATCGCTAATTCCATCTTGGCCGTCAACGACAAATTCCTGGGGAATGACATGGATAATCTGCTGGTCAGTTGGTAACATGATACGCTGACAATCCTCAAGCAGGCGTTCTACATCATCCACTGTTATTTCATTATCACGGTTGTTGATAGTAATGACGCCCTTACTGCGCATACTCCGGATGTGGTCGCCGGCAATACCAACGTTTACAGAATTAACTTCGATGCCGGATGCCAACTGTGCCTGTTCAATAGCTGTCTGAATGGCATTTACCGTCTTATCAATATTAACGACGACACCGCGATTTAAGCCATCGCTGGGTGCTTTACCAACCCCAAGGATATGAATACGGTCTTGGGGGTCGATCGAAGCCACAATTGCACATACCTTGGTTGTACCGATATCGAGACCAACAACAATTCTATCTTCTTGTTCTTCCATAATGTTATCCACGTGCTGTTATATGATTATTAAATCTCTATATATAATCCTGAATATGATTACAGGACTTTGAGTTTATTTTTCACGAGTAACGATTTGTCCTTCAAATCTTAGGTCAATCGATCTCATTTTTTCAATACCTTTCTGTTTTATTTCCTGTCCGTAAAAAGCTTCCCAATTCCGAAGCCGTTTGGCAAAACCGCCATTTCCGAAAATTAGCTTAACCCCATTTTGATTCGTCACAGCTACAACGCCTTCGTCCTTTGTCCAGGCTACCTCGCTTATAGTAGCATTACTCACGGGCCTTTTTTGAACTTGTACTAGAAAATTAGCTACGGTTTTAAAGCCTTTACTATCAAGTGTATCATCCATAGGCTTCGTATTGAACCCATATAATACCGGGACGTCTATCGAATTACCAAGCTTAAGTGGCAACCGAACGCCGTCGTTATCGACAAAAATCTTTTGGTTGCCATCCACTAACATAGCAATTGGCTGTCGTTCAGTGATAGTAACCAGCAAATTGCCACTTGGTTCTACGCTGATGTCTGCTCTTTTTACATAAGGTATTTGTTCAAAACGCTGCATAATTTGACCAAAATCCATACTATCGGGACTCATCCCTACTGGGACATCGACCTTCTCCAGAGCTTTTTTTGAAACAAAATGATTGCCTTTGAACCGGATATGTTGAACGGTCATCGTGGAGCTCCAGTAGATTCCTCCCACGATCGCAAGGCCGAGTACAAGTATAGCACCGGCAATCCAGGGCAGGGGATTCTTACTGTTTTTGGCAGTAGTCTCTTCCGTACCTTTCGGTTCTTCGTTATGTGATTCCTGTTCTGTCATATCCTTTTATGTTATCCTGTCTGTCTGCTGGCAGATCAGGATCTTTTTGCTTTTACAGCATGTGAAAATGTTGAAACGGGTTTTTTATGACCCTTTTTAATTTTTACTTCATTTTAGTTTTGAAATTCCTGTTTTAAGTGTTTCTACAAACTGTTCACCGTATTTATAAATATCACCAGCTCCCATCGTGATTACGATATCACCGGGTTTAACAATTTCCTTAAGGCGACCAGGTAGTTCTTCTTTGGTTTCCACATAGTGGACCTTGCGATGTCCGTACTCTTTGGCAGCATCGGCAATTAATTTGCCGGTTACCCCCTCAATGGGCTCCTCCCGTGAGGGATAAACATCCGTAATTACACAGACCTCTGCGTCAAAAAACGAGAGCCCGAATTCCTTGAAAAGTTCCTGGGTACGTGAAAATAGGTGTGGCTGAAAAACAGCCACAATACGGCGATCTTTCCACCCCTTGCGAGCGGCACTTAGCGTAGCCTGTACTTCTGTGGGATGATGAGCATAATCATCAATCACCATCACATCATCCTGATCAGCTTTAAGCTGAAAGCGTCGAAATACACCTCCAAATCGCTCCAGACCAGATTTTATGTGTTTGAAGTCAATATCCAACTCAAGTCCTACAGCTACGGCTGCCAAAGCATTTTTGACATTATGTTCGCCTGGCGCTTTCAATGATATCTTGCCCAGCTTTTCGCCTTCACTGATAACCGTAAAACTGCTGTTAAAATGATCCATCTCGATGTCAGTAGCCCGGATTTGGGCTTGGGGCGTTAGTCCGTATGTAATCGTACGCCGGTCGATAGCCGGAATGATGCTACGGACTGTGGGATCATCTAGACAAAGGGCAACAGCCCCGTAGAATGGAACTTTGTTAGCAAATTCAATGAATGCGTCTTTTACGTCCTCCAGGTTATTGTAAATATCGAGATGTTCAGCCTCAATATTGGTGATGACTGCCAGAGAAGGGGTTAGACGCAGGAAGGTCCGGTCAAATTCATCAGCTTCGACAATAATGATATCACCTTTGCCGACGACTGCATTGGTTTTCGAAAAACTATGTACTTTACCACCCACGATGATAGTCGGATCGAAACTACCGTCTTGGATAACATGACCAATCATCGTGGTTGTAGTCGTTTTGCCATGGGTACCGGCTACGCCCACACCATATTTCATACGCATCAATTCAGCCAGCATCTCGGCACGTTTGATTACCGGAATACCCTTCTCAAGGGCTGCTTTAGTTTCAATATTTTCTTCAGCTTTCACAGCACTGGTATAAACTACTACATCGGCACCTTCGATATTCTTCTCGTCATGGCCAATCGCGATATTGGCTCCCAGATTTTTTAACCGTTCAATGGTCTCACCCATATTGGCATCGGAGCCGGATACGATATATCCTTTTTGCAAAAGAATCTCAGCCATACCGCTCATACCGATCCCACCGATTCCGACCATATGAATATGTCGGGTCCGTCCAAAAATGGGTTGTGTTTGAATTTGCTTACTCATCAATTATTTAGCTTTGATTTCTTGGCCAATTCTACAATTTTGGTCGCAATTGCCTTTGCAGCATCCGGCCGCGCCAGCTTCAGTGCTGCTTTATTCATTTCTTTTAGTCGTTTCTCATCGTTGATAAGCCTTTCAACTAATCGAGGCAGTACTTCATTAATTTCATTGTCCAAAACAAGCTCGGCAGCTCCTTCTTTAACCATCGATTCTGCATTCTTAGTCTGATGGTCACCTGCTACATTTGGGGAGGGTACTAAGATGCTTGGTTTGCCTGTAAGTGCCAGCTCCGAACAGGAGAGGGCACCGGCCCGGCTGATAATCAAGTCGGAAACAGCATAAGCATCCGGCATATCTTGTAAGAAATCAGTTAGTATCAAGCGCTCGAAATTGCTAGCACGAAGCTCATGACGGAGCTGATCATAATAACGTTTACCGCATTGCCATATAATTTGCAGATTCATATCATCGTGCAACTTTCGGGCGTTCTGTAGCATTGCATCATTGATACTTTTAGCACCACCACTTCCGCCAAGGATCAACAAGGTTGATTTGGAAGGATCAAAGCCAAATTTTTTATAAGCTTCTTGTCTGTCAGCACCAGTTAAAGATTTTCGAGTAGGGTTTCCAGCTAATTCTGTTTTGCCGGCTGGGAAATAGTTTTCTGCATCTTTAAAAGCAATAAAGACAATGCCCGCTTTTTTGCCGAGCAGCCGGTTTGTCACCCCGGGAAAGCTGTTTTGTTCCTGGATGACCAGAGGAATACCTTTTTGATTGGCAACCCATCCAACAGGCCCAGCAACATACCCTCCGCAGGAAATCACCACATCAGGATTAAAATTTTGTATGATGCTTAAACTTTGAATTAAGCTGGTGACTAATTTGACCGGAAATAACAAGTTTTTGATCGTTAGTCGGCGATGGAACCCACTAATCCAAATGCTGCTAATATCATAGCCAGCTCTTGGTACGACTTCCCATTCCATGTGGTCCTGGGTGCCGACGAAAAGGATTTCCACATTGGCATACATCTCCTTTAGCGCATCGGCTATAGCGATGGCCGGGTATACATGGCCTCCAGTACCTCCGGCTGCTATGAGCACTTTCAGTTTGCCCATAGCAGCGGAGTCTGGTCCGTCATGTGATGATATGTCCTTTGCTATGCTAAGCATAAAACACGGCTCGCTTATTATTGTGGTTGTGCTTAGAAATATTCATCAAAATGCCGATCATAAGTCCCGCAAATAATGTACTCGTTCCCCCATAACTCACAAAGGGCATAGGTAGTCCTGTTACCGGTAAGAGGCCGCTAGCTACACCGGCATTGATAAATCCGTAAAGTACTATGGCTAGTGTACATCCTACTGCCAGTAACATTCCGACGGTGTCAGGTGCATTCTTGGCAATTTTTCCGATACCCCGGAATAGGATGAGAGTGAATAACAAGATCAACGATACCGAACCAACAATGCCGTATTCTTCAGCTATAATTGCAAAAATAAAGTCATTGTAAGGTGCAGGCAGGAAGTCACGCTGGGTACTTTTACCCATCCCTACACCAAATACTTCGCCTTTTGCTATAGCAATATGTGCCTGTTGAGCCTGGTATCCTTCTCCGACATTAAATTTGTTACTCCTTATATTCACAATTTGGTTGATGTAGTGTTCAATTCGGCTCTGCCGTTCGGGAGATCTCCAAATCAGGAATGAAGCTCCCAGAATCCCGATAATTACAAGAGTACCTAATTGCAAGGCACTGATACGACCTACAAACATGACCAGCAGACATAAACTCATTAATACCGCGGCACTGCTGAAATCTTCAATGCCAATCAGCCCACAGGTAATGACTACCCAGAACATGATGGGCAGGAAGGAGCGCTTAAAATCTTTGATATAATCACTTTTTTGAGCCAACAATACTGATATATGGATTAACAGCGCCAGTGAGGCAAAAGAAGAAGGTTGAAATGAGAATCCACCGATGTGCAAAGAACGGCGCGCACCATATACCTGGTCTCCCAAAAACAATACAGCAATAAGTAGTATCCAGCTTATGATCATTCCAAGACGACTGAATTTGGCAATGATATGATAGTCGACCTTGGAAGCTATGAGCATGCCTAGGAAGGCAATACCCAATTTAAAGGCGTGTCCCAGGACCAGGCTGCCTGCAGTCGTGTGTTTCGTCTGGGCAAAGTAGGCTATAGAAGAATATACGGCCAGGATTCCAAATATCATCAGGATGATTACAGATACAAGAAGTACACGGTCACTGCCCTGCTTCGGTGTATCAATGTCGTCCGGGCTGGTGCCCATGACGGATGAAATATTTTTATTTGGTGTTGTGTATAACATGTTTTGTTACTTTCAGTCTCAGCTTTCAGCTATCAGTGCTAACTTCCTGACAGATGAAAACTGAAAGCTGATTGCTGTTAAAGTCGATTAACTGCTTTTTTGAATTCGTTTCCCCGGTGTTCATAATTTTCGTACATGTCGAATGAGGCACAGGCCGGACTCAAGAGCACAATTTCTCCACGTTTGGCTACTTCTTTAGCTGCCCGTACCGCCTCATTCATCGTTTTGGCCGTCTTAAAGTTGGGAACAACAGATTTTAGCTGCTCCTCAATCAGGGGACGTGCTTCGCCTATCGCAATAATTGTATGCACTTTCTCACGTATTTGATCCTCAAGATCTAAGTAATCATTTCCTTTATCACGACCACCCAAAATGAGTGTAATCGGCACATTAAAACTATCCAGAGCATACCAGACAGCGTTAATATTGGTCGCTTTACTATCATTGACATATTTAACACCGTTTACAGTGCGAACTTGCTCAAGACGGTGTTCTACCCCTTCAAAAGTTCGCAGGCTTTCACGGATGACATCATTTTTAATTTCGGAAGCACGAGCGGCCAGGGCTGTAGCCAGCCCATTATTTAGGTTATGCTTTCCGGAAAGTCCTACTTCGCTAATTGGCATCAATACCTCTTCTTTTTCATTAAATTTTAAAATGATGTTCTGATCGCGAACGAAGGCTCCATTGATCCCGTTCGGCTCTTGCTCGTTTGAAAAAGCCAGTAATTGCGGTGCATCGGCTTTTTTTTTAAGCGACTCTACATGTTTGGCAATTACCGAATCATCAAAGTTGTAGATAAACCAATCCTGACTGCTTTGATTTTCCGTGATCCTGAATTTTGCCGCGGCGTACTTCGAGAAATCATGATCATAGCGATCCAGATGATCTGGGGTAATATTCAGCAACAAGCTGACATGTGGCTTAAAACTGTTAATATGATCCAATTGAAAACTGCTGACTTCTAAAATAGCATCTCTGTTCTTACCGGTTTGATCAACAGCTTCGGAAAAAGCATAGCCGATATTACCTGCAGTAATGTGTTCATGTTTGGCTTTTTTCCAGGTATGATCCAGCCAATTGGTCACCGTTGTTTTGCCATTGCTACCGGTAACGGCAATAACCGTACTTTTGTTAAACCAGCTGGCCACTTCAATTTCAGAGAATACTTCTTTTCCGGATTTTAAATATTCCTGGACCAACGGAGCTTCTGTTGGTACTCCCGGACTTGGAACCATAAAATCGGACTTGCTTGCTTTTTGGGTATGACCTTTTTCTTCAAAGGGAATATTAAGGTCGTTTAATCGTGCTTTGACAGAATCACTGATTGAACTGTTGTCTGTCACAAATACACGAGCCCCTTTTCGTTTCAGCAATGAGGCGACAGCTACCCCGCTTCGGGCAGCGCCAATCACAGTGATATGTTTGTTCTTAACTTTTCTCATCGCAATTTCAGGGTTAACAGGCTTACAATTCCGAGCAATACGGCGATGATCCAAAATCGGACAACGATTTTGGATTCGGGCAGTCCTTTTTTTTCAAAATGATGATGAATTGGCGTCATCAGGAATACGCGTTTCCCTTCGCCGTATTTTCGTTTAGTATATTTGAAATAGGTTGTCTGGATGATGACCGAAACCGTCTCCACGAAGAAAATTCCGCAGATAATCGGCAACAGTAACTCTTTATGCAGCATTAGTGCCAGCGCACCGAATGCCCCACCCAGTGCCAGCGATCCCGTATCCCCCATGAACACAGAGGCGGGATGCGTATTGTACCACAAGAACCCCATGCAGGCCCCGACCAGCGAAGCACAGAAAATCGTCAGTTCTCCGGATCCGGGCAGGTACAGGATGTTCAAAAAGCCCGAGAAGTCTGTGCGCCCTGATACGTAGGCAAAAATCCCAAGAATAAGTCCTGCGATAGCAGAAGTTCCGGCCGCCAGCCCGTCAAGTCCATCCGTGAGATTTGTAGCATTACTGACAGCCGTGATAACAAAAATGACCAGCGGGATATAGATGACCCAGCCAAGTGCATGTCCCAGAAATGCGTAATCGATATTGACATCTTTGAGAAAAGGTACAGTTGATAAGGTGTTAAAGGATTGAAAATCAGGCCAGAAATAGAGCGTCAGCCCAAGCAATAGACCTACAATAATTTGGCCGGCAACCTTAAAACGACCACTGAGTCCGGATTTATCTTTTTTTACGACCTTGATGTAGTCATCTACAAAACCGACAACACCCAGTACCAGTGTCACGAGAATAATCATCCATGTATAGATGCTATCCATCTTCATCCATAAAATAGCCGGTATAAGCACAGCCAGCAGGATAATAATTCCCCCCATAGTTGGAGTATGTGCTTTGCCGAGATGTGTGTCAAGGCCAATATCTTCGCGTATGACTTCACGCAGCTGCATTTTTTCGAGCCATTCGATAATACGGCGGCCAATCATCACACTGATAAATAATGCCATCGCAGCAGCCACAGCTACGCGTGTTGTGATAAATTCGAAGGCCCCGAAGCCAGGCGGTTGATAATTTATTTCGAGCCAATGGAGTAATTCGTAAAGCATCAGACCACCTCAATTTCAGAATTGCCATTTCTGTGATCTAACGCTTCACGTGCTACTTTACGATCGTCAAAAGCATGGCGTTTACCTTTTATTTCCTGGTAGGTTTCATGCCCCTTGCCTGCAATTAAAATCATGGTATGTATGTCAGCAGTTGCAATAGCCTGATTTATAGCTTTATTACGATCGGTGGTGCGTTTAATTCGGTCCGGATTCTTGAATCCGGTCATTATTTCATCAATAATCGTTTCAGGATTTTCGTCTCTCGGATTATCCGATGTTACTGTTATTTCATCGCCATATTCTTCAGCGATTTTTGCCATCTCAGGGCGCTTCGTCTTATCCCGGTTACCTCCACATCCAAATATGATGTGAAGCTTTTGATTCTTTTCTTTTAGATCTGCGAGTGTGCTGGATACATTCTTCAATGCATCGGGAGTGTGGGCATAATCTACCAGCACCACCGGGTTGCCTTCGCCGGAGCCTTCTACCCGCTCCAGCCTACCGGGGGCTCCGGAAGCTACTTTTAAGGCATCGGCGATATCTGCATCCTCATAGCCAAAAGCACGACATATTAAAAAGGACTCGGCCAGATTATAGGCATTAAATCTGCCAACGAGTGGGCTTTCAACCATTGTTTTTTCAATACGCAGAACAAGTCCATTAATAGTGTTATCGAGAATTTGGCAGTCTACATCAAGTGCCTCTTTAAAACTGAAAAAGATCGTTTGAGCTGCACAATCCAGACCAATAAAATTCGCTTGGTCGTCGTCACCATTAATAATGGCCCATGCTTCCGGGATCAAGCCATCGAATAATTGTTTCTTAGCACTGGCGTAGGAATCCAGATCTCCGTGGTAGTCCAGATGATCATGACTTAAATTTGTGAAAGCAGCTATATCAAAATTTATGCCTCCAACACGTTGTTGATCGAGAGCATGCGAGGATACTTCCATAACCACGTGAGTAGACTTTGCCTCTACCATTTTTTTCATATCGGCCGCAAGTTCAATAGGGTTAGAAGTCGTTAGCCGGCTCTCTATTTCTTTTCCAGCGATCCGCTTGGCAACCGTTCCCAGGAGGGAAGGAGTGGCTCCCATTTTTTCGAGTGCCTGGTACGTCAATGTAGCAACTGTCGTTTTACCATTCGTGCCGGTAATGCCCACAATTTTCATCTGTTCGGCAGGATTTCCCTCAAACGCTTGAGCTAGAGGTCCAACCAACGAACGAGTATCCTGCACCTGAATGACACAGACATCTTTTTTTGTATTAAAAGGCTTCTCAGAAATGATCATTGCAGCGCCATTAGCGATTGCATCCTCAATAAACGAATGTCCATCAAGATTGTAGCCCCGGATGGCAATAAATACGCTATCTGATTCCACGTTACGCGAATCTTGCGTAAGCGTACCAATGCTGCCCGGCTCTGGACCAGAGACGTCCGTTGGCTGACAAAGTGATATGAGTTCGTTAAAAGTCAATCGTATAAACTAGCGTTTAGTCTTGTAATTTGATGTCAGTGTTCTAATTCCATGTGCTTCTCCCCGAACGGTCACAGTACGACCTTGCTTCATCATGTCTCCGGCTGTTGGGAATTGCCGGTAGATGGTTCCGGAACCAATCATTTTGATTTCAAATCCACGGCTGTTAAGCAGGGCTGTAGCTTTACGCATACTCATATGGTGCAAATCCGGAATGATGGAATACCCTTTAGGCAACTTTGTTGTGTCTGTTACTTGCGATCGTGCTGCAAGCTCAAGAGTGATTTTATCATTGGGAGACAATTCAGATCCCGGTTTTGGATTCTGTTTAATAATCCAGTTGCCGGAGCCTTTTGTTTGGTATGCCAGTTCCTGATCATCAAGCAGGGCTTCCGCGTCCTTCTTTTTTAATCCCTGCAACTCCGGCGTATAAGCCCAGACCTTATTTTTGTTCTCGTTTTTGATAATTTCTTTTTCTATCTCATCATCCAGGCCGGCGATGCGTTTAGCCGTATGCTTGAAGATGGGACCCGCTGTATAACCGCCATATGGGGGATAGGTTTCCGGATCATCCAATACGACTAAGCAAACGTATTTAGGATTTTCAGCCGGAAAGAATCCCACAAAAGAGGATCGGTATTTCGTGCGGTAACGACCATTGATAAATTTTTGGGCCGTCCCGGTTTTACCGGCAATTGATAGCCCTTTAACTTGGGCAGGTTTTGCTGTTCCCGAATCTGATACTACCCCTTTAAAAACCGGGAAAAGCTTTTTAAGTGTCGATTTTTTTGCAATTCGCCGTACTTCAGTATAATGGTGACGCCATATCGTATGATCTTCACCATCTACGATTTTTTGAACCAGGTAAGGACGCATCATGATCCCGTCATTGGCAAATGCGGCATAAGCCTGGGCTAATTGCAGCGGGGTTACCTGTTCTTCGTAGCCAATAGCCATCCATGGTAGGGAAACTTCACTCCATTCATAAGGTTTCGGAAGCTTGCCGGGTTCTTCATTCGGAAGATCAACGTTGGTAGGGGTCCCAAACCCGAGATTGCGAGCATATTGATAAAAGGTATCTTTTGATAACCTCATCGCAATTTTAGCAGTTGCAACATTGGATGACTTTTGGATGACTTCCGGAAAAGTAAGGGTCCCAAGAGGGTCATGATCGCGCATCCATTGGCCATGGATAAGGATTTTGGCACTTTTAGGCGTTTTTATTTTTTCGTTAAATGAAACCTTACCTTGTTCGACAGCTGCAATAGCGGTAACCAGTTTAAAAGTCGAGCCGGGTTCGATCATATCAGAAATTGCAAAATTTCTACGATTCTTCTTGTCTAGAGAGGAAGGATTATTAGGATTGAATGTGGGATAATTCGCCATCGCTTTGATGGCTCCTGTTCTGGGATCCATGACAAGAGCAGAGCCGTGTTTTGCGTTCGTACGGTCAATCCCGGCTTTAAGTTCTTCTTCTAGAATTGCTTGAATATGAGAATCGA
>Ga0102962_1000379_pt1 | contig 22073 bp, 17 predicted proteins | sample SalPonF2_C_D2_MG_FD_84519 | JGI IMG/M metagenome (GOLD analysis project Ga0102962, IMG submission 84519) | Salt pond soil microbial communities from South San Francisco under conditions of wetland restoration - Salt Pond MetaG SF2_C_D2_MG ...
CCCATTCGAAAAGCTACTACAATGTAGAGCAATAATGCCGGTATTGCCGCCCATATAAATCGTTCCATCGTGACTTCCTGTTCCCGATTTTGGACATATAGCATAATTATAGCCAATGCAAGAATTTGTGCAATAGATCCAAAACGCCCACCTGACGGCAAAGAAGCAAATAAATTGGCAACACCGTAAAACAACAGGGTAAAAGAAAAAAGGCTAAGCCATCTTTTATTTTCTGTAAAAAAGGCCCTTCCCTTTAAAAACAGGATGACCAGAAATCCCATCACCGACCAATCCAAAGCCTTACCATACCACAACACATACCAATTTATTTGCTTATGTTCTTTCTCTCTATATTGTTCAACATAATTCTCATTTCTATAACCAGCTGTTCGCTCCTGTACTATTGTTGGGGCATAATCTTTAACAATTTGATTGAAGACAGAAAGATTAATCTGCGAAACAAAAAAAGTGGCCAGAAAGAATGCGAAGTAAATAACCAGCCTGTTTCCAAGCAATAGATATCCAAATAGAACTAAAACGGGAACAATGAACGCAAAATGGACCAGTATGGCTGCTACTGATATAAAAATCCCTTTCTTTTTTTCTTCAAATAGATAGGGCAATAACCCATAAATAAAGATATGGGCAGCCGTCCAGAAACGGAATCCATTCATATTCCAAATGGGTATGACCAAGAAAAAACATGAAAATAACAGAATTGTAATGAGCTTTATTTTACCCTCGAGATGTTCCAGTACATACCACATATTGCGTGAAAAGAAAAAGCCAAATATGATTCCATAAATCATAGTTAAAATTGACTGATTATCACTAAATCTTGATAATACAATTGCAATAAATGTTCTTGTTACATCAATCTCACCGCTATTCTTAAAATATTTTACGGCTGATACAACGGTCATCCGCTCTTTGTGTAAATTTTGATATTCCTTCACATAGCGAACAATATCTGCACTACTATTTTCAGAACTGATAGCGAATGAAAATCCATAGAAGGCAATGAAGGCCCAAAGTATATTTTTAGCCCACTGATGCTTATAGTTTCTGAATGCCGAGGCCACTGCCAACAGAGGCCAGACCAAAAACAAAATAGCAGCATAAAATCCCGTTTTGTCATTATATCCGTTCATCTGAATCTCAATTTTGATGGCATAGTTCTAAAAAACGATTACAAACATTTTCTATACGATATTGGTCTACACCGTTATAATTGAATTTATTTTCATAATTTCCTTTTAAAAATTGCATTATCCTAGCCGGATCCAGTGACTCATTCGATACATTAAGAACAGGCCGACCAGTCAAATAATAGTCTATCAATTTACTGGGCATCATCAAGGGAGATTGATTTTCAAAATTTACCAGAAAATCCATCTTACTTAGTGTTTTGAGTAATTCAGGTCGGGGGATATAATCCCTGATCTCGATTCGTCCGTCAGACTTATTTCTCCATGGCTCCACAAGCTCTTTGCTTTTTGTGTAGAGCACAAATTTAAAGTCTTGCTCCAGATTAACCATATAATCAAGAAAATCGCGAGGATCTCTCCCACCGGGTATAAATCCACCGGCATACGCAAAGGTTGGAACGGGATTTCGGACATAAGATGAACGGTCAATCTCCACTTCATCAAATTTAAATCCCTGTGGTATGACCTTTATTTTCTCTCTGAATTCTGAATAATAGCCTTCCCTGGCTTTGTCCAGAGGGACTGTGATATAATCAGCCTTTCGACAAAAACTTTTCTCAAAATATTTGAAATAGAAAATTTTTTGAAATGAATCGAGAGTCGCTCCCATATATGGATCCCCACAATCCGCTATCCACGTATCTGATATTGGGTTATATGTTCTCCAGGCCCACGCTACTCCCCAGTGAATAGGGTGTGGAACAGCTATGGAAATCAATAGGTCATATCCCGCTTCTTTTTTCAGTGCTTTTCTAAGCTTAAACATTAATTCTATATCCGGATATTCAAAAAATTGAAGCAGGCCTCTTCTCAGTACTCGTTGCAGTAGTCTTATTGCATAGACATCGCTTGAAACCTCGATATCAGGGAATCGTAATGTTCCCATATTCTTTATATTTACTCCATATTTTTTTTCAAATGGAATATGATAAGAGTCATTTTTTATGGTCAAAAGTGTTACCTCATGCCCTTGGCGGGCAAATTCTTTTACCAGTTCAGTAGTACGAAAAGATCGCGGAGAGTTTTCCGGGTAAAAAGAACGGCTGACTATAAGAATCTTTTTCTTATCCATTTTTTTATTCTAATCCTCTATCAAGAACCACTTTCCAATCTTATCTAAAATAAAATTGTCATCTTGCATTATAAGGATTGATTATTTTCAACAATATACCTGTATGAACAACGGCCCGATGCAGATAGCGTAAAAGATCTATGGAAAAAATGATTATCCTCTCCTTGCTGTTTAATTCTTTAGACTGGTGAATGTTTACATATTCCAACCCTTTCAGTAGATGGCTACCTAAAATTCGCAACTGACTATATCCGAATTTCCTTTTGATATTAATAGCTGCCCAGCAAGTCAGCCGGTAATACTTTCTAAATAAGCTCGCAAGATCATTACTGGCCGGATGCAAAATGAGTACGGATTCATCATAAATCATTTTGTACCCCATTTGCGTACATCTAGTTGTGAATTCCCAATCTTCTCCAGATTTAACAGTCGGATCAAACCCACCTAAGGCTTCAAAAATTGATTTTTTAACAAATAGATTTGCGGTGACTCCCTTTCCAAGGGGAACATTTATATGTTGGGGAAATGCCGTATGACTCGCGTAGATATAGGCAATTTCATTTCCCTCTTTCGTCCGAAATAATTTAATTCCTCCGCCTATGAGATCTGTCTTGGGATTTTTGTATGCCTTCTCTGCATTCAATAGCCAATCGGGAACAGGAATACAATCGGAATCAGTAAAAGCCAGAATTTTGCCTTGGGCTATTTCAACTCCTCTGTTTCGGGCAACATATGATCCGGGCGTTGGTTCATGTACCATCTGAACTTTCCCAGATGGATTGAAGTCGGTCGGCGCACTACATTCTTTATTATTGTTTACGACAATAATTTCAAATTCATCTCTCGACAATGTTTGCTTTTCTAAAGCATCCAGACATTGTTTTAATCTGGTCCAGTCGTTATATGTAGGTATAATAACAGAAAATTTCATTCTAAAACCTTGTCCATGGCTGGTGACGCGATACTTTTCTTTTCATGATCCACACATTTTGTATTGGATGGCTCTCTAGGAATGTTATGTAGCTCAAAACCAAATAATTTGAAGGATTGTAAACACAGTTCTCGAATCAGCTTCGTCAAAAGTTTCGTAATACGTAATTTAAATCCTAACGATTCGAATATCTGAACTTGTTGCTCAAAAGACTCCCTTGATCTTTGCTGTAAGAGATTTCTTACTAATAAAATATAAAAGAGGTCGACTCTGTTAGAAATTCTGCTTTTATACTCTTCTTCAGTCAGATAATAGGGCCCAAAATCCAGTTGGAATTTTAATTCCCCATGAATAAATGCGTGAGATTGATCTGCAATCCTCTTCGTCACACTCATATCATGACGACGCGTGTAAGTCAGAATCTTATGAACAAAACCGAAATCAGATTCTTTTAAAAGGTCAAAACAGGCCCCCGTATCACCTCTGAGATATGACTCATCATACACCCTATCCCGCTTGCGTATGAGATCGGAACGGATTAACAAATTAGAGGGAGCTCCAAAATAAGAAGTCCCATGTAGCAAATACTCGCGTGCAATTTTCCTACCGCTGCTAAAATAGCTGGGATAAGACAACCCATCCAGATCTACTTTATTCCCATCCAAACGATACGCACTTACGATACCAACGGTAGGATATTCTTCAGCCACTTTAACCATTTGGGTAAGGCAATCGGTAAATAACCAGTCATCGGCATGAACGACTTTACAGTATTCACTCTCCAGAGATATCTGTCGAAATGCATGATTCAGGTTTGCCATCTGGTCAAGGAATTCTCTGTTATCGTGAACCCTTATTCTGGGATCCGTTTCAGCATATTTTCTTGCAATTTCGAGAGAACGATCGGTACTATAATTATTAACAATCACATATTCCCAATTGCTGTAAGATTGGTTCAGTACACTTTGGATGCATTCTTCAAGATATTCTTCCCCATTATATACGGGAGTCAATACACTTACAAAAGGTTCAATATTCAGCTCTCTCTTCTTCACTTTCAAAAATGCTTGATTTCAATTGTATTTTCTGAATACCGGTTTGACAGACGATCCCACCAAGTATTGATCTACTCCTTCTTCCAGTGCTTTTTTATAAACTATTAATGCTTTTCGAATTCCTTCTATAGTACGTTCTACGTCCTGCTCGGTATGCGCATAACTCACAATCAGGGACGGCATCAATAATCCATGTTTTATCGTCTCTTGCATAAAAAGCGTTCGGAACGGTTCAGAATGCTGCTGATTGGCGTCATTCGTACCAAAAACGAAACAACAAGGATGGCCGCTCAAAGTAAAATAGCCTTCCAAATTCAATTCATCGATAACCTCTGATATTCCCTTCTTCAATTTGCTGCCAATATCCCACAAATAATCCACCACATTCTCTTCCCGGTATATTTTTATGGTTTCCAGGGCTGCAGCCAAAGAACCGGTTTCCGCACCAAACGTTTGCGACAGCAGGAATACACGCTCTTTATCGTGAAAGAGACCGCCGGCTTCCATTATTTCCTTCTTTCCCATAAGGGCAGATATAGAAAAACCATTGGCCATTGCCTTGCCGAAAGTGCTCAAATCAGCCTTAATATTATAATACGTTTGTGCCCCATTTAAATGCCATCGAAATCCGGTAATGATTTCATCAAGAATAAATACCGCGCCGTTTTGATGACAAAGTTCTTTCGTTTTATGTAAAAAATGATCCGCCGGATCCTCATACTTGGCCGGTTCCATGATTAAACAAGCTATTTGTCCGGGATATTGATCGAATAGCGCCTTCACACTGTCAATATCATTATAAGTAAAGTGAACTGTCAGATCCTGAACTTGTTTTGGGATACCGGCATTCATCGCTGTGGTTCCTATAAACCAGTCATCTACAGAGAAAAAGGGATGATTAGATGGCGTAGCGACGATATCTCGACCAGTATAGGCACGGGCCAATTTTATCGCGGCACTAGTAACATCAGACCCATTTTTTCCGAATTTAATCATGTCTCCATGAGGTAATAACGATAGCATTTCTTCTGCTAATTCCAATTCTATAGGTGAAGGCCGGAGGAAATTCACGCCCTTTAAAGACGCCTCATAAGCTGCCTGAGCGACTCTTTTATTGCCATGCCCAAGCGTAACGGAACGAAGTCCCATCCCATATGCGATGAACTCGTTGCCATCCACATCAAATACATGACATCCTTCTCCTCTATTTATAAAACCAGGAGAAAGCTCTGGATATTGATCGTCTCCTTTGGCATAAGTATGGCATCCTCCCGGTATAAGCTGATGTGCCTTCTTTCGTAGTTTGTTCGATACCGTAAAATCCAATCCCTTCGATTCAATATTAGGGACCTTTATTTTAGGTAAATTATTGACTTGATCAGACATAGTAAGAATGATATTTATTCAGTTTTTTATATTCTTTTGGGTTATTCAAATAGTCATTTTTCTACAATACAAGGCTTCTGCAAAATTTGACTTCGAAGCACACTCAATCCCTCTCAAGCGTACAACTGATGTCAATAAAGTTTCATCAAGCCACTGTTTGCCCAATTGACTTGTAAAGCTATTTAATATGATTTCTTGCTTTCGATTGACTTCCCTTTCATCGAGCGGTACAAACAGGTTGGGATTTCCCCAATCCCCATCATATTTCGGAATTTCATACTCAAAAATCAGATGATTTCTATACGTATTCCAAGTCAATTCATTAATAACCCGGTGGTCTTGGTGCAGGTCATTTCGATAGTGAGTAAAAATTATATCAGGGTTGAAATCCTTTTTTAACTTTTCAAATTCATCTTTAACTCTACTCCATACCGCCGGAAGATAACCATCCTTAAAATCCAGGATTTGTATATCAACACTCTTTAAAGAAGTCAGAAATTGTCTCGCACTGACTAATGCTTCTTCTTTACGAGTTTTATTTGAACTAAAAACGATCCACTTGACTTGGTTGATTTTGTATTCTTCAATGAGTTTTAAAATTGTTCCCCCACAGCCTATCTCAATATCATCACAATGTGCTCCCAGGCATAATAAATCAAGTCCCTTTTTTTGTGAGACAGCGAATTTAGTGCCCAGCATATTTTTTCACCCCATTCTCATGTATTTCTTCTTGCGTCTCCCAAACCTCCCATGGCGTATTCCCCTCTTTGTATAACCCATCTAAGAGCTGCTTATCCTTAAAAGTATCCATTGCAGCCCAGAAGCCTTCATATTTATAACCGTGCAACTGATTTATCTTTATCAATCGTTGGAAAGGCTCAACTACCAATTCCTCGCCAGCCTTCATAAAATCGAAAATCTCCTTTTTAAAAATGAAGTACCCGGCATTAATCCATAGACCTGATTTACTGATAGGACTAATGCTGTTTACCTTCCCATTTTCACCTAATTGAACAACATGAAAACTTTGGGTCGGCTGATAAGCAAGAAAACTCCCGACTTTATCTACTCTTTTAAATTCATCAATCATTTTGTCGAGAGAAAGATCAGATAACCCATCTGTATAATTGGCCAGAAACATTTCTTCGTCTTCCAAATAAGGACGTACTTTCATTAATCGCTGGCCAATATTCGAGGTTAACCCAGTATCGACAAAAGTAATATTCCAGTCATCGAGATCACTGTTCAACAGTTTAATTTCTCGCCCCCCTTTATTTAATACAAAATTGTTAGAAGTGTATTCTTCGTACTCTACGAAGTAACGTTTTATATAATCTCCCTTATACCCCAGACAGAGTATAAAATCTTTATGTCCAAAATGGGCATAATACTTCATAACATTCCAGAGTAATGGTCGATATCCCAACTTTACCATGGGTTTGGGTATCTTTTCGGAATAATCGCGCATTCTCATGCCCAGGCCACCGCAAAACAATACTACTTTCATATCAATTGATGTTTTTGATTTATTTAAATAATAACTGGTTCTGGAATAGGAACAATAAATTTGCCCCCCCAATCGCGTACGTAACTAATTTGTTGCATAATCTCATCCTTTAGATTCCATGGGAGGATAAAAATGTAATCCGGTTTTGTCTGTTTTATCTTATCAGGATGAAAAATCGGTATTAAGGATCCGGGAAGAAAATATCCATGTTTGTTAGGATTCCGATCTACGGTGTACTCGATGAAATCTCTCCTGATGCCGCAATAGTTTAACAAGGTATTCCCTTTACCCGGTGCCCCATATCCTGCAATAGTTTTTCCCTGACTTTTTAAGTCGATAAGAAGCCTTAGAATCTCTCTTTTAGTTTGCTGTACCTTTTGGTCAAAGGAGGTATAGAAGTCTACATCCAAATATCCTTTTTCTTTCTCGAGCTCTATAATACGTTTTACATTGTTACTTACCGGACGGTCATTATTGGATTCTCGTGTGATAAAAATCCTGATAGATCCTCCATGAGTACTCAATTCCTGTACATCAAAAATTTTCATCTCATGTTTTTTGAAAATTGCCTGGATGCTAAGAAGTGAGTAATAGAAAAAATGCTCGTGATAAATAGTATCAAACTGATTGTTATCAACAAGCTGTAACAGATGAGGAAACTCAAACGTCATAATCCCCTTTTCACTCAACATTACATCAAGGCCATTGATAAAATCATTAATCTTCGGAACATGAGCCAAAACATTATTTCCAAGAATCAAATCTGCGGGTTGATGCTTCCCTTTTAATATTTTAGCCGTATTCTCACCAAAAAATACTTTTTCGGTTGGGATTCCCTTCTTGATCGACTCACGTGCCACATTCTCCGATGGTTCTACGCCAAGTATTGGAATTTCTTTCTCTTTAAAATATTGCAACAGGTAACCATCATTGCTGGCAATTTCAACAACAAAGCTCTTCTTGTCAATGCCATAACCATGTCCATTCGTCATCATATCGACATAGTTCTTGGCATGTTGAAGCCAAAAGTCGGAGTAGGATGAATAATAGTAATAATCCTCATAGATATCTTCGGGACTTACATATTCTCCTACCTGAACCAAAAAACATTCATCGCAAACATATGCATGCAAAGGGTAAAAATGCTGACCATTGTTCACTTGATCCGGTTTCACAAATTCCTCACAGAGAGGTGATGTGCCTAGATCTGCAAATGTATATTTAAGCTCATTTTGGCAATTAAGACATTTCATTTTTTTACCGTTTCCCTCATTCTTGATTTGATTTTAAAGGCCTTTTCGATCTTATTAGAGTTGAGTACATTATCAGCCATATATTTTTAACATCTGCACCCTGATTGTTTCTTACCATCGTAAATACAAGAGTTGTGCCAATTCATTCAGCTCGATAAAAATTAACATTCCAGGATGTTTATAAATAAACAATCAGCCTAAAAACGGCTAATCAGACGAAAGTAAGCACTTTGTAAAATTATTCTTGATGGATGGGGTAAATATTGAACAAAAAAAGTGAGTAATCTTTTAGAATGGACCATGAAAAAATTACTCACTAATTCTATTGACGTATAAAATGGAATCGTCATAACTTATTACATCAGCCGATATTCCATATAACAATTATCCCTGCTCAAATAATATCAATTCCATTGGATATCCGGCCAAAGGATTGCCTTTCTACCCATTATCAATAATATCCTTACATAAGACGGAAAATTAAGCCTGCTACCACAACGAAAAGGCCCCATGCCGGAAGTCAAGTCAGTCAAATGGTTGAGTTTAAAATCATCACTGGAGCAGGAATTAATTCCGGCGCCCGTGATGACTATGCTTTATTCCATATTTTTAAACCAGGTAATCGTTTGTTCCAGCCCTTTATTGATACCCATTTGTGGTTTCCAGCCTAGATATTTTTCAGCCTTATCGAGATCGGCTCTTCGAACCTGCTCAAAAGGCCTATCTGGTAATGTCCCAAAATCTAATTTTATTTTACTTTCGAGAAGTCCCGAAATCTTTTTACATACTTCTTGAACTGAAAACTGCACTCCTGTCCCCAAATCGACTGTTTTGCCCTCGATACCTTCTGTTATTCCCATTTTGATTAAGCCCTCAACAACATCATCGATATAAATCCAATCCACTAAGCGTGTACCACTGGTCAATTTAGGATTTTCACCCTGGATAAGACATCGTATAACATAGGGTATCAGGTTATCAAAATCCTTATCCCCTGGCCCATACACCATAAAAATGCGGGGAATGGTAACGGGCGTTTGGTATAATTTAAAAAACATTTTGGCATAGGCTGTACTTGCCCATTTAGAAGCGGCATAGGGAGAAACCGGTATTAGTTCTTCGCTATCCGTTTCAGGTTCCTCCATTGAGCCTGCAAGAATCAAACGATGAATCCCAATTCTAGTGGCTGCCACTAGCATATTCACTGTAGACGTAAGATTATTATGATAAGCAGGCTGAACGATATCCAGATCTCTCTGGCCGGTCACAAATCCCGCCAAGTGAAAAATAATACTGGGTTTTGCACACTTCAATGTGGATTCCGTAAAACTATAATTGGTCAGATCCCCATGAAACCACTTGCAAATAATATCTGAATTCTTTCTCTCCTTGGTTGAGACAGCATATATCTCGGCCCCATTTCTCTTCAATTCATTACATAAATTCCTTCCGATAAATCCACTGGCTCCGGTAACCAGAACACGCCTTCCTGTAAAAAAAGAGTTTGTCATTTATGAGACCTTCTTTAATAAATTTACATCCCAAAGCGCCTCGGCCGCTCGTTTGATTTTGTCGAAACTGATTTCAGCTCTTTGTGCAATATCCAATAAATCATGATCCCCATCTGAAAGATTTAGAACCCAAAGTATAGCCATTTGGTCAATTTCATCTTCGGTATCACCACCGATTAATTTATACAATCCGCGTTTTCCCAGATTCGGTTCGCATTTGGGATTCAAATTCAGATACATATTATTATTTTCGATTACATTGATGACTTCCTTCAATGTTGAAAATGAATCAGCGAGTGCTTCAGGTGTAACAAAATCCAGGTTATCAGCCGAGGTATGATACTCAGGAAATTCGCCGAAGGGGGTTCTCATGAAACATCCAACCGGCAGGTTAAAAGCAGGTGAACAAAATTGTCTCTCATCATAACCGTAAGGCACAAAATCCCTGATTTCGTATTGTTCATTTGAATCGGTTAATACCCGTTCGACGATACGGTCGATCTCTGCATCCCCTCGCCGACTTTTTTTATAAGTAACATCGCTGGGATCTCCCACACAAGATAAGACGAGTCCATATTTGATAGTCCCAACCTTTTTTTCATTCTGAGAGAGCCAGGCAATTGAGCCTATCGTTCCAGGAATAAAAAGAAAACGATAAGAATATCGAAGTTCTTTATTCAGCAGGAATTCTGCTAAATGGACGGCTACTGAGACCCCTGATAAATTATCATTACATAAAGACGGATGACATATGTGGCATGATATCAACACTTCCTGCTTCGTCTTACCTTCAATAAATAACTCACCGTATGTCATACTACCTTTTTCAAGAGTAGAATCTATGAACACATGATAGTTATCCTCGGGCAAGGAAATAAATTGGTTATGGGTGAGGCAAAACCCCCACTGTTCTTTGTAGTAGGATGTTCGATACGGAATTAAAGCGGGCTGTTCTGGTATGGTATAAAGATGCTCTTTTAACTCTTCAACTGTTAATATCTTATCAACAGGAATACTATAATTTAATACATGAAGATTAGACTGATTAAAGTCGACAATCTTTTCCCCCTTTGAATTCTTAATCCAGGCGTCATTGATGTTCCACTCTTTGGGAATCGCCCAATCAAAAGCCTTGGTACCTGTGGGTAGTTCATGAATCTCTACCGGGATCCTGTTTTTAATAATTTGAAGAGATTTACGAAGCCCATCCCCCGTAATACTTCGGCAAATCGGGTACAGTTGCTTAATCAAATTGAACAACTTCTCTCCTATATTTTTACTATTTCCAATCTGGGTACTACTAGTACTCTGGATATCCATATTCTCCATTTTAGGCCTTCCTTTTACTTGTAGTTATCCGGAAATCCCAATACCACAAATTTATCTATATATTTATCGATGTTGGGGTCCTCTCTATCTTCACTCAATGATCTGAGTAAATCTTCTGATATCGTTACTTCCAGTGGAGCGTAATTTTCTAAAAGGGAATTCTCATATTCATACCAATCGGTAGGATATGTGAATTTATAGCGACTATCGCCATCATTATCCGTGCCGACTTTCGCATAATGCGGATTTAGAGCTAAACTCCCTATGCAATGCGGCCATTCTTCGAAATGGCCATGATCTTTGAAGATCTGATTATTATTCGAGGCGATAATGGTCAGCCATTTCTGATTCTTTAAATGACTACTATCCTCGACATCCGATAGATTCGGCTTTTGCTTATTGAGATAACTGTCCAAAAGACTATTTTCTCCGGCTATCTTCACTTCCATAGAATTAAATAGTTTCAGATAGCCATCTGGGGTTAATTCAGTACCTTCGTTAGGTTCAACATTCTGATTTCCGACCCTGTTAAGTATAATCGTACCATCAGTTGCAATTATCTCTTTTAGATCCCGTGTACAACTAACTTTATTTTGGAAATAGTGAAAAGCATCTGCACAAATAATATTACTAAAAGTATTATTTTTGAAAGGTAATTTTTCGTCTGCCTCGGCACAAATATAATGACCTTTGGGAGCTATATATTTTTTTGCCAAATAAAGCTGAAAAAAATTACGATCCAACCCAATTATCGTACTTTTAGTGTTTTTTTTAGTTATAAAATGGATAAGATGCCCTTGGCCACATGCCAAATCGAGTATTGGTTTTCCGGGAGACTCAATTATAGAAGCTAAATTAAGGGTAGTTAAAAAACGAGGCTGACCAAATTTATAAAAGAAATAATTAAAAAGTTCATGATCCTGGTAATAGACACGCATTGCTTCATATGCCGTCGTCTTTTCATTTTCGAGCACATTTTTTGCTGATTTTGTCCAATACTGATCAAAATATGAACTGCGTAATATTTTACGAACGATTCTTTTTCCAATATTACCTGTAAACTTATCTACGTATCGAGGTAAAGTGTATAATTTGTACGGAATAGAATAAATAACCGAATTACGAATCTCATCTATTTCATTTTTTTCAAGATGTTTACAGATATCTAAAACCGAAAGTCCCCATCCTACGACTCCTTTTTTTCTAGTTTGTGCAAATACATTTAAGCTTTTTTCAGACGACATCATCACAGGGATACCTTCTATAATTGGATACCTGCTTTTACATTCTGTGCAAGTTATCAATCCATACATCACTTCATCCTTATCCTGTACCGTATTCTTACTTATTTCTAATTCACCTGCACAAAATGGGCAACTCAGATATTTCAACAGCTTTTTATTCATGAGTCATGAGCTTTTAGTTTGAATGTAATTTCAACTTAATCGAACAGAGTTATGATTTGACCTTATATGCTGGCCATGCCTTATCCTTGTCTGATATTACCGCAATAGGTGCCGGCCAGTCGATATTGAAGCTCGAATCATCCCAACGGATTCCCCTGCCGGCTCCGGGTTTATAAAACTCAGACATCAAATAGCTTACTTCGGTATTTTCTTTGAGTGTAAGAAAGCCATGTGCAAATCCCTTTGGAACGAAAAGCATTAGCCTATTTTCTGCACTGAGTTCTATCCCTGTCCATTCATTAAATGTAGGTGAATCGGGTCTGAGATCAATAATCACATCATAAATAGCACCTTTTATGCAACTCACTAATTTAGCTTCTTCATAAGGGGCTGCCTGGCAATGCATCCCTCTAAGCGTATGCTTATGCCTATTATATGATATATTTGCTTGAACAGGAGTAAAGGGAATTCCCCTTTCTTCGAATTCATTTTCACAATACGTTCTTGCAAAGAATCCCCTTTCGTCCTCTTTTCTGTCCAGTTCCAGGACATAAGCATCCCGGAGTTTCGTTTTGGAAAAAAACATTCTACACCCAAAAGAGATCATCATTCAGCTGGTGAGTCTCCAGCAAAAATTTCAATTGTTTCAACCGGGTGTAGGGTCGATCTTTAAAGACCTCTGGTGTCATATCAATTTTATTATATATGTCGTAAAGTTCAGCAGCTCCCTTTTCGGCATTGTGCTCACATGAAAATCCCGGCAGCTGGCTATTAATTTTGTCGAAGGATACGCGATAACTTCGGTTGTCTCCGCCGCTGTCTCCGAATGTAGTTTTACATCCCGGGAACGCTTCACTTACTATTTCCGCAACTTCTTTAACTCTGAAATTCTCTTTGGTGTCTCCTACATTAAATATCTGCTTATGTATAGCCTTTCGAGGCGCTTTTAAAGCACAATTTATTGCCTTACTGACATCTTTAATATGAACAAGAGGTCTCCAGGGCATTCCGTCACTGATCATCTCAATGACCCCTGTAGTCCACGCCAATCCTGATAAGTTATTTAATACAATATCAAAACGCATTCTGGGGGAAGGTCCATATACCGTAGCATTTCTTAGAAAGGTTGGAGAAAAATTGTCATCTGCCAATTTTGATACATCATTTTCGACTTTCGTTTTGCATTCTGCATATGCCGTTTGAGGATTCAGCTCCGATTCTTCCGTCTTGTAATCACTATTACCGGTTCCATATACGCTGCACGAAGAAGTGTAAATAAATCGTTGAACACCGGCTTTTTTGCTGAGTTCCGCAAGTCTTACACTCCCTTTGTGATTAATTTTAAAGGTGATTTTAGGATTTAACTTTCCCAGCGGATCATTTGAAAGTTCTGCGAGATGCACTACCGCATCATATCCCTGTAAATCTTTTAACTCTATATCTCTTATATCTTTATTTATATAGGATGGATATATTTGCTCAGTACCATTTTTATTGAATAACCAACCTGATCTGTAAAATCCGGTATCAAGGCCTGTAACTTGATGGCCAGCATTTACTAAATACGGTCCAAGAACGGAACCGATATATCCATCTGTTCCTGTGACTAAAATTTTCATATCTGAAGTATTTTTTAATTTGCCTGAATTCTAATCTATCAAATGAAGTATCCTTGCAAAGAGAATAGCCTAAAGCTCTCTTGTTGGACGACAAATAGATTAGCTCAAAAAACGTGCCAGCCGATCTTTAAAAATAAATAGGCTTAATTACCTCCTGTTATTAGGCAATTCTATAAGAGTCGCAGTATTATCATCTCCAAAATTATAGTACAACGGGTAGTTTTTACTCACTCAATGGGATAATCTACTCTTGTAGAGTATTTCACGTTAGACAATAACATAGAAACGGACTTCATATACTTGGAATGCGTCCCTTCGTTTAAGTTAATTATTAGGATTAAAGAGAGCCTTCAATGCTGGTTCATTGTCCTCAAATCCGGAAAGCTATCCATTAAGCAAAAAACGGGTCAAAATTGCTGATTAGATCGACTGGAACCCACTTTGTAAAATAAATCATCAGATTGAGCAAGGTACAAAGCCGAGACATGTCCCTTTTCATCATAGGAGTAATTCTGCTAAAATTTTGAACACATCATAAGCTACGACCAAACAGGAATTGAATAGTTACCCCCGGGCTGACACTGGAATCATCCCCTCAAAAGTCTGATCACTCACAATGGCCCGATTTTTGATTTAAAAAACGACAGAAATGGCTAAGATCATGAGCTAGATGGCACAGATTTACTTTATAGATTCCTCAAATTGAAAGAAATCTGAAAAAAATAAGTGATCAAAGTTTTCTAAAAATCGTTGGATAAAATTTAATAAATATCATTTTGCTCAATGAATACACCTAACCTTGATACGGACTTGTTAAAACATTTGATACATAAACTTGGCATACATGTAACCAGATACAAAAAAAATAAACATGATGAAGTCATCAATCTGAAACCCAAGGGGAAATGCTATGGAAATGTCCTTTTGGGAACAATAATTGATCCCTTTCTGACAGGAGAGGAAGAAGAAATATGTAATAAACACACTGATTACGGAGAGAGTTATGAAATGGCAAAGACACTTTTAGAACTCGGATTTCAAGTGGATATAATCAGCCATTTAAGAAATGAGTTCTTACCACGGAAAAAATATTTTTTGTACATAAATTTCCAAAATAGATTTGAACATATCTCCAGATATCTAAACGATGACTGTATTAAGATTGTACATCTTAATTTTTGTCACTGGGCGTTCAATAATTATTCAGCTTTAAAACGAGTACGTGCTTTAGAGGCAAGAAGAGGAATTGCTTTGTCAAGTCTGAGATTAAAAACACCGAATAATGCAATTGAGCATTGCGATTATGCTACTACTATGGGCAATGATTTTACGATCGGGACATACGAATATGCCAATAAACAAATTTACAAAACAAATATACCTACCTATACAACATACGATTGGCCAGAGAATAAAAATTTTGAGAAATGTAAAAAAAACTTTTTATGGTTTGGGAGTACTGGACTCGTTCATAAAGGTTTGGATTTAGTACTTGAAGCCTTTGCTGATTTACCTGATTATAATCTAACCGTTTGTGGACCAATAGATGAAGATGAGGATTTTAAAAAAGAATATTATAAGGAGCTATTTGAAACACCAAATATTTTCACCAAAGGATGGGTAGATATCAGTAGCCAGGAATTTATTGATATTGCCAATAGCAATATTGCATTGATATTTGCTTCCTGTGCAGAAGCTTTTAACGGAGGGACTGTAACATGTATGCAAGCTGGGATTATCCCAATTGTAAGTTTAGAAACAGCTGTTGATATTGATCCCAGTTATGGGGTTTTACTAAAAGACTCAACAATACCCGAGATTAAAAAGAATGTCATAAAAGTTTCTAATCTACCTGAAGGCAAACTATCAAATATGGCACGAAACTCATGGGAATATGCCAGAAATAATCATACCCAAGAGAGGTTTCATGAAAGTTATAAAAAAGCCATTTTAGACATTATCGGAAAAGAACTCAAAAAGCGTAAACAAAAATCAAGATTGGTTAGTTTTCAACCTAATATGCTTGAGAAATCCTAAACCAAGTAAAAATATACGCTAAATTGTGCCCTTTGCCGAAATACACAAAGTTATTAAAAAATGTTTTTAATACTGTGAGTGTTAAGATAAAATGGATAGGCTTTCTTAAAATGACTCTATCACGGTCGAGCGGCTCAATTTGTGATCTGTCATGTATGTGATTGGACCCCTATCCCCCCCTATCATGTAACCACGATCCAGCGTCGGAGAGCAACTACCGTCGGACGGTTAAAACTCGGCAACCACCAACTCAATAATGAACGGACAAAGCTTAGTTTATTAAAGGTGATAGTAACTAAATCAAAATGTTTTGGATTTAATAATCTCTGATAACAACACTAAGCTTTAATCATAAAAAAATCTTTGAAGGACTGCTGCAACTTATTAACCAAAACCTGAGTAGAAAGCTCATCTCGTAAAATTTGGCGGTTATGCGCTACCTGATCCTCCGTTAAGGGAGTTAAGCTGGCCTTGCCATTTTTAACTAAATCTTCGCTGATTGAATAAACATAACACCCTATATCCCTAAAATGTTTATAAGCATCGGTTTCGTTTAAAAACACCTTTGCACCAAGATATATTGAGGTGATCAGATTCCCCATTGCCTGTGACCGATAATGATTCATCACAACAAATCCACAATTGCTGATGAGCTTGTTATATTGCTCTAAAGGCATGAATTCCCTTACGGATACGAAGTTGTCGGACAGTTGTTGATAGCCGTAGGATTCAATAACATTAGCATAATTATCAAATCCATAACTTAGGGGCGTTACTACTTGTCGTTCTTTAATTTCAAGTTTTTTAAGGAAATCGATAGCTTCTAAATGATTATTGGTTGCTGACGCCGAATTTCCCAGTAATATATTTGGTCCGGTGGCTCTCAAAGTGTCATCCTTAATTATATATTCCAGGGGATAATAAGAAAATGGGATCATCTGGCTTGTTGGGTTTATGATGCCTCTTTTTATATATCCCTCATAGGTTGATTTACTGGTGAATCCAAAAGAATTCATTCGGTAAAAGACATCTTCCATCTTCACATCCTCATATAAATGATGCATGTCGTAGTATTTTATCCATCGAAGGAAATCTTTGATCCGGTCAATAATGCTCGTCTCTTTCAGCTTTTCATCCAATTCCCTAGTTTTGTCTCCCAAAAAATCATCCCCGGAGATTCTGGAATTATACACCTCTCCCCCATAAATAATTCCTACAAATTTTTGTTTCTCTGGAGATTTTAAAAACATATCTCCTTTTAAAGGATTCAGACCATGAAAAACAACAACCTTTGCTTTTTTGCTGAATGCTAACAGATCTGAAACAGTAGATTGAGAACGTACAATAAATTCTGCATCCAATTGATCATCAATATATCTCAGAGGTGGATCCGCTGCCGCCTTAATAATGATGAACCGGTTTTGTCTTGGAAAAGCTTTCTCAAAAAGATATTGGGCAGCACTAATAAATTTTTCATCCTGAGCTATATGCAATATCTGGGAATCACTCATGTTTTTTTAATTATATCAATAATTTTCTGCTGGTCAATTTCTGTTAAGTCATAATAGAACGGCAGGCGCAGCAATCGATTACTATAACGGTCAGCTTCAGGCAATTCTCTGCCATCATGTTTATCACTATAAAACTGACTTTTGTGAAGACTCAGATAATGGAATACGGCCAATATCCCGTTATCATCCAGCTTTTCAATAATCTTATCGCGTTGATCATTACTATTACAGACCAGATAAAACATGTGTCCATTATTTGTAGCATATTCAGGCACTTTAGGTAATCCAACGTTATTTCGCAAGGCCCATTCCTCGAGTTCCGAATAATAATAGCTCCATATTTTTTTGCGTTTCATTTGAATATTTTCCAGCCTTTCCAACTGTGCCCATAAGAAAGCAGCGATAATTTCTGAAGGCAGGAATGAAGAACCGACATCTACCCATCCGTATTTGTCACTTTCACCTCTGAAAAAAGCAGCCCGGTCTGTCCCCTTCTCCCATATAATCTCGGCTCGTTTAGAAAAACGCATATCATTAATGGCTAACATGCCGCCTTCTCCGGAAATGATGTTTTTAGTTTCATGGAAGGAAAAAGTAGCCAAATGGCCAAAACTCCCCAGTGGTTTCTTTGTGCCATCATCTGACAGGTAATAGCTGTCTATAGCCTGGGCCGCATCCTCAATAACAAAAAGATCATGGCGTCGTGCAATGTCAAGGATCTTATCCATATTGCACGCTACACCGGCATAATGAACAGGAACAATCGCTTTTGTACGATCTGTGATCAGAGATTCAATACTTTCTTCATTAATACCGGGATGGTCGGGACGACTGTCCGCAAAGACAATTTTAGCACCTCTTAGTACAAACGCATTAGCCGTACTAACGAACGTATACGAAGGCATAATCACTTCATCCCCCGGTTTGATGTCCAATAATATGGCAGCCATCTCTAATGCGTCGGTACAGGAAGTGGTAAGTAAACACCTACTAAATCCAAAGCTTTCCTCTAGATAGTTTTGACATTTTTTGGTGTATTTCCCATTTCCCGACAGTTTACCCGTTTTAACCGCATCATACATAAAATGGGTTTCTTTGCCCGTCAAGTAGGGTTTATTGAAAGGGATTTCGTGCTTTACGGACCCCTTATTGCCCTTCTTTTTTAATTCTTTGATAGTGCTACCGAATTGACCTTTGTCCCTGTACATGTCTCCTGAACCTCTTTTGCTTGATAAATTTGATATCCACATTTTTCCCAATAGGTATTCAATGGTCTTATTTTATCTCCCTCTTCATAATACCATTCATGATATAGTGAATGATCTATATTATATTTATTCTTTCTCAAAATGGTTCCCGGTGATTCACACATAAATTCGAGTATCCAGGTCTCATTTAATTTTTTGGACGTTAAATCATCTATAGAATTATCTATCAGATGATTCATCGTCGTTTTTAGCAGATCTATACCCATGGCATATTTAATTAATCGCCACAAGTGACAACCATCAAGTCTTGGAGTCACTTCAATGAGCTTTGGCTCATTGTTCTTTAACTTAATTTGGAAATAAACAGGCCCATTTTGGATTCCCAGATTTTTAACCACGCCAGCAACCAATCGATGAATTTGGGATTCACTTTCTGCATTAATAAACTGCGAGGGAAGACGATGCTTATGAATTAAACCCCCGGGAAAATCGGGCCATACTATCCGATCACTGATAAGCGAAAAATGGACCTCATTGTTTACGACATAGGCATTAACCGAAACCTCTGGGCCTTGAACATATTCTTCCAAAATCAAGCGCTTGGTAGATGAAAATGAGCGTGAAGTCTCGAACTTTTCAAAAAACTGCTGCTCATTTTCTATTAAAAAGACCCCCCTTTGGCCTTGACTATCCACTGGTTTCATAATACATGGCAGCTTGAAATCCCCAAAATCCGAAGGTTTTTCAATCACTTTGAACTCAATATTATATGGCAAACCCTCCAAATGTTTTCGCAGTAAATTTTTTGTATTGCATATGTATGCAATTTCAGGTGATACCAAAGAAGGCAATTGTAACTGCCTGCTAACCCATGCGGAAGTTACGGCCCCCAAATCTGAGCCCACGGAGCAGACCAAATTTATATCATATTTTAGCGCATAGTCGAGAACAGCCTCTTTATTTTTGATATCAACTTTTTGGAAATAAGTTGCATATTTTTTGCCACTCCCCTCGGAAGTATAGCTTAGTGCATGTACTGTGTGCCTCTTGGACAATAATTTTAGCAAATCAACCTGGGCATTTCCGATACCTAAAACTAAAATATTCATTTTTCCTGGTTTGAAAGAGTTGATCTTTGGATAATAGCTTATTACACCACTAATAATTCACGCCGAATTATTATTCTTCTATTCATTTCGATTTTACATAGGTCTGTGATATCCTTAATAAGGTTTCTAAATACTCGCCATACCCATTTTCGTACTGGCCGGCCAAGCTTAATAAAGCTCTATCATCAATCCATTTCTTTCGCCATGCAATCTCTTCAGGACATGAAATTTTTAAGCCCTGGCGCCGTTCAATAATTTCCACAAATTGTGAGGCCTCACGCATAGCCTCATGCGTCCCGGTGTCAAGCCAGGCATATCCTCTCCCCAATACTTCAACATTTAACTCATTCCAGTCCAGATACTGTTGGATAACGGACGTAATCTCCAGCTCACCTCGTTTTGATGGTTTTATACAGTGTGCAATTTCGCAAACTCGATTATCAAACATATAAAGCCCCGTCATAGCTAAATTACTTTTAGGCCTTTTGGGTTTTTCCTCGATAGAAATAGCTTTATAATGCTCATCAACCTCAACGACTCCAAAACGCTGGGGGTCTTTCACACTGTAGGCAAAGATCCTGGCTCCTGAATGGCAATCGGAGACTCTTTCTAACATCGGACGGAATCCATGTCCGTAGAAAATATTGTCTCCCAAAATTAGTGCTACATCATCATTTCCAATAAAGTCTTCCCCGATGATAAACGCTTGAGCAAGCCCATCAGGGCGCGGCTGTACAGCATATTGTATATTGATGCCCCAATCGCTCCCATCACTTAGTAACTGTTGAAAAGCTTCTTCATCCTTAGGAGTAGTGATGATCAAAATTTCACGAATACCTGCAAGCATCAATACACTAAGCGGATAGTAAATCATCGGTTTATCATAAACCGGTATAAGCTGTTTTGAGATTCCTTTTGTAACCGGATAAAGTCGCGTTCCCAGTCCACCGGCAAGTATAATTCCCTTCATAATAGAATATTTAAACGTTTTTGTTCATTCCTGATAAAACAGAAAACTGTTTCTCTAAAAAGCCGCAAAGGCAATATTCCAGGATTTTAGAAATCATCATTCCTGGAGTTTGTTAATCGTTTCAAGAATTCGATATGTAGCCTTGCCATCCCAATTAGGCGGTATTGCACCTTCCTTGTACCGCCCTTCTTCTATTGAACAAATCAGTCTCTGAATTTCGTCCAAATCAAATGGAACAAGCGTATTTGAACCTAACTGAATAGTTGAAGGTCGCTCGGTATTTGGACGAAGTGTAAGGCATGGGACTTTCCGGAAGGTAGATTCTTCTTGAATTCCTCCGCTGTCAGTCAGGATAAATTTGCAGTTAGCAATCAGCTTTTGAAAAGCAAAATATCCCATCGGTTCTGTAAGCAACACATTTCTATTTCTATTGACTCTTTCATACAGATCAAATTGTTTTAATTTATGTACGGTACGGGGATGGATGGGAAACACCAATTGATAGCGTTCTGTCACTTTTTCTATTAACCGTATCAATTTGAACAACTCTTTTTGATGGTCTACCGTAGCAGGCCGGTGCATCGTCATGAGTACATATTCTCCCTTACCCAATTCTAACTGTTCCAATATCGGTGATTCATTGATTCTGTCCTCAAAGGCCACCATTGTATCTATCATGGTATTACCGACAAAGAAAAGCTGATTATCATCCTTTCCCTCCTTTTTAAGGTTATCAATACCACTTTGTTCGGTTATGAATAGATAATCTGAAATTTCATCAGTAAGAATTCGATTAATTTCTTCGGGCATCGTCCGGTCACAACTTCTTAGCCCACTTTCAACATGAGCTAAAGGAATATTCATTTTGTTAGCGGTTAATGAAGCTGCAAATGTAGAATTAACGTCTCCCGTAACTAATATTAAGTCTGCAGAAAATTCGTTAATGACCGGCTCCAGACGC
>Ga0102962_1000380_pt1 | contig 22045 bp, 17 predicted proteins | sample SalPonF2_C_D2_MG_FD_84519 | JGI IMG/M metagenome (GOLD analysis project Ga0102962, IMG submission 84519) | Salt pond soil microbial communities from South San Francisco under conditions of wetland restoration - Salt Pond MetaG SF2_C_D2_MG ...
AGGCTGATATACGGGTCTCTTCTTTTTTTTCCTTGAAAAACATTTGAATTCCCATAAGGATTACAAAACCAGAAAAGATGAATTCAAGTTTATTGACTGCTATAATGGCTGTCAGCATAGCTCCGAATATAGCTCCGATGATTGTAGGTATTTCCAATAAAAATCCAACTTTATAATCTGTAAAACCATACCTGTGATTAAAGATCGAAGAAATTATAGAGGAGGGCAGAAGTGCAACAGAAACGGATCCAATAGCTGTGGTGATCGGTACTTTAAAAAAAACTACTAAAATGGGAACCATAATAACACCGCCACCAAACCCTGTTATTGATCCAAATCCACTGATTATACAACCAATGATAAAAATTAATATGATATCAAGCATTTAATAATTTTATTTTTTTACCGTAATGATTTTATACCTGTCAAATAAGGAGTTAAAGATATAAATGTATAACCAACCAGTAAAATAAATGTTATGTTAACCTTTAAATTAATGACTTTTTATGTAAGTAATGTTATTGTTTTGTTACGAATAATCATTGCAGTTGAATTTGATGAGAATACCCCCTTTCCTTATGGAAACTAAAATAACAGGTATTTCTATAGTATCATTAAGATTAAGTAAAAAATCATGTTAATAATAGATAATTTGATATTATCGATTATTATACAGATAATTATATATAATCATTAATAAACATGATAATATTATTGATTCCGGTTAATTTACTATGAAAAAGGTTGCAGTACTTACAGGAGATATCGTCAATTCCTCAAATCTTGTACCGAAGCGGCGAAAAGAACTTGAACAGCTTCTTTGGAAAGTCCTTGAGAAGATGAAAAGTAATAACGATAAGTATGACGTTCTTAGAGGTGATAGTGTTCAGTTCTTGACGGAAAATGTGCAACAGGCGTTTCGAAAAGCTATTCAAATGCGCTGTATGATTAAATATGGTATGGCAGGCAATTTTAAAACAAAAATAGATGCCCGTATTTCAATTGGAATCGGTGATATTACATTTGCAGGTAAAACAGTTGGTAGTTCTGATGGAACAGCCTTCCGTTATTCGGGTCAGGGACTGGATCAATTGAAACAATTGAAAAAGAGAATTATGATTTTAACCGGTAATGATAAGCTTGATGATATTTTTAATATAATTGCCGTTCTTACAGATGTGATTGTAACAGGGTGGACGTCTGCACAAGCGGAAGCAGTATTTTGGAGTAGTGTTGGCCTTACGCAACAGCAAATAGCCGATAAATTGTCCATTGTTCAATCTGCCGTAAATAACAGGCTCCAATCGGCACACTGGAATGAAATAGAAGAGGCTCTAATTTTTTTTGAACGTCATATTTTAGATTAATAGTTATCTATGGATGCCAACAGTTTGATTCTGATAAAATTACTATCAGCACATATAATTGCCGATTTTCCCCTTCAGCCGGATAGCTGGATAACCGATCGAAGAGAAAAACATGGGAAATCAAAATTTCTATGGATGCACAGTTTGTTTCATGGCGGTTTGGCATGGCTGTTTGTATTCCAATGGCAGGCATGGTGGATAGGTATCACTATTGTCATAACCCATTTTTTCATTGATGTATGGAAATCAAAACGGCCGGAAAAACTGCGATATTTTTTTGTGGATCAGGGCAGCCATGTGATAATTATTCTGGTGTTGTGGGGGATATTTACGGGTATAGGACCAAAGATACCGGGATTTATAGCCCAGATGACCCTCAATGGGAATATATGGTTGGTAATTTTAGGTTACACATTAGTCATCTGGCCGGTTGGTATCGTTATACAACAGCTTATTCAATATAATTTCGACTTTCCCGAGGAAGATCAGGGGTTGGAGGCAGCCGGAAAGTGGATAGGTTATTTTGAACGTATTTTAGTTGTGACATTTGTTTTGGTTTCTGCTTATTCCGCATTGGGATTACTTATTGCTGCAAAATCAATATTACGAATCAGTACAGATAAGAGTTCAGGGCGTAAAGAGACAGAGTATATTTTATTGGGAACTTTGATGAGCTGGACTATGGCTATTATCATCGGCATATTACTACGTTATTTACTTTTTTATTTCCCAAAATAAAAAAAGGAAATACCGTTATGGCATTATGAAATATTGTGAATTATTTTGAATTTTAGTTTAAATTGCCAAATGCCATAATTTCATATTCATCATTCATCTCAAGCATTTTAAAAAACGTTTATTAGCGGTTTCTATTTGATCTGATAATATTTTTACTCTCTTTTAATAAACAGAAAATATCAGTGTGTCAGAAGTTGGCCGTTTTTCATGTTTAAAACTTCATTTATTGTCAATTGAGAATTTATAAATATAATACAAAGAGCTATGCAATTATTACCAAGTTGGGCACCTAACATTCATCCCATTATTGTTCATCTACCTATAGCAGCTTTACTGTTGGCCGTATTTTTTGATTTTCTGAGCTTAATTTTCAAAAGGCAGGAATGGTTGTCAAAAGCAGCTGTATTTCTATTTATTATAGGTGCAATCGGGGCCATCCTCGCTGTATTCTCTGGAAAAGAAGCAGCTGAGCATTTAACTATCCCTAAAAGTATGTACCACGATGTGGGAGAACATGCCGATTGGGGAAAAGCCACAGCCTGGTTTTTTGGTATTTACGCAGCCTTCCGTCTAATACTGATATGGTGGAATAAACATAAAAAACAATCCATCAAATTGGGGGCATTTATTATATCGCTGGTTGGAGTTTTTTTACTGGTTGAGACGGGTGATCATGGCGCTAAATTGGTATTTAAGAACGGTATAGGTACTGTATCCCTGAAGAAAGAGATGCAGAAACAAAAATTGAAACAGGAAACAACAACTGCCAAAATTCCAACTATGCAGGCAGGGGGATGGCTCTGGACACCCGGCCCCGGGTCACCTGAAATGTTAGCATCCGACTTCAGTTGGTATCATGGTGGGCCAAAGGATTTAAACGCCTCAACAATTGTAACTGAAAAAGGGGATACTGTTTTATCCCTTAATCCCAATAATAGTGTGGTTATATTCGGTTTCGGTAATCGTGTTTCTGATATCCAGGCAAAGGTGGTATTCAAACCGGTAAATTTCAATGGCGAAATCGGGTTGGCTAATCGAATTCAGGATTCTGATAATTATAATGTTATCTCATTCAATGATAGTACCTTATCGATTAATCAGTTAGTTAATGGTAATCAAACGACAGTAGCTCAAAAAACGGTAATAAATGGTGATGATTGGATAACATTATCTGTTTTAGTCAAAAATGGAAACGCCAATGCAACGATTAATGGTACCGAAGTTAATGCTAAAGATTTAAAAATGATGAATGCCGGTGTCACAGGTATTATGATTAAAGGAAACGGATTGTTGTTAATCAGACGTATTGATATAAAAAATCCCGGTAATAACTCAAATCAGGATATGGATTAATCTGAGTTATCTCTTGCCTTAAACATACAGGAACTGTTAGTAAATTTATAAAAAAAAACGGACATTGGTGTAATCCCGGTTGTCCGTTTTTTATTTGATTTATGGTTAACTTAAAAATACTTTTCCTGAATACGCAGAGTGCGGATAATATATTTAACTCGATTCCATCGACAAGGGATCCAAAGTTGTGTGATTGTTACGGGCGATAATGTATTCTTCAACAGGTTGGCCACCAATTAAATGTTCCTGGATGATACGTTCCAATACATCAGGTGTGCATTGTCGGTACCAGATCCCTTCCGGATAGACGACGGCAATGGGGCCTTGCATGCAAACACGCAGACAATTAGCTTTGGTTCGATAAACCTCTCCGCTTTCCTGTAACCCTAATTCTTTGAGACGTTTTTTAAGATATTTCCAGGATTCCAAACCTTTCTTTTTAGGAGCACACTTAGGCTCGGTTTGATCGCTACATAAGAAAATATGTCGCTTAACATTATTAATATGAAGTGATTCTACCTTCTTTTCAATCTTTTTATTCATCTTGTATTAAAGTGCATTTAAATTTGAAATTTTATATCACCGGTGTCCGGGGATAAATATAATTGAATTGTTCAATGATTTTAAAAAAGTATTTTTACCTTAAACGCAGATATTGGGCAACAAAACGGTTTTGCAAAGCCTTCTAAAACATAGGTGTTATTTTTAAAGTTATCGTGATTAATTCGGGTTACAGAAAGATTGTTTTACACAAATAACAGATGTGTTTTTAAAGTATCATAATCATCTTCTTAAACAAATCTCACTTTAATTAAGTTATGATACATTTGAAATACGTTCAGGATTGGCTATAAAACAGTAATAGTATAGTTATAGAGATCACATGCTGTATAAGTATTTAGAATGTTGATACACGGATCTGGTGATTATTAAATTAATTATTTTGGTTTCAAATCTACTATTGTAGCCCCCCAGCTGCCACCATCAATTCCGGCTAAATGATAATCAACTACATAGGGATTTTTTTTCAGTATGGAGTGCACCTTTTGTCTTAAAACACCGGTTCCTTTGCCGTGTATGATGCGAAGATGCAATATTTTTCTCTTACGGCATTCTTTGATGTAATCAGGGACGAGATGTTTAACATCACGAGGATTGAATGTGTGTAAGTCTAATGTTCCGTCAATTGGAAATTGTACTGGTCCGTTGCTCATAACTGTAACTTTATAATTTGTTACTATTTATCACTATAATTTTTGTAGTATCTATATGTAAATGTAACTTCATTGTTGTAACGAAAAAAGGAGGAAATACTTATGAGGATAAAGAAATTTGTATTCGGAGTGATCATTTTGATAATATCCGGTTTCTTTATAACTGTTCAGGCACAGAAAAAGAATTTCGATCCATATTCATCACCGCTGGCCCATACATTTTCAATTGTAGCAAAAGATGCCCAAACAGGTAATATAGGGGTAGCTGTACAATCACATTGGTTTGCCGTAGGTACCTCGGTAACATGGGCTAAAGCGGGAGTAGGAGCTGTCGCCACACAATCGTTTGTAAATCCAATGTACGGTCAGATGGGCCTGGAATTAATGCAAAAAGGTTTATCTGCCAAACAAACATTAGATTCGCTCATATCGACCGATGACGGTCGAGATTTTCGGCAAGTTGCGTTGATAGATGTTTCTGGCAGGGTAGCGGCCTATACAGGAAAAAAATGTGTGGCAGATGCTGGAGACATGCAAGGGGATCAATTTTCAGTTCAGGCAAATATGATGTTAAGAAACACTGTGTGGCCGGCAATGGCAAAAGCATTTCGTGAAAGTGAGGGTAAACCACTTGCCGAACGCCTGGTTGCAGCACTTGAAGCAGCACAAGGACAGGGTGGAGACATACGAGGACAACAATCGGCGGCGGTACTTGTTGTCAGGGGCATGGCAACGGGTAAAAAATGGGAAGATCGCCTGGTTGATCTCAGGGTGGATAATTCACTAACTGCAGTTCATGATATCGCTAAGCTACTTAAGGCACAACGGGCTTATGAGCACATGAATAATGGTGATCTGGCAACAGAGCATGGGGATACACAAAGAGCCCTTGAAGAATATGGTGCAGCCGAAAAAATGTTTCCGGATAATCTCGAAATGAAGTACTGGCATGCTGTGCAGCTCGCTAATATGGGTCGGGTAAAAGAATCACTGCCGTTATTTAAGGAAGTATTTGTGCGTAATGTACACTGGATGGAATTAACGAAAAGATTAATCCCTAATAAGTTACTTGACGTGAATCAGGATCAATTAAAAATGATCCTGAATAGTGTCAATAATTAGAATATAATGCCTGTTATTCGATAGCATCATCTGCCAATTTGGCTCTCAGTTTACTTTTATGGTAACCATAAGAGAAATAAATTACGAGTCCTATAATTAACCATAAAGCGAAACGCAGCCAGGTTATCCAGGGGAGTCCGAACATTAAATAGAAACAGGCTATTATTCCAAAGACAGGTACAAATGGTACCAAGGGGGTACGGAATCCACGTTCCCGGTCGGGATCTTTAATACGCAATATGATGATGCCGGCGCATACAAGGATGAAGGCGAAAAGGGTACCAATATTTGTTAAATCAACCATTTCATTTATTGTAGTGAACATAGCTGTTACACCTACGGCTACACCTGTTAAAATGGTGGTAACGTGAGGAGTATGAAATTTCGGGTGTACTTTAGAAAATACTTTTGGAAGGAGTCCGTCACGAGACATCGAGAAGAAAATTCGTGGTTGGCCCAGTTGAAAAACAAGCAGTACGGCTGTATGTGCAATAACAGCTCCAAAGGCCACAACGCCAACTATGAAATTGCCCCACTGTTGAATATTAGCATACTGAAGAGCTAAAGTCAGTGGCTCTGCCTGAGATGTTGAAAGTGTATTAACTAATGCTTTATAAGGTATTATGCCGGTGAAAACCGCTGCTACTACTATATAAATGACCGTACAGATAATCAACGACCCGATGATACCAATTGGCATATCTCGTTTAGGATTTTTTACCTCTTCAGCTACTGTTGATACGGCATCAAAACCGATATATGCAAAAAACACGATTGCAGCTCCGGCCTGAATACCTGCCCATCCATTTGGTGCGAAAGGACTCCAGTTGGCAGGTTTAACATAATTAAACCCAACGATTATAAAGATTGCCAGTACGATAAGTTTTAGAACGACCATGCCGGAATTAAACTTGGCACTTTCTTTGACCCCTACAACCAGGATTATTGTGATAAACGCAACGATAGCAAACGCAAGGAAATTGAAGACGATCGGTATCCCGAATATATGCGGGGCATGTTCAATTAATCCCGGTATCCTGGTCGCCGTCTGGTAATCGGTCGAAAACCAGTTGGGTATATGAATCCCAAATCCCGCTACAAATGTTTTAAAATAATTGGCCCAACTAATGGCTACAGCCACGTTACCAACGGCATACTCGATAATTAAATCCCATCCGATGATCCAGGCTACAATTTCACCCAGGCTGGCATAAGAATACGTATAAGCACTACCGGAAATAGGAACCATGGCGGCAAATTCAGCATAGCAAAGCGCCGAGAAACCGCAAGCGACAGCGGTTAAAACAAAAGAAAGCATCAGGGCAGGACCGGCACCTGGTCGTGCGGCATCACCGGCGGCAGCGGTACCTATCGTAGCAAAAATACCAGCTCCAATAATAGCTCCGATACCAAGCATGACAACATCGAATGATCCCAATGCCCGGACCAGTTTATTACTGCTTCCTTCCTCGCTGTCTTTAAGTATGGAATCTATGTTTTTAACCTTGAAATAATTTTTCCTCATACGTAATCACATATAATTGGGTGAGAGTCTGTTATCCTTCCAAAACAGTATATTAAAAGGCAAGAATACACAAAGGGTAGAAAAAAGTCAATTGGGATAAAATCAGGTTATTATTGAAGTAAGAGATCATTTAATGAGTGTGCTTTCATTTCGTATTTGGATGATCCCCAGGCAAAGTCGTTGTTATTTCACAGAATAATTACGGTGAACCTTTAGGATAAACAGGAAGATCGGTATACCTGATTGGAATTGTTAAATATTGTTAAATGGATAGCGAAGCAGGTAAATGTGAGGAATACTCACGATAGTATTCAGGCAACAACAGATTTGGTTCCTTTATTGTTCAATATAACATCCGGAAATTGGCAAAGAAATTAACCGAATAAGATCAGTCTTCTGCGGCAATAAGATCTACACAATCACCATTTAAATCTTCTTTGCATTTTTCAAATTCAAATTCCAGTGTGGAATGACCGATATTAAAATGTTTATCAAGACGATTTTTTACCATACCCTTTATTTGTTCCATATCATCCAGATCACGTTTATCAATATGAATATGAGCTTCCAGGCAGGTGTTGTTCTCGTCAATTTTCCAGATATGTATATGATGAATATTATTCACACCCTCAATGGTGCTGATATCCCTTGCCAATTCTTCAAGATCGAGATTCCCGGGTGTGCTTTCCATAAGAATGCTGATAGTTTCTTTTAACATTATGTAACTTTCAACAAGGATATAGATGGCAATACCAATGGTTAATAATGTGTCTACTATATAAATCTGATAATACATTATCAAAATACTGGCTATGATAACACCAACCGACGATAGCGTATCCGAAAGAATATGTAAGTAAGCACTCCGGATATTGATGTTCTCTTTTGATCCTTTAAATAGAAGCCAGGCGGTTAGAAAATTACCGATTAAACCTATAATGGCAACTATCAGCATAATGGGCCCATTGATAGGTTCAGGCTCAAAGAAACGATGTATACCTTCCTGTACAAGGTAAAGGGAAACAATAACAAGAATAATCAGATTGATAAACGCACCTATTATTTCCGCTCTTTTATAACCAAAAGTTTTGGCTTCATCTGCTTCCTTTTTGGATATACGGCGGGCGCCGTAGGATATTCCAAGTGAAGCCGTATCGCTGAAATTGTGTAATGCATCCGATAACAAAGCCAAACTATTGGACAGGATACCACCAATAACTTCAGCGAGTGTGATTATAAGGTTCAAGAATATGGAGATAATTAATCGACCACCGTTAACATCTTTACCGTGAGTGTGATGCGCATGTCCGTGGTTGTGTTTGTGAAGAATCTCACTTTGTTCCGGAGTCTTATCTTGGGACTCTAAGTTCATATAATTATTGCCGTAAAACGTTTAATACAGTATTAAGTATAATGATAAAATAAGGTTAATACTTATTAATTTCATTAAAGCTAAATGAACGCGGGTAGTAGTGATTTAAAATGTTCTCAAGATTTGCATCAATATATACAAAGGCAGCTTGTTAGATAATGTGAGATGGTTAGTAATTTAATGGATAAACAAAAAAAGCTCCCTGAAATTCAGGAAGCTTTCTCTTAAAAAAATAATATATAATTCTTAGGCTTGTTTCTTAACCCATGATGTGCAATGCCCTTTAGGATTAATGGGTCCTGCTACAACTGAGCAGCTACCACAGGAACTTCCATCTTTAGCCGGTGTATAAAAATTACAATTATCACATCTTTTATCGGCATAAGGAGAGTGTCCCGTATACTGTAGAGATTTGCGCATTTTCTTTTGAGCATCTGACAAGCTACTGATGTCCGTACAGGGATCCGCTTCAGCCGTAGCCTGTGCGCCGGATTCAGCAGTACTACCTTGTGCAGATGATTTCATTTCTGACTGAGATGCACCTTCTTTTTTACCACCACCACAGGCGGCTAACAGTGAACTGCTTCCAATACCTATGGCACCTACCATTGATAAGCGTTTCAAAAAATCTTTTCGTGAAATCTCATTCTTACTCATAACAACAACGGTTTTTTTTAAAATTCAGGTTTATGTTTGGTAGTCTATCAAAAATCGTATATAGATCAAATCTAAATACTCTTGCAATTATCCTAAGACTATTAAATGCAATAACATACAATGCATCAATTAATATAGTATGCAGGCGTTATTAATAAAATCATTAAACGTTATTTATAGATGCATTAGAAAATCTTATGCAAAAACTAATATCGCTTACCTATCAAACAAATGAAATGATTCTGTGGTTCATTTCATTAATAAATTTTTCCTATAGCTTTAGAAATCCTGTTAAGTAAGGCTATGAGTAATTCATTTGTGGCAGTACTATCGAAAGGCTGAATAACAATGGTAGTAACATGTTCCCGGTCGGCTTGTCTGAATCGATCATATAATTCACGGGTCATAGCATCAAAATCACCAAAATAATTTATAATGTTATTATGACTCTTTATATCGTCAAAATCCGAATGCAATAGATAGATAGTATTAGGATCGGATATCGTCTCATCAGGTAATAACCATCGAACATCGGCATCAGGAGAGTAATGGGTATATTTCATACCCGGACTTTTCGGTTTTTCGGCCGAATCATGTTGACGATAGGGCAGGATCTCACATTTTAGAATTTCTTCTATTGCCGATCTGCTGACGTAACCGGGCCGGAATATTTCAAATGGCCGTATCGAAAGATCAAGTACAGTCGATTCTATTCCTACATCACAAAATCCACCGTTGATTACGGGAAAATCATAACCGAAATCTTCATACACATGCTCGGGTTTCGTTGGGCTTGGTTTGCCCGATGTATTGGCGCTTGGAGCTACTAATGGCCCGGCTTGTCTGATCAATGCCAGAGCGAGGGGATGGCGCGGCATTCGTATTGCTACTGTATCAAGACCCGCCGTTATAATATCCAATACTTCTGGTTTCTTTTTAAAAATAAGCGTCAATGGCCCCGGCCAGAAGTGATCAATCAGTAGTTTTGCCTCAGTGGGTATTTCTAGAGCAAAATCTTCAACCATATCCAATCCTGAGACGTGAACAATCAACGGATTATCAGCCGGCCGGCCTTTGGTATCAAATACTTTTTGTATGGCATCCCGATTCCATGCAGAAGCACCTAACCCATAGACAGTCTCTGTAGGGAAAGCAACAACACCGCCTTCGTGTATTATTTCAGTATAATAATCAGGCAAGATTAGCTACTTCCTTTTTATCCGCTAATTCCTGAAGAAAGGTAATTGCGGCATCAAGATTAGGTATGTCATCTATCACCAGGCGAACAGAGTCGTTTTTTTGGACAACCTTAAATTTGTCTTTAAAATTCTGTTGCAGGTTCTGAACAATATTTTTAAACCGACCATCTTCATAAAAAGCAACTCCGTCTTCAGTCTTTGAATTAGGACACATGAGCCACATTTTCTTAGCTCTTATGGTAACCTTTGTCATAAACAACCTTGAAGCATATAATTTTATAAAAGCGGCTTTAATTAGGTTTTGACCTTCATTGGGTAATGGACCAAATCTGTCGGTCACTTCACTTTTCCAGTCATCTATTTCTTCCGGTTCCTGGGCCTCCGCAAGTTTTCTATAAAGGTTCAAGCGTTCGACATTGTCCGCTACATAGTTGTTAGGAAGTAATGCCGATAAATCGAATTCCACGGATGTTTCGGGATGATCAACATTAACTTCTACTTCATCAAACAGGCCTTTGAATTCTGTTTCTTTCAACTCTTTTACAGCATCGTTCAGTATTTTCGTATATAATTCAAAGCCGATTTCATTAATAAAACCACTTTGTTCGGCACCTAACACATCACCTGCCCCCCTGATATCCAAATCGCGCATGGCAATATTAAAACCTGAACCGAGATCCGAATACTCTTCAAGAGCCAATAATCGTTTTCTTGCTTCTACGCTAAGGTCTTCCAACGGCGGTGTTATGAGATAGCAATAAGCTTTTCGATTTGAGCGGCCGACACGTCCGCGGAGCTGGTGTAACTCAGAAAGCCCAAAACGATCGGCCCGGTTAATAATAATTGTATTGGCATTAGAAATGTCGAGGCCATTTTCCACTATATTGGTGGATACCAAAACGTCAAATTTATAATGATAAAACTGGGTGATAATTTTCTCTAACTGGGTACCTGTCATCTGTCCGTGAGCAAAACGAACGCGGGTATTGGGAACAAGTTTTTGGATCATATCCGCAAACTCAGAGATATTTTTGACGCGGTTATGAATGATAAATACCTGGCCGCCCCGGGTTGTTTCCTGCATTATGGCATCTCTGATCAGATTAGAATCGAAACTGTGTATTTCCGTATACACGGGTTGACGATTTGGAGGTGGTGTATTAATTATGCTCAGGTCTCTTGCGCCCATCAACGACATATGCAATGTTCTTGGGATGGGAGTCGCTGTTAATGTCAATACATCGACGGTAGCCCTGAATTCTTTCAGTTTCTCTTTGGCGGATACTCCGAATCGCTGTTCCTCATCGACAATCAATAAGCCCAGGTCTTTAAACTTTATATCTTTCGAGGTAATCCGGTGAGTGCCAACCAGGATATCTATTTTACCTTCGGCCGTTTTTTTCAGAATCTCTTTTTGTTCAGCTTTAGTACGAAAACGGGATATCACATCAACCTTAACAGGAAAATTAGCCATTCGTTCTTTGAACGTTTGATAATGCTGATCGGCAAGAATTGTTGTGGGAACCAGGAGCGCAACCTGCTTATTATTCATGACCGCTTTAAAAGCTGCACGTACAGCTACCTCCGTTTTCCCAAAACCGACATCACCACAAACCAGCCGATCCATTGGTGTCGGTTGTTGCATGTCATCTTTCACGGCATCAATAGCACTGATTTGATCGGGAGTTTCTTCATATCTGAAAGAAGCTTCCAGTTCCGTTTGCCATTCATTGTCTTTGGAATAAGCGAAGGCTTTTTGAGCTTTCCGTTTGGCATATAATTCGATGAGATCACGGGCAATATCCTTGAGTCTTTTCTTAGTCTTGGCTTTTTTTCGTGCCCATTCACCTGAACCCAGCTTGGTCAGTTTGGGTTGAGTGCCATCTTTTCCCGAATATTTCTGCAGTTTGTGTAAGCTGGTGAGATTGACATATAGAACAGAATCGGCTTTATACTTTAATTTTACGGCTTCCTGTTCAATATCACGGACTTTTATTTTTGTAAAGCCGGCAAATTTACCGATACCATAATCAACATGTACTACAAAATCACCAACATTGAGATCCCGCAGTTCTTTAAATGAAATCCCGCCTCTTTTACGCTGGGATTTAAGATTTGGGCGGTGATACCGGTTAAAGATCTGATGATCCGTATAGATGGCAATCCCTTGCTTATGAAGCAGAAAACCCTGGTGAATGGTTTCAATTGAAAGGTGATACCTGTTCTTCTTATCATGTTCACCAAGTAAATCCTCGAACCGGTCACGTTGTCCTTCGTTATCACACAGAATGTACACATCATATCCTTTATCAGACAGATCACGGATATTGGCTTTTAATAACTTTATGGTTGAGTTGAAATCAGGCTGAGGTGATGCATCGAGAGCGAATTCCCAATCGGCTTTTAACTGGCTTAATAATCCACCCATAAAAACAGAAGGATGATTCACCATATTTTGTTTAAAAACTTCAGGAGTCAGGAACAGGTCATCCGGTGGCAGCAGATCCAATTCCTCATCATCATGAAGTTCCAGGTATCTCTCACCGGCTGCTTGATATCTTTTTTCAAGTTCCGCATAAACAAGCGGCAGATTAAAAACCACTACAATGGTATCGTCATCCAGGTATTGGAAAAGATCCATTTTATGTTCTTTATCGAGTTGATCCACATTTGGAACAAGATGGGTAGTGTCCAGATAAGCTATAGATCGTTGTGAATCAGGGTCAAATTCACGAATCGAATCCACTTCGTCGCCAAAAAACTCAAGGCGTACCGGATATTCGCCGGAAAATGGGAAAACATCAAAAATTCCACCTCTTTGAGCAAATTCACCGGGGTTATCAACAAAACTAACACGGCTATACCCCTGATCCAGAAGGTTAGCTTCGAGGTCTTCGAGCTCCCATTGATCACCTTTTGATAGTTTTAAAGTTGCCTTGGAAAATGATTCGGGTGAAGCAATTTTATCAAAAAGAGCTTCGGATGACGTGATAATAGTGTAGCTGTCATTATTAGATATGGACTCGAGTACTTCCGACCTATGAACCATTGCTCCTGAATCCAGGAACTGCCTGGAATCATACGGCTTATGATTTGTAGGCGGGAACAGCAGGTTATTTTGCACTTCTAATGCATCGAGATCCGACTTCAAAAACTGTGCACTTTCGTGTTCAGGATATACGGCTAATATTTTCCTCCCTCGTTTTTGTAAGGCCTGGATCAGGAATGATGATGTAGAACCGACAAAACGATCAAGTTTGATGGAATGATGCTTTTTTAAATGCTGCTCAATTTCTTTTAAGGGCAGATCAGATTGTACAAGCTTGCTGATATTCTGCAGTGCCATCTATAAGAGTGTAGTATTATGAAAAAAGTGGTTTCCAGGAGACCGTCGGGCTTAGATAAATCTACTGCAAATTCGTTATGATATCCTAAGACTGACAGCCTCGCAGTTAAAAATATTTTGAAAGTAAAATATGAAATAACCTTTAAGATAATGAAAACGAATGGTTGAAACATTTATGACATGAAGATCAATTTTTTTTGATTTTCTTAATTTATTAACTGGCATATGGTTAAAAATCAAATAATAAATAAAATCAACTTATGTATATAAATATATTGACTATATGCGATAAAAATTGTTAAATAATAGTGGGATTTATATAGATATGGCAGGTTCCCCAATCCTGTTTCCTCTCAATATAAAAAGGCCATTCCATTATGCTGTGTTTCAAATTAATGATATTAGTCGTTTTTCTACAGGTTTATCCGGGAATTTCGGATAATTTAGCAAAACCCATACATCACGACGCCTACGATAAAGGTGTAACCAAAAAAGTAAATGGTAAATGGGTCAAGGCATTAGACATCTGGTTCAATGCAAGGGTTAAATTGATGAAAAATGGAAAAGTGGATCCCCGTATAGGATTTGCTTACATGAATCTTGCTACTCAGAAAAAAGCTGTTAAATATTATAAATCTGCCTGTATTATGTATTTCTGGGCTTTAAAAGCCAGGGATATAAGCACTTATCATGATATCATATCTAAAGAAATACTTCAGATTAAACCGATGCTTACCCCCCAAAAATTCAGGGAAATGATGCGTCTGCTAAAAAAGGACGACCCCCGCGTTATGAGTGAGTTAAGAGGTTTTTGGATTCAAAAAGACCCAACTCCCACAACATTTATAAATGAACGTCTTCTCGAACATTACGAACGTATTGCATATGCTAAAGAACATTTTCGAAAGAACACGTCAACGATTTATGGTACAGACGATCGGGGAACCATTTATGTTAAATACGGTGCGCCTTCACGACTTCGTAAAGGGACGATTGTGATTGATCGTTCAAATATTGAGGCATGGGCCCGGGAAATGCTGTATAAAACAGGCGGGCGCTCCAATACCAGTTATGCCGGTTTAAATCCGGTGGCGGCTATGCGCCAGGCCGATCAGAAAGATGAAGGAAAAATAAATTATATCGTACATACAATTTTACAGTACAACAATTACAATAACTATGAGATCTGGGTTTATAATCATCTTAACAATGAACCGGATCGGCATGTGATTTTTATTTTCGGCAGTCCGGGCAGCGGAGGGGGATTCGGGTTATTGAGATCTTTTGATGAACTGATGTCACCTGCAGTTTTCAGACAACGGCGTTTTCCTTTTAATGCGAAGCCATTTAATATTGGAACCATTATGCAATTGCTTTATTACCAACAGGTAAAGCAAATAGACAATTATTTCAGCAATGCGTTTCTGAATCTTGAATCATCCTGGGTATCGGAGAATCTGACGGCCGATTCATATGCTCCGTTACATACCTCCGCCACGCATAAACAGGAAATAAGAAACAGGGAAGAAAAAGCACCCAAAGAGAAATCAACTTATAATGAAGAACTCCCGAATATATGGATCAAATACAAGCAGGCAAGATATCTTGGGCAGGATAATAAACCATACAGCATTTTATTTGTCTACTCGAAACCTCAACATGTACTATTAAAAAACTATTCATCGGCTTACATGCTTAAAAATCAGGTAGATTATTATGTGAAACACAATATCACGCTTTGGAATAAAAATTGGTTGGAACTCACAAGTATAAATCAACTTCCGGATGTACATTTCGATAAGTTGATTTCTAAAGATGACGGTGCATTACCGAGCCAAACGATTTTTAAGGTCGAACATAAAGATAAGGACATGCACGCCAGAATTGCTGTTGATGCGTATAATTTAAAGAAGAAGGAAAAGAATCCGGATGATCCGTTCCCGGCCTATTTATTAGGTACAGGGAAAGAACAAGTCAGTTTCAATGACCCCTTAACCATAGATAAGACCAGGTTAGAATTGAGCGATATCGTTTTGGGTTATCAGGATAGTTTGCTCGACAATGATAATAAAGTCTCCGGGTATCACTTCTATGTACCATTCAAAAACGATATTCCTCATTCAAAGAATTTGTGGATTCATCTTGAAGTATATCATTTACAAAAAAAACAGGGACAAAATGCAGTTTTTGATGTCGATTATCGCATCATCCCGCTAAATAAAAAGGGAAAACCGGTAAAAAAAGATACGTACGTCGGCCTTACCCTGAAATATGAATCTCCGTATGATTATTCAAAAGAGAATCTGCAAATAGATTTAAGTGATATAAAAAGCGGGAAATATCGACTCAAATTGAAAGTAAATGATAAAGCGTCGGGACAGTCGGCTTTACGGTATGTAGATTTTATCAAGGAATAAGCCGACTATTAGAATTATATCTCAATAAAAAAGCGATCCCTTAATTGGAATCGCTTTTTTGGGAATTAAAAAAAACGACTTACAATACGGCAGAAATTTCTTCCCATTGCATGTCAAATGCTTCAGCGACATCTTTATAAGTTATAACTCCATTAGCAATGTTTAACCCTTTATCCAATTCCTGATTTTCATTCATTGCTTTTTTCCAGCCTTTATTAGCAATTTGAACGGCATAGGGCAGGGTAACATTCGTTAATCCGATCGTACTGGTAAAAGGAACAGCACCGGGCATGTTAGCTACGCAATAATGGATGACACCATCAACAACAAATGTCGGATGATCATGCGTGGTCGGTTTCGCTGTCTCAATACAACCACCCTGATCGATAGCCACATCAACAATAACAGATCCGGGTTTCATTATCTTCAGCATATCACGGGTAATAAGCCGTGGAGCTTTGGCACCCGGGATAAGTACGGCACCAATCGCGAGATCAACATGGGGTAAAAATTCGCGTATGTGATGCTCGGATGACATTATTGTTGTAACATTCTTAGGCATAATGTCGTCAAGATATCGTAATCGGGCTACATTAATATCCATCATAGTCACATTAGCGCCCATACCGGCGGCTATTTTAGCAGCATTAACGCCAACGATACCACCACCAAGAACAAGTACATTAGCAGGGGGTACTCCGGGAATACCACCAAGAAGAACACCGCGTCCACCTTGTGCTTTTTCCAGGTATTTAGCACCTTCCTGAACCGACATACGTCCGGCTACTTCACTCATTGGAATGAGAAGCGGGAGGGAATGATCGGCTTTTTCTACTGTTTCATAGGCTATTGCAATACATTTTGAATCGACAACAGCTCTTGTTAATTCTTCACTTGCGGCAAAATGAAAATACGTAAAAATAATCTGCCCTTCGCGCATTCTTGGGTATTCGACAGGGATAGGTTCTTTGACCTTCATTATCATGTCTGATTTTGCCCAAACTCGTTCAACGTCCTCTATGATTTCGGCTCCGGCCTCAATATATTTATTATCCGGGAATCCACTTCCCAAACCGGCATTCTTTTCAATATAAACGGTATGACCGTTTTTTGTTAATTCAACTACACCGGCTGGCACAAGAGCAACACGATTCTCGTGTGATTTAATTTCTTTTGGAACTCCTATTACCATGAAAAATCCTTAGTTTAATTTCTTAGGTTAATAATGTTTTACGATCTTTTGTATTCTTAAATAAAAAATCATTGAAACTTATGAATAATTTTTAATAAGTACGTAACGTAGTTTTGCAGCAATTTTTGCAGGAAAGCTATCGTTAGCTCAAACATCGGAGCTATCCTGGATTTGATCACAAATTTACATACGAATATCACCTATAGATGATATCAAAAGAAATTTTTAAAAAAGTTAGAAAACTTGAAATTCGAACCAAGGGATTGGTCAATTCTCTGTTTGGAGGAGAATATCAATCGGCTTTCAAGGGCAGGGGAATGGTGTTCTCTGAAGTCCGTGAGTATCAATTCGGAGATGATATCCGTAAAATCGACTGGAATGTCACAGCACGAACAGGCGAGCCCTATGTGAAAATATTCGAGGAAGAACGTGAACAAACCCTGATGCTTTGCGTTGATATATCTTCCAGTGGTATTTTCGGTAGTCAGAATCAAAGAAAAATGGATCTGGCAATTGAATTATGTGCCGTTTTGGCCTTTAGTGCCATAAATAATAGTGATAAAGTCGGTTTGGTTCTTTTCAGTGATCGCATTGAGAAAATGGTACCACCCCGTAAAGGACGCTTACATGCGCTACGAATGATACGGGAATTATATACAACGGAGCCGAAAGGAAAAGGAACGGACATTGCCGGAGCAATTTCATATGTAAATAAATTGCTCAAAAGAAGATCTATTATCATATTAGCGAGTGATTTTCAGTCATCTGATTATGAGAAAGAGATGAAGGTGACAAATAAAAAACATGATCTGGTGAATGTCGTGATCGAAGATCCGTTGGAAAATGAATTGCCGTCTTTAGGATTAGTACCGTTGAGAGATGCAGAAACCGGTGCCGTAAAGTGGGTAGATACATCCAATAAAAAAGTTCGAACCGCCTATAAAGCACGCAGGTTAAAAAGACATCGTGAGTTGTTAGAATATTTTCTGAAATTACAGGTTGACACGGTCACGGTCAGATCGAATGAGTCGTATGTGGAACCGTTAATGAAATTTTTTGAACGGAGGGCAAAGCGTTACTGATGAAGAAAACTCATGTATTATTTACTTTTGTTGTACTGATACTTACCTCATTTGTTAACTTCAATTACGTCCTTGGACAACAAGTCAATAGCTATGTTAAAGTCGATACTGTAAAAGTCGGTGATAAATTCGACTATGTTCTGGTTGTTAAAAAGAATAAACAATATGACAATGTTATTTACCCTGATTCGAGTCAATTTGGAGATTGGTTTCATGTTGCCGGTGTTAAGCAATTCAAAAAAACGGATTATTCCGACAGCCTGATCTATACTCTTCAGTTTTTCGGTGTCAGGGATACGTTGATTCCACCTTTAAATGTAGCATTTGTGTCGGGAACGGATACGACTGTAAAGAAAACTTATCCCGTACCAATACATTTTAAAAGTGAGGTGGGAGACAAGAAGGATGCAAAGTTTCAGCCTCTAAAACCGATATTTGAGTTTGCCCTTTCGATTCTTCCGTACATAATTATTTTAATACTGCTTATTATTATCGGATATTTTGCCTATAAATATTATCTGAAGAAAAAGAACGAGGAAAAAACCGCACCGAAACCGAAACCTGTTCCAAAAGTATTTGTGGATCCTCTTGAGGAATTGGAAAAGAATTTATTTAGCCTTAGATCAGATGATTCTCTCACAAATCAACAATTTAAAACGTTTTATTCTAAGCTGGGCGATACAATAAGATTATATTTTGAACGTGTCTACCATATTACGGCGCTTGAATTAACAACCCGTGAATTGATCGGGGAATTAGATACAAAAGTTGTTGACAGGGAATTGTTTAAAATAACAAATAAGATCTTGCGCCAGGCGGATATGGTTAAATTTGCCAAATATACTCCGGTTCTGGATCAGGCTTACGATGATTTGAAAGCAGGCGAGGAATTTTTAACGAGGGCAAGAGAAATAGATCAGGGACGTGTGAATTATATGCGGCAACGTTTTGAGGAAGAAAATCGTCAGGTAATAAATGATGAAGAAAACGGTGAAGAAGAAGTTAATCAGGAAGAAGTATCATGATCTGGAAAAATCCTGAATGGTTCTGGGCATTATTGATTATACCGGTTGTTATCGGTATACAGTTTTGGAGGTATTATAAACACCGCTTACCAACTCTGACGTTTTCCAGTGTGACCGATCTCGATAACTTGCCTGGTAACTGGCGTCAATATGGTTCATGGGCGACACTGTTTTTTGAAGTTCTGGGTATTATACTGGTGATTATTGCCCTGGCACGCCCCCAATTGGAAAATACCCATATCAGGAGAAATGCAAAAGGCATCGATATTATGCTGGCTCTCGATATATCCACTTCTATGAAGGCAGAGGACCTAAAACCGAGTCGTTTTAAAGCTGCAAAAATCGTAGCAACCAACTTCATTAATAAAAGATATTCTGATCGTATTGGACTCGTTGTGTTTGCCAGAAAAAGCTTTACCGTTTGTCCGTTAACACTCGATTATTCATTGCTGAAAAAGTTATTACAGAATGTGAGGATGGGTGTTGTCGAGGATGGTACGGCCATAGGTATGGGGCTGGCCACGGCCATTAACCGTCTTAAAAACAGTAAAGCAAAGAGTAAAGTCATCATCTTATTGACAGACGGACAAAATAACGCCGGGGAGATTGACCCGGTTACAGCCGCTGATATGGCTGCAACTTATGGTATTAAAATTTATACTATAGGTGCTGGCAGCAGGGGTACGGCACCTTATCCTGTGAATGACCCAATTTTCGGTAAACGATATCAGAATATTAAAGTCGATATTGATGAAAAAATGCTGACAAAGATAGCCAATATCACCGGAGGGGAATATTTTCGTGCAACGGATACCAAAAGCCTTAAGCAGATTTATAATCGTATTGATAAGATGGAGAAGACTAAAATTGATGAAAAGATATTTACCGATTACAAGGATCTGTACCCCAGGTACCTTTTTCCGGGAATATTATGCTTTATATTGGCATTTGTTAGTGATAAAGTGATCTTCCGGTCTGAGTTAGGGTGATGAGCGGATAGCAAAGCTCATAGTGTTTTACTAATGAATAATTAGCAATTATTATTGACCGGGGAAAAGCTTTACTGAATGGTTCCAAGGAGGTATGAATCTCATTACCCTCATTCGTCTCGTAACTTTTTAACGATGATCCCGAAAGCATGCGGGATTAACGCTGCCTTCCACCGGATTCGTAACGCCTGTTTTTCTAAAGCCGGAGTCGTCCAAAGATGCATCGATGTTTATGCGGGATCACAAAAACGTAATCGAATTCAGGTTGAATTTTTAACTAAGGTGTAAGGCTTTCTTGTTAGATTTCAATAAAATCTAACTTATTCACGTATAAAATAGCGATTATTACAGAATTTGTAATTTAACGGGACATAAGTGATTAGCAATCATCGCTTAACAGTTAGTAATTACATTGCAGTATGATCTTCTTGCATTTCTCATTGGTAAAAAAAATATCCGGTTAACTTGAGAATACAAAGGGCTTTTAGTAAACTCATAAATACTTTTAAAATTATAATTAACCCCAGAAACGCAATGAAGCTCATAAAATTTGCTGTAGTATGTTTTTTATTCCTCGCATTCGGTTTTAGTTACAGTCGTGCCCAAAATAGCCTGTATAAATTTGCGGGAAACATGAATAGTTATAAAAAAGTAGATAATGATATTGATGTCCAATTAGATAACGGAGCAGTTAAAATAGCTTATATAAAGGATGTTGGTTTCCGTATCCGCTATTCATTTACCGGAAAGTTTGATCCGTTATTTTCTTATGCAACTGTCGATCAGTTACCGCCAAAAGAAAATATCGATGTTGAAAATAATGTAAGCGCTTTAATTCTTAAAGCAGGTGATGAGATCCTGCAAATTCAGAAAAAACCATTTCGAATAACCTATCAAAATTCTGCAGGCAAAACCTTTATGCAAGATTCTTTTGGTGCCGGACATCAGGGGGATAAGGTTTGTCATATAGTTAAGAGATATAACGGGACCATCTATTATGGACTGGGTGAACGGCCGAGTGATTTGAATAGAGCCGGTAAACGTTTTGAATTGTGGAATTCAGATACTCCCGGGTATCCACGTGGAACCGAGCCGTTATATGAGTCCTATCCGTTTTATATCGGATTACATAATGGTAAAGCCTACGGTGTTTATTATGATAATTCCTTTAAAAGCCTGTTCGACTTCGGCGGACAACTGAAAACCCATATAGGTTATTATGCTTCTGGTGGGGAATTACGTTTTTATGTATTTGAAGGTCCGGGTATCAAACAAGTGCTCAGAAAATATACCAATCTAACTGGTAGAGCCCCATTGCCACCCAAATGGGCGCTGGGTTACCAGCAAAGCCGCTGGAGTTATTATCCTGACAAAGAATTGTATCGTCTGAAAGATGAATTCCGCAGCCGTAATATTCCATGTGATGTTTTTTACCTGGATATTGATC
>Ga0102962_1000382_pt1 | contig 21912 bp, 19 predicted proteins | sample SalPonF2_C_D2_MG_FD_84519 | JGI IMG/M metagenome (GOLD analysis project Ga0102962, IMG submission 84519) | Salt pond soil microbial communities from South San Francisco under conditions of wetland restoration - Salt Pond MetaG SF2_C_D2_MG ...
CGCTCTCCTTTTTCAAGATGAATATGTGCATACAGATCACTGTTATTGATTCGGCTGATTAAATAAGACAGCCCGTTACTCTGTGAATCCAAATAGGGCGTATCGATCTGAAACATATCACCGGTAAAAATGATCTTGGTATTTTCTCCGGCCCGGGTTATGACCGTCTTTACTTCGTGAGGAGTAAGATTCTGAGCCTCATCCACGATGAAAAATATATTGGAGAGACTGCGTCCGCGGATATAAGCGAGTGGTGTAACAAACAACTTTTCCGATTCTACTAAATCCTCAATTCGTTTGTACTCTTTCGTTCGTTCTCCATATTGACTCTTAATAAAATCGAGGTTATCCCATAAGGGTTGCATATAGGGATTAATTTTGGATTTAATGTCACCAGGAAGATAACCGATATCCTTATTACTCAGTGGGACAATTGGCCGGGCCATATATATCTGGTGATAATTCCGTCGGCATTCCAGGGCACCTGCTAAAGCCAATAACGTTTTCCCCGTTCCGGCAACCCCGCTTATAGTTACCAAACGGATATCTTCATTCATCACCGCATGTAATGCGAAGGTCTGTTCCGCATTTCTCGGTTTGATTCCATATGCTTTGTCTTGCTGTATTCGCTCTATTAATCCGGTTTCCTTTTTATAAATGGCTAAGGCCGAGTTACTTTGTGATTTTAAAATAAAGAAATGATTACAAGGTGGTTCTTCATCCACAAATTCAGAATAAGGAACCCCGTCTTCCTCAATCAGACGATCAATTAGTTCAGGATCCTGAACGTTGATTTCGCTCTTTCCTTTATTGAGCTGATCGACATCTTTAATCTTCCCGGTCTCGTAGTCTTCCGCCGGTATGTTCAATGCTCTTGCTTTAACCCGAAGGTTGATGTCTTTCGTAACCAGTATAACATTTCGGCGCGGTTCTTTCTGTGATAATGAGAGCGCCATATTTAAAATTTTATGATCATTCTTTTGGGAACCAAACACTTTGTTGGCATCTGTATCTGAAGTCTGATCCATAATAACTCTGAATTTACCTTTATTGGTACCATTCAGAGAAATCCAGTTTTGAAGCATATTATGTCCCGATAACTTATCCAGGATGCGACTAAATTCACGGGCATGCATATTGATTACATTATTTCCCTTTTTGAACTGATCGAGCTCCTCTAAAACGGTAATAGGAATGGCGACATCATGTTCCTGGAAACTATATAAAGCATTGTAATCATATAAAAGAACGGAGGTGTCAAGTACGAAAGTCTTCTTTTTAGTGCGCGGCATAGGCTTGTAATAAACGGAATAGTATGGTTTATATATGAATCATAATCATTCGATTAGTATGCTTCAAGTGGTCCCTTGAAATTCACTAATATTTTATTTCTCGCTATATACTTTTTCTATGGAAAGCATATATAGCAATTCCCAAAGCCATAGCCGCATTGAGACTCTCTACATTTTGTTGTTTATGATCCCCTAAAATGGCCACGCGTTTTCTTGACTCTTTAAACAGCTTCTCATCAATTCCACCGGCTTCATTGCCAACTACCAGTACATTTTTTTCAGCCGGAATAATAGTGGTTAAATCTTCCGCTCCCGGTTTTCCATCTAATAATGAAATATGCCAGCCTGAGTTTTCCAGTTGTTCTAAGGCATCTGCCGCTGATGATATCGCAAATGGCAAAGCACCTGTAGCTCCCGCTGTACTTCGCACAACTTTCGGATGAAACAAATCAACAGACCCCTTGCCAAGTATCATTCCGGTAACACCAAACCAAACGCCGGTTCGAATCATAGTACCTAAATTACCTGGATCCTGAATACGATCCATTACGATAATCAGACCTTTTTTCTTACCTAATTCAGATATGGAAACGGGTGCTGGTATATTACACACGGTAAAAACACCTTGGGGATTTTCTGTATCACAGATTTCAAGGTATTCGTCTTTGGGTACCCTATAAGTTGCATAAGAATCCAAAATCTTTCTCCAGTGAGCATTTTCCCACAAACTTGTGGATTCATCAAAGTAAATGGAATCGATTGACAATTGCCCATTTTCAATAATTTGTTTAACTGTTCGTCTCCCCTCAGCGATGAACAATTGATATTCATACCGAAACCTTTTACGGGTAATCTTTCGCAATAAGGTTGTTTGCCGTTTTGATATTTTGGTTAGTTTCTTCATACTGCTTGAGTATAATTAAAGTCCGGTCATATCGAAAGAGATATTGTTACATTATCAGAAGCCTATGCAAAACTGTTCTTTTTTCCAATATCTGCATTTTCGCGACTTCGAAATCCTCGAATCCCGAAAGCATTCGGGATGCTGCGGTTCCGAAGTCGCTCATGCTTTGATATTGAACAAAATTCCTGGTTTTGCAAAGCCTTCTTGTAACTAAAGGAACTTATAAAAGATAACCCGTTCCTCATTTTTGAGGACGCTAAAAAGAGCTGCGAAATGTAATCGTGCTCTGCGTTGAAGCTCAAAATGAATTATTTATTGAAGGATGGCTGCAAAAACAAAATGTTCGCAGAAAATTGTACACAGTTCATCCTAAAGCTTACGCCGATAAATTCAGACAAGCAGAACCGACCTGGGATACCCACATTTTTCCCAATCTCCCTTTTTATGCTAAATTTTAATTTTGGAGAATATTTTATCATTCTGTTAACCAATAATTTTAAAACTTTACATAACCTGACAAACGGTTGTGTATTCGAAAGGTTCTATAATTATATTGTCTTAGATCATACGAAAACGCTTCTATTTTCAATAAGTAACATTAATGATTAAATATGACATCAAGTATGGATTTTTTAAAAGAATTAGGTATTAATAAAGAAAACAAGGGGACCCTGACCGGTCAAAATCGCTACGGAGACGTAAGTAAAAATTTTATCACCAGTTATACGCCAATAGATGGCTCTGAGATTGGTAAAGTTTCAATGACGACCAGTGACGAATACGAAAAAGTCATAAAAAGTGCACAAGAAGCATTTGAAGTTTGGCGTTCCACACCCGCTCCAAAACGGGGAGAAATTGTAAGACAAATCGGACTCGAATTACGCAAATACAAAGAACCATTGGGGAAGTTGGTTTCTTATGAAATGGGCAAAATCTATCAGGAAGGTCTGGGTGAGGTTCAGGAAATGATCGATATTTGTGATTTCGCCCTGGGTCAGTCACGACAACTCTATGGCTTCACGATGAAATCCGAACGTCCCGAACACCGGATGTACGATCAGTATCATCCTTTGGGAATTGTCGGGATTGTGAGTGCTTTCAATTTTCCAGTGGCCGTTTATAGCTGGAATGCCATGATTGCCGCCGTTTGTGGAAATGTAGTAATATGGAAACCATCTGAAAAAGCTCCATTATGTGGTATCGCCGTTAATAATATTATTTCAAAAGTGTTAAAGCGAAATAATCTGCCGGATGGCATTTTTAATATGATTACCGGTGCTCGTCAGATTGGTGAAATGATGACCAATGATAATAGGGTCCCATTAATTTCCGCTACTGGATCGATCCGAATGGGAAAACAAGTCTCCCAGACCGTAGGCGCTCGTCTCGGACGAACGATACTTGAATTAGGTGGAAACAATGCGATCATTATTTCAGAAAACGCTGATATTGAAATGGCAGTTCGGGCAACCGTATTTGGTGCCGTCGGAACAGCCGGTCAGCGTTGTACCTCAACCCGCCGACTTATTATTCATGAATCCGTTTACGATCAAATCAAAGATCGTTTGGTGAATATTTATAAAAATATTACAATCGGAAATCCACTTGATGAGAACACGCTTGTTGGTCCGCTTATCGATAAAGAGGCGGTTGATAACATGCAGAAAGCCTTGAAACAGCTCAACGATGAAGGTGGAAATATTCTTTATGGCGGAGACGTCTTGTCAGGTTCTGATTTCGAGAATGGTTTATATGTAGTTCCAACCATTTGTGAAGCTCAAAAGGATTTTGATATTATTCAAAAAGAGACGTTCGCACCGATTTTGTATCTCATTAAATACAAAGATCTCGATGAAGCCATCGAGATTCATAATGGAGTGGTTCAGGGACTCAGCTCGGCTATGTTTACACTAAATATTCGGGAAGCCGAACGATTTTTGAGCGGACGAGGATCCGATTGTGGCATTGCCAATATCAATATCGGGACCAGTGGCGCTGAAATTGGCGGTGCATTCGGTGGTGAAAAAGAAACCGGAGGCGGACGTGAATCAGGCTCGGATGCCTGGAAAGGTTATATGCGCCGTCAAACCAATACCATTAATTGGGGTACCGAATTGCCTCTTGCGCAAGGAATTAAGTTCGACGTTTAATTTTCAGTTATGCTAAAACTAAACCTTGGAGGTTTTGAAGACCTCCAAGGTTTTTTTAAATAACAAACTTTTCTATTATTTATAATTTTAAGTTAACCCCATCTCTGTATTATATTTCATACATTATATAACTATTCGAAAAAGCTTATTAATCAGTAAACAGTACATTTATTTGACGCGAATGGGTTTAGTAGACAGTCTTCAAAAAGCAGCCCAAAATAATGGTGTTTTAAAAATATTATCCGAGATTTCATTGGCGGGCAATGAACTTTGGCGTATAATCGTCCTGTTCTTAATTATTGTCTTATCCCTGATCGCAGGTAAAGTTGCCAAATATTTATTTCAGCGCGGCGCCGACTTATATGAGAAAAAACACAGTAAAATTTTTGCGGTTGCGCTGAGTTCGATATCCCGCTCTTCCACTTTCCTGCTATTTACACTTGGATTGAAGGCCGGTATAAACGTCCTGGTCATGAATTCAGTGATTCAGAGCATCGTGGTGACCACAACTACCATTCTTGTTATTACTGCAATAGGATTGGTTATTTATAATCTTGTGGATATCGTCGAAATTTGGTTGGATCGGTTTTCGCAAAAAACAGCCAGCAAACTCGATGATATGCTGGTACCACTGGTCGTCAAATCGCTGCGGGTTACGGTTGTTATTCTGATCTTACTTCAGGTTGCCCAAACACTCAGCGATAAACCAATCACTTCGATCATTGCCGGTCTTGGTGTCGGTGGTTTAGCCGTTGCTTTAGCCGCTCAGGATACCATAAAAAACTTTTTCGGTTCCCTTGTTCTGTTTTCTGACAAACCGTTTGAAGTTGGAGATAGAATCACCGTCGAAGGTTATGACGGACCTGTTGAAGAAGTGGGTTTCCGTTCCACAAGGATACGAACATTAGACGGTCATATGGTCACCATTCCCAATGGACAATTGGCCAATATGACGATCCACAATATCGGCAAACGTCCCTTCATCAAACGGGTCATGACGGTAACAGTGACTTATGATACTACGCCTGAAAAATTGCAGAAAGCTTTGGATATCCTGAATGATATCCTTGATAATCATGAAGGAATGGATCCTGAGTTACCACCACGTATTTATTTCAGCGATTTTGCAAGCACATCGCTGGATATACTGGTAATCTACTGGTATCATCCACCAGATTATTGGAAGTTTATGGATTTTAGTCAGAAGGTTAATTTCGAGATACTGGAACGTTTTAATGCTGAAGGCATCGATTTCGCCTTCCCCACACAAACTGTATATCTTGCCGGAGATCCGTCACGACCATTTAATGTTGGGACTTATTCCGGCGGTAATAGGTTATCCCCTGATAAAAAAGATGAGCAAAATTAATGAGTTTGTTCCCAGAGTTGTTCCAGTCGTTGCATTAATTCAGGAACAAAAAGCCGGTGTTCCGGTTTCATCATTACACTTCGCAGAACGGTAACTGACTCAGAATCTATCTTAATATCAGGAAAATGCTCCGCAAAAAATGAAGATTCCAGGCGAAACAAGCTTAAATGAAGTCCCTTTTCTTTGTCTTTCATTCCCACTGAAAAAATATCATTGGATCGTCTGGAAATGTCCGACGTGGTCATATTATCTCCAAGGGGGAAGTATACGACAATATCAAGATCTGGCTTCAGTACCGGTTCATAATGATCAGATTCTTTAAGCGCCTTGTAAAAGTCTATAGCGGCCACAAGACATTGTTCCAAAATCAATCCCAGACCTTCTTTGGCCTTAAGAGGAAATAACTGCAATGTCGTCCATAATGCAACCGCGGCCGCGCCCGCTCTTGAACATTCGAGGCTGATTTCACCAAGATGCAATTCATCCGAAGAAAAATAGGTGTAAGGAGAATCGTGTTTATAAAACTTTCCGACAGCAGGATCACGAAATAATACACAACCACAGCCATACGGCTGCAATCCATGTTTATGTGGATCAACCACAAAACTGTCACATTGATCAACAACATCCCAAACCGGACCTCGCATCAAGGGATGACCGGATAAAAGCTTATAAAATCCTCCATAAGCACTATCGACATGAACCCGGATTTTATTTTTTTTACAGTAATCCAGTATTTCCGGCAGATCTTCCATCAATCCCATTCCTGTTGTGCCTAAAGTAACGACAACAGTTCCAATATCATCAGAAACATTCTTGAGAGCATCGACATCCATAACACCATGACTATTTACAGGAATCTCCACACCTTTTACCCCGAGAACCTGACACATGCGGGAATGCGTATAATGAGCCGCAGCCGAATATGCTATAGACTTACCGGGATGAGAACTACGCGCCACCCATAAGGCCTCCAAATTCGCAATCGTACCGCTGCTTGTCAGGTGACCCAAATAGGTATCGCCAAAACCAACCATACGGGCCAAATCAGCTATCACTTCCTTTTCCATCTCAGAAGATGGCGGTCCCCCATCCAACGCATGATTATTGGGATTAATCGTCATAGCTAAAGCATAAGCCGCCCAGGCCAAATCATGCGGTGGCTTAAGCATCTGCCCTGCATATTGGGGATGATGAAACGGATAATTGCCTTTTAGCCGATCAATAAGCTGACTAAAGACATCCTCAATTTTATCAGACGATACTTTTTGAGAATCATCAATCTCAAAAGAGCCAAACGAATCCCTCCATTCATCCAGTTCTTTCAGTTTGCTGTTTAACAGACTAAGTGTATAAGATGTCATCAATTATATAATTCTAACATTAAAACCAAGAGCTAATACCTGTTTTATTTGCAACGCCTTAGTGATATCATCATTATACACCATAGCGAACTGTAGATTGGCGTTTAGGAAGTTATTAATTTTTCCCGTCAGCTCATTATTAAAAGAAAAATCGGTACTGGTTACCGGTTTGAGGAAACTTGTGAAAGAAACGAAACTGGTCGTAAGTGTCACATTTTTCATAACATTCAGATTTAGATTTAATGCCGTTGAAACACCACCTTCTGAACGGAATGCACGTCCTCGCCTTAAACCATACCGCATCGACAAACTCGTATCTCTGACAATGGTTTGTTTTAAAGCAAAACCACCTTGAACACTTAAAAATTTAGTGGCCTGAAAGGCTAAACCAGAAGATTCCGTTATATATGCCGGGGCCAAAAATCGGGAGATTAAAATATTTGGTGCATTGTTATTGTATTTATAACCTTTGTCGAACTGAGACTGAAAATCGACCGCACCAAACAAGCTGAGATGGTCTTGTGAGAAGAAATAATTAAATTGATTATTAATACTTATAATATCATCCGTTTTGCGAATATCATTTCCTGGTAAACGCGTTTGTCCGTATTTCAAATTAACAACGGCTTTATAACCAATCCATTGACTGGTATAATTCGCATTAAACAAAGTTGAAGCTGTAATAGCCATAGAACTCACCCCACCTTGAGCCCAATTGGAATATGCCGCCTGATTTCCATTTAACCCACCTACAAAACTAACATCCCATTTGGGCACGGTATCCCGTTTAGCTTTAGTTATCGTTACATTGGCCAGGGTATTTTTATTAGGTAAGCTGTTGGGTTTAATATGAAAATTATCCTGTGAAAATCCTTTTCCAGGATGGAATAAGATTCCCATTGCAAATAAAATGCAGCTTATCACGATTCCTTTTCCTTTTAACATCTTTCTAAGTTATTGATTATATAATTATTGCAATTACTCCTGATTGTATAACGATTAATTAAATTTTTATTAGGCCTACTGATTAGAACGTGCCGATCTCAAATATTACTACACCAAAAAATTACCGATAGTTGTCGATATCTATATTAATACAGGGATCTTATGCTAATCATTATTCCAATGACAATAATACAATTATCCTTTTTCAAGAATGACTTCCAAAGGATCCCCATCCTTTGAAAATGAGACGGATACATGTTCATCGAGTTTGGTCGGACTTTCGAGGCCAACGAATTGTGCTTCTATAGGATATTCCCGATGTCCGCGATCTACAAGAACGGCAACCATCATTTTCCGGGGTTCGCCTTTATCCGCTATTCCCTGAATGGCTTTATAAATCGTTTTTCCACTAAAAATAACATCATCCACTAAAATGACATATTTACCGGCTATATCAATCGGTAAATGTTGCCTTTCACCTTTAACTCCCCTGACCGGTACGGTTTCGAGTGGAATTGTTGATTGAGTTATTTTTTCTAACTCTTTCTTTATCAACTGAGCCAATTTTACACCCCTTCTCTCAATACCCAAAATTATCAAATTGGAGCTTCCACGACATTCTTCAAATATTTGATACGCCATACGGATTACGCTCCTGTTAATCCGTTCGTTACTCATTAGTTGTACTGAGGTTTTTGCCGGCATTACGCTTTTTAAATTAAAGTTTTACCTGTTATTACTGGAACATTGCTTTTATACTGCCCCAGGTTCTTCTAATAGCCGTTGTAGCATAATTAACTTCCGCCTGGCCCTTATATTCTTCCACTCCATTATTGTAATCAACATATAATGCATAGACTACGGGCTCTGTTCCGGCGGTGGTTTTAAATACACTCTTATCGATATATTGGTATGTTTTAGTTGGAGGATACGAAGTGCTAACAGTAATTTTTGCTAATGGTTTAAAGTTATTGTTTTGTACCATCTTTCGTTCCAAACGATACTGACTTACACCAGCTTCAGAATTTACGGTCCATTTAACTAGTATTTCATGACTATTTTTCTGAGAGACCTGAGCTTTAAATTTACTTATTTGAACTTGCCCGGCACCCACGAATATAAATGCAAGTAATATGATTAATATTCTTCTAGTCATATGATAAAAAATACACAATTCTATCAAAAATTTTTAAATATGAGATTTTCATATTGTTAATATTAAAAAAGGTTATTTCATTTATAATATACTAAGTTACCATCTTAATTTCGTTCTCTACATATATATACTCAATCATAGATTTCTAAATAATCATCAAAAAAAATTGTAAGGATAGGGGACTTTAGTGATCTTATAAGTATAAGAAGGCTTTGCAAAACCAGGGCTTTTGTTCAAGATCAAAGCTTGAGCGGTTTTGCACAGTCTTCTATAAATAAAAGAGAAAGGACTAAACTGTTATGACTGCTACAAAATCGAATATCACATATTTACTTCTGAGTGCCGGTTCCTTTCTAAGCGGAATTGCGCTTGGTTTTTTAATGACACCCAGATCGGGAAAAGAAAACAGGAAATGGATTACATCTCAGACTCAGGATCTTGTTGACTGGGTTGAGGAGAATAGTAAAAATGCGCTTGACACCACTGAGAAACGTCTTCAGATGTTGCGTTCCAATATGCATAATACCATACCGGATTTATATGTAGCTACTGAAAATCTGGGAATTGATGAAAGTGAATTAATTGAATAACCGAAACACGTAATGAACGAACGCCTTTTTCAATATATCTGGTCCAACCTATATTTTGATTTCAGGCGTTTGATATCCTTACACGGTAAGAATATCACTATTATTCATCAAGGTAAACTAAATCAGGGAGACGGACCCGATTTCCACGATGCGGTTATTAAAGTTGATGGATTGTTGTTTCACGGCGCTGTTGAATTACATCTTAATGCAAAAGATTGGTTTCAGCATAATCATCAAAATGATGAACGGTACAACAATGTGATATTACATGTCGTATTGTTCGACAAAGATCTATGCGACGTCACCCGTTATGATGGCACCCAGCCATTCACATTGCTCTTAAAACCGTACATATCGTCGAAAATTCATTCAATTTTTAAACGGCAAAACAAGTTTCATGGGCTGGCGTGCTCCGGATTCTTAAAGGAGATCCCGGTTAATATCATACAGGAACAATGGCAAGATTCACGATCCGAATATTTTGAGTACAAGGTAGATCAACTCTCCCCGCACTTCAAACAAATGGAAACAAATTTTCCGGCATGGAAAACCGCATTGACTTTTGGTTTATTCGACGGACTTGGAATCAGTGATAACCGGGAAGCTATGAAACATCTTTGTTCGCTTTTCTTTAAAAAAAAGGAGGGGGGCAATCAAAAGGCTGCTGTAATAAAACAAATGCTATGGGAATTATCCGGATTATCCAATCATTCAGATCGTGCTGAAATGTCAAGAACGGAATGGTCTTTCTCAGGAACTCGTCCCAAAAATCAGCCCGATATTCGCATACCCCAGGCGGCTAATTTGCTATCCAACCTAATTGAGATCCCATCTCCTTTTTCGATGGATCAGATCGATGATGTGTGGATTCATCTTATGAAGATAAGAAATGGAATATGTGAACCCATTGGGAAAAATCGACAAGATGTACTATTTGCCACCGTATTTCTGCCATCTTTATATCTGTTAGGCATCCAACAAAACCATTCGGAATTACAAAAAGAAGCTTTTAATTTATGGCAAAATTACCAGATACCGGTTCCCCGAAAAATATCCCAAAAATTCAAGGCTACCGGTCTGGAATCTAAATACTTTAGACATCATTTGGGAGTTATTTTTCAGTTTAAACATTATTGCAAAAACGGTGAGTGTCAAGACTGTAAAATTATGAAATACGCATTAAAGACTTGACACGAGTTGATATATTTAATAGATTTGGGATCTGTCATTTAGAGCTCAATGCCCGGTCGTCTAAAGGCAGGACAGCGGGTTTTGGTCCCGTCAGTGGGGGTTCGAATCCTCCCCGGGCAACACATTTAATAAACAGAAAAGGATGACCCTTGTTGAGCCATCCTTTTTGTATTTTTTTTAAAGCCTAAGAAAATAATAAAGTCACTTGGAAAAGCCTCTTGCCATATTTGCAGGTCGCAGCAATATTGCGTTAGCCAGGGCTATTGCCGAACAATATGGTACTAGCCTGGGAAAGGTAACAATCAAAAACTTTTCTGATGGAGAATTATATGTAAAATTTCAGGAAAGTATACGTGGGAAAGACGTTTTTATTATTCAATCTACACCACCTCCCGGTGACAATATCATCGAGCTACTGATGTTGATTGATGCGGCTAAACGTGCATCGGTCGACAGAGTAACGGCTGTGATTCCTTATTTTGGCTATGCGCGTCAGGATCGAAAAGATCAACCGCGTGTATCTATAGCCTCCAAACTGATGGCAAATTTGCTAACTCAGGCAGGAGCTGACCGGATTTTAACGATGGATTTGCATGCACCGCAAATTCAGGGATTTTTTGATATCCCTCTCGATCATCTTTATGCCAGCCGTATTTTTATTGAATATTTTGAACAAAATCCGATTAAAAATCTCGTCGTCGTTGCGCCGGATGTAGGTAGTCTGAAAATGGCACGGGCTTATTCCAAACGACTCAACGCAGGACTGGCTTTTGTCGACAAACGTCGACCAAAGCAAAATGTGGCTGAAGTCATGAACATTATCGGGGAGATAAAAGATAAAAATATTCTCCTCGTTGATGATCTTATTGATACAGCCGGCACATTAACCAACGCTGCAAGTTCCCTTAAAGAAAGAGGAGCATTAAATATTGTCGCAGCTTGTGCACACCCGATACTGTCGGGACCTGCTTATCAACGTCTCGAAGATTCACCGATTGACATGCTGGTGGTCACCGATACTGTTACATTGAAAAAACCATCAGATAAAATTAAGATACTTAGTGTATCTGGTATCTTTGCTGAAGCAATACGACGAATTCATACCGATGATACCATCAGTTCGTTATTTGATGACTAAAAACATTTGAAACGATCATGCAAAAACCAAATATAGTAGAACTCAATACCCAAGCCCGCGAAACAGGCGCTAATAACGCCAAAAAACTCAGAGATGAGATGTACGTTCCGGCTGTAGTTTATGGACCGGAATTGAAAGAAAATGTACATTTTTCTGTTTTTGAAGCTGACCTTGAAAAAATACTCAGCTCTCCACGGGTTCAAATTATCAAATTAAAATTAGAAGGTGGTAAAGAAATTGATACCATCCTGAAAAAAACGGAATTTCATCCGGTCACTGATCGTCCGCTTCATGCCGATTTTTATGCTCTGGCTGATAAAAATGAAGTTATCATTACCGTACCTATCGAATTATCAGGTACCGCAGCAGGTATTACAGAAGGTGGACGTCTGTTCAAACCGCTCCGTAAAATCAGAGTGAAATGTTTGCCAGCTCAAATTCCCGCTGAATTAGCCGGTGATATTTCCGAATTAAAAATTGGTGATTCGCTTCACATTCGTGATTTAGAATTAGAAGATGTTACTCCAATGATCGAAGCCGACAGAACCGTTGCCACTATTAAACCACCACGTGGCGGATTAGCAGGTCTTGAGTCTGTTATTCCAATGCCTGAAGGTGAAGAAGAGGCAGAAGCCGCAGAAGAAGGTGCGGAAGTAGAAGGCGAAGCTGAAGCTGAAGAACCAGCAGAAGAATAAAATAGTCTGATTATAAATTTTTTAATCACTGAACTGTTTATATAATGCCGATTATCGTTGGGCTTGGAAATATCGGTGATGAATATGACGGAACCCGGCATAATGTCGGGTTCCGTATTGTATATAAATTAGCTGAAACACTGAACATCTCTTTTAAAAAGGGTAAAGGGCCTTTTCTGGTGGGTACTGGTCAGTTTAAGGGGAATAAAACTATTCTTATCCTGCCAACAACATATATGAATAGAAGCGGGAGTGCCGTCAAAGCAGCACTGAACTGGTACAATGAACCTCTCGAAAATTGTCTTATTTGCCTCGATGATATTAACTTACCCGCGGGGGAAGTCCGTTTACGTCCCAATGGTGGAGATGGTGGACATAACGGCTTGAAAGATATTATAGAAAGTGTAAATTCTAAACAGTTTCCCCGACTTAGGTTTGGAATAGATAAAAATTTCCAAAGAGGACGACAAGTCGATTATGTACTTGCCCCTTTTAGTAAAAATGAAATTCCTATTGTTGAGGAAGCATTAGATACGGCGCGCGACGCTTTGCTTTGTTTTTTAAGAGAGGGTATTGATCGTGCCATGAATGAATACAACTGAGCCAACTAACTTTAAATAAGCCTTAAACATGAGAATACTATTATATGCCATTCCAATTGCAGGCGTTCTAGGTCTATTGTACACGTACTTCAAAACTTCATGGATTACCCGTCATGATGTCGGAACTGATAAAATGAAGCAAATTTCTACCCATATTTCGGATGGGGCTATGGCTTTTTTAAGCTCTGAATATAAAGTCATATTGATCTTTATTATAGTAGTTGCCATTCTTCTGGGGGTAAGTGGTGCTACGACACCAGGTTCTTCTCCTTTGATAGCTCTTTCTTTTATAGTTGGGGCTTTTTGTTCTGCCCTTGCCGGTTTTATCGGAATGAAAGTTGCAACAAAATCAAATGTCAGGACTACCAATGCCGCACGAAATAGCTTGGGTAAAGCTCTTGAAATCGCATTCGCCGGCGGCTCTGTTATGGGACTCGGTGTTGTTGGTTTGGGTGTTCTTGGCCTGGGGGTTCTCTTTCTCATTTATACAAGTTTATTTGGGATTGGGGCTGCTAATATTCAGGTTGTCGTTACTGTAATCACAGGTTTTTCTTTTGGAGCTTCTTCGATTGCTCTTTTTGCCCGGGTTGGTGGTGGAATTTATACTAAAGCTGCCGATGTCGGTGCTGACCTCGTGGGTAAAATTGAAGCTGGTATCCCGGAGGACCATCCTTTGAACCCCGCAACTATAGCCGATAACGTAGGTGATAATGTGGGAGACGTCGCAGGAATGGGCGCCGATTTGTTCGAATCGTATGTTGAATCTATTGTAGGTACCATGGTCTTGGGTGCTGCTTTTATGGCCGGTAATTTTCATGATAATTTCAGCGGACTCTCAGCTGTTATCCTTCCTCTTGTTCTTGCCGGTACCGGAATTATCACGTCGATAGTGGGTACTTTTGCCGTACGCGTAGAAGAAGGAGGTAATCCTCAAAAAGCATTAAATACCGGTGAATTTGGCTCTTCGCTGATCATGGTCATCGCTTCTTATTTCATTATCACCTGGATGCTGCCTCATACCTGGACTTATGGCGGAGCGACTTACACAGCTAATGGCGTATTCTGGGCTACTATCATTGGTTTGGCCGCCGGTCTGTTAATTGGTGCGATAACGGAACATTATACCGGAACAGATAAAAAACCGGTTATCTCTATTGTCAAACAATCTCTAACCGGAACAGCTACAAATATCATTTCAGGGCTCGGAGTTGGTATGATGTCCACAGCTCTTCCCATCCTGGTATTGGCATTTTCGATCATTTTCGCATATGAGCTTGCCGGACTATACGGAATTGCTATTGCAGCGGTAGGAATGTTGTCGAATACCGGTATTCAATTGGCTGTCGATGCTTACGGACCGATTTCAGATAATGCCGGTGGTATTGCGGAAATGTCGGAGCTTCCTCATGAAGTTCGGGATCGTACGGATAAACTCGATGCCGTCGGAAATACGACTGCTGCTATCGGTAAAGGTTTTGCCATTGGTTCTGCCGCTTTAACCGCACTCGCATTGTTCAGTGCCTATATGCATACGGTAAAACTCGATACCATCAATATTGCCAATCCCTGGGTGATGGCCGGATTATTCATCGGTGGTATGCTTCCATTTCTGTTCTCTTCACTCGCCATGCGCGCTGTGGGTGAAGCCGCGATGTCAATGATTCAGGAAGTTCGTCGCCAGTTTAATGATATTCCCGTTCTGAAAGCGGCCCTTGAAGTTATGAGGAAAAACAACGGGAAAGACCTGAGCGAATGGAGTGAGGAAGATCACAAAACGTTCGATGCTGCCGACGGAAAAGCGGAATATGGAAAATGTGTTGAAATTGCAACATCTGCTGCCATTAGAAAAATGGTTGTACCGGGAGCTTTAGCTGTGGCGGTTCCTGTGATTGTTGGATTTGGCCCTCGTTTATTCGGTAGTACCAACGGACCGGAAATGCTCGGCGGGCTTTTGGCCGGCGTTACGGTTACCGGTGTGTTAATGGCACTGTTCCAATCAAATGCAGGTGGCGCATGGGATAACGCAAAAAAAATGATTGAAGGAGGTATTGAAATTGAGGGCAAAAAATATGGTAAAGGTTCCGATCCTCATAAAGCTGCAGTAGTTGGTGATACCGTTGGTGATCCTTTCAAAGATACTTCCGGACCTTCCCTTAATATTTTGATTAAGTTAATGTCTGTTGTTGCTTTGGTCATTGCAAGTATGCTGGTCGTTCACTAAAATCAATTTAACCCGAATTATTTACGTTAACTACAAGAATCAATACATAACAAATTGAAAAACAATATCTTGTGAATAATAATGCTTTTCTCAAATTTGAGGAATCTAAAAAGAGCTGCGAAATGTTGCCGTGCTCTGCGTTGAGTTTAAAAATGCTTAATCAACGTACCAATGTACGTATCATGCACATTTTTAATCCCGAAAACTTTCGGGACACAACAAAATTTCTTAGTGAATAATCCGGGTTAGTACTTATTTTTAAAGCCCTGTTGAACAATCAACGGGGCTTTTTTGTTATCTTACGTATGAACGATTTATATTTTGCTCGGGAGGCTATGTCAACCTGTCTTCTTACCTTAATTTTTAAAGACTTGATTTCATTATGGATATCTTAAAACTGATCTTCGAACACGATATATTATTAGAAGAATTATCGGAAAAATCTGATCCCAGAAATAAAAAATCGGAAGAATTCTCACTCGAGGATTTTATGAAACCCATTCCAACTTATTCCAGATTTTATATCACCGGAACTCATTTAGATGAGCCTCAGTTTGGTTTGAATTGTTTAATGAAATATAAAGATATCCAGATAGCAATGAATCAGGCTTTTACCGATTATTCCTTTACGACTAATCAGGGTGTAACATTTGACACTTTATCCGAAGCTATTTCCGAATTGCAAATAGGTGACGCTTTGGTCTGTCATAAGGAATCTTTAAGTAATGCTGAATCTATTCAAAATTTGCGCATAGATGATAAATCCGGACTCAGACAAATCATCCCCCAACTGGTTAATTTGCTTGATAACTCCGGACCCGTAATCTTCAAAGAAAAAGCTCATGACGGTTACGATCTCCATATTTTTACAAAAAATAATTTATATGAAAATCTGTTTAACCATCTGAAACCTCTCTTGTCTAATGATTTGAGATTTTTCAGTATCAATGGGAAGAAAGTGAAAAGTGAACGAACCTTTTATTTTGAAACCTACCGTCTGGAGAAACCACCTCACGGTTTCCAGGAAGTTTTTGAACAAACGGTTGTTTAACTGTCTTTTTGACAAATTATTATTAGACGCGAACTTTCATCCGGATCATAAGCTTGTCCGTCATATTCTCCATATATTTGTTTTATAACTAGATGACACGCTTTCATCTTCTCTCTAAACCAATCCAAATTATATAATTTGACTCGTTCCTGATATTCTCTGGTTTTACCGTTATCATCAAACTGAAATATCATCTTCTTATTTACCGTGTCATCTTCTAAAAACCGATGTATCTCATATTCAATATGATCAATCGTACCTTCATCATACGATTCTATATCTTTTTTAACCTTTTCAGCATTTAAATAATCAATCACGAGCAAGCCGTCCGTGCGTAACATTTTCTGCATGGCTCTTAGGACTTTACGATTTTCCTCGTCATCTCTGAAATAACCGAAAGAGGTGAACAAATTTATTATACCATCGAATGTTCTATCCAATGGTTTCCTCATATCTCCTACAATAAATTCGATATCCAAATTCATTTTCTTAGCTTTTGAGCGCGCTTTTTGGATAGCAACTTCAGAAAGATCGATGCCGGTCACATGATATCCTCGCTCGGCAAAATTTATGGAATGACGACCTCTCCCACATCCTAAATCCAGGATTTCTGAATACTGTTCTGCCGGCATAACTTCCTTCAATAAATCGGCAAGCTGTGCGGCTTCCTTATCATCTCTGTTCGCATACATTTTTTCATAAAGCGGACTATCAAACCACTCTTCAAACCAACTCATGAATCAAATATCTCCTGTCCAATAAATTTATTTTAAGCATAAGTATTTTTTGTTATGAACTCCGCGTTTAAAATAACCATATTATTGCAAATTCGTTCCTATTCATTAAGTAATAATCTTTTGCAATACTAACCCTCTTAAATTCATACCTTTTAAAACAAAGCTTAATTATATATTTATTAATCATTTAAATTCGATATTCTTTTAATCTTTATAATAAATCTGTTTTAAAAGATAATTTTATCTTAATTTAATTGTATATTCAATCAAATCTCAGAGGGGCGTCTATCTCTTTGAACATGAAAACGTTGTAAATAACCACACTGTACAGTTATTGGAGGATATTGTATGCGTCGTTTTATTACTCTATGTTCATTGGTCGTTGTGTTCTCTTTCTCACGGGCGTATGGAAGCGGTTTCGCACTTTATGAAGCCAGTGTACGTATTGCCGGCATGATGGGGGCATATGTTGCTAATGGAAATAATGCATCTACTATTTTTTATAACCCAGCCGGTTTAGCTCAATTATCCGGCATAAATGTCAGTTTTGGAAGTACTTTCATAGCTCCCAGAACCACTTTCCGCGGACCATTGCCATACTCGGTTTCCAAATCCTTTCTGGATAAACAAACATTTTTTGTTCCGAATTTTTATGCCACGTATCAAATACGCGATGGACTAACGGCAGGAATTGGATTATATGCACCCTATGGACTCGGAACAAGATGGCCCAGTAACTGGGTTGGCCGAGGTGAAGCTATCAACACAGAAATTCAAACTCTTTATTTAAATCCTGCTTTAGCTTATCGCCTACCCATCGATGGAATTAATATCATGGTAGGAGCCGGAGTAACGATGGTGGTAACCAGTCAGGTAAAATTATCCCGGGCCGTAACCGAATTAGTACCCGAGGGAACCTTTTCACTAAAAGGTGATCAGAATGATATGGCCACCGGATATAATGTGGGTATTATGATTCAACCAAATAAAATGGTTTCTATCGGCTTCACTTATCGTAGCAAAGTCAAAGTTGAATACAGTGGTATCGCCCAATTTAATAACTTGCCGGCTTCCGCATTTCCAGCCGGAATTAAAGGACGTACTAAAATAAATATGCCTGCGAATTTGGCTGTTGGTGTAAATGTAAAACCAATCAAAAATTTAAATGTTGAAGCAGATTATGTTTGGTACGAATGGTCGAGTTTTAAAACGCTTGAAATTAATTTCGACCAACAAACAGCTCTTTTGACTGACCTGAAAATACCAAGAGACTATAAAAATTCATCACAAGTACGGGTTGGTGGTGAGTATAATAATGCGTTTGTCAATAATCTTACTTTGAGAGCCGGTATATCGTACGACAATTCTCCTATACCAAATTATACTTTAGACCCTACTCTGCCCGATAATAACCGGTGGTCATTCTCTGGTGGTGTTAGTTATAAAATCACAAATATGTTATCTGTCGATGCTTTTTATATGTTTATCCGGGCAAAAGAAAGAACCGTTATGGATAATTTCGATGGCTTCAACGGATACTATAATACCTATGCCAATCTCTATGGTATCGGATTCACAATCAACATCTAATAGAAAGGAGATCTGGTTATGAAAAAGTATCTATTACATCTGTTAATCATAAGTTTTGCCTTAGTAACGTATTCCTGTAAAGATTATAATAGCCATCCACTGGAAGCGGTAAGTACCGGTTCAGCCAACTTTTCTAAATATGTAGCAGTAGGAAACAGCTTAACAGCCGGATATGAAAGTGGCGCACTTTATCAAGAGGCTCAAAAATATTCTTATCCGAATTTAATTGCCCGTCAACTACATATTAAAGATTTCGAGCAGCCTCTGGTTGCAAGTCCCGGTATTGGACAACGTCTTGAAATAAGCAATTTTCAAACGTTTTCCATAACAGCTAATACGCAAACCGGTAATCCTCTGAATGAAAATTTATCTCGTCCGTACGATAATTTGGGTATCCCGGGGGCTGTTTTGGTTGACTATTCCAATGACAACGATCAGGGACAGTTAAAAGAACGGGCTACCAATCAAAACCGGGCCGATTTTAATCCGTTTTATCAATTGGTGATGCGTACGGAATTGCAAAAGCCAGCTCCTAATATTAATGATCTGGTTACTGCTTTAAATCCGACTTTTGTCACATTTTGGTTAGGTAATAATGACGCATTGAATTATGTGTTGGATGGTGGAGCTGGACGTAGTTTTCTACCTCCAACAACATTTCAGGCCCTTTATCAACGCGCGGCACAGTTACTGGCAGCCACAAATGCGAATGTGGCTTTTATGAACATTCCAAATGTTACTGATATTCCTTTTGTGTTTCAAACCAATGCACAATTAATGCAAGAAGGCAAAATTAAACTTAATGCCCAAAATCAATATCAACTGGTCACACCTCAGGGTGATCTGAATATCTATATCAAAACAGAAGATACCACCCGGGTCATGATGAAGAATGACTTCCTGCTACTTACGGCTCAAGAATATCTGACCCAGGCACTTGCGAACAATATGCCACCGGTAACTCCTCAAACGGCTATTCCATCGCAATATGTTCTCGACGGACCGGCTGGCGGACAACCCGGAAGTTCCGAGCTGGAAAAGGCACTTACAACGATCGCTCAATACAATGCGGCAATCAGTGGAGTTGTTCAGTCCAATCCTGATAAGTTTATGTTGATAAATATCAATGGGTTCTTTAATAATATCATTACATCCTACTTAAACAAGGGATATGGCTATTTGGATGCCAGTCAGGATACTTTAAATCCTGTTATTGGTTCATTATTTAGTCTGGATGGCGTACATCCGACCAATAAAGGCTACGCGTTAGTGGCAAATGAAATCATTAAGGACATTAATAGTAAATATAACGCCAAAATTCCCGAAATAGATGTCAGACAAATTCCGTTGGGATTACCCTGGAAGCAATAAAAGCAGAAAATAATTTATCTTCCTAAAAAGCAGGATATTCGTCATATCCTGCTTTTTTATTTTGTTAATGAAATATATTTCTCCTTTGAACGGTTATCCCTACCTTTAGTAAGTTTTTAATTCCAATTTAAACCGTATATGACTTTTGAACAAAAACTAAGGCAATCCGTTTCAGAAAGCCGATCGGTACTGTGTGTCGGATTAGATCCGCTTCGTAAAAGAATACCTGTAGCGGTAAAGAAGAATCTCGAATCATCTGATGAAATCGTTTTGCAATTTCTGAAAGATGTTGTAGATGCTACTAAACAATATTGTTGCGCTTACAAACCCAATCTCGCTTTTTTCGAAGCGCTTGGGGTTTATGGACTGGATGTATTTAAACGTATAGTTGATTATATCCCGAATAATAAAATTATTATTGCAGATGCAAAAAGAGGAGATATCGGACACACCGCAGAGTCTTATAAAAAAGCCTATTTTGATAACTTCAATGTTGATGCGATTACTCTTTCCCCTTTTATGGGTTTTGAAACACTGGAATCGTTCCTCGATGATGATTCAAAAGCCATTTACGTCTTAACATTGACGTCAAATGAAGGGGCTAAGGATTTTCTGCTAAAACCTTTTGAAGGGCATGACAGGATGAGTGATTACATTGCCAAACATCTGGAGACTTTAAATACTAAATTTCCAGGACATGCCGGTATGGTTATAGGAGCGACTAAAACGGATATCCTGACTGAAGTTATTCAAAAACACACACAGGCTTCTTTATTAATACCTGGTATCGGTGCTCAAGGGGGATCTGTTGATGATCTTGCAAATGCCTTGAGCTCTCACCAAGGTATTCCCATTATTAATTCAAGCCGGAGCATCATATACGCGGGGGAAGGTAAAGACTGGAAAATGGACGTTGAAAAAGCGGCTGTTACACTTCAATCCAAATTGAAAACGATAACCGGAAAATATGTCTAAAACTGAAGTTTCTATTTATACAGATGGTGCCTGCAGCGGCAATCCGGGTCCCGGTGGCTGGGCAGCATTATTGGAATCGAAAGAGAAAGAGAAAACGTTAAGTGGAGGGGAATCCCGTACAACCAATAACCGTATGGAACTCACAGCGGCTATCGAAGGTCTTCGTGCCTTGAAACGTCCATGCAAAGTAACCATACACAGCGATAGCGCCTTACTCGTCAATACGTTCAATAAGGGATGGATTGATAACTGGCAAAAACGCAACTGGCGTAAAGCCAATAAAAAACCCGTCGAAAATCAGGATCTGTGGAAGGAATTACTCAAAGTGATGGATAAGCACGATGTTAAATGGGTCAAAGTAAAAGGCCATGCGAATGACGATAAAAATAATCTCGTGGACCGGTTGGCTGTTGAAGCTTCACAAAAATATCAATGATTACTTGTTCCTTTTAACCCGGATTATTCACCAAGAATTTTTGTCGTGTTCCGAAAGCTTTCGGGATTAAAAATGTGCATGAAACGTACATTGGTACGTTGATCAAGCATTTTTAAATTCAACGCAGAGCACGGC
>Ga0102962_1000384_pt1 | contig 21831 bp, 18 predicted proteins | sample SalPonF2_C_D2_MG_FD_84519 | JGI IMG/M metagenome (GOLD analysis project Ga0102962, IMG submission 84519) | Salt pond soil microbial communities from South San Francisco under conditions of wetland restoration - Salt Pond MetaG SF2_C_D2_MG ...
AAGGGTAAAAAAAGACGGATCATCCACAGTAGCACCAAACCATTGATCATGTTTGATTACACATTGAAATGACATGTTTTTTTCAATATCAGGACCTAATGTGACTTTTTGATATGTACCGGTATTTGTAAGGATATGTATGGTTAATGGGCTTCCGGTAAAATAATGCCAAATTTCATCTGATTTTAGCTTGTGAAATTTGGATATTTCTTTACCTTTCAATAAATAATAAATGGAAGTTACGGCATCTCTGTTACCTGAATATCTTGTAGGCAGGCTTTTTTCAGATAACTTAGTTTCAGAACGGTATATTTCTTTGAAAAAGCCACCTTCCGGATGTGGCTTTAACTGAAGTTTCTTAATCCAATATTCAGCCTTTTGCATTTACTTCGATTGATTCATTATTATATTCACAATCAATATAAACTGAACCGTTATCAGAATTATAGGTTGATTTTGGTATATCCTTTAGCATGTTATCGATAATACCATTCTTAAATTTGTTAAATAATTTATCTTTTTTTATTCTTATATACACTTTCTCCAATAAATTCTTTTTAACTATAAGATATTGGATGTCATTCAATTCCTCGAATCTTATTTTATATGTAGGATATTGAGTTTGTAAATATTTCTTTATTGTGACGATTGAAACATTACTATCGTCAAAAAATGCATATACCATTCTAAAAAAACTTATATCATTTGTGCACCTAAAAAAAGCATGACTATCTTAATAGAGGCAATATTTAGTGTGCCGGTTCAGGAATAATAGATCTTATAATGAAAAGAGTCTTTAAAATTAGAGATGTTACACAGACCCTTATCATAATGACAGATTATATGTGGATCTATGTAAATAAAAATAAAAAAACGCGACTGTACTTAATAGTAAATGTCAATAAAAATTATAAGCTACTGGTAATAAAATCGATCTAATAATAATTATTAGATAGCTTAGATTAAATACATATTATACCGGTAACTGCATTTTGGTAAAAATGATATTTCGTAAGCATGTTAAATAAAAGTGACTTTGCACATATATATTATTACGTAGCATCTTCTAATAGTTTAGTTAACAAAGTTATTTGTTTGTCTTGTAATTCAATTAACTCACGCCATTTATTTTCTCTTAACTCATCAATTTTTTCATGTAAACGCAGAATTTCGAGTTCTGCTTTAAGATTCACTTCATAATCGTGGGCCGCATCCAGGCGATCTTTTGCAGCTTGCCGGTTCTGTGACATCATTATTACCGGTGCCTGAATAGCCGCCAGCATTGACAAAAAGAGATTAAGAAGAATATATGGATAAGGATCGAAGGCCTCATTTCTATGGGCGAGGATATAACTATTTAATATAACCCATGACAATAAAATAAGTGCGAATATGATGATAAATGTCCATGAACCACCAAAAGCAGCTACTTTATCTGCAATTCTTTGACCGAATGTCAAAGTTTCATCAAATTCCCGATTGATATTTCTGCTTATATGAAGATGGCTCTGAATACGTTCTATTACTTTTTTCTCATTGATATTTAACGTATCAAATCCTTTACCCAGTAATCTTTGCGCAAGATCTAATTTTGCATTTTTCATTGTTGTTAAAAAATTAAGTAATAAGGATAGCGGATATAATACTATTCAAGAATCTCATTCCATTGATCAATGTTTTCTTTTTGTTGTTTCATTAAATCAGTTACGTCATCTTCAATTGTTATGGTTTCGATCGTATCGCCTTGTTTGATACTATCGACTATATTTTGATCTTTTGCGCTTACAACAGTTCCAAAAATGGTATGGTGATTATCAAGCCAGGGAGTGGGAACATGTGTGATAAAAAATTGACTGCCATTTGTATTGGGGCCGGCATTTGCCATGGATAAACGGCCGGGTCTGTCATGCTTTAGATCAGGTACAAATTCATCTTCGAACTGATAACCGGGTCCACCGCGTCCATCACCCAATGGACAACCACCCTGGATCATAAAATTTGGAATTACACGATGAAAGGTTAGTCCGTCATAAAATTTATGAGAACACAAATTTATAAAATTCGCTACAGTCACTGGTACTTGTTCGGGAAATAATTCAATGTTGATATCACCTTTTGAGGTGTTGATTACAGCTTTTAAGGAAATATTATTACTCATAATAAGTTCAATCTATAGATTATTTTTTAGTTCGATTAAATAAAGGTTACGATTTCGTCCAATGATTTTTTAGTAATTTTCGGTACACGGGTTTCTGGTGAAGGATAACCGACAACAAGCAATAAAAATGGTTTTTCATTTGAGGGCCTATTCAATATTTCATTTAAGAATCCCATGGGACTGGGTGTATGCGTTAGTGAAACTAATCCGGCTTCATGTATAGCCGTAATTAACATACCGGTCGCAATTCCAACCGATTCCTTAACATAGTAGTGCTTGTCAATTTCACCGTTTTCTTTTATACCGTAGCTTTTACTGAAAATTGCTATAAGAAAGGGAGCATCTTCTAAAAAAGGTTTGTGTTCGTCTGTTCCGAGATTTTCCAAGGCGGTCAGCCATTCGTCAGGCGCCCTGTTATGATAAAATTCCCATTCTTCTTTTTCTGCCGCTTCGCGTATTTTTCGTTTTATCTCAGGATTACTTATAACAACAAAGTGCCATGGTTGTTTATTGGCACCGTTTGGTGCTGTTGCAGCAGTCTTAATACAATTGAGGATTACTTCTCGTGGCACAGGTTGATTAGAGAATTCTCTGACGGTTCTTCTCTTTTTCATCTTTTTATAGAAAACATCCGATCGTTTGATCATATCATCAGGACTTATTTTCCTGAAGTCAGGTAAAGGAATAAATTTTGGTTTACTCATAATCCTTGTAGGATAAATAATTATTTGTCTTACTCTAAAATAGAATAAAGGTCAGGAAAATGTCAGTGCAAAGAAAAATAAATATAGTTTAAGGGCAATTATTTTGATTATTCTAAACTGAGGCGGGTAATTCTATAAAAAATGTTGTTCCTTTGCCAATAGTACTTTCACACCATATATCACCGTTCATGGCATCTACCAGTTTTTTGGCGATATATAAACCTATACCGGTTGAGCTTTCACCATTTGTCGGACGGGGAGTAAGGCGGGAAAATTTTTCAAATAATTTTGTTCTTTCATTTTCTGTAATACCGGGACCATAATCCGTTATTTTTATTAAAACTTTTTCTCCTTTTTTATCGGCATTTAAGGAAACCGGTTGTCCATATGATGAAAATTTAATTGCATTGGATAAAATATTATCCAGTATTTGCCGAAATGCTGTTTCGTCAATGATGGCTTCCAGATCATCTGGTAATGTCTGATACGATATGTTTATTGATTTGGATTTGGCTATTGTTTTTTGATGATCTATAACAGCTTTTATGAGGTCAGTAATATTTTTGGCAGTAGTATTGACAATTAGACTATTGGAATCAATTTCATTTACTTTTAGTAATTGGCCGATAAGGTTTGTCATATCTTTAGATGATCGATGAATAAGTTGAAGTTGTTCACTGATACTTTTCAATGATTTCTGATCATCATATTTATTATCGAGCATCATACTGGTTAAACTGGATATACCAAGTAAAGGATTTTTGAGATCATGAGCGGCAATTCTAAAGAAATCATTTTTACTTTCATCTAATAAGGTCAGTTGCTTATTTTTCTCGCTTAAAATATCATTGGCCTTCTTTAATTGTAGTGCCTGTTTTTCCATGATTTTCTCATTCTGCAATATCAAGTCATTTGCTTGCTCAAGGTCTTTATTTTTTTGTTGCAATTCTTTTTCTGAGTTCTTTTTTGCCCGGTATCCGGTTGTCAGTAATATCAGTGTTACAAATAAAAGGGCAGATCCAAAAAACAGGGAGTCACGGAGTGTTTCAGCTTTTTTTAATTCAGCATGTTGAAATGATTTTTCTTTTTTAAGCAGCTTTATTTCCTGTTCTTTTCCTCTTGCCTCATATTTATTTGTTAACTCGGCAAATTTTTTCGATTTCTTATAATTAATAAGAGAATCTCTGACTATATGGTATTTCTTATTATATAAAAAAGCCTTCTTGTATTGTCCAAGATGACTGTATATGTCAGTTTTTAAATTGAGCGCTCTCTCCTGGTTTTTTAATGAGGATGATTTTATTGCCAGCTTAAAAGCTTTATCAGCATATGTTAAGGCTTTAGGAGATTTATTTTCTGAAAGATAAATTGAACCAATTTCATAATAAGAATATGACAGATCGGAGGTATAATTCTGTTTTTTCCTGATAGCGACAGATTTGAAATGGTACTTTAAAGCAAGCTTATAATTCTTTTTGTCTTTGTATATATTCCCAATATTAAAATAACTGAATGCCAATCCATTTATATCTCCAATCTTTTTTCGAATTCTTTCAGCTTCCAGATGATAGTGCAAGGCTTCATCCGTTTTTTTCTCGTCCCTTAATAGTACTCCTATATTATTATAAAGCATCCCTAAAACCTGGGGATTGTTTTTATTTTTAAAATAATCAAGAGCCAAATTAAAGTATGAATGTGCTCTTTTATAATCTTTGTTCTGGTAATAAAAGATACCAATGTTTGTATAAACACGGGATAAATTAGCAGTATCTTTCAGGGTTTTATATTCAGGAATAGCCTTAAGGGTGTAATCTAACGACCGATCGATATCACCAAGTCTACTGTATGTACCTCCCAAATCTACATAACTGGCAGCAATCCCTTTCTCATAATGATATTTTTTATAAATCGACAGGGCTTTATCATATAAAACCAATGATTTATTGAACTTACCCTGTATCGTATAAACGTTTCCTTTGTACCGATATGAATTGGCTAAACCAACCGAATAATTTAGTTTAGTTGACCATTTTTCAGCTAAACGTGCATATTTCAATGCTTTTAATGTATCACGACGTTGATAATATCGGGATATTTTCAAAAAGGTTTTAATACTATTAGTATCAACACTGGAGTTTTGAAGTGCTTGAGTTGTAATTTTTTTGAGGCTGTCTATCTTATTACGTTTCTGTGCGACGCTTTTGGCGTTAATGCATATACTTATAAACAAAGATATGAAGATGATATGTATAAAACGATTATATGCTGACACAACCCATTTAATATTAAAATATTAGAGTATCTTTACAAACCCACATTAAAACCTTTTGAACACTTGGGTAAGGTATAACTTATTGACAATAATTTGCAACTTTATAAGCTGATATGATATAAAATTATATGTTAAATAGATAATAACGACTTGATATTAAATACTCGATGTCGTTACCTACGCATTTGGTAATAATAGCATAATCGTAATATCTATACAGCTATATACACTATACTTGATTTAGTTTGGCGTTATCATCTACTATTGCAGTTTAAGTAAAATTACCGTTTACTGTAGTATTATCATTTCAGCATTAAGAAGAAGTAGAAGAGGCTACTTTTGCGTTGTCCTGAAACAAAAGGGACTACGCAAGTATTTACAAACGATGTGTATGTTTATTAATGAAATCAACAATATTAACGTAAACTAAAACTATGTATAAATTTTCAATATGGAAGAGCTTTACAGCCGTATTATTATCAATAATACTGTTTACGGCCTGTAATATGTCTGAGAGTACGAAGAGTAGCAACAATGGGTTTAACCCGTCTGATATGGATACTACTGTTAGCCCGGGACAAAATTTCTATGAGTATGCCGATGGTGGATGGATTAAGAATAATCCTGTCCCGGCATCTAAAAGCTCATGGTCAAGTTTTAATATTCTTCATGAACATAATATCGATATCTTAAAAGGTATTTTAGATAGTGCTGCGGCATCAAATGCTCCAAAAGGCAGTGTCAAACAAAAAGTCGGTGATTTTTATATAAGTGGTATGGATACCACTAAAATAGATGAACAAGGCATGACACCTGTTGAGTCTGTTTTAGATGAAATTAATGGCATTGATAATAAAACCGCTTTATTAAAAACATTGGCTATTCTACGCAGTGAAGGCATGAGTTCGATGTATAGTTTTTATGTAAATCAGGATGATAAAGATGCCACTAAGATGGTAGCTTATATCGGACAGGGTGGACTTGGTTTACCCGACAGAGATTATTATGTAAAAAACGACAAACGATCCCAGCATATCCGTAAAGCTTATGTAACCCACGTCGCTAAAATGTTTGAATTGATGGGTGACAAACAGGCAACAGCTGACAAAGAGGCCCAGACGGTTATGGATATTGAGAAAAATCTTGCTGAACATTCAATGACAAGAGTGGAGCGACGCGATCCGGATAATACGTATCATAAAATGACATTAGCAAAACTCGATGAATTAACACCCGATATCAATTGGAAAAATCATCTGCAGGATATGGGGGTCAGTAATTTGAATGAAGTGATAGTGAGTCAGCCGAAATTCATGGAGAATTTGAACAAAATGTTGAATGACGTAAGCATTAACAAATGGAAGACTTATTTACGATGGCATGTAATCAATGCCGCTTCTCCATATTTAAGCAGTAATTTTGAGAATGAGGATTTTAATTTTTATGGAAAAGTTCTTCAGGGCACTAAGAAAATGGAACCTCGCTGGAAACGTGTATTAAGTACAATGAATCGGGGTATAGGTTTTGCCTTGGGGCAACTGTATGTAGAAAAAGCATTTCCACCTGAAGCCAAACAGAAGGCTATGGAAATGATTAATGATATAAAATCCGCATTTCGGGATCGAATACAACAAGTTTCATGGATGAGCGATAATACAAAGAAGAAAGCGCTTACTAAATTGGACGCTTTCATTCCCAAAATTGGTTATCCTGACAAATGGCGTGATTATTCCAAATTAGATATAACATCCGACTCCTATTTTAAAAATGTTCAAAAATCCCGCAAATTTGCTTATAACAGGATGATCAACAAGTTAGGCAAACCTGTAGATCGCAATGAATGGCACATGACTCCTCAAACAGTCAATGCATATTATAATCCCAATATGAATGAAATAGTATTTCCGGCTGGCATCTTACAGCCGCCATTCTTCGATCCGAATGCAGACGCCGCTCTAAATTATGGCGGAATGGGTGCTGTTATAGGCCATGAGATGTCTCATGGTTTCGATGATCAGGGAAGTAAATACGATGCTCACGGAAATCTTCACGATTGGTGGACTCAAAAAGATCGGGAACAATTCAACAAGCGCGCTCGGTCATTAGTAGATGAGTATGATAATTTTGTTGTTCTTGACAGTTTACATATTAATGGCAAATTAACGCTTGGTGAAAATATTGCTGATAATGGCGGTTTATCCATTGCTTACGCTGCCTTGCAGAAATATTTTAAAAAACATGGTGAACCAGGTAAAATCCAGGGTTTCACACCCAGCCAACGGTTCTTTTTGGCCTGGGCGCGGATTTGGAAATCAAACTATACTCCTGAAAATCTGGAAAACAGATTACGGGTCGATCCTCATTCACCCGGTAAGTTCAGAACAAATGGCGTAGTCAGAAATATACCGGCTTTTTATAAAGCTTTTAATATTCAGAAAGGTGATAACATGTACACACCTCCTGATAAACGTGCAAATGTCTGGGCAGCAAACTGATATATTTTAGCATTAAAAAAACGCCTCCTTAATGAGGCGTTTTTTATTTAAGTAACCAGAATGTTGATTTCTCGTATCTCTACATTTGGAGTTTATATTATATAGATAACATATTGACTAATTTCATAGACAACATGAAGAAAAATACTCTTAATCTCTTAATCCTGTCTCTTGTTTTGATGCTATCGGGGATTTCATGTAATACTAATAAAACAGCCACCTCAGCAACGAAAGAGACAAATCATGGGTTGAATCTTGCAGATATGGATACAGTTGTAAGTCCCGGTTTAAATTTTTATAGATATGCTGACGGTGGGTGGTTGAAAAGTCATCCGGTACCGGCCGACAGAAGTTCTTATTCCAGTTTGTATCAATTGGTTGAAAACAATAATAAGATACTTAAATCCATACTTGAAGATGCCGCATCATCTAAAGCACCTGAAGGATCTGTTAAACAGAAAGTGGGAGATTTCTTTGCAAGTGGAATGGATACATTAGCTATCAAAAAGCAAGGGTTAGAACCTATCGACCCATTATTGAAACAAGTCGCTATGGTACAGAATCGCAAAGAACTGTTAAAAATCCTGGCAAATCTTCGCACAAAAGGTTTTGGTAGTATGTATGGTTTTTATGTGAACCAGGATGATAAAGATGCCACTGTCATGGCTGCTTATATCTTACAAGGTGGGTTAAGTTTGCCAAACAGAGGGTATTACTTGAAAAATGATAAACGGTCTAAGAAGATCCGTGAAGAATTTGTTAAACATGTTTCCAGAATGTTTCAGCTCATGGGTGACAGTAAGTCTGAAGCTGATATGAATTCAAACGTTGTGATGGATATTGAAACAGAGTTAGCCCGTCACTCGAAGACACCGGTTCAATTGCGCGATCCCGAGTCAAACTATCATAAAATGACAGTACGTCAGTTGGATAAATTGACACCTGCCATCAATTGGGATGAGCAATTAAAAAATTTGGATATAGCAAAATTACAATCAGTCATTGTGGGTCAGCCAAAATTTATAAGCAATTTGAATAAGATGTTGAATGATGTCAGTATCAATCATTGGAAGATTTATCTGGATTGGCACATCATAAATGTATCAGCTCCTTATTTGAGTAATAAATTCGAAAAGGAAGACTTTAATTTTTATGGGAAAGTGCTAAACGGACAGCAAAAAATGCGGCCGCGTTGGAAGAGGGTGCTCCGGGCAGTAGATAACGGTGTTGGTTTTGATCTGGGACGTATGTATGTAAAAAGAGCTTTCCCACCAGAAGCAAAAGCTAAAGCTCTGGAAATGGTTAATGATATCAGAGCAGCATTTAAGGACAGGATAGAAAATCTCGACTGGATGAGCCCGGATACGAAGAAACTCGCCGTTCAAAAACTCAAGGCTATAGTTACAAAAATCGGATATCCGGATAAGTGGCGTGATTACTCAAATCTTGAGATCAATCGTCAATCATATATTACCAATGTGATGAGATCAAATGCATTTTCCTATAAGCGGATGATTCATAAGCTTGGCAAACCGGTTGATCGGACGGAATGGCATATGACACCTCAAACCGTGAATGCTTACTATAATCCTAATATGAATGAAATTGTTTTTCCTGCGGGTTTTCTCCAACCGCCATTCTTCGACCCAAAAGCCGATGCAGCGTTGAATTATGGTGAGATGGGAGTTGTAATGGGGCATGAGATGACCCATGGTTTTGATGATCAGGGCAGCCAGTATGATGCAAAAGGGAATTTACATGATTGGTGGACAAAAAAGGATCGTAAAAGATTCAAGAATCGGGCACAAGGCCTGGTAAATGAGTATGATAATTTCGTAGTATTGGACAGTCTTCATTTAAATGGGAAACTTACTCTCGGAGAAAACATAGCGGACAATGGGGGATTATCATTGGCATATGCCGCTCTCCAAATGTATTATAAAAAGCATGGTAAACCAGATAAAATTCAGGGATTTACTCCCGATCAAAGATTTTTCCTGGCCTATGCAAGGATTCAAAGGGCTAATTATCGACCGGAATTACTCGAAAATTTAATAAGGACTAATCCACATTCCCCATCAAAATATCGTTTGATTGGTGCTATTGAGAATATGCCACAGTTTTATACGGCTTTTAATATTAAGAAAGGGGATAGCATGTATGTTGCACCGGATAAAAGGGCTAATGTCTGGTCTGTAAAATAAATTTTAATTTTTCAGCATCTTAATAGTTCAGATAGTCATATATAAACTAAAAAAAGCACTACATATAGCAGTAGTGCTTTTTTCTTTCTAATAATTAAAAAATTGAACTAAAGAATTATAACTTCCTGGGCCTGTAATCCTTTATCACTTTCTGCAACAGTAAACTCTACACGTTGTCCTTCTACCAGGTTTTTAAAACCATCATCCTGTATTTCGCTGTAATGAACGAATACATCATCACCTTCATCTCTGGATATGAAACCATATCCTTTATCTTTGTGAAACCATTTAACTGTTCCTAATTCTCGATCTGCCATTATAAATTACTTCTAAACATTGATATTTCTTTTGATATGTCGATAAATCGGAGACCTGCAGAGTAACTACACTTCTCATCGATACGTCGATCATTACACAATTATAAAGTTTTTAAGGATATAATCAAATTTCTAATACTCATAGGTGTTTATATTTTATCGAATCACAACCATTTATAATAATAAAGTATAGTCTAAAGAGTCATCACTTAAATGTTTATATAATTTCCTGTTAATCCGGAAATATCACCATATAAACGGTAAAAGATGAAAATATCATTAAAATTACTTTGATTTTGCATCTCATATATATAGATTTGCGTGTGTAAGAAATACAGGATTATCGATCCAAAAAAAAAATTAATAAGTAGTATTTATTTTTAGATATTTTAATAAAGAAGCAGGTAATAAGCTATAAGGAGCAAATTTTATGGAAACTAATGTTTTGGGTGCAAATATCGGTTTTGCTGCAGTGGCCGGATTAGCGGGTGCTTTGGTGATGCTTGTATTGATCTATTTGTTAAAAATGGTAGGATTTAAAGTCGATTTACCATATATAATGGGTACGATATTTGTTAAACCCGAAAAGAAATCGAGTGTCTATGGACTAGGTTTAGTAATATATTTTATTATCGGAGCTATGTATGGTATGTTTTTTATTATTCAAATGATGGGTATTACGCAGCCCCCGCAATGGTGGCTGGGTATCGTGTATGGCTTTGCAAGTGCTTTTCTATCAGGTGTGCTCCTGGGTACTCTTGCTGATGATCATCCAAATATGGGAGAAGGTAAAGAAATTTCAAATCCCGGTATGTTTGCGACCAATTGGGGATTAGGTAATACAGCAACCTTTTTTATTATTCATATCATATTTGGCCTTGTAACGTTAATGACTTACATACACTTATATGGCCCTACTTATATACCAAGGGTTTCATCACCGTTTTTTTAAAAGGTTTTATTATTTGTTAAAAGCCCCGAAAGAAATCGGGGCTTTTTTTAACTCAACTTTTCAAGTTTCTCCCACTTGTCATAAGCTGTTTTTAATTGCTCTTCTAAATCACTAAGCTGGTCACTCATCCGGCTTATTTCATCCCCGTTCTTTTGATAAAAATCGGGATTCCCTAATTTTTCATATATTTCTTTTTGCTGTTTTTCAAGCTTTTCGATCTGATTGGGAAGTTGTTCAAGTTCTCTTTTTTCTTTGTACGATAATTTCTGTACAGAATTGTTATTCTTTTTAGTCTTTGGGCTTTTTGATTTTTGGGGACGTTTGTCAATGGTTTGAATGGTATCCTTGCGTTGTTTGATCCAGTCATCATACCCACCAATGTATTCTTTAACCTGCCCATCACCCTCAAAAACAATGGTACTTGTTACAACATTATTCAGGAATTCCCGGTCATGGCTAACCATTATCAATGTCCCGGGGTAATCAACCAATAACCCTTCAAGCAATTCCAATGTCTCAATATCGAGATCATTGGTAGGTTCATCCATGACGATGACATTAGACGGGCGGGTAAATAGTTTGGCAAGTAATACCCGGTTTCTTTCTCCGCCGGAAAGTACGGACACCGGCCGCAGGGAACGATCGGGAGTGAATAAAAAATCCTTTAGATAACTTATTATGTGTCTGTCTTTACCATTAATACTTACGTTGTCTTTGCCCTCACTTACATTTTCACGAACCGTTTTTGTACTATCAAGCTGTTGGCGTAACTGATCAAAATAGACTACTTCAAGATTGGTTCCTAATCGGACATTTCCTTCATCAGGAGGCAGGTTACCGAGTAAGAGATTTAAAAGGGTTGTTTTTCCAGATCCGTTATTACCGATTATTCCAATTCTGTCCTTCCTGGTAATAGTGGTTGTAAAATTACTCACAATCGACTTTTCACCGTAAGAAAAGGATATATCCTTAGTTTCTATTACAAGGTTACCCGATCTGCCGGCTTCATTTACTTGCATTGAAACCGTACCCTGACGTTCACGTCTGAGGCGTTTTTCTTCACGCATTTTTTGAAGTGCCCGTACTCTTCCTTCATTACGTGTACGCCGGGCTTTAATACCTTTTCTAAGCCAGGCTTCTTCCTCACTTAATTTCTTGTCGAATTTGGCTTGTTGCTCATCTTCAGCATGTACTAACTCATCTTTTCGTTTTAGAAAAGTTTCATAATCACATTCCCAATCAAATAACCTGCCGCGTTCCAATTCAACAACCCGGTTAGCCAGTTTCTTGAGAAACTGACGATCGTGAGTGACAAACAATAATGTACCCTGGTAAGTCTGCAGAAATTGTTCGAGCCAATCTATGGAGTCAATATCCAAATGATTGGTAGGTTCGTCCAGCAACAGAATATCAGGAGATGTAACGAGTGCTTTGGCCAGCAGGACCCGGCGTTTTAAACCGCCTGATAACGTTTCAAATTCGGCATCCGCGTCAAGGCTCATACGGGAGATAACTTCATCAATTTTTTGATTTATTTGCCAACCACCAACGGCTTCAATCTTTCGTTGTATCTGATCAAGTTGTTTCAGAAGTTTCTCTGAATACTCATGAGTTAAAGTATGACTTACATGGTGATAGTCAGCAAGTAGAGAGCCCGTCTCTTCCAATCCTCCCGACACAACATCATAAACTGAGCCCGTAACTCCATGGGGTACCTTTTGCTCGAGACGTGCTATTTGAATGTTTTTTTGATACTCTATTTGCCCCTCGTCCGGATTAAGGTCGCCGGAAACTAACTTCAACAAAGTAGATTTACCGGTTCCATTTCTGCCTAACAGGCAAACTTTTTCACCGGCTTCAATTTGAAAATCCACCTTATCCAGAAGATAGGGCCCACCAAATCCAATGCTTACGTTTTTAAAATTTATTAGTGCCATGCAATTTTAACGTATAAAATGATCTCGAATTACAATTATATATTGCTTCCATTGTACAAAGAAGGGAACAAGGTATTCACAAAAAAACAATAAATGAAAAGATGATTGATTTGTATAAGAATTTAAATTTCTACAAAATCATATAGGCAAGAAAAGGAGTGAGAGGCTACCGGCAATAATTGTTATTAAAAAAGCCAGAAGCAGTCGATAACTTTTTTTAAAACCGGTAATAAACATAAATATGAAACCTTTCACTGCCGTATTGACAATAGCCGCAATAAAAATGGCAAAAGTCGCTACACTTATCAACAGATCAGTATTTGTCATACGAGATATCGAGAGTGTGATTGCATCTACATCGGCTATGCCGGATATAGCCGATAAAAGATAAAGTCCGGCATCACCTAACCATGCCCTGAATACAGATGCCAGAAAAATAATGGCCGATAAGAGAAGTCCGAACTTAACCGCTGTAGATAACTGAAAAGGATTCTTTAATACTATTGATTCTTTAGAATTATGTATTTTCCTCCTTTTCCAAAACCAAAGAGCTTCAAGGTAAGTGACAATAGCCATAATTACGAACGGTATAGCTAAAGGAAGCACCAAATGTATATTTATAATACCGGCAATAACCAGGATTCTCGGAAACATCGTTGCTGCGGAAACGAGGACACCGGCTGTAAGAATATTTTCATGTTTGTGTTCCCTGACCAGCCGTGCAAAATTTAAAGTTATAACTGTAGATGAAACAAGACCACCAAATAAACTCGTAAAGAGGGTACCTTGTTCTTGGCCGGCAATTTTTATGGCAAAATAACCGACAAATGATAATGCGGCGACAAGCACGACCATCAGCCAGATTTCATATGGATTCAAAACGTTCCAGGGGCCGAATCCACGATTAGGTAAAACAGGTAAAATTACTACTGATATGAGTAGTAATTTGAGAATGGCGCTCAACTCCTGTGATTCTAATTTTTGCAACCAACGGTGTAAAACAGGCTTTAAGCTTAGTAATATGGTTGTAACGACACCCGCCGATGCGGCTATCGCCACCTGTCCAAGAACAGCTAATGCTCCCAGAGCGAACGTGATGAGTCCGGCTACGACTGTAGTTATTCCAACATCATGGATCTCTTTAACACTTTGGATATGGCTAATAATAAGAATTGCTGCAAATGCCAGAAATGAAAAACCCAGCAGTATGATACCCATTTGATTAGCCAGGATAGTCCAGATTCCACCAAGAAGTCCAATTAAACCGAAAGTTCGTATACCCGCCATACGTTGCCCTTCACTGGCTGTTCTCTCTTGCCAGCCACGTTCAATGCCTATCAAAAAACCAATGGCTAAAGCCAGTCCCAACCGGATAAAGAGATCTAACATTGGCAGACTCCAATACCTGATCAATAACTATATTCTTTTTTATTACTTAATGAAATATAATAACTTACAGTAGATAATACAGTTTAAATAAAAAGAGTATAATTATTAATATCACAATTATTTTTTTGCACTTCTTCGTTTATCCCGAATGTAAATGGCTTTTCCGGGGGCATTTTCAGATGACCGTTCATCTATGTCAAATAGTTTGATGGCGTTAATCAATTCACCGAGTTTTTTATACCCATAATTTCGGGGATCGAATTCAGAGGATTTATTAGCTATATTTTGACCGACATTACCCAGATATGCCCAACCACTTTCATCCGCAGAATCTTCAACGGCATTACGCAATAAATTGACTAATTTTGTATTTCTTTTAAGTTGATTTGCCGATTTACGTTGGGATGGAACTACACTCTCATCATCTTTACGAAGTATTTCGGTGTAAATGAATTTATCACAGGCTCCCACGAAAGGTTGAGGTGTCTTTTTTTCACCAAATCCATAGACCGTTAACCCGGCTTCACGTATTCTGGAAGCTAAACGGGTAAAGTCACTGTCGCTGGAAACAATGCAGAAGCCATTAAGTTTCTCCGTGTATAAAAGATCCATGGCATCGATGATCATGGCACTATCGGTCGAGTTCTTACCTACCGTATAATTGAATTGTTGAATAGGTTGTATAGCGTAATGTAATAATAATTCTTTCCAGCTATTCAATTGCGGCTTTGTCCAGTCACCGTAAATCCTTTTTACACTGGCTACACCATATTTGGCAATCTCCTCGATAAGGCCATCAATAATAGACGGTGGTGTATTATCCGCATCTATTAACATGGCAAGTTTTAATTGATGATTATTGTTTTGCTTCATCATTTAGTTTTTTGTAACCATATAAATGGCTTATGTTAAAGTCTATAATACTTTAACATAACAATAAATTAAGTCATCAACATTTAGATAATAGAAATTCCGGTTATATAGCCGCTCGACCATGCCCATTGAAAATTAAAGCCTCCAATTCGTCCATCTACATCTAATATTTCTCCACATAAAAATAAACCCGGGCATATCCTTGATTCCATAGTGTTTAAATGTACCTGATCGAGTGGTATACCTCCGGCGGTAACCTCGGCATATTTAAATCCCCGGTCTCCACTTACAGGCAGATCATATTGAGTGATTGACCGACAAAGTTGTTTGCGTTTTGCTTTTGGTATTTGATCAATTTGATCGGAAACAAAAACCTGATTTTCTTCACAAAGAGCCTTAGTGAGACGATCAGGCAATTTGTCTTTTAATAATTGAGAAACCCTTTGTTTTTGATTGTTTAATAGATAATTATGAAAGAGTTCAAAGGTATATCCTGGTAAAAAATTTATGATCAGTTTTGTATTCGGATCATTTAGTTTAGCAGCTTTATAATATCGACTAATGTTGAGCACTGAAGGACCGGAAAGGCCAAAATGAGTAAATAGGGTGGAATCGGTAAAAGACTCGAGCGTTTTTCCACTGCCTGATTGTACTTCTATTGTAGCCGGTATGGTTATACCACTTAATGAGCAAATAAAATGAGTACCGGGTAATGTCAGAGGTACCAGAGCAGGGAATACATGATGCGATAGTGTATGTCCGAGTGACTTGGCCAATAAATATCCATGTCCGTCTGATCCCGATTTTGGTAAACTTTTACCTCCGGTCGCCAATACTAGCGATTTAGCAATAAAGGAATCATGACCATCGGTGATAATAAATTTGTCATCTTTTTTGGTGATATGTTGAACCTTAAATGGATGAATTAATTGGATATTAGCTTTGTCAGCAGCCCTTAATAAACTATGAAGCACACTTTCAGAGCTGTCAGTCACCGGGAATAACTTCCCGGTATCCTCTTTCTTTAACTCAACTCCCAAAGATCGGAAAAATGTAATAGTCATATTGACATTGAAACGGCGCAGCACTTTTTTAATAGCATTTCGGGATGAACCCGCATAATCAACTTCCGATACTTTATGATGTGTAACATTACATCGTCCGCCTCCGGCAACCAATATTTTTGCACCAGGCTTTTTTGCGCTATCCAGGATGATTATTCTGCGATTGGGTTTCGTGTGTCCGGCCCATATTCCCGCCATAAGTCCGGCAGCACCGGCGCCAACGATTACCACATCGGCATGATGGGGCATAAGTTCTGTTTCAGGTTAAAAGACAATGTTTTCAGAATCAGATAGTATTTCTCTTATTATCACTGAAATGTTGATATAGTTTATATAATCCGCCAATAAGAACGGCACCGACTATAATCCAGAGTTCGTACTGCTTGAAATCATCTAAGAAGGCCTGGAATACATGGCCAAATATAAAACCGAGTAATCCAACAACAATTGCCCAGATTAAAGCACCTACGGCATTCAAAATCATAAATTTTTTGGTACTGACATTACTCATACCAAACATAAATGGAGTTACGGTTCTCAATCCATAGAGGAAACGAAAGCCCAAAATCAAAGAAGTATTATACTTATCGAACATACGTTGAACTTTGGATACCTTCGGTTGCCATTTAGGGCGTTTATCAAGAAAAGAACGGCCTTTATTTCTGCCTACATGAAAGAAAAACTGGTCTCCAAAAAATGAACCTGTGAAAGCTATTAATACAACCCATGGTAAAAAAAGCAAGCCGCGATGGGCCAGGAAACCGGCAATAACCAGTATCGATTCTCCTTCAAGGATTGTCCCAACGAATAATGCCGGGTAACCATAAGCGGCAACTATTGTTTCTAACGTCATGAATATCTTAGTCTAATCAAAAATCTATTTCATTTAATTACCATAACCGTCCGGATTATTGGATTGCCAGCGCCAGGTTGATTTGCACATGTCGTCTATATCTTTCTCTGCCTTCCAGCCCAATTCCTTTTTTGCTTTGGAAGGGTCTGCAAAACATTGTGCGATGTCACCTGGCCTGCGATCTACTATTTGATATGGTATTTTCTTGCCTGATGCTTTTTCAAATGCCTTTACGACATCCAGAACAGAATATCCCTTACCGGTACCAAGATTATATATCAGTACACCATTAGTTGTATCAATTTTTTCAAGAGCTTTTAAATGTCCGACAGCCAAGTCAACTACATGAATATAATCACGTACTCCGGTTCCATCGTGTGTAGGATAATCTTCACCATACACAGATAATTTTTGCAGTTTCCCTACAGCTACCTGGGATATATATGGTAAAAGATTATTAGGTATTCCATTTGGATCTTCACCAATTCGACCACTCTCATGAGCTCCGACGGGGTTAAAATATCGCAATAAGGCTACACTCCAATCGTGATCTGCTATATAGACATCATGCAATATTTCTTCAATCATAAGTTTTGTTCGCCCGTATGGATTGGTAGCCTGCAAAGGGAAATCTTCTTTTATAGGCACTGTATGTGGATCACCATAAACAGTAGCAGATGAACTGAATACCATTTTCTTAACATTATGCTCCGCCATTGTTTCACATAACATTAAAGTTCCGGTGACATTGTTATGGTAATATTCAAGCGGGATTTCAACTGACTCACCAACAGCTTTTAAACCTGCAAAATGAATAACAGCTTCTATCTCATGTTTGCTAAAAACGTTGTCCAAGGCCTTTTTGTTGCGCAAATCCACTTTATGGAAGGTAAGTGATCTACCCGTTAATTCTTGAACTCTCTTTAATGCTATTTCTTTACTATTGGCAAGGTTGTCAACAACAATAACATCAAAACCGGCATTTAATAATTCCACACAAGTATGACTGCCAATATACCCGGCACCACCAGTTACTAATACTTTCATGTATGAAGAATATCTGATTTAAAATTTATTTTTTTAATGCACCCAAAATAATGAAATAACAGGTTGCAGCAAATTAAACAACGATATAAGATATGTGCTTTACCTTAGAGTAGAAGTTATTTTTTTTTATCAAGTTCATGGGATAGGTTTAAGGCATTTTCTACCAACGTTTCTGGATAACCCGTTAACCGCAGGATAGCGATAGCATTTCTTGTAGATGTCGCCCCTTCTCTGATCTTGTAATCAAAATCAAGACTGTCGTCGTGAACGAATTCTCGGAAATGATAGAATTCAAATCCACCATCAAGCAGATCGAGCAGTTCAAGGTCGTGAGTAGAGGCGATGACAATATCTTTTTGATTATTCAGATACATTAAAACTTCCCGTGAAGCGGCAACGCGTTCCACTGTATTGGTTCCCCGAAATATTTCATCTATCAAAAATAAATTCGGAACAGATGTATCGGAATGATTTAACAATTCTTTCACCCGTTCCACTTCAGTAAGGTAATAGCTCTTGCCCTCAATGATATCATCTTCACGGCGCATGGATGTTATGAGACGCGAGAATGAAATAGTTGCCTCACTTGCACAACAGAAATAAAATGTTTGGGCGAGAATTTGATTAATTCCGATTGTTTTAAGGAAGGTAGACTTACCAGCCATGTTAGAACCGGTAATCAATATGCTTTTATTGTGGATATGCAGGTCATTTGGTATCGGGTCTTCAAGAAGTGGATGATAAATAGATGTGTAACTGAGTGTTTTTTCCTTATTGGTAAATGACGGTTTGCATAAAACAGGCAATGATTCTTTGAATGAAGCTATTGAAACCATGGAATCGATATAACCCGTCATTTCAAATAATCGTTGAATATCCGACCTGTTCGACCGGATCGTTTTAATAGACCATAGATATAGGTTTACTTCCAGAAGAAAGACATAATTTAATGACTCATAAATGATGTAAGACAAATCATCACCCGATGAATTTAACCCTGAAAAATTGGATATTAATTTTTTAAGCTTTTTCACGGAATGAAGTGATTCCATCATATCTTTGCCGATATCTTTTATGGGACTATCTTCCTTGCCCAGGCGTTTCCCCAGTTTTGTTGATGATTTTAACAGCGTGCCTAAGCCAAAAAGCGGTGCAGTGAAATAATATATCTTATTTGTATAGGAATATTGAATGATATAATTAACAAAGTATATACCTACAAGGCCAAGTAGAGCAGGTGGGTAAAAAGGTGCCGTTACAATACATACCAAAGCAAAAAGAGGGGGGATAAGGAAGAGCCAAAAATAAGGAGGCTGTTTGGGTAATTGATTGAGAAACAAATTTGGCAGGTATCCAACTTTTTTGGAATTCAGATTACCTAATTCCAGTTGGATTGCCACCCTGAGATCCTCATTATCATTTAATAAATTTACCAGTTTCTCCCTCTTTTCAAGCTCTTTATGATTTGAAACAGGGCGGTGAAGCAGGTCAAATAAATATTGTTGACCAATTACACTGGAGGTACGATCTATCAATGAAAACATCTCATTCATATTTAGATCATCCCAGGTATCATCGTCAATGATTTCCTCACTACCGGATGATAATGTCCATAAATCATGGAATAAGCGAATATTAGGCCACTTTCGATCTTTATCGGAAGTGAGTCCCCAATTACTTTTAAGAATTTGAGCTTGTTCCCGGCGTTTACGGTATTTTGATGCGGATATATAAGCTACAAAAAATAATACAACCGCAATGATAGTAATAGTGGTCATTAATCGACAGTTAAAATGGAAAATGGGTTCAAATATACGATGTTCAAAGGAGTATTGTAAAAAAATAACAATCAGCAAATTTAAGCTGTTAAAGTTCTCCTGAACAATAATAATTAATTAATGCGTAAGGGTTATTCATAAAGAATAGACGAGGAAATGCGTTTATTTTAGCTTTATAAGTGATTTTTAAAAAATGAGAGTAATGAGCAAAAAAAAACCTGCATAAAAGTTTAATAATCATGCAGGTTTAGAAATTATTTTTTAAATACTTCTTAAAGAGAAAATTGTCTGCCATAAATAAAATCGAAGGAAAATGATTTTTGATTTGTTTTGTGTTCGATATACTTAGCTACTTTTTCCAACCGTTCAGGCAAACGCATTATTTTTTCCTGGGCTTTTCTGCCAACCTCATTCAACCCGGTCATGACTTCGATATTCCAAAATTCTATGGCTTCTTCCACTATTTTCTTGTAATCCCATGGCCCATAGATACCTATCCTCCTCACAATATCAGCCATTTCTCCAAATTTTGGCATTGAATGACCCGGCATTTCAATACTTGGTAAAATGGCTAATGCGGATTTTAAAGCCCTGTTTGGATCGATTTCAAGGATGTGTTTAAACACATTTCTATAAAAAGTAAAGTGTTTAGCTTCATCAGCGGCTACACTTCGTAATATCCCTTGAAGCAGGGGTTCGTCACCGCCTGCTACTTTACCTGTATTTCGATGTGAGTATTGTGTGGCACGTTCCTGTAAAGTAGTGTATACAAATACACGATAGGGATCACTGTCCCATGAAGGAATAAAACCAGATTCCTGGTATGCATATTGTAACATTTCCACGTGCCGGAATTTGAATAACCTGGAATCCCTTGCATAATCTCTTAATATGCACCCATGGCGGTCTTCTTCAGCCGTCCACATGAAATTCCATTTTTTCCAGACGCTATTATCACCGAGGTAGGTTGAGAGTAATCGATGGAAATGGGGTAAACCTTCTTCCGTAATAAGATTTAAAACTAATGAAACCCTGACAGAATCAGCAATTCCCCGTGCTCTCTCGCGGAGTTTACTAATGACATTTTCTTCATTGTCATCCATTTTTTCGTTCGCGGGTAGAAAATCACTGGCAAACCATAACTTTCGCTTTTTTTTATGATTTTCCATTAATTTCTCGACTTGAGGTTCTAATTCTTCAAGAACCTCCGCTTTATTTCGGGTTTCAAATTCTTCGTTATTTTTTTCTGGTATTATAATATCCATTGATAATCTCTGTTGTAATGGAATAAGACTGGTCTGCGAGATAAATATTCTGGAATGAAATATTACTAATTGCTTATTGTATTACTTACTAGCAATGTAAGTATTAGAATTTAAATAAATTATACGATTCAGTCCCTGGTCATTTCTTTGTTTTTCATTCCGATTCTACAATCATGAAATATAAAACATTTTAAGTTATTATCGAAATATAGAACCGATCTAAATTATATTCACTAAATCAGGTATTTATTATTAAAGGGAATATCAATTTATTTAAATGGTACTCGTCAACAATTGGTAGTATAAAAGGGTAGCATTCAGGAATTCTACCCATCTTTATTATAAAGCTTGAGGAAGAATTCCTGAAATAAACTCTCTACATCTTCTAAAATTCTATCATAAAAAAATTATATATCACCATTGACAGCACACTACCGGTGTATATTTTTTCGGGGCATACTCATGGCTAAGAGGCTAAGAAATCAATGGTACAACGCTATGAGTTTGCCGGACTTAAATAAAA
>Ga0102962_1000385_pt1 | contig 21813 bp, 19 predicted proteins | sample SalPonF2_C_D2_MG_FD_84519 | JGI IMG/M metagenome (GOLD analysis project Ga0102962, IMG submission 84519) | Salt pond soil microbial communities from South San Francisco under conditions of wetland restoration - Salt Pond MetaG SF2_C_D2_MG ...
CGTCGCCGGCGTGGCGATCAGTTGCGACTGCTCCTGGATGCGCTCCAGTTGCGGCGCAGGCGCCAGCCCGAGCCACAGGATGCCGGCGATCAGGGGGATGAGGGCGAAGGTCTCTAGCGCACCGATCTCGCGCGTGGCCTCGCGCTCCTCGCCCTGGTACAGGCGTTGGTAGAAGTTCACGCCGTACACGCCGGCCGCAACGACCGACAGGGTGGCCAGGGCGGCGAGCCAGGGGTGGTGCTGATAGGCGCCCAGCAGGATCAGGAACTCACCCGGGAAGTTGCCCAGCCCGGGCACGGCGATGGCGGTGAAGAGGACGAACAGGCTGAGGCCCGCGAGCGCCGGCGCGCTCTTCGCGAGCCCGCCGAAGCGGTCGAGGTCGAAGCTCTGCCGGCGCTCGTAGAGCATGCCGGAGATCAGGAACAGCCCGCCGGTGGAGAGCATCTGCGCGGCGAGCAGGAAGATGGCGCCGTTCAGCCCCGCCAGGTGCAGGCCGAAGATGCCCACCCCCACGATGCCCATGTGCGACAGCGAGGCGTAGGCCAGCAGCCGCTTCATGTCGGTCTGGGCGGCGGCGGCGACGGCGCCGTAGAGCGCGGTCACCACGGCCAGCACCAGCAGCACCGGGCCGACGCGCTCGACGCCGACCGGCAGCAACGGCATCGCCCAGGCGAAGAAGCCGAAGCCGCCCACCTTGTAGAGCGTGCCTGCGACGTCGGCCGCGCCGGAGGGGTGGTTCTGCTCGTTGAAATCGATCAGCCAGGAGTGGAGCGGCCACATCGGGAGCTTCACGGCCATGCCGATGGCCAGCCCCACGAACAGCCACACCTGGGTGGCGCCCGCCAGCTGCGGCGTGGCCGCCATGAGGTCGGCGAAGCGGTAGCTGACCGCGCCCGACAGCGGCTTGATCGCCAGGATGCTGATGAGCATCAGGAAGCTGCCGCCGATGGCGTAGACCAGGTACTTCAGCACGGCCGCGCGGCGCTTCTCGCGCCCGAACGTGCCGAGCAGCAGCAGGCTGGGGATGAGCGTGACCTCCCAGGCCACGTAGAACAGGATCAGGTCGCGCGCCAGGAAGATCCCGGCCAGGCCCGCCTGCATCAGCAGCAGCAGCGCCACGAAGGCGCCGGGGCCGCGTTCGACGCGGCGCGCGGCGACCAGCACCGTGGGGATCATGGTGAGCGCCGCGACCAGCGTCAGCACGACGCCGGCGCCGGTGGGCTCGAGTGTGAAGGTCACACCGAAGCCGGGGATCCAGGGCGCGCTCACGCCGCCGCTGCCGGGCAGGAACAGCGCCAGCACGAAGGTGGCCAGCGTGCTGATGAGCCCGAAGAGCAGCGCCGCCTGGCGGCGCGCCCCGGCCAGGCCGGTCACGGCCGCGAACACCAGCGGAATGAGGATGACGAAGAGGGCGATCACTTCAGCACTCCCGTCAGTGCCGCGACGACCACCAGGGCCACCACGCCGAGCAGCATCGCGAAGGCGTAGGCGCGCGCGAAGCCGCTCTGCAGGGCGGTGGCGAGCCGTCCGAGGAGGCCCACGGCGGCGCCCCCGCCGGCGAGCCCGCGATCGACCACGTCACGGTCGAGCGTGGCGACGCCGCCGGCGATGCCCTCGCCCGAGGCCACGAAAAGGATGCGGTAGAGGGCGTCGAAGCCCAACGCGCCGCGCGAGGCGCCGGCCAGGTTGGACTCCTTGAGGGCGGCCACGGGCGCACCCTTGCGCACGTGGTAGATCCACCAGCCGACGCCCAGGCCGATCGCCACCATCAGGATGGAGAGGCCGACCAGCAGCCAGTCGGTACCGGCGGCGAGCTGGTTGAAGTCGACCGCCTGGGTGGCGGGTTCGAGCCAGCGCTGGATGAGGTTCGGGAAGGCGAACTCGGGCAACCCCAGGTAGCCGACCACGATGCTGCCGACGGCCAGGATGCCGAGCGGCCAGGTCATCACCGGCGGCGACTCGTGGAGGTGCTCCGACGCGTGCTTGTCCACTCGCGACGCGCCGGCGAAGATGCCGTAGTACCAGCGGAACATGTACGCCGCCGTCATGGCGGCCGTGATCAGCAGCAAGATGTAGACCACGTCGCCGCCGTTGCCCGCCAGCAGGCCGCTGGTGAGGGTGCCGGAGAGGATGGCGTCCTTGCTGAAGAAGCCGGCCAGGAACGGCACGCCCGAGATGGCCAGGGTGGCGATGAGGGCGGTGGTGCCGGTGATCTTCATCCGCCTGCCGAGGCCGCCCATCTTGCGGATGTCCTGCTCGCCGCCCATGGCGTGGATGACGCTGCCGGCGGTGAGGAACAGCAGCGCCTTGAAGAAGGCGTGCGTCAGCACGTGGAAGATGCCCACCCAGTAGGCGCCCGCGCCGACCGCCGCGATCATGTAACCGACCTGCGAGATGGTCGAGTAGGCCAGGATCTTCTTGATGTCGGTCTGCGCGAACGCCGCGAACGCGGCGATGAAGGCGGTGAGTGCGCCGACCCAGGCCACCGTGCTCGCCGCGCCGGGCGCCATGGCGTAGACCGCTCCGATGCGTGCGATGAGGTAGACGCCGGCCGTGACCATGGTGGCGGCGTGGATCAGCGCCGACACCGGCGTGGGGCCGGCCATGGCGTCGGGCAGCCAGACCTGCAGCGGCAGCTGCGCCGACTTACCGGTGGCGCCGAGAAGGTAGAACAGCCCGATAAGGGTCAGCGTGGCCGAGCCGTAGAGCATGGCGGGCGCGGCGGCGTTGACCGCAGCGATGTTCAGCGTGCCGAAGGTCTTGAAGGTCAGGAACATCGCCAGCAGGAAACCGACGTCGCCGACACGGTTGACGATGAACGCCTTGCGGCCGGCGTCGGGGTTGGCGCGGTCGCGGTACCAGAAGCCGATGAGCAGGTAGGAGCACACCCCCACCCCCTCCCAGCCGATGAACATCAGGGGGAAGGAATCGGCCATGACCAGCACCAGCATGGCGGCGACGAACAGGTTGAGCTCGGCGAAGTAGCGGCTGTTGCCGTCGTCGCCGCGCATGTAGCCGATCGAGTAGATGTGGATCAGCAGACCCACCCCGGTGATGATGAGCATCATCGTGACGCTCAGCCGGTCGATCATGAAGCCGGCGTCGAGGTGCAGCGTGCCGGCGGTGAGATAGCGCCAGAGCGTGACCTGCACGCCGTGATCGCTGCCCTGCAGCCCGAAGAACGCCAGTACCGCCAGCACGAAGCCGGCGGCCACCGCCAGGCTTGCGATGATGCCGGGCAGGGGCTCCTTGAGCGAGCGGCCGAAGAAGGCGTTGATCAGCGAGCCGACCAGGGCGAGCAGCGGCGCCAGCGCGGCCCACTGTACGACGTCGTTCATAGCCTCACCTCGGACAGCTCATCGACATCCGTGCTCACGCGGTGGCGGAAGATCGAGACCAGGATCCCCAACCCGACCGCCACCTCGGCGGCGGCGATGGCGAGGATGATGAACACGGCCGCCTGGCCGGAGAGCGCGGGCTCGATGCCGCTGGCGCTCCACTGGCGCGCGAACGCGACGATCGCGAGGTTGGCGGCGTTGAGCATGAGCTCCACCGACAGGAACACCATGATGGCGCTCCGCCGGGTCAGCACGCCGACCGACCCGATGGTCAACAGCAGCGCGCTGAGGGCGATGTAGTAGGGGGTCGGGACCATCACGCACCCCTCCCTCGTACGGATTCAGCCATGGCTCAGCTCCCGTTCCGGAGCCGCCTCGCCGCGCCGCGCAGGGGGCGCTGCAGGGTTGCCGCGCTGCGCGAGGCTGACCGCAGCGACGATGCCGGTGAGCAGAAGCACGCCGACGAGCTGGAAGGCGAGCACGTAGTGGCTGAACAGCAGGGTGCCCACCTGCTCGGCCGAGCCGCCCTGGAGCGCGGCCACCCGGTCGGCGCTGGGCAGCGGGCTGCGGTCGACGAAGGCGGTGATGGTGATACCCGCCGCCGTCACCAGCGCCGCGGCGTACGCCAGCGGACGCATCCACGCCAGGTGCGGCGCCGGCTCCTGCCCCTGCACGTTGAGGAGCATGATGACGAACAGGAACAGCACCATGATGGCGCCGGCGTACACGATGACCTGGATGGCGGCGAGGAAGTGGGCCTGCAGCGTCACGTAGGTGACGGCAAGCGCCAGCAGCGTCACGACCAGCGACAGCGCGGCGTGCACCGGCTGCCGGAAAGTGACCACGCCGACGCCGCCGAGCAGCATCACCGCGGCCAGGATGATAAAGCCGATCATGATCGGGAGTTCCCCTGAACGAGCCTCACCATCTCAGTAGTCCACGCCTTCCAGCTCCGGACGCGGCCCGGCCTCGAAGCCGAGGCGGACCTCCTGGCCCTTCTTCTCGGCCTCGCGGCGCTGCCACTTGCTGCCCTTCGTGCCGACCAGCATGTCCTCCTTGCCGTAGACGAAGTCCTCGTAGCGGTAGTCGGCGAGCTCGAACTCGTGGCCGAGCACCACCGCGCCGGTGGGGCAGGCTTCCTCGCAGAAGCCGCAGAAGATGCAGCGCAGCATGTTGATCTCGTAGATCTTGGCGTAGCGCTCGCCCGCGGACGTGGGGTCGTCGGGGTCGTTCTCGGCCGCCTCGACGTAGATGGCGTAGGCGGGGCAGGCGGCCGCGCAGAGACTGCAGCCGATGCACTTCTCCAGGCCGGTGTCGGGATGCCGCAGCAGATGGTGCCGGCCCCGGAAGCGCGGCTGGATCTGCGCGCGCTGCTCCGGGTACCGGACCGTCACGGGGCGCTTGAACAGATGCCCGAGCGTGACGCCCATCCCCTTGGCCATGTCCAGAACACTCATTTAGGACGCACCTCCCATGGTGCCGGTGTCTTCGTGGCCGCTCCCTGGCGCACGGTCGCGCACGTGGGAACGCACTCGCGTCGCGTCACAGCACATAGGCGATCACCGCCCCGGTCAGCAACGCAGCGAAGAGTCCGATCTCGAACAGGTACAGCCAGCCGAAGCGCATCAGCTGGTCGTAGCGCAGGCGCATGAAGGTGGCCTTGAGCCAGATGAACAGGAAGATGAAGATCGCCATCTTCACGACCAGCCACACGATGGGCCAGCTCGCCATGCCCGGAATGATGGCGTTGAAGAAGCCCGGCGCCCGCCAGCCGCCCAGGAAGAGCGTGCTGATGAACGCGGCCGAGGTGAACATGTTGACGTACTCGGCCATCTGGTACAGGGCCCACTTGATCGAGGTGTACTCGGTCTGGTAGCCCGCCACCAATTCCTGCTCGGCCTCGGGCAGGTCGAAGGGCACGCGGTTGATCTCGGCGGTGCCGGCGATCAGGAAGGCGACGAAGGCGATGATCAGCCCCGGCCACAGCCACGGGCTGACCGACCACACGTTGAGCTCGACCAGCTTCTGCAGGTTCAGCGTGCCGCCGATCATGATCACGCTCAGCACCGCCAGGCCCATCCCCAGCTCGTAGCTGATGATCTGTGCGCTGGAGCGCAGGCTGCCCAGCAGCGAGTACTTGCTGTTGGACGCCCAGCCCCCCAGGAAGATGCCGTACACACCGATGCTGGTCATCGCCAGGATGTAGAGCACCCCGATGTCGAGGTTCATCACCCATGGGTTGGCACCGAACAGGCTCTTGGAGGGCCCACCCGGGATGGCGCCGAACGCCACCAGAGCGAAGGTGATGCTGATGGCGGGGGCCAGCACGTAGACCACCTTGTCGGCGGCCGACACGATGATGTCTTCCTTGAAGATGGCCTTGATGGCGTCGGCGATGGGCTGCAGCAACCCGAACGGGCCGACCCGGTTGGGGCCGATGCGGTGCTGGAACGCGCCCAGCAGCCGACGCTCGATCAGCGTCATGTAAGCGAAACCGCCGAGCAGCACCAGGACCAGGACGAACGCCTTGACGAGGGTCACCCAGAGGGGGTCGCTCATCCGGCTACCTCCAGCTCGCGCTCGTCACGCTCCAGGGTGCTCAGATCGGCGCGCACCAGCCCGACCGGCTGCTCCGGCAGGGTGGGGAGCAGCATCAGGCCGGGAGGCACGGTGTCGTCGACGCGCACGGTGGCGCGCCGCAGTACCCCGCCGACCCGCAGGCGCACCGCGTCACCGTCGGCGACGTTGTTCAAGGCGGCGTCCTCGGGCCCCATGCGAAGCCGCGGGCCGCCGCTGAGGGCCAGCAGGTGGGGGTTGCGGTCCAGGTACTCCACGCGCAGCATGCTGGGGGTGACGAGGACGTTGCCCTCGACCGCCTCGCGGCTGCGGATGGCGACCTTGGCCGCCGTCCGTCCTTTGGGCCGGTGCAGGTGCCCCGCGGGGCCGAGCTCGGCCGGGTCGATGTCGAAGCGCTTGCGGAGCACCCGGCGCGCGCTGCGGACGCTGCGACCCTCGAGCCGCTGCCCGAGCGCCTCGCCCAGCGCTCCCACCAGGCCGATGAAGTCCTCGCTCTCGCCGCCCTCCACCGGCGCGGCGTGCACGCCCAGGAAGCGGCCTTCGAGGTTGACGGTGGTGCCGTCCTTCTCGTAGACGCTCTTGGCCGGCAGCACCACATCGGCCAGCCGCGCCGTCTCGGTGAGGAAGAGGTCGTGGACGACCAGGAAGTCCTTCTGCTCGAGCTGGGCCCGGACGTCGGGGTCCGTGGCCGGGTCGAGGTTCGAGAGGATGAGGGCGCGTGCGCCGCCCAGCATGTCGGGGTAGGCGTAGCGCTCGTGGCTGGGGCCGACGCCGACGAGCTCGAGCCCGTAGCTGTTGGCCATCGGGCCGAGGATGAGCACCTTGGCCTCGACAGCCTTCGCGAAGCCGGCAGCGGCCGCAGCCGCCTCGCGGGTGGCGAGCACGAAGCCGCCGTAGACCAGCACGGCGCTGTCGGCGTCGCGAAGACGCTTCACGAGGGCCTGCGCGTCCTCCACGCTCATGCCCAGCGCGGCCCGCTGCCCCTCGTCGAGCTGCGGGCCATCGTCGGGCTGCTCGCCGGCTTCGGCCTCCGCCACGGCGTGCAGCGCCTGGAACAGGGCGGCCTCGCCGCCCGCCGGGTACTGCAGGGCGCGGCCGGCGTGCTTCATGAGATCGACACGGTAGGGGGCGGCCACCGTGAGCTTCTCGCGCTTCAGGACCGGGTGCTCCTTGAGCCGCAGGTCTGCGATCGGCACCCCGTGCGCCATGATCTCGGGCGGCGTCACGCCCTTGAGCGCGTCCTTGATGCGGAGGTCAACGATGGGGACCTCCTCGGTCACGTCGCCGACGACGAAGATGGCGTCGGCGGTGGCGAGGTCGGTCAGCGTGGCGGGATTCTGCTGCGCGACCACCGAGGCCGCCGGTCGCGGCGCGTGGTCGAGCTGCCCGGTACCGAGGGCCTCGGCCAGGGCCTTGGCGGCGACGCCCTCCTCGAGGGTGGCGTCGGCGCGCAGCGCGATGCCGATGTCCTTGCCGCTGAGCCCGGCGAGCCGGTCGCGGATGGCGGCGGCCGCCTCTTCCCAGGTCGCGGGCTGCAGCTCTCCGTCCTTCCGGACCATCGGCGAGCGCAGGCGGTCCTCGGCGTCGACGTACTCGTGCCCGAAGCGGGTGCCGTCGTCGATCCAGGTCTTGTTGACGTCCGGGTGGAGGGCGGCCTTCACGCGCTCGATGCGGCCCGTGCGGCCGTCCACCATGATGGCGCTGCCGGAGGCGTCGTCCATACCGGTGGAACGCGTGTGCTGGTACTCCCAGTTGCGGCCGCGGAAGCGGCTGGTGGCGTCGAGCAGCGCCCCCACCGGGCAGATGTCGGTGATGTTGCCGGTGAAGTTGCTGGGCAGGCCGTCGTCGAACGTTCCGATGTAGGTGTGCCCGCCACGCTCGATGAAGTCGAGCACCGAGTCGCCGGGGACCTCCTCGAAGTAGCGCACGCAGCGCTTGCAGTGGATGCAGCGCTCGCGGTCCAGCGTGATCAGCTCGGAAAGCGGGTGGTGCTTCTCCTGGTGGCGCTTGTCGAAGTCGAAGCGGCTGACGCCGGTCCCGTACTCGTAGGAGCGGTCCTGCAGCTCGCAGGCGCCGCCCTTGTCGCACACCGGGCAGTCGAGCGGGTGGTTGATGAGGGTGAACTCGACCATCCCGTTCTGGATGTTCTTGACGTCCTCGGACAGGGTGTCGACGACCATCCCCTCCATCACCTGGGTGGTGCAGGTCGCCATCATGTTGGGGAAGTAGAAGATCTTGCGCTCGCCGGACTCCTCTTCGAGGATCCAGTTGCCCTCACGGTCCTTGCGCGGTGCGCCGATGCGGGCCAGGCACATGCGGCAGGCCCCGATCGGCGACATGTACTCCTGGCTGCAGAAGTAGGGCACGTCGTAGCCCGCGGCGAAGATGGCATCGATGACGCTGGTCCCCTGGGGGAAGTCCATCGAGACGTCGTTGATGGTTACCTTCATGCGTCCCACCAGTCGTTCTTGGTGTACATGGGCTTGCCGTGATCGACGATGTACTCGTACTCGTCGCGGAACCACTTGAAGCTCGCCTGGACCGGCATGGCGCAGGCGTCGGCCAGCGGGCAGAAGGCGGTGCCGCGGCTGTTGCGCACCATGTCCTCCATCAGGTCGAGGTCCTCGCGCGTCCCGAGACCCGCCAGCAGCTTCTGGTACATCTTCGGCAGCCAGGTCGCGATGCCCTCACGGCACGGCGTGCACTTGCCGCACGATTCGTGCGCGTAGAAGCGCACCACGTTGTACATGGCGTCGACGATGTCCTTCTCCTTGGGGATCACGATGACCCCGCCCGTGCCGAGCATCGAGCCCGCCTTGGCGAGCGAGCCGTAATCCATCGGCATGTCCAGGTATTCGTCCGTCCAGGGCAGGGGCGGCGTGGAGGAGCCACCCGGGAAGAAGCCCTTCGCCTCTCCGCCCTTCGGGCCTCCCGCCAGGTCGTAGATGAGCTCGCGGAAGCTGGCGCCCATCGGCAGCTCGTACACGCCGGGGCGCTCGACCGGCCCGCTGATCTGGTAGAGCTTCGTGCCCTTGCTGTCGTCCGTGCCCATCGAAGAGAACCAGTGCGCGCCGCGCGTGATGATGTGCACCACGCTGGTCATGGTGGTGACGTTGTTGATGGTGGTGGGGAGCCCGTAGACGCCCGCCTGCGCCGGGAAGGGGGGCTTGAGCCGCGGATTGCCGCGCAGCCCCTCCAGCGAGTTCATCAGCGCCGTCTCCTCGCCGCAGATGTAGGCGCCGGCGCCGCGGTGGACCGTGATGTCGACCTCGACGTCGGTGCCGAGCACGTTCTTGCCGAGGATGCCGGCCTGACGCGCTTCCCGGATGGCGCCCATCAGCCGCTCGTAGCCCTTGGCGTACTCGCCGCGGATGTAGATCATCGCCTTCGTCGCCTGGATGGCGTAGCAGCCGATGATCATGCCCTCGATGAGCTGATGGGGGTCGTCCTCCATGATGTAGCGGTCCTTGAACGAGCCCGGCTCGGACTCGTCAGCGTTGACCACCAGCAGGCGCTGGCGGCCGTCGACAGGCGGCATGAACGACCACTTCACGCCCGTCGGGAAGCCCGCGCCGCCGCGGCCGCGCAGCTTCGAGGCCTTGACCTCGTCGATGACCTCGCTCGGCGACATCTGCGTGAGCGCCTTGGTGGCCGCCTCGTAGCCGCCGTGCGAGCGGTAGTAGTCGAGCTTCCAGGCCCCGTCCACGCCCACGTGGCGGTACATGACCACCTCGTAGCGGGGATCGCGGCGACTGGTGATCGGGCGCGCGGCCTCCGGAGCGTCGGCGACGTCGCTCATCAGCCCTCCCCCTCTCCGGTATCGGCGTTGCCTGCGGCGCCAAGGCCGGCGGCGCCATCCACGATCTCGGCCTTCTCGGCGCCGACGTTGTCGCCGCCGCGCTCACGCCACGCCTCGGGCACCTCGTCGCGCTTCAGGGCCTCCAGAAGCTGGTCGCAGCGCGAGCGGGTGACGCGCTCGTAGTAGATGTCGTTGACCTGCAACACGGGGCCCGTGCCGCAGGAGCCGAGGCACTCGACCTTCTGGATGCTGAAGCGGCCCTCGGCGTCGGTCTCGCCGTTGACGATGCCGAGCTTCTCGACCAGGTAGTCGTAGAGCTGGTCGCTGCCGACGAGCGAGCAGGAGAGCGTGGAGCACACCTGCAGGTGGTACGTGCCCACCGGCTCGCCGTGGTACTCGGAGTAGAAGCTCATCACGCCCTTGACCTCGGTGGGGTGGATGCCCAGGATCTCCGCGATCTCCACGATGCGCGCCTCGCTCACATGGCGTTCGGTGTTCTGGACTTCCCACAGCAGGGGCATGACGGCGCTGCGTTTGCCGACCTCGGGGTAGCGCCCGAGGATCTCGTCGACCAGCTCCTGCTTGTCGGCGAAGAAGGGGGGAACGGTGTCGAGTTCGATCATTGGGCGTCCTCTTCGTGATGGCGTCCGGTCCGGCCGCTCCACGCCCCGACGCGGGCGCCCCATGCGACGCCCGCGCCCGCACCGACCGTCATGGGAACCGCATCGGAGCTGCCGACGGCCGCCCCGAACATCGGGCCCCGCGCGACCCGGGGACCGACCGAGCCCCTCATTTGTCGACGTCTCCCAGGATGGGGTCGAGGCTGGCGATGTTCACGATCATGTCCGCGAACATCCCGCCCAAGCAGGCGGGCTCCAGCGATTGCAGGTTGATGAGGCTCGGCACGCGGATCTTCACGCGGTAGGGCATGGAGCCGCCGTCCGAGACGATGTAGTAGCCGAGCTCGCCGCGCGCGCTCTCGGTGGCCACGTAGGCTTCGCCGCGCGGCGGGTGGAAGCCCTCGGTCACCAGCTTGAAGTGGAAGATGACCGCTTCCATCGAGTTCTCGAGCTCGCTGCGAGGCGGCAGGCTGATGCGCCGATCGGGGTCCCTGATGGGCCCCGGCTCCATGCGGCCGATCGCCTGACGGACGATCTTCAGGCTCTCGCGCATCTCGTCGACGCGGATGAGCATGCGGCTCAGGGCGTCGCCGGCGTCGTAGGTCGGGATGTCGAAGTCATAGTCCTCGTAGCCGCTGTAGGGCGCCGCCTTGCGGAAGTCCAGGGGCACGCCGCTGGCGCGCAGGCTGGGGCCGGTAAGCCCCCAGTCGAGCGCGGTCTCGCGGCTCAGCACGCCCACGTTCTTCAGGCGGTTGACGAAGATGTCGTTCTTGGCGAACAGGCGCTCGTACTGCTCGATCATCTTGGGGAAGGTCCCGAGGAACGCCTCGACGGCCGGGAGGAACTCGTCCGGCACGTCACGGTAGAGCCCACCGACGCGGAAGTAGCCGAAGTTCATGCGCACGCCGCACACCAGCTCGAAGATGTCGAGCAGCATCTCGCGTTCGCGCATGGTGTAGAAGAACGGTGTCAGCGCGCCCATGTCCAGCAGCCCCGTGCCGATGAACACCAGGTGGCTGGCGATGCGGTTCAGCTCGTTCAGGGCCACACGGATGCGCTGTGCCCGGTCCGGCACCCGCGCCTCCATCAGCTTCTCGACCGACAGCACGTAGGCAAGGTCGTGCGCGAAGCCGTGCAGGTAGTCCATGCGGTTGGAATAGGTGACGCCCTGCTGGTAGGTGCGGTTCTCCATGGTCTTCTCGAAGCCGGTGTGGAGGTACCCGATCTGCGGCTTGATGCCGACGATCTCCTCACCGTCGAGGTCGACCACGAGGCGCAGCACCCCGTGCGTGCTGGGGTGCTGAGGCCCCACGTTGATGCGCATGTAGCGGGTCTCGAACTCGCCGTGTTGCTCCTCGCGTGTCACCGTGGCGGTGCGACCCAGGTCCTGGGCGCTCACGGCTTGCCACTCTCCTTACCGTGCATGCCGGCTCCCTGGCCGAATTCCTGCTCGCTGTGCGCGCCCTTGGCGGCACCACCCTTCCAGCCGGTGAGGCCGGGGTCGGCGCCGATGAGGCCCGCGCGGAAGGCGGCGGGGTCGAGGAAGCGCCCCTCGCCGAAGAGGGTGGGCGTCTCGCCCAGCGGGAAGTCCTTGCGGTGGGGGTGGCCGTCGAAGTCCTCCGGCAACAGCAGGCGCCGCAGGTCGGGGTGCCCCTCGAACGTCACGCCGAACATGTCGTAGACCTCGCGCTCCATGAAGTTGGCGGCCTTGAACAGCCCGGTGATGGTGGGCAGGCTCGCGCCCTCCCCCACGTCCACACGGATGAAGATGCGTCCGTTGCCCTCGGGGTTGCGCATGTTGTAGACGACGCTGAAGCGCTCGCCCTGGTGCCCGGGGTAGGTCAGGTAATCGATGCCGAAGACGTCGGAGAGCATCTCGAAGCCGCTCGCCTTGGCGATGGAGACGGCCTCGACGATGTTCTCCCTGGGCACGGTGACGCTCACCATGTCCTTGAAGGTCTTGAGGACGCCGCCGAGCGGCTCGAGCTTGTCCACGGTGGCCTGCGTCACGGCCGCGAGATCGATCTCGCTCATCGCGACCACCCCTCCACCATCGGGAGCTCCACTCCGTGCTGGTCGAACGCCTCGCCGCGGACCTTCTTCTGCAACTGCTGCACGGCGTAGACGAGCGCCTCCGGGCGCGGCGGGCAGCCGGGCACGAAGATGTCGACGGGTACCACGGAATCGACGTTCTGCACGATGGCGTAGTTGTTGAACATGCCGCCCGAGGAGGCGCAGGCTCCCATGGAGATCACCCACTTCGGGTCGGGCATCTGCTCGTACACGCGCCGCATGATGGGCGCCATCTTCTTCGACAGCCGCCCGGCCACGATCATCACGTCGGCCTGACGCGGGCTGGCCCGGAAGACCTCCGAGCCGAAGCGGGCCATGTCGTTGCGGGCGTTCGTCGACTGCATCATCTCGATGGCGCAGCACGCCAGCCCGAAGGTGGCGGGCCACAGGCTGTTGCTGCGACCCCATGCCACCAGCTTCTCCAGGGACGAGAAGAGGATGCCCTCGTTCTCGAGCTCCTGGACGTCCTTTTCGAACAGATCTCTTAGGCCCATGCTCACTTCCAGAACAGGACACCCTTGCGGAGGATGTAGAGGTATCCGACCGCAAGGATGATCACGAACAGGATGGCCTGCACGTACAGGAACGCGGGCGCCTCGCGGAACTTGACCGCCAGCGGGTAGAAGAAGGCGGTCTCCAGGTCGAAGATGATGAAGAGCATGGCGACCATGTAGAAGTGCACCGGAAAGCGCTCGCGCGCGCTGCCCGAAGCCGGGACCCCCGACTCGTAGGCGGCGAGTTTGGTCGCCGTCCCCTTCTTGGGGCCGAGCAGCGCACTCGCACCGATCGCGGCGGCGGCGATGAAGCCGGCCGCGATGAACATCATGAGAACGTCTAGGTACAAGGTTCTCCTTCACTCCCTTCGACGAGCGGGAAAGACCCTCTCCGACGTGTGAAACCCGGGCTCCATGTGCCCAGTTTCACAACCTTTCAACGCCGGCCAGTCTACCAAAGGACGGAAGTCGCCAACAAGGGAAGTTCGACCGACCACACGGCCCTGGGGGAGGGGGATCGGTGCGCGCCGGCGGGCGCCCGGTCGAGATGCGAATCTCCTCACGCTCCCATTGTGCTCCTTTGCCGCACGTCATCTGCAACCCGGACCACGACATCCACCTTTCGTGCGTCGCTCCCGCACGAACCGCGCCCGGGCCGACCCCCCTGCCCGGGGGCGGTACTGCGGGGCGCCCATCGACGGCGCTCGGCCGTCCCTTGCCGCCGCTTCCCGGCGCTCCGGCGATGGCGGGTGAACGCCGGCGCGCCGGCGGCTCGGACCGCCTCCTGCCGGAGCCCGAGAACCCCCTTGGGAACGCCAACTTTCGCGTTCCTGCGGGCCTTGACATCCCCTGGGGGCGTCCATATACTACTGAGGCTGTTGGGTCGTTAGCTCAGTTGGTAGAGCAGCTGACTTTTAATCAGCGGGTCATAGGTTCGAGTCCTATACGACCCACCACAAGATGATTGGCCCCTTCGACTAGCGGTTCAGGTCACCACCCTTTCAAGGTGGCGGCACGGGTTCGAATCCCGTAGGGGTCACCAGAAACGGAGGCGCGATCTGCGCCTCCTTTCTACTGCCTTCTTCCCCCCACTGGGGGACGGGACGCGCCCGAGCACGTCGTAGGGAACGAGCGGAGCGGGGCGCGGCGCACGGTTCGCGAGCGAAGACGCGTCAGAGCCAACCCTGAGGAACGGCAGTCCACCGGCCGGTAACGAGCGCTTCGGGGTTGAAGTGGTCGGGGGCCACCATGCCCGTGTGTTTGCCGTCACGACCCTCCACGTGGATCTTGCCCTCGGCTTCCAGGGCCAGGAACAACCGCGTGAGGTCGGGGTCGAGCTGCGCCTCGGCCTCGGCATCCAGGATCGCGCGGGCGTCCTCGACCGGAATGGCTTTGCGGTAGGGGCGGTCCGATGTCATCGCTTCGAAGACGTCCACGACCGTCAGGATGCGACCGAAGACGGGGATGTCGCGCTGCGACAAGCGGTCCGGGTAGCCCTGGCCGTCCCAGCGTTCGTGATGGTGACGGATGCCCACAGCGATCTCCTCGAAGGCCGGCGACACACCTATCAGGAGCTCCGACCCGATCGCCGCGTGCTGCTGGATGATGGCGTACTCGGCGTCGGTGAGCCTGCCGGGCTTGAGCAGGATCTGTGCGGGCGTGGCCAGCTTGCCGAGGTCGTGCAGGTAGCCGGCCCAGTAGAGCGTCTCACGGCGCTGCGCGTCGAAGCCGAGCGCGTGCCCCAACGCCAGCGCATTGTGCGCCACGCGCTCACAGTGAGCGCTCGTCTCCTCGTCCTTGTACTCCAGCAGGCGCATGAACCCCTGCAACGTCCGCGCATAGAGATGCGTGACACCACCGTAGACCTCTCGCAGACGCTGGTAACGGGCGTCCAGCAGCGTGCTCAGATGTCCGGCGAGCAACCCCGTGCCGATGAAGAAGGCGGCCCGGAACAACCACGCGTTGTGGGCGTACACCGCGGGAGCCACCTGCCACGGCAGGAGCGGGCCCGCCACGTATGCGGCCGCGACCGCCGTCAGCACGCCGCCGATGCGCCGGAACCAGAAGGCCGCCAGCAGGATCGGGACGTACAGGGCGTGCACCATCACGAAGTGCGCTGCCCCCACCCACACCAGCAACAGCCACCCCAGGAAGAGCAACAGCACCAGCACGACGATCTGGAACGAGAAGTTCCAGACAGAACGGTTCCGCCGCCTCAGCAGGTAGAGCTCGCGCATCCTCTCTCTCCTCGTCCTCTCCTCGTCCCGCTCACCGCCCCATCGGTGGTCCCCCCGAGGATGCGCCCGCCCTGCACGACGGGCAGTGACGGGGCTGGCACGCCGCCCCCGAATGTGGCCCATCTCACCTCCGCAGCACGGTCAACCGCACAGGGACCCGTCGGTCGTCTCGCTCAGGAGCCTCGCCGCCTTCCCGGCGCGCCGGACGGCCCTACTCCTCGACCTCCCCCGAGGCCCGCGGGCGGGCAGGTCTCGCGCGCCCGTAGCCCCGCAGGTAAGCCGGAGCTTCGAGGCCGACGGGCACGCCGGCATCGGGCTCGGGCGCCGCGGCCTCCAGGCGCAGAGGCAGCACGCCCGCCCAGACGGTCCGTTGCTCGTCGCGCCGGTCTTCCGCCGGCGGACCCGTCCGGACCTTGGCCGACGCCTCCTCGAGCGATACCGCCAGCACCGATGTGGTCGCCAGCTCGCGCGCGTCGGGGGGGCGCACCTCCGCCCAGCGCCCCGGCATGACGTGCTCCGTGAAGACCTCGAGCGCGTGGAGCTTCTCCTCCGCGTCGTCGACCGGGCGGGCACGGCCGAACACCACCACGGAGCGGTAGTTGGCCGAGTGGTGGAACGCCGAGCGCGCCAGCACCAGACCGTCGATGAGCGTCACCGTCAAACACAGGTCGGCGCCGTCGGCGAGGGCTCCGAGCATGCGACTGGCCGACGACCCGTGGATGTAGAGCCGGTCGCCGTCGCGCGCATGGAGCGTCGGAATCACCACCGGACGCCCGCCATGGACGAAGCCCACGTGACTCACCAGGGCCTCGTCGAGGATGGCCTCGATGGAAGCGCGGTCGTAGACGCCGCGCTCGGGGTGGCGCTGCACGCGCAGATGAGGATCGACCACCGTCCTTGGCATGCACCACCATAGGGCCTCCGCGCGCCGCAGGCGCGCAAGGACCGAGCCCGCCCGACAGCCCTGTTGCGCCCGGCCCCGTGAAGTTCCGCACGCGCCGCGGGCCGGCGCCCTCCTTCGACCATGCCCACCATCCACGTCGCAGACGGCCTTTCCCCTTCGCCAACGGGAGAGCGGGCGTGGCCGGCGCGTAAGGGTTCCGTCAGCCGCGCCCCGCTAGCGTGCGGCACGATGAACGACGCGATCCCCTTCACCATCCGTACGAAGTTGACGAACGCGTTGGGGGATGTGGAAGACCTGGCCACGGCCAAGGGTCTTGTACAGGTGTTCGCGATGGAGCTCTTCGCGCTCCGTATGACCGCCGAGGAAGCCATGGACCTCGGCGACCCGGCGATGGCCGACAAGGCGCTGCGGGACGCACGCGTCCTGTGGGGGCTTTTGCGCGGCACGGCGGGACGTTACGGGGAGGTGGGCGCCCTGGCATGATCCCGCCCCCACCCCTCCTCCCTCCACCGGGTCGAGCCGTTCCGCCCGTCGCCGTGTCGGCTGGGGAGGACGGACCCGCCGCGAATCGATTAGCGTGAGGCACCAGTCCCCACACGGCTCGGCGGCGTCGGCGCCGCTGGCCGGGGGGCGGAGGAGGGACCATGTCCAGACTGGCCATCGCGCTGTCCGCCGCGCTCCTCGGGAGCGGCGCCGTGGGCGCCCAGGACGCGCTGAAATTCCCGACATCGTTGGGAGAGCTCGTCATCACTCCGCTCGGTCACGGCTCGCTCCGCCTCGACATCGCCGGCATGGTCATCCACGTCGATCCCTACGGCCAGGTCGCCGACTATTCCTCGCAACCCAAGGCGGACTGGGTCTGGATCACGCACGACCACCCCGACCACTACGACGAAGCGGCGATCGCCGCGGTGCGCAAGCCCGGCACGCAGTTCCTGCTCGATGCGGCCAGCGCGGACCGGCTGGGCGAGGAAGCCACCGTGCTGCGCAACGGGGACACGACCCAGGTCGGCGCCATCGCGGTGAAGGCGGTGCCTGCGTACAACATCAAGCAGAAGCGCACCAACGGCCAGCCCTACCACCCCAAAGGCGCCGGCAACGGCTACCTGGTGAACTTCGGCGACTTCGTGGTGCACATCGGCGCGGACACCGAGTGCGTGCCGGAGATGCATGATCTCGGGCCGGTCGACGTTTCCTTCCTGCCCATCAACCTCCCCTACACCATGACCCCGCAGGACGCCGCCGAGTGCTTCCGCGTCATCCACCCGAAGGTGGCCGTGCCCTACCACCAGGGAGACTACGACCCGCAGGTGGTGGCGGACGCCCTGCGCGACACCGATATCGACGTGCGCGTCCTTCCGCTGCGTTGAGCGAGGGGGGCTCCGAGCGACCCACGGACCGCGAACGGGGGCCGGGGTCGGCGCCGGCGCTGGCACCCGCGGGACGACGCTGGGTGCTGGTGGCAGCGACGCTGGGCTCGAGCATGGTCTTCCTGGACAACTCCACGGTCAACGTGGCGCTCCCTGCGTTGCAGCGTTCGCTGGGTGCGTCGGTCGTCGACGTGCAGTGGGTCATCAACGCCTACACCCTGTTCCTCGCCTCGCTGCTGCTCATCGGCGGCGCCCTCGGTGACCAGCTCGGCCGGCGCCGCGTGTTCGTTGCCGGAGTGGGCCTGTTCACGCTCGCTTCGGTCGCCTGCGGCTTCGCCGTCAGCACCGACATGCTCATCGCCAGCCGCGCCGCGCAAGGGGTGGGCGGCGCCCTGCTGACGCCGGGCAGCCTGGCCCTCATCAACGGCGCCTACCCGCGCGACCGGCGCGGTCCGGCGATCGGCTTGTGGTCGGGCTTCTCGGCGATCGCCTCGGCCACCGGGCCGGTGCTGGGCGGCTACCTCATCGACACCCTTTCGTGGCGTGGCGTGTTCTTCCTCAACGTGCCGTTGGCGCTGGCGGTGCTGGCCGTCGCCTGGTGGCGTATCCCGGCCACGCCGGGAGAGGCCAGCTCCCGGCGCCTCGATGTGGCGGGCGCCATCACCGCTGTGCTCGGACTGGGTGGCGTCGTGTACGCGCTCATCGAGTCCTCCAATCGCAGCTTCGCGGCGCCGTCGGTGCTGGTGGCGCTCTTCGGTGGGATCGCGGTGCTGGGGCTCTTCCTCGCCCTGGAGCGGCGGGCCCGGCACCCCATGGTGCCGCTGGAGCTGTTCCGGTCGCGCGCCTTCTCCGGCGCGAACGTGCTGACCCTCTTCCTCTATGCCGCGCTGTCCGGCCTGCTCTTCTTCCTGCCGATGAACCTGATCGAGGTGCAGGGCTACTCCGCGACCGCCGCCGGAGCGGCGCTCCTCCCCTTCGTGCTGTCGATGTTCCTGCTTTCGCGCTGGTCGGGCGGGCTGGTGGAACGCGTCGGCGCGCGCCTGCCTCTCGTGGTAGGCCCTCTTCTGGTGGCGGTCAGCTTCCTGCTCTACGCCCGCACGGGCGGTACCGGTCCGTACTGGAGCGCGGTCTTCCCCGCCGTGCTGGTGCAGGGTCTCGGCATGGCCGTGAGCGTGGCGCCGCTCACCACCACGGTGATGGCCTCGGTCAGCGACGCCCGCTCCGCCACGGCCTCGGGCATCAACAACGCGGTTTCGCGCGTGGCGGGGCTGCTGGCGATCGGCGCGTTCGGCGCCCTGATGGTGGGGCTGTTCGGCGCGCGCCTCGACGCCCGACTGCCGGCACTCGAGCTCCCGCCCGCGGCGGTGCAGACGGTGCGCGCCCGCCGCACGGACCTGGCCGCGTTGACGGCGCCCGCCGCGCTCGACGCGCGGCAGTCCCAGGAGCTGCGACAAGCGGTCGATGCCGCCTTCGTTCATGGCTTCCGGATCGTGATGCTGGCCTTCGCGGGGCTGGCGGTGGCCGCGTCCGGGGTCGCGTATCTCACCCTTCGCGAGGACGTCGCATCGGACTAGCGGCCCCCGGTGCGGCGCAGCCCGCTCGCCCGTGACATAATGCCCACGGCCGGGCGGCTTGCGTCCGGGCCCGTGCGGGCGATTAGCTCAGCGGAAGAGCGGCCGCCTTACAAGCGGTAGGTCGGCGGTTCGAACCCGTCATCGCCCACCAAACGACAAGTCACGAGGAGGGGTCGGGGCTCGCTTCGGAGGCGTTGGGTGCGTCCGGGGTGAGCCTCACCGTCCCTCTCCCGGGCCCTGATGTGCGCCTTCGCAGTCTGGTGGTATCCACCTTCGGGATCCCTCTGGGATAGGGGCTACGGCCAGCGCGGTCGGCGGCGTTCGGGCGTGTCCGGCCGTCGGCCGTGTGGGCCCAAGCCGCCCGCGGCGCACGCAGCCGCCGGCTCCGGCCCGGCACGCCTGCCCTCACCGAGGTCAGCTGGCGGTCGTGGCCTCCGGCCCTTCCGTGACGAGGATCAACGGCCGGCTCGAGGGAACGAGCTCGACCGCCGCGGCCAGCGCCCGATCTCGGAGCGCCGCGAGGACGCCGGCCAGGCCGGCGGCGCCCGAGGGCGTGGTCACCGGTCCCCCGGCCGCTTCGAGGACTTGCGGTGCCTCCAAGAGCACGCTCTCGTCGACGCTCAATGCGTGAGCGCCGTGCTCGAGCAGTACATCCAGCGCCGGTGCGCTCGCCGTCCCGCAGGAGAGCATGGCTGCGCAGGTCTCCAGGTCCCCCGCGATCGGCACGGGCCTCCCGGCATCGAGCGCGGCCCCGACGCAGCGCGCCGTCTCCGGTTCGACGACGATGATGCGGCTCGGTGGCGCCAGCCAGCTCCCGAGCGCCTCGGCCATGGCGGCAGCCAGCCCGCCCACGCCCGCCTGGACGAACAGATGGGTGGGGTGCCGCCAGCCGGCGGCATCGACCGAACCGAGGACCTCGGCGGCCATCACGCCGTACCCCGCCATCACGTCGCGCACGACGGGATCGGCCGACGCATCGGTGGTGTCGGGCACCAGCAGGCCGGCGCCCCCGCGGGCCGCCTCCGCCGCAGCGGAAACGGCGTCGTCGTAGGTGCCCGCAACCCAGACGATCTCGGCGCCCTGCGCCTCGATGCGCTCGGCGCGGGTCGGGGGCACACCGGCGTGCAGGAAGACCCTCGCGGCCGTGCCGGCGAGCTGCGCGGCCAGCGCGACGGCCAGGCCATGGTTGCCGTCGCTGGCGCAGAGCAGGGAGGGAAGGGGCGTCCGGTCTCCACCAACGACCGCATCGACGGGCTCGCCGACGGCGCGCGCGAGCGCTCGCAGGCCGGCGTAGGTGCCCCCGAGCGACTTGAAGCTACCCAGGGCGCGCCCGCTCTCGTCCTTGGCCAACACCTGCGCGACGCCCAACCCCGACGCCAGGCGCGGGAGATCTCGCAGCTGCGTGGGCGCATAGGCGGGGGCCAGGCGCCTGAGCGTGGCCGTGATGTGCGCCGCGCCCGCCGGCAAAGGGCCGACAGGGTTCATGGGCCGATCCTACAGCGCCGCCGCCTCGGCCTGAAGGCCGAGGCGGCGGCGTCGGGCGTGACCTGCGTCAGGGCGTGGAGATGTTGTGGCCGCCCGGCGGAGGGTCGAAGGCCAACAAGCCAGCATCCATGGTGCCAACGCCGAGCTCGAGATCGGGCGCGACCGATGTGGTGCCGGAGAGGTTGCCGGGTGCAGAGAAGCGTATCAGTTTGGTGGCGTCGGGCACCGTCAGCCACAGGTCCCCGCTATGGTCGAAGGCGATGCCTGTCGGCGTCACGGTGGCACCGTACGTCGACGGGATGGTGGTCAGGGTCATGGCGGGCGCAGGCGTCCCGTCCTGCGCGAGCTGAGCGGCGTTGTAACGGAGCACGTTTCCGTTTTCGTGATCGGCGACCCAGAGGTTCCCGCTGGTGTCGAACGCCAGCCCGAAGGGACGGACGAGGCTGGGACTGCTGTCGGCGCCGATCGTAACGTCGGGGACGGCGTTACGGGTTTCCTGTACGTTGTTGGGAGGAGCGGTCAGAAGCGACGGCGGGAACCTCACGATGGTGCTCACGTTCGGGTCCGAGTTCGCCACCCACAGGCCACCGTTCGCGTCGAAGGCGAGGCCGGCGGGCTGGGCGACGGTGTTGCTGACCGTCGTCAGGATGAGGGCCGGCTGGCTGACGTCGGCCCCGGTAGCGAGCTGCGAGGCCGAGTACATGACGATCTGGATCCCGAGGTGGAAAGCCGCCCAAAGGTCGCCCTGGGCGTCGAATGCCAGACCGAACACGCCGCCGAACGCCGACGCGTCGATGGTCTGGATGGGTTGGGGTTCACCGTCGGCCGCCAGCGAGCTGGGAGCGTATTTCTTGATGTAACCGTCGAGGTCCGACACCCACACGTTGCCAGAACCATCGAACGCCGCCGCCTCATGGAAGAACGTGTAGGTGGTGTCCGGCGGCGCGCCCGACAGCGTGACATCCGCACCCGGAAACCCGCCGCCGGCCAGCGTGTCGTTGAGGAACCCCTTCATGATGGGCCTCAGGCCCGACGGATTGGCAGGATCCACAGGCCGGGCCATCGGCACCCAGACCGCACCCGTACCATCGGCTTTGGCGTAGGTCACGACCGTCGAGCCCGTGCCGCCGGGCGCCAGCGTCACCGTTGTCTTGCTCGCGGTCCCGTCGTAGTGGGCGGGCACGATCGTGCCCCCATCGGACACCGACGCCACGGCGACCGTGTACGTGCCGGCATCGACCTTCAGTGTGGTGGTGCTCGTGACGACCTTGCTGTAGCCTCCGGACCCGGTGATCGTCACCGCGCCGGCGACGCTCCCTGGAAGGCCGTTGATCGTCACGGA